>JAEEGL010420484.1_pt1 | contig 10761 bp, 20 predicted proteins | sample 9134231 | NCBI WGS metagenome assembly JAEEGL01 (sample SAMN16246548, study PRJNA631951) | gut metagenome | biome: gut microbiome; feature: rumen; material: fiber-attached | host: Bos | place: Iran: Karaj | collected 2018-10
GCTACAAGCTCAGAGAAATGGTTGATCTCTTCGGTCAATGCTTCGGTTCTCTCAATCTCAACCGAAGTATCAATGATTTCAAAAGATGTGGTGTTGTTTGTTGTGTACATTTTTTTACCTCCAAATAATTAATATGATTTGTTTATTCCAATCGGAAAAACGTTACAGAACAAGCCTCCAACTATATTGACCAGCTGAGATATTCATTCTCTTTCCGCTCTGTAACTGCTGAGTTCTGCAAACGAGTCACAGTTGATACAACTGCCTGAGCTGCATTCAATCGGATCTGCGGGGAGCAGTCTTGATTATTCATGATTTCAACCATTGTTGAAACCGCATCAATCATGTTTCTTTGAGCGGATTCCAGAAAAGTTTTAAACACTATTGCTTTTGCTTCTTTTAATGTGGCCTGGAATGCTGGCGTGCGCATCCTTTTGTAAAGATATGATTCGCTGATCCCAAGCGCATCGGCTGTTGCTTTGTTTGTCCCATTGGAGAGCAGAGCGGAAACAATCTCTTCATTTGACAATGTCACCATCAGCACCCCTTTCTACTGTACTTCTCCATTACATTTCTGTCCGGTAAAAACAGAATCCAGATTTTGATTTCAATACCTTTTAAATATAAGCGTCCCTCCGTCCCTGACAAGGGACGCCTAAATTCTCCCGCCATGGTGTCCCTCCTAGAGGGACGCAGGGACACCACTACACAACAGAAAACAATCTGATTCCTCGTTGCCCATTCGATTTAACTCCGGTCTGAATGGCAATATTGTAGTCTGTAAACAATTCACCACGATAGGCAGAAATCTGCTTTCTGATCATTTCACTTGGGTTATCGGTGTAACTACCATAAGCAGCTTTAAATACTTTTTCGTAAGAGAAGAATTGACCTTCTCTTTTGGGATCTGGCACATTTTCAAGAATCCATTTGCAGACCGGATTGCCCATCAGATCAGAGGCGGGTATATCATATGTCTGCCATTCTGTGAACCGTTCATCAAAAACAAGATCAAGCTCACCACCTTTAGCATCTCTTGGTGTGTATTCTAGCTTGGCCTTCCCTTCGAAACGTTTCCCTTCGGCAATCAGGTTCATAACTGCATCGGCGCTGCCGCTGATCCCCATGGTACCAGAGAGCCGTTCAAAAGAATCAGAAGCGAAGCCAGCACCTTTTTTATCGTGGTGAACAAACAGGATTGCAATGTTTTCTTGTAACGCCATCTGTTGAACTGGCTCCAGAAAAGCAATGTCTGCATCATATGCGTTTTGACCAAAAGCCTTTGGGAATCCTCTTGCCCTAGAATATGTATCAATAATGATTAGCCTGATCTCAGGCCTCTGTTGATGCAGCGCCTGGAGCTTCTCTGTTAAGCCATTGGAAAGCTTCTCTTGAATCCTGTTCGTTACATATACATTTGATGGTATGGCTGCTGTCATATTCTTTGTTCTGGATGATATGCGGCTCTTGCTGCCTTCCAGATCAAGATAAACGACATCACATTGTGTTGTGCTACGGCCAAAGAATTGATTACCTGAAGCGACAGCGACAGCAATTTGCAGGGCAAGAAAGCTTTTTCTGATCTTCGGTGCACCAGATAGGAAGGTCATACCGACCGGAATCATTCCGTCAATTATGAATTCAGGCGGCCTCCGCTCATCTTCTGATAGGTCAGGAACAGAGTAAAAGCCAAAGCTGCTGAACACATCTTCAGAGCTGGTTTCAAACGGTGTCCACAGATTTGTACTAGTGCAAAGATTCCCGATTGTTGATAATGTCTGATCTTTCCCGAATTGCTCATAATAATCTGTGATATCTGCTTTCTTCGGAATCTCAGCCCATTGCTTCGACAGATCAAGCACATATACTGCCTCTGCTATATGATGCACATGCTGTGCAACAAACTCAGCATAAGCGTGTCCAGTATCGTCATTGTCACTGAGGATATAAACATATTTGTTCCTGAATGGTATTTCATATTCAGGTAACCATGTCTTCTGCCCGCCTCCGTTCGGAAACGTAACACAAGGAAACCCCAGATTAATAACTGTGTTGCAGTCTTTTTCCCCTTCGACACAGAACAGCGAGCTTTCATCCTTTAACGAATTCAGTCCGTATAGGCTAGCGTGTAAACCTTTTAAACCAGACACCCATTTACCCTGGTCAAGCCGCTGCCACTTAAAGCTTTTTGCTCCGTCCTCGTCAACATATTTGCTCTTCTTCAACTGGACATTACCGGATACATCTGTGTACTGATAGCATTCAACCATCTTCTTTTCCGATGGTCTTTTTGTAGCTCCATTGGATATATCTGCATATGTTAATCCAACGGACTGAAGAACATCTTTGGTATTACATCCAGCGTGGCAGTATAAGATGATCCCACCGTTATCAGCATCAGATACCGTCAAGCTGGCCTGTCTGTCATCATGACATGGACATTTACATTGAAAAGAATCATTACTGCGCCAAGTAACACCGTCAAAATATGACGATAACTCAGATAATGTTTTCAATGTCCATCACCCCGATTCACTTGCCAATATCCTTCTACCGTGGTACAATTAATAAAAGAGAAAGCATCGTCACTCATTGATTTGCTTTCCTTTGCCGCTCTGGTACTTGCCCTACCGGAGCGGCTCTTTTTTTGTCTTCCGGTCATGCTCGTTACCTCATCATGCACCATTAATACTGAGCGATGGCACATTGCACATCTTTGGGAAGGCTGGCAATATCAATCTCCAAAGCTCTAAAGACTTTTTTCTTTGCCGACTGTGGCCATTCTGTTGGAGACTGTGACAACAGTTTGCGGATATAGTCGTATTTAAAGCCTGTCAGTATTGCCAAGCTCTTAGCATCCAGGTCATTTGTTTTCATGCGTTCCAGCACTATGGCTCGGAGCCAGTCAACTGGTTTGAATTTTGACTTCATCTTTCCACCTCAGCCTGGTCAGAATCATATTCACGAGCTTTCTTTGCCCAAAACCGATCCTGTGAAGCCTTGACCTTATCTGGATTATTTTTTCTCCAAACACGACAGTATTCACGGATACGATCACGGTTTTTTTCACGGTATTCAGCTGCGTATTGATTCTTTGCTTTCTTAATCGCATTGTCCATTGATCCACCTCCTATTAAAAAAGAAAAGAATAAAATAATTCTTGAAATTTGTCACACAATGCCTTATACTTGTGACAAACAAAGAATAAAGCAAAACAAAGAAGAATGCAAATAAAAAGCCAAAATTTGTACCAAAAAAAATTAGCTTGTGACAAAATCACAAGCGGAGCGATAGGAGAGAAGAAAATGGGTGACAAAAAAATATATGGAAGTCCTGCAATAGGGGAGAGACTTAAAGAACTTTTGGAGGAATGGGAGGAAACACAAGATTCCCTGGCTCAAAAAATAAGCAATGAAACTGGGGAAAAAGTAAGTCGTGCAACAGTTGCAAAATGGATTTCCGGAGATAGGGATATTCCAGCATCTGATCTTGCCGCTATATGTAAGTGTTACGATATATCTGCTAATTATTTGTTGTTTGGTGTTGGTCACACATTATCAATTGATCCTGATATTACAGCCGCTGTCAAATTTACAGGATTATCAGAGGACTCATTAGACATTATTGCGGACATAGCTAAAAACATATATCCACATTTTGAATGGAATGGTAAGGAATTGATTAAAACAGAATATGACAACGCACCTTTGATCAACAATTTTATATGGTATGGCATGGAAAAGATATTAGGAGAATTACAAGATTATTCCAATATTGTTATAGAAGCGGAAAACTACATAAAAAACGCAGAAAATTATTTAAATAGTCCATATTCTAAGCCAACAGCTTCACGTACTATAACTTATGATGGAAAGAGTTTATTAAAACGACTTCGTTTTCAAAGCCTTAGCCTTGGTGAAACAGCTAGAGAGGCAGGGGATAACGTTTTCCGGTTAGATCAGATAATGGATAATTTAAAAAAGGTCGTGAAAGAACTAGAAGATTACGAGATACATCAATTGCAACAAAAACTGGAGGACAAGAACAATGATCTGTAAATTCTGCAATCGTGAAATTGAAGATGACAGTATCTTTTGTCGTTTCTGTGGTGAGAAAGTTGTCAGAACCAGAAAGAAGAAAGATGAAATCAAAGTTCCAGAACCGAAGCAGCTTCCATCCGGATCATGGTTTGCTCGTGTCATGGTTCGTGGAAATTCGGTTTGCATTACTGAGGCAACAAAAGAAGCATATTACATCAAGGCCAGGGCTGTGAAGTCAGGGTTATTAGAGACTGCCCCACAGCTTCCGAAAATGCCGCTGTCTAAAGCAATTGATAACTATATTAATGAGAATACAAACGTTCTTTCACCTAGTACGATTAAGGCCTATAAGAGCATCAGGAAAACAAGATTCCAAGCGCTGATGGACAAAGATATTAACTCTATAAAATGGCAAGAAGCAGTTAATACAGAGGCAACAGATGTTAGTCCCAAAACATTGGCTAATGCATGGCGATTGATAACAGCATCGTTAAAAGCCGCTGGCGTTACTCCACCGGAAGTCAAACTCCCGAAGATTCCCAAAGCACAAAAAGAGTGGCTTGACTTTGAACAGATCCAGGCCTTTACAAAAATAATTAAAGGCCAAGACTGTGAGCTGGGAGCGTTACTTGCACTTCACGGCCTTCGGAGATCAGAGCTGCTTGCATTGACCAAAGATAGCATTGACCTTAAAAAACAGACCATTACAATTTCCGGTGCAGTAGTGTATAATGATAAAAGTGAGATCGTCCACAAGGATACAAACAAAAACGCCTCCAGTCAGAGAACAGTACCAATACTGATCCCACGCCTGGAGGAGCTGTTGAACGATGACAATATTAAAGGCCAGCTTATCACGACAAAGCCAAATACATTATATGTTCAGGTCAATAAACTTTGTAAGAGAAATCAATTACCAGAAATTGGTGTTCACGGCCTGAGACATAGTTTTTGTTCTCTTGCATTTCACCTTGGATGGAGCGAGGCAACTGTCATGACCGTTGGCGGCTGGTCTGATTCCAAGACGGTGCATAACATCTATAAGCATCTGGCCGAAAAAGACAAAAATGCAGACATCAAGAAGATGATTTCATTCTATTCTTAACCTAAATAATTTGTAATGCATTTTGCAATGCCTCAAGAATGCCTGTATTTACTGACCGGATACGGTATACTAATGGGTTCGACTCCCATCATCCGCTCCAAAATTTTCGCTCCGGAATTGTGATGATTTCGGAGCGATTTTATTTAAAATGTGAAACTTTTAAACCGCAAAAGTTAGGAATATACCAAAAATGCAAAAAACAAAAAGTCACAAAATAAGGTGTTTTTAGCACAAAATATGGCTATTTTTCAACTGTTTAACCATCGTTTTTTGCAATGAATTTTGCAATAAAAATCCCGCCCTTTTCAGAGCGGGTTTTATGTTATTCGGCTGTGTTGCTGGTGTTAACAAAAGTTTCGATATACTTAGAAGCACACATTAATGCTCTGGTGATTATATCTCTATTTGCTCCAGCATCTACGGCAATCTGTATAGCATCTATAAGTCCCTGCAATTCAAATAATTTATCTGTATCCATGATGTATTCTCCTTTTGTTCTTATTGTCTCTTAGCTTTCTGTTCTGCCTTGCCTTGCCTGTAACCCTTGGCTTTTCCGTACTGGATCGCTAAATTAAGAGCATTGAATACATCTCCGGAATAAGCTAGATCTCCCAATATCTTAAATTGGTGTACTGGTATATCATAACGCACACTCTCCGGTCTGCCTGTGTTCTTGATATAGGTCTGAATCTTTTGTAGTTCGCTGGCTGTAAAATCAATTGCTTCCGCTGTATTAGTGTTAATGTCCATGTGTATCTCCCTTCTTCTATGCATCCAGTTCTTTCACAATACGCTCCAGATGAGTTATTACTCCGTCAAGAGTATACTGTATTGTGTCATGTGTCGGTGTTGATCCCTCTGGCTCCAAGCTGAATCTAAGTACAGACAGAATATGTGATATTCCGTTAAGCTCGCACGAAAGATCATAAGAATCAGCACTTGTCATTGTTTAACCTTCTTTCTCCCCGATATGGTCTGATAGGCCAACCATGTTCCCTTTGTTACGTCTTCACCTAAACTGTGGTATCTGGTTCCCCAGAACAAAACCAATATATCATAGATACATGTATATATCAAGTGTTTTTTATATGCATGTATCTATTGCTTTATCGCATCTGATATGATATGATTCATTCCAAGGTGGTGATTCAATGAATGCATACAAAGGCTTTACCGAAGCACAAGCCAAAGCGCATAAGAAATACATGGAAGGTGTTGCTACCATCCAGATCAGAACAGATGCGGCTAAACGTGAAGCTATAAAGAACCATGCTGCAAGCAAAGGTGAGAGTGTAAACCAATTTGTTAATCGTGCAATTGATGAAACAATGGAGCGTGATACATTTACCGCTGATCCTGTTCCGGTACCATCAGAGGAATCATAACCACACTTCCGGATACAACATCTTCATGATCTGCCATGCGCTGGAATTGCGATACTTGCTTCGGAGTGAATCCAAGTTCTTTTATTGCTTCCGTTTTCGGTTTAACTTCTTGTCCTGTGGGCAAAGAAGTGTTTAAATCATTTCTTTGTCCTTGTGTCTTTGGCACTTCTTTCAGCATCCGACCTAACTGCACTTCGGAGAGCGTTACCAGTTCCGCTATCTCTTGCGCTTCCGCTCGTTTCTGTTCCAGACTAACACCAACAAATGTATCGTCTTATCAAAGCATTTTACAAGCCATTCATGGTGTTCTGCTGTGAATGGTGTTTCTATATGGGTTTAATGCTCTGGTGGTCAATTCTGAGCCAGTCAGAGCGTTACAGAAAGAAAATACCGGAGGACTCTGCAACAATGTGGAATCCTCCGGTTTTCTGCTGTTGATTCGGTGCTTATGATCTTCCTTAGTCATTAATATCACGGCCAACAACAACATAAAATATATTCGATTTAAAACAAAAACCGTTACCTCTGTAAATGCATTCAGCTTCACCAGCACCAGAGTGTGCTGTATCGGTGTCCGTAACAATCCAAGTTGCTTTGTTTCCGGTGACAACAACCGGAACTGTCAATTCTGCCTCTGACCGTTCTTCGGCTTCACCTGGCCTCACATATAACAGACTAAATACACCATCACCATATTTTTCTTTTAATGCGCTGAAATCAAAAACAATACTTCTTGTATTATATGTTTTCGCTTTGCCTATCGTAATATTCGGAACATCGTCATAACCTAAAGTGATTTCAGTTGTTATCATTAATTAATCATCTCCAATATTGTTCTTGCCGTTGAGCATCGTCCTGTTCCATCAAAATTGCCATAACGTGCAAGGCACCTATTTTTAACCTATTGATATGGGTTACACTATAAAACATTTTATCTGCGGCTTTTTCTGTTGTTAGACCGTCAAAATATAAGAGTTCTAATAAAGTTCTGTATTTATCATTTTTAATTTTGCCTATAAGAAATAGAGCATTGTCACGTTCAGCCTGGAGCTTTTTAATATGGTCTTCCACCAGTTGCACATATTCTTTATAGGATGGTAGCTGTGTAAAATCGTGCTGTAAAATCTTTGATAAGTGTTGCAGCCTTTTATGTTCTTGCGCTAAAAGCTGCCTGTATAATTCTATTTCTTTATCAATATGCCCAGCATTCTTCAAATAATCCTGTGCTTGCCGCTCTGCTAACCCAATTAACATAAGCACACCTCTTGGTGATTATTTGTGATATAAACAATTATATAATCCGGTCTTGCTGTGCTTCGGCCTGATCCGTGACCGGAGGTGGTGCTATTATCTTTTATCATCCTCTGGTGATAGCATTTTACATGCTTTGCATTTGGATGACTTCTATGATCCGCTCAAGCTGTTTAAATTCTAATTCCCGCAAAAAATCACGGCCAAAAGCATAAGCTAATGTTTCCCGCAATGTCTTCCAGTAATGGCCAGAACCACGGTAACTGATGCACCATGGGAGCGGCTGCAGATCTTCCGGTGCCTTGTAAATATCAAAATACAGTCCCTTCCTTATCTGGTGCCTGTAAAGCTTAATGTAGCCGTTGTTTTCTAGTTGCATTGTAAACTTACCTGGCATTATACATCACTCCATTCATTCAATATATCTTGTTCCAATTAATCAACTTCAGGAGCAAGAGCAATTATTGTCTTATGTATTCTCTCAATCTGTATCAACGAATATTCTAATGCCACAGCAGTTGCATGATACGTATTATCACAGAAATACCGTAACAGAATAATGCTTCTTTTTAGACTTGATAATTCTGGACAACCATACATCCAATTCAAGGTGAATATTTTAAGCTCTAATAATTCATTGACGGCCTTTTCTATTTTTTCATTCACAATTGCTATCTGGTCAATTTTATGAGGATCAGAACTTGATATTACTAAAGTCTGTGAATAGGTATGTGTTCCAGATGTAAAGCGGGCATATATTTCATCATAAACGCTTTCTAATTGCTCTATGCGTTTGCTGTAAACCCTTATCTGTTTTAATACATTCATATTATCACCATACTTTTTATAAAAAAGGGATGGGCATAGAAGCCCATTCCCTTCCGGCCTTTTTCAAACCACTCCGGTTTGTGTTGTCACTTACTCCAGTATTCAACCAAAGGCCAACCTAATGGAGAATGAAAAATGGAATCTATATAAAGTGCTGCTGGAGAAACACAGCGCCTTATATGTGATTTACCACAACATCGGTGATCCGCTTTACCTCCGGATCGCAATCCTGGCCAGGATAAATAAGGGTCTTATCATTTTTCTTGCAGTAATTCGCCAGATAATAACAGGCATCTGGATCCATGCTATTGAATCCAGCCAGGCGCAAAAGGCCTTTTTCTGCAACACCAGGCCATGCGGCTGGGATAAACTCCATCTTGAAAGATTCTTTATCAATTCCGGAATCCGTTGCAATTTCTTCCCGCTTGGAAAGCGCATCCTGTTGTAGGGTAACCAAGTCAGAATACATCTTGCAAAGCTTGGCCTTTTCCTCTTCAAAAGCAGCCAGGCCTTTTCGCAGCTTGGTGTTGTAGTCTGCCGAATAATCACCCCATGCATCAAAAGCATCTTTTTCTGTGGTGGCCTTCGGCATCTTGTCCATAAAGGAACGCTTGACATATATAATAGAAGATACCTTATCCTTTTCGGCTTTGATTTCCAAATACTTGTCAACGTTTCCGGTGGCAGCAGCCTCATCCGCAGCCGCTGTTAATTCCTGTTCTTTCTTGATTAGCTCGTTGATTTCTTGCTGTAGGGAATCACGTTTTTTCTTGCTATCAGCAATCAGATTGAAATATTTAACCAGGTTCATTTTTATGCCTCCATTGATCTGTATTCGATTTCTATGACTTCTCCGGTTACATCATTACGCATAGTTTTTCTTTCATTTATTAGATGTTTGAAAAACGTAATAGTCCGCTCACAGTCTCTCTTTTCTTTTTCTATAATGGCACGGAGTTCCGGATGTTTTTGACCTAGTGCCTTTTCTTTAGCATCAAGTCTTGTAACCTCCGTCCGAAAATACCGGACTACTTCTTCATTCGATCTGAAATCCTTTGAAACTGGCTTTCCATCCTTTGTAAAGTTAACAGTCATGTTTTCACCTCCCTTCATTCGGTTCATTTACTCTCATGAATAATTCTTTCTACTTTCCTCAAGCTCTCTTTGTTTGCGCTGCATTTCGGCTGCTCGGTCAAGCTCTTGATTAATACGCCTTTGATGTTCTTCGGCCTCTTCGGCTTTTCTGTGTTTCTCTGATTCTGATAGAACCTTTGTCCTTGCCTCCACCAGGCTTGCCGTTGCTCTCTTCTCCGGAGGCAGTAAACCAAACAGAGTTTTTATAATAGCAGCATAGTTCTTCACAAGTGCGTTGTAGCTCTGCAATGCTGCACTTTGTTTCATGCCGTACTGGTTCGCACCATTCATGTATTGCTCCACAGGACCTTGATTTGCTATGATTTCTTGCAAGTCATCTAACGTTACACGCATGAATGCGGCGTTCTGGATCAGCGGCATGATGATATTTTTCTCATTTTCTTTTAAATCTTCGAAAAAGCAGTTAATTCTTTCATATTCTTCTTTAATCCGAATATCTCCGCTATTTTCTGTGATAATCATGCTATCTTTTCCGGTTTTTTTCATTTGTTCTCACCTCCTACTACACCCGCTTGAAAACCGCTCGAACAGAGTAAAATTACGGTTCACCCGTCGGTCCTGGGGCATGGTGTGCCAAGTTAAACATGGGGGGCATGGTCATTTGAAAATCACTCTGCCGCAATCATCAACTTTATACCGGTGCCCGCTCCCGCTGCTGTGTAACTCTGCATGACAAGAACGACAGAGAAGAGATAGATTTTCCCAGTTCAAAGTAATATTAGGATCTCCAATATTGCCCGGTGAAATGGGTGTCTTGTGGTGTACTATCTCCCCAGCTTTGTATAGTCCCTTGTTCAGACATCGTTCACAAAGACCACGCTTTGAAGCGGCAAAGGCTGTCCGACAGTCTTTCCATGCTTGGGATTTATAGAACTGTTCTGCATACTGCTTCATGTGCTAGCAGTCCTTTCACGGTTCCCGATGCGGGAAACAATGCACATTCGGATACCAATGATTAACCGATTCTTCAAGGTGCGCTATTATATCCTCATCCTCA
>JAEEGL011225325.1_pt1 | contig 10761 bp, 7 predicted proteins | sample 9134231 | NCBI WGS metagenome assembly JAEEGL01 (sample SAMN16246548, study PRJNA631951) | gut metagenome | biome: gut microbiome; feature: rumen; material: fiber-attached | host: Bos | place: Iran: Karaj | collected 2018-10
CAAGATCAACATCGTCGACACCCCCGGCCACGCCGACTTCGGCGGCGAGGTCGAGCGCACTCTGCAGATGGTCAACGGCGTGCTTCTGCTGGTCGACGCGGCCGAGGGCCCCATGCCGCAGACCCGGTTCGTGCTCTCCAAGGCGCTGGAGCTCGGCCTGCGGGTGGTGGTCGTCGTCAACAAGGTCGACAAGCCCGACGCCCGCCCCACCGAGGTGGTCGACGAGGTGCTGGAGCTGCTCATCGACCTCAACGCGACCGACGAGCAGCTCGACTCGCCCGTGCTCTTCGCCTCCGGGCGCGACGGCACCGCCTCCCTCACGCCGGACAGCCAGGGGGAGGACCTGCGCCCCCTGTTCGAGGCGATCCTCGAGCACGTCCCCGCCCCCGAGGACACCGACGGCCGCCCCTTCCAGATGCTCGTCTCGTCCATCGACTATAACGACTACGTCGGCCGCATCGCGATCGGCCGCATCAACAACGGCGTGCTCCGCCAGGGGCAGGACCTGCTGGTGACCAACTACCACGCGCCGGACGCCGCGCCCGAAAAGGCCAAGGCCGTGACCATCTATCAGTACGACGGCCTGGCCCGCACCCCGGTGACCGAGGCCGCCTCCGGCGACATCATCGCCCTCTCCGGCATCGCGGACGTCACCATCGGCGACACCCTGTGCGCGCCCGACGCCCCCGAGCCGCTGCCCTTCGTCAAGATCTCCGCCCCCACGGTGGAGATGACCTTCTCGGTCAACGACAGCCCGTTCGCCGGGCGGGAGGGCAAGTTCGTCACCTCCCGCAATCTGCGCGACCGCCTGCAGCGCGAGCTGCTCAAGGACGTGTCGCTCAAGGTGGAGGAGACCGACTCCACCGACGCCTTCCGCGTGCTCGGCCGCGGCGAGATGCACCTCTCCATCCTCATCGAGACCATGCGCCGCGAGGGCTTCGAGTTCCAGGTGAGCCCGCCCCGCGTGCTCTACCGCGAGATCGACGGCGTGATGTGCGAGCCCATCGAGGAGGTCGTGATGGACGTGCCGGAGAACAGCGTCGGGAGCGTGATGGAGAAGCTCGGCGCCCGCAAGGGCGAGATCGTCACCATGCACCCCCCAGCCGGCGGCCGCGTGCGGCTGGAGTACACCGTGCCCTCCCGCGGGCTGTTCGGCTACCGCAGCGAATTTCTGACCGACACCCGCGGCGAAGGCGTGTTCACCGCCGTCTTCCACGACTACGAGCCCATCCGCGGCACCATCGAGCGCCGCAACTTCGGCTCGCTGATCGCCTATGAGACCGGCGAGAGCGTGACCTACGGCCTGTTCAACGCGCAGGAGCGCGGCTCGCTCTTCATCGACCCCGGCGTCGCCGTGTACGCGGGCATGGTGGTCGGCATGTCCCCCAAGCCGGAGGACATCACCGTCAACGTCTGCAAGAAAAAGCACGTCTCCAACATGCGCGCCTCCGGCAGCGACGAGGCCCTTCGCCTCGTGCCGCCGCGCCGCCTCAGCCTGGAGCAGTGCCTGGAGTTCCTCGGCGACGACGAGCTTTTGGAGGTCACGCCCAAGAACCTCCGCATCCGCAAGGCCCTGCTGGACCACGCCGCCCGCATGCGCGAGCTGGTCAAGAGCCGCGAGAACCGATGATCCGAAAAAGTGACCCCTGCCGCGCCGTGCGCCGCAGGGGCCGCTTTTCCGAAAAAAGGAGAGAGGAGCGCCCCATGAACGCACCGATCGACATCTCCGGCGTCGTGCTGACCACGGAACGCCTGACCCTGCGGCCCTGGCGGCCGGAGGACCTTCACGACCTCTACGCCTACGCCTCGGTGGACGGGGTGGGGCAGATGGCGGGCTGGGCGCCGCACCCGGACGTCGAGACCAGCCGGCAGCGCCTCGCGCATTTCATTGAAGGCAAAAAGACCTTCGCCGTCGAACTCTGCGGCCGGGCGGTCGGCTCGCTCGGGGTCGACTTCTACAACGAGGAGAAGCTGCCCGAATTCGCCGACCTGCGGGGCCGCGAGCTCGGCTTCGTCCTCGCGAAGGACTGCTGGGGCCGCGGGCTCATGCCCGAGGCGGTGAAGCGCGTCGAGCGCTACCTGTTCGAGGACGTGGGGCTCGACTTCCTGCTCTGCGCCCATTTCCGCGAAAACGGGCGCTCCGCCCGGGTGCAGCAGAAGTGCGGCTTCACCTTCTACAAGCTCGGCGTCAACCGCACCGGGCTCGGGAGCGTGCAGGAGATCTGCATCAACCTGCTGAGGCGGGCCGACTGGGAGCGGCTCGCCGCGGAGGAGAAAAAATAAACGGCGGAAAAGGCGCGTCTCGCGCCTTTCTTTTTTCTCGCGGGCATGGTATAATAAAAACGGAAAAACAACGAAACGAAGGGGGATCCGCTCATGGCATTCAAGATCGCGTTCATCGGCGCGGGCAGCATCGGCTTCACACGCAGACTGCTCGGCGACCTGCTCACCGTACCGGAGTTTCACGACGTCGAGGTCGCCTTCACCGACATCAACCCCGACAACCTGCGCATGGTCACCCAGCTGTGCCAGCGCGACATCGACGAGAACGGCCTGAACATCAAGATCCATGCGACGCAGGACCGGCGCGAGGCCTTCGCCGGGGCGAAATACGTGATCAACTGCGTGCGCATCGGCATGCTCGAGGCGTTCGCCACCGACGTGGAGATCCCGCTGAAATACGGCGTCGATCAGTGCGTGGGCGACACCCTGTGCATCGGCGGCATCATGTACGGCCAGCGCGGCGTCAACGCCATCCTCGGCTTCTGCCGCGACATCCGCGAGGTGGCGGCGCCCGGCTGCATCATGCTCAACTACTCCAACCCCAACGCCATGATGACCTGGGCGGCCAACAAGTACGGCGGAGTGGAGACCTACGGCCTCTGCCACGGCGTGCAGCACGGCCACGAACAGATCGCGAAAGCGCTCGGCCGCAGCGTGAAGGATGTGGACATCATCTGCGCCGGCTTGAACCACCAGACGTGGTACGTCAGCGTCAAGACCGACGGCGTGGAGCGCACCGGCGAGCTGTATGAGCTGATGAAGCAGGCCGATTTCGCGAAGAACGAGAACGTCCGTCTGGACGTGATGAAGAACTTCGGCTACTACTCCACCGAGTCCAACGGTCACCTGTCGGAGTATCTGATGTGGTACCGCAAGCGCCCGGAGGAGATGAAGGAGTGGATCAACTACTCCAGCTGGATCCAGGGCGAGACCGCCGGTTATCTGCGGGTGTGCCGCGAGAGCCGCAACTGGTTCGAAACGGACTTCCCCAACTGGCTCAAGGAGCCGCCGCGCCTCTTTGCGCCCGAAAAGCGCTCCACCGAGCACGGCAGCTACATCATCGAGGGTCTGGAGACCGGCCGGGTCTACCGCGGCCACTTCAACGTGATGAACAACGGCGCCATCACCAACCTGCCCGACGAGTGCGTGGTCGAGGTGCCCGGATACGTGGACCGGAACGGCGTTTCCATCCCGAAGGTCGGCGATCTGCCGCTGGGCTGCGCCGCCGTCTGCTCGCAGAGCGTGTGGGTGCAGAAGCTCGCGGTGGAGGCCGCCGTGAACGGCGACATCGCGCTGCTGCGGCAGGCCGCGATGATGGACCCGCTCACCGGCGCGGTGTGCACGCCCGACGAGATCATCCAGATGGTCGACGAGATGCTCGTCGCCGGCGAGCAGTGGCTCCCGCAGTACCGGGAGGAGATCGCGCGCGCCAAGGAGCGCCTGAAGGACAAAAAAGTGCCCTACCGCCCGGTGAAGGGCTTCCTCCTCAAGGAGAAAACGGTGGAGGAGATGGCGCAGGAGAAGGCGAAATACCGCAAGCTCGCCGACGCCGCCGCGAAAGAGAACGTCAAATAAACGAAAGCCGCGCACCCGGCCCCGGGTGCGCGCTTCTTTTTGCCGCCGGGCGCGCGGGCATTGATTTTGTGCGCGCGTTCGGCTATAATGAAACCAACGGATACGCCTTTGAGGAGGGGATCTTTTCGATGACCGTCACCGACCGGTTTTTGACCTACGTGGGCATGCCCACCATGTCCGACGAGGACAGCCCGACCGTCCCGAGCACGGAGAAGCAGCTGCGGCTCGCCGAGCACCTCGCGGCGGAGCTCTCCGCCATGGGGCTCTCCGGCGTCCGCACCGACCGGGGGTACGTCTACGCGCATCTGCCGGAGAAGGACGCGCCCGGCGCGCCGGCGATCGGCTTCATCGCGCACATCGACACCTCGCCCGAGGCGGCGGACGCGCCGATCCGCCCCCGCGAGATCCGCTACGAGGGCGGCGACGTGACGCTGGATGCGGAGCGGGATATCCGCCTCTCCCCGGCGGACTTCCCCTGCCTTTCGCGCTGCGTCGGTCAGCGGCTCATCGTCACCGACGGCGCCACCCTGCTCGGCGCCGACGACAAGGCGGGCATGGCGGAGATCGTCACCGCGCTGGAGACGCTGATCGCCTCCGGCGCGCCGCACGGGAAGATCTGCGTCGCCTTCACCCCGGACGAGGAGATCGGCCGCGGGGCGGACCTGTTCGACGTGGCGGGTTTCGGCGCGGAGTACGCCTACACCGTGGACGGCGGCGCCCTCGGCGAGGTCGAGTATGAGAACTTCAACGCGGCGGACGCGAAGCTCGTCTTTCACGGCCGCTCCATCCACCCCGGCGACGGCAAGGGCCGCATGAAGAACGCGGCGCTCATGGCCTGCGAGTTCAACGCCATGCTGCCGCCCTGGCAGATCCCCGCGCGAACGGAGGGCTACGAGGGCTTCCACCATCTGCTCTCCATCGAGGGCGGCGTGGAGGAGGCCCGGTCGCACTACATCATCCGCGACCACGACCGGGCGAAGTTCGAGGAGAAGAAGGCGCTGTTTCAGTTCTGCGCGCGGCGCATCTGCGAGCTGTACGGCCCCGACGCCGCCGAGCTTTCACTGACCGACTCCTACTACAACATGAAGGAGCGCGTCGAGCCCTATCCGCACATCGTCGAGCGGGCGAAGGCCGCGCTGCGGGCGGAGGGCGTCGAGCCGAATACCGTGCCCATCCGCGGCGGCACCGACGGCGCGCGCCTGTCCTTCATGGGGCTGCCCTGCCCCAACCTCTGCACCGGCGGCGCGAACTACCACTCCCGCTTTGAGTTCGTCTCGATCGACGCGATGGAGACGATGGTGCGCGTGCTCTGCCGCCTGATGGCGGGAAAGTAAAGAAACAAACGAACGAAGGGAGAACACGATATGCGGCACACCTTTGCATCCGGCGCGCTGACCGCCGTTGTGGAAACGGAGGCGGGCGGCGTCCTTCTGCGCGAGCTGCGGCTCGGCGGCGAGACCCTGTTCGACGGCCGGGCGGAGTTCGTTTCCGTCACCCTGCTCGACCTTGCCGCGAGGGAGAAGACCGTGCTCTCCGGCGCGGAGGGGTGGACCTCCGCCCGCGTGGAGGGCGGCGCCGTCGTGCTGGACCGGCCGGAGCTGACCCTGCGGCTGGACGCGAACTGCGAAACGCCCGACGTCATCCGCTGGACGGCGTCCTTCGTCAACCGGTCGGAGACCGCCTCCGTCTGGTCGGTCGACTATCCGCGCCTCACCGTTCGCACGGACCCGTCGCTTGAATGCTTCTTCCCCTGGCGCAGCGGCACGGTGCGGCCCGGCCCCGCCCCGGAGGAGGCCTTCCGCCGGACGGCGGCCTACCCCCGCAGCGTCTGCGTCATGCAGTATATGGCGGTGTTCCGCGGCCCGCGGGGCGTCTACTGCGGCCTGCACGACGCCCACGGCGCGCACAAGATCCTGCATCAGGAGAAGGAGGCCGGCGCCGAGGGCCTGTCCCTCTGGGCGGAATATCTCTGCACCGACGTGCTCTCCCCGCGCAATTCGCAGACCGCGAGCGGCGAGCTCGTGTGGCAGGCGGTGGAGGGCGACTGGTACGACGCGGCGCTTCTCTACCGCGCGTTCATCCGCGCGAACGCCGACTGGATCCCCGAGACGGGGGCGGACGGCCGCCGCCGCGCGCCGGAGTGGATGAAGAACTGCGTGCTGTGGTGGGTGCACAGCTGCACGAAGCCCGGCGACGAGGAGACCGTCCTCAAGGCCGCGGAGGACCTCGGCGGCGACGTTCCCACCGCCGTGCACATGTACCAGTGGCACAAGAACCCCTTTGACAACGACTATCCGCACTATTTCCCGGCCCGCCCGTGGGTCGCCGATTCCGTCGCCGCGCTGCAGCGCGCGGGGATCCGGGTGATGCCCTACATCAACGGCCGCCTCTGGGACACCCGCGACCGCGGCACGGAGGACTGGCAGTTCACCGACGTGGCGCTGCCCGCCGCCGTGAAGGATGAGAAGGGCGAGTTCATCCGCGAGAAGTACGGCTCCAAGGAGGCCGACGGAAGCGAGGTCGCCCTCGCGGTGATGTGCCCCTCCACGAACCTCTGGGCGGAGAAGGTCACGTCGCTGGTCCACCGCCTGCTCTTCGAGTACGGCTTCGACGCGGTGTACGTCGACCAGATCGCCGCCGCGCGCGCGTTCCCCTGCTGCGACCGCACGCACGACCATCCCGCCGGCGGCGGAGACTGGTGGGTCAACAGCTACAACCGTCTGCTCGGCCGCGTCATGGCGGGCGTCCCGCAGGAGAAGGCGATCACCACCGAATCGCTCGCCGAGCCGTTTATGAAATACGTCGCCGGGCAGCTCTCGTGGGACGCGGTGGAGAGCTTTCAGGTGCCCGCATTCACGACGGTCTACGAGGGGCTGGTATACACCTTCGGGCGGACCTGCAGCCACCACAACGGCCCCGTCACCGACGACGTGGCCTGCGTGCTGATGGCGGAGGGCTACGCCTTCGGCGAACAGCTCGGATGGATCGGCGCCGACGCCTACTTGAACTCGCCTTACAAAGCGTTCCTCCGCGCGGTCATCCGCGACCGGTACGCGCACCGCGAATACTTCACCGCCGGCAGCCTGATGCGCCCGCCGAAGGTCGAGTGCGCGCTGCCCGAGATCGAGGGGGAGACCCTGGCGGGCGAATTTCATTCCCCTGCGGTGAAGGCGTGCCTGCGCCGCCGCGAGCGGGACGGGATGCGACTGCTCGCCGTCTTCAACTGCGCCGGCGAGCGCGCGGAGATCCGCCTGACCTCGCCGGAGTTCCCGGGCGGGGAGAAGCGCCTTACGCTCGACGCGAAGAGCGTCTATACCGAAGAGTTCTGATGCGGCGCGGCGCTCGCGCCGCCCGCACGGGAGGAAAAAATGAGAAAAACCGCGCTGATATCGGCCGTGCTGCTGCTCTGCGCGCTCCTCGGCGCCTGCGCGCCGAAGGCCGACCCGTCGGCAGAGCCCTCCGCGTCGCCGCCGTCCTCTGCGCCGGCCTCCCCGCAGGAGACGCGCACGCCGGCGGTCACCGAGATCGACCGCTGTGTGATGGACCCCGGCCATCGTCTCTACTGCACCGAGAAGCGGATGCAGGCCTACCGCAAGGCCATGGACGCGCTCGCCGCCCACGCGACGGAGGTGACCCTGTCCGACGACTATGACGACAACCTCTACGTTCTCGGCCTTCTGCAGGCAAACCCCTACGCCTTCATCCTCGCCGACGAGACCTTCATCAACGGCCACACGGGGCTTCGCCTCGACTACGCCTTTTCGGAGGAGAAGTGCGCGGAGATCCTTTCGTTCATCGACCGGGAGTATCTGACCCTGCTCTCCGAAACGGTGACGGCGGAGATGACCGAGCTGGAGAAGGTGCTCGCGATCCACAAATACTTCGCCGAGCGCATCGAATACGATTACGAATGGCTGGCGGAGTCGGAGGCGGCGGAGGACAAATGGCTGTTCCCCGACGTCGCCGTTTACGACGCGCTGCGAACGAACAAGGGCGTCTGCCACAGCTATACCTACCTCTGCCAGTTCGCCTTCCAGCAGCTGGGGATCGACTGCGTCCGCGCGGTCGCGGACATGCGGGACGGCGACTCCTCGCACATGTGGCCGCTGGTGTGGATCGACGGGAGGCCCTACCACATCGACCCGACGTGGGACCGGACGGACGCGGGCGCGTCCCTCCGGTATTTCGGCCTGACCGACGCGGAGAACCTCGGGCGCGGCCTTGCGGACAACTGGACGATCGGCATCGATATGGGGCTCGACGTCGCCTGCACCGACACGCGCTTCGCCGCCTGGCGCGACGTCGTCTCCTACGAGCTGATCGGCGGGCATAAGATGCATGCCGTCTTCGCGGACGGGACGGAGCGGACGATCGACCTCACGGAGTACGAATAGGCGAAAAAAACGAAAAAACGCGCCCCGGGACGAGCCGTCCCGGGGCGCGATCGTTCATGCGGTCAGATCGCGCGGAAGCGGATATACAGCGTGCCGTAGAGCGGCAGCTCCGAGACGCGGAAGCCGTTCTGCGTGCACACGGTCTCGCCGGAGACGACCGACAGGTCGTGCTCGCCGTCCAGCGCCCGGCAGATGACCTCGACGCCCGCCGGGGCGTTGAGACCGGACCAGGAGAGCCGCACCTTTTCAGCGGGGGTCCCCTTCCCGTCGAGCGAGTCGTCGTCGGCGTAGCGGGTGACGAGCACCGCGCCCTCGGTGCCCGCCTTGTTGCGCGCGGCGAGGGCGTACACGCCCTCCCCGTCCGCGGAGATCGGGCTTTCGAACCCCAGCGCGGCGAGCTCGGCGAAGGCGAACAGCGCGTAGTAGGGCTTGCGCGTGTGCTGGTCGATCGGGTCCCAGAACCCGTTCCACGAGGCGTAGCCGCGGGCGTCGTAGTACATCAGATGGTCGAGCGGCGACTTCTGCCCCTCGGCCATGCAGGCGGCCGTGAAGGCGGCGCCCTTCAGCGACGGGATGACCCTGTAGCCGTAGATCATGGCCTCCGCGGGCGTCCACGCGCGGACGTAGTTCCACTCGTCGAGAACGGTCTCCGTCTCCGTGTAGCCGTACTCGTCCAAAAGGCCGCGCGCAAGGCGGGCGTCCTGCGCGATGCGGTGCGGGTCGGTGGTGTAGAGGTGGAAGGAGAAGAAGTCCAGCGGCGCCGGGTCCGCCGGGTCGCGGGTGATATATTTGAAGAAGTTTTCGAGGAAGAGCGAGCACCCGGGCCGGTGGGCCGAGCGAAGCGCGCAGCTCGCGGGGCCGCCGATGCGCAGGTGGGGGAAGCAGGCCTTGAGGTGCCGGGCGGCGACGTCGTAAAACTCGTAGAACGACTCGCGGCTGCCCTCCCAGCACTGCGGGTTGAGTTCCGGCTCGTTCCAGATCTCCCAGTAGGGCATATCGCGGTGATAACCGTTCGCCCACCCCTCCGTCTCGTGGCGGATGAGGTGCTCGCAGATGCGGGCCCACTTGCCGAAATCCTTCGGAGGGATGGAACCGTAGCGTTTGGATTCGTGCTCGATCTTGTTGCCGAGGCGGTAGAACACCCGCGTCCCGGCGGCCTCGATGGTGTCCAGATACTCGTCGGTCAGATGGAAATCGTAGCTCGCGGGGTCGTTCTCGTCCGCGTCGAAATCGGGGAAGATCGCGATGATGTCGACGGTGTGCGAGCCGCCGTAGGCGTAGCAGAAGGAGGCGTCGTGGGTGCGGGCGAAGGGGATGCGGGCCGCCCGGTAGCTGTCCAGATTGCCGATGCCGCGGGCACCGAGGATCGGGCCGTTGTTGACGCTGTTCATGTCCTTGATCGGGCCGGAGCATACGGAAAAGTCGGCGTTGAGTTCGTACATAAAAACCTCCTCTGAAAAAACAGATCTCGTCTGCATTATAGCACGCCGCACCAAGGGTTTCAACCCGCATTGACAAACTGCCCCGCGGCTGATAGAATTATATACCGCTGCAGGAAAACGAAGGGGGGAGATCGGGGTGGAGCGCGTGCGCGCGTTTTGCAGACGGCATACGCCGCTGCTTTTATTCATCGGGCAGTACGCCGTGCGGTCGACCTGCTATTTTTTGCTGCAATATCTGCCGGTGGCGCATCACGTCGTCCGCTCCGCCGCGGACAATTATATCCCGTTCGTCCCCTTCTTCGTGGTCTTCTACGCGTCGTGGTTCGTCTACGCGCCGTCCCTCGCCCTCTGGGCGGACCTCCGCGCGCCGGAGATCGCGCGCCGCCAGCTGCGGCTGATCGTCCCCGGGGTCGCGATCGGCATCCTGGTCTTCCTGATCTGGCCCACCGCGATCGACCTGCGCCCCGAGGTGACGGGGAACGACTTTTTCTCCGCCGCACTGCGGCTGATCTACGCCGCCGACCGGCCCTATAACGCCTTCCCGAGCCTGCACTGCTATGAGGCGGTGGCCGTGCATCTCGCGACCTTCCGCGGCACGGCCTTCGGCAAAAAGAAGGCGCTGCGCGCGGCCAGCGCGGCGCTGTGCGCGCTGATCTGCGCCTCCACGGTGCTCGTCAAGCAGCACGCCCTGCCCGACCTGATCGCCGGCGTGGCGATGGCCGTCGCGGGGTACGCCCTGCTCGTCCTTTGGGAAAAGAGGCGCGCGAAAAAGACGCCCGGCGCCGGCGCGCCGCCGGAGCCGATGCCGGGGGAAGACGATCGGAAACGATAACCGCTCTCAAAACCATAAGAATTGCCCCGGACTTGCGTCCGGGGCGGTTTTTCAGGTGTCTTTCCTCCGCGTCAGAACGATCCCGGCGACCGCCCCGATCAGAACGACCGGCGCGATCCGGACGAAGACCCACTCGAAGGCGTGCAGGGAGACGCCGAGCACCGCCTTTTCCGGGTCGGCGTAGTCCCAGCCGAGATAGGGGCTGCCCAGCGCGAAGAGCGCGAGCGCGGCGAGC
>JAEEGL011456183.1_pt1 | contig 10761 bp, 11 predicted proteins | sample 9134231 | NCBI WGS metagenome assembly JAEEGL01 (sample SAMN16246548, study PRJNA631951) | gut metagenome | biome: gut microbiome; feature: rumen; material: fiber-attached | host: Bos | place: Iran: Karaj | collected 2018-10
CATGGATTTGGTGTTGCAACAGATGAAGCAGAAGCTCTGAAGTGGTACAAGAAGGCTGCTTTACAGGGTGATGTTGAATCACAAAAAAGCGTTGATCAGATAGAACTACGAAGTGAGTCAATTACATCGATTAAAGAGAAAGCAGAAAATGGAGATATTAGAGCCCAAAGATATTTGGGAGGAGTAAATACAATTAAAGATAGGGCGGAAGCGTTCAAGTGGTACAAAAAGGCAGCTGAGCAGGGAGATGTATATGCTCAAAAATGGTTGGGAATGAGTTATCGTTTTGGATTTGGTATACCTAGAAATGAAGTAGAGGCTTTTAAATGGTATGAGAGGGCGGCTAATCAAGGTGATGCTGAGGCACAGAAGGAGATAGCAAGTGCTTACAATTTTGGAAGAGGTGTAACAAAAGACGAAACAAAATCATTCATTTGGTATGAAAAAGCTGCACTGCAAGGTGATATGAATGCACAAGTAATGATGGGTGATGCGTATAGGAATGGAAGGGGCGTGGCTAAAGATGGTACTAAAGCTTATAGATGGTATAAAAAAGCAGCGTTACAAGGAGATTCTTTCGCACAGAAAAGAATAGATGAAATGGAATTGTTAAAAGAGATCTATCCAACTATTAAGGGGAAGAAAACAAAAGCACAATGGATTATGGGAGAAACGCGCCCAGTAATGGATAAAACTGAAACATTCAAGCAGAATGAAAAGGCTGCAATGAAAGGTGATATAGCCGCTCAAAGAAGTTTGGCGATGTCTTATTATTTCGGGATAGGGGTAGCACAAGATAAAACAAAAGGTTTTGAGTGGTATAAAAAAGCTGCAATGCAGGGTGATATATCATCCCAGAAGATGGTTGCTAGAGCTTATGAAACTGGAAATGGAGTTGCTCAAAATAAAGTTAAAGCACAAGAGTGGTATAGGAAAGCTCAAGCTCAAGAGGATGGAAGAACAAAAAGAATGACTGGTAGCTTAAAAAGATGATTCAAATGGTTTTTGAAAAGATCAATCTTGGACACTCACCAATTTAATAACCGCTTGTATTTATTCAACAGTTATTAATAAAATTTGAGAAAAAAGAGCTGGGGAAAATCTATCTACCAGCTGTCAGTTTCCAGAAATCGGCTGCCGGTTAGAGCCTTTAATGCTCTAATTGATGAGTGTCCAAATTCAGTTCACCGTTTATTTTAAGTTTTGCGCTTGGTTCAATTATCGTTGCAATCCTTGTCGTAAATAATTTAAGAGATAGGGAATGTGATGCTTTGGTTTCAAAAAATACCTTAGCTGTAAAGTTTGGTGATAGCTTTTCAAGAAATCAGTATCTGATTTTGATGACTTTAGGTGTGGCCATTCCTTTAAGTATAGTTATTGCATTATCTGGTAATGCTTATTTACTAATTGCGCTTTTGATGCATCTTTTATTTTCCTATTCAGCCTTAAAAACTGTTTCCATAGGAACAAATGGTGTTGAATTAAATAACGTTCTTGCCAAAACAGGGCAAGCTGCGCTTTTATTTGCTGTAGTGTGTAGTGTTTGTTGGAACTTGTGATTAATCTTGGGCATCCATCAATTTAATAATCATTTATAATTATTCAATATTCATTAATGATATTTAAGATGAGAAATCAGCTTTAGGTTTCTTGCTATTCCAGAATCGGCTCCAGTACTCTCCTATGAAGCTAGGGAGTGTCCAAATCATTTCTTAGGGGCAAAGCATCTCTGTAAGTGGTATAGTATTAGCTGTTGATATAAATATCTCACTTGGCGAAAAGAGTATAATCAAATAATATCAACCACATGGGAAACGAAAATAAAATACTAAAAACTAGAGCGAAGATATTTGAAGCAATATTACTTGCAATTATTGTTTTGTTTGTAGCTAGTTGCCAAGATGATTCAAAAACAAAGGCTGGGGTAGAAGAGCAAGAGACACCGATTTTTTTCGAAGACCTTGAATTAAAAACAGCAGATCTCGTAAAAGCCGCTTTGAGAGCGAAAGCCAATAAAGGTGATATGAAAGCGCAAAAGTTATTGGGGCGCCTGTTAATTGGTGATGAAAAATTTCAGTGGTATCTTAAAGCTGCTGAGCAAGGGGATAGACTAGCTCAAATGGAGGTAGCAAAAGCTTATAACTATGGATTATATGGAGTAGCCAAGGATGAAACTCAAGCTTTTAAGTGGTATGAAAAAGCAGCATTACAAGGTGATATAAAAGCTCAAAAAGAGTTGGCACATGCTTACACGTTTGGAAGATTTGGGGTTGAAAAAAACGAGGCAGAAGCTGTGAGGTGGCACGAGAAGGCTGCATCGTTGGGTGATATAGAAGCTCAAAAAGAGTTGGCAAGAATATATGATTATGGCTGGTTTGGGATAGCTGGAGATAAAGCAAAGGCTTACAAGTGGTATAAAAAAGCCGCTCTGCAGGGTGATACTGATTCGCAGAGTGCAGTAGATAAAGTGGATTCCTTTCAAGAATTAATCGCTGAACTAAAGAAAAAAGGAGAGCTTGATATAAGAGAGGAATTAAGAGAGAAAAGAGGTAGAGAAATTGAACGTTTTAAGCAGAATGAAAAAAAGGCATTACAGGGTGATGCCTATGCTCAGGAGAGTTTAGGTTTTGCATATTATTGGGGTGATGGTGTAACTAGAGATATGACAAAAGCTTTCGAATGGTTTATGAAAGCAGCGCTGCAAGGGGAGGTGTCTTCTCAAAGACGTGTAGCAAAGGCCTATGAAGCTGGAGAAGGGGTTGCCAAAGATAAGACAAAGGCTGTTGAATGGTATGAGAAAGCTGCATTGCAAGGAGATTTGTGGGCTCAACAAAAGGTTGTAGATGCGTCTGAAGCAGGCATTATTCAAAGTAATGAAAAGATACTTGAATGGAAGAAGAATATAAAAGAACGGGAAGATCAAAGAATAAAGAAATTTTTGTCATCCTTAAAAGGAGGCTTTGTTTCTGACTCTGATATAAATTCTGCTCTTAGTAATCTACCCGTAACATTACAGCAAGCAAGGGCAGTTCCATATTTTAAGGATGGAGCGTCTATAGGACTTAGATTGTTTGCAATTAGAGGTGGCAGTATTTACGAAAAATTGGGGCTAATAAATGGTGATATTTTGTTGAAGCTTAACGGTGTTTCTTTATCTGATACAAGTCAATTGACTGATATTATTTCGAAAATTGAAGAAAACAAGGAATCAACTTTAGACGTAGAAAGGGAACGAACGCGTTTCTCTGTTCATTATACGCGTAGCGATAATGGTTTTAAGTTTAACGTGCAGGAGCAAGGTGAACATATTAAACTGCCAAGTCCTTCCCCTTCTCAAGAAGCGTCTCCTTCTCTTCCAAAAGAAGATTTTGCTTCTGATGCAGATCGTGAGGATTAATCTTGGACACTCATTAATTTAATAACAATTTGTTATTATTCAACAATCATTAATAAAATTTGAAAAAAGATCTAAGGAAAATCTATCTAAAACCAGCTGCCTGCTTTCAGGAACCGGTTATCTGACGCCAGCTTCCTGAAATTTTTTCACTTTTTTATAATTTCTGACAACAAATTGTAAAAAATATCGATAAATGCACGTTGTGGTCTCATGGTGAGGCCGAATTTTTTATGGAGATAATTTTATGAATATAAGTGCAGTACAAAATCGATCGTTTCCAGGAAGTTATCCTAAAATTTCCGCTTCAAAAAATACAACAATCAATAAAACAAGTAAGACGAATGCTGATGAGAAAAAACAGATGCTTCAAAATCAAAAGGTTTTTCTTGGTCTGATCTCTGAGACATTATTGCAGATGCAGTCAGTATTATTGCTGGTAGAAAAACAATTAAGGGTACTATGTCAGCAATTAAATCTGCTTACGAAAAGATAAAAAGCTGGTTTTAGGTGTTTGAAGGTATTAGTTTTTTTTGATTTCATTTGCTATCATGTGACATCATATGCTACCATTAGATAGTATATGTTAAAGGAGAATTAGATGGAAACAATTCAAGTTACAGCAAGGCTGGAGAGAAGGGTAGCTGAGGCTTTAAGAGCGTATTGTAAGGAGAATGGCCTCATCATAAACCGCTTTATTCAAGATAGCATTATTGAAAAACTAGAAGAATTATCTGATGCCTACGACATTCCGAAATTGCGCAAAGAAAAGACCAGACCATTTAATGAAGTCTTATCTGAATTAAAATAATGAAATATACAATTGAAATATCAAAAACTGCTGAGAAACAGCTAAAGAAAATACCAAAAGAGTATCAAGGGAGAATAGTTAATTCTATTTTATCCCTTGGTAATAATCCGTACCCATATGGTTATAAGAAGCTTTCTGGTTTTGATGATGTATACAGAGTACGAGTTGCTGATTATCGAATTGTTTATTCAGTGGAAGACAAAAGACTTGTCATTATTGTCTTAAAGTTAGGTCATAGAAAAGATATATATCGCTAAGTCATTCGGGTATGATCAATCTTGGACACTCATCAATTTAGTAGCCATTTGTAGCTGTTCAATATTCATCAACAAAAATTGAGAGAAAAAAGTTTCGTTCAAGAATTGCTGGACTGCCTTTTTTCTAATTTCTTCCAATTATGAACACCGTAGCTGTCATTTATTAGGTTAATGACAGGATAAAAAACCATCGGTATTAATAACATGTTGCCAAGGATAACGGGGATGCCCCACAAAACTATTCTGACAACGTCATTTATAATATAGAAGTAAAAACTAAATCTGCTTCTTCTAAACTGTAAATATATAGCAAATAGATTCGTTACTACCGATATTGTTGAAACTATTAATTCGTTTGTATTAAAACTCTTTAACAGAAAATATATTCCAGCGGTTATGAATATAGAAGATATGCCGATGGCAGACCACTCGTTTTTACTAATTCTATTAATATCAACTGAATTTGTTGTTTTATTGGGATGTCTGTACCAACTGATTACGCTGGCAACATACATCGGTAAGATCAAAAATAGATATAATGAAACTTCTCCGTAGAACTTGTTCTGAAATGATACTATCGAATACAGAATGGATATTAGAAGTCCAAATACCTGTCCTAGACTTTTCCCCTTAGCTTGTAGTAAGGCTGTTGAAATTCCAACGATGGAACAAATAGTAGTTAATTTATCCGTCTTAAATATAAAAGCTACTATGGCAACTAAAGTTATGCCTCCAAACAACAAGATCTTTTCAAATTTGTTCCAGTCTTTTAGTAAGTTCATATCTTCTCTAAAAAAGCGATGTAGCGTTGTTTTTGTCACACTGTAAATTATTTCGAGGCTCTCATCAATAAGTTAACTACCCAAGATCATTAATATTTATTAAGTTAAGTAAAAGTGATAAGTGTCTATGAATGGGCTATGTGTATTTAAATGCCAGCAAATTTTGTGGTATTTTTCCCCAACAGGATAATTTTTAGCGAGAGAGAAAAATGAAAAAAACTGTATTAGTAACTGGAAGTTCTAGAGGAATTGGAAAAGCTACTATAATTGAGTTTGCAAGTAACGGTTATAATGTAGTTATAGATTTCGTTAAAAGCGAATTAGAGGCACATGAGCTAAAAAAATATGTAGAAGGGGAATATGGCATTAAAGCATTAGTTATTAAAGCAGATGTATCAAACGAAGATGAAGTCAAAAACATGGTTTCTGCAACAATAAAGGAGTTTGGTTCTATTGATGTTTTAGTAAATTGTGCTGGTATAGTTTATGATAGAAACTTTGAAGAGATAACAGTTGCTGAGTTTAAAAGGACGTTAGAAGTTAATGTTATAGGTACTTTTATTGTTGCAAGAGAAGTTGCAAAATATATGAAAAAAGGCAGTTCTATTATTAATATTTCTTCAAACAGTGGAACAAAAGCTGTATCGCCTGAATGTCTAGACTATAATGTTTCTAAAGTTGGAGTTCGGAGTCTTACGAGAGATTTAGCTTTTCAGTTTAAGCCTAATATAAGAGTTAATACTGTTGCTGCTGGTTGGGTTGATACTGATATGAATAAAGATTTACCTAAAGATTATTTAGAAGACGAAAAAAGAAAAATATATTTGGAGAAGATGGCAGACCCTAGCGATGTTGCTAGAGCGATATATTTCCTAGCAAGTGATAATGCAAGTCATATAAATGGTGAAATTTTAACTATAGATGGAGGATATCAATAACTCCATCTGTTGCTTTTGAATGCCTTAGTGCGGTTATGAACTTCTAATTTTGCAGCGTTAGATACAATAATGGGGTAGTTCAGCTTTTGCTAACTACCCCATTAATCTTTATTCCTCTACTGTTGCTTCGATGTCAGCTTCATAGCTAGCTTCCATTTCTGCATCTTCCTCTGTAGCTTCATCATCTTCCGCTGTGTTTCTCTCACGAGGAGCATTGATGACGGTAGCTTTACGAATAAAGAGTTTACCTACATTAGGGAACTCTGTTTCTTGAAGCTTGGCAATGATTGTGTCTGCTTGCTCTTCATCAAAGTCAACGAATGTATAGTGGTCACGAATGCTAAGACGCTTAATATCATCACCACTTATCTCTGCAGCACTTTCGATGGTATCGCGAAGCTCTTTGTCGGTTAAACCATCACTAAGTCCTTGTCCAAGATAAAATCTAACGTCACGTTTTGGTGGAACATATTCAGCACGCATTGGTCTGCGCTCCTCATCGCCATCGTCCTCATAACGTCTGCTACGAGGATCGCGACGTCCGTTACCACGCTCGTTTCTATCATAACGACCGCCTCTGCCGTTTCTGCGATCATCACCACCATTATCATCTTGAGAACGTGAGGTGCGGCTGCTTAACTCTGGGATAACAACAAGGCTGTTGTGTAAGAGATAACCAAGAATAGCATCGCGTTTTTCGTGTGCTAAAACTTCCTTGATAAGAGCTTGCATCGCTTCATCATTTGCATACTCACTCTGAGAAGCAACATCAAGGAAACGATCGTTCTCTTTCTTAGAAACCTCTTCCTTGGTTGGAAGGGTGCCTTTACTAAACTCAAAATCAACGACCTTCTTTAAGTAATGGAAGTTACCAAAATCAAGTGGGCTTACAAGGCTATAGACTTTTGTAAGTCTTGATTCGTGTCCATGAGGAGTAATACGGTGAAGATAAATCTCTGGATCCTCGTGGATAGCGTAGTTAATCGTTAGATCGAACTGCCCAGGGTCAATCTCTTCTGCTGAAACATCTGTAACGATAATGGCGTTAATCTCACCAGAAGAAAGCTGGTGTAATGTTTGAGCAGTCTTTGTATAAGGAACGTGACCAATTAATTTACCACAAACAATGCCACGCTTCTTTAATATCACATCAACCATATCCGCTTCGGATGGGCTGTTGCAGAAAATCTGAGTACGCGCACCTTCACTGGTTTGAATGAGATCTGCTAATGCAGTTGGTTTTGACATTAAATCGTTACCAACCTCAAAATAAATGTGTTCTGGCTCGACGCGATCTGATGAAGTATTATCACTTGCCAATTCCTTATTTTCTTGATTATCTTCCAGCATTTTTATTCCTATAAACTATCAATATGGCTAAAATCTTAATTACTACTTATTATTGGGGTAGCAATTAAGTAAACCGAGAGACTATATGATCCAAATAATTAAAATCAATTTTGCGCTTGTGCTCTGCATGTTAAGCCTTAGCGGCTGTGCAAACCTTTACAACTCGCTATTCCTTAAAAACGACCAGTCTCCTGAGCGCAGCATGACTGAGGCTGATTCTATTGAGGAATCGGGGATCCGTCAACTAGAAGGAGATACTAATTTACCTAGAAGTAAACAGGGGCTTCAGGACGCCTGTTATGATGGTTGGAGTAGCGGAACCTATGAGGTGACCAGTTCTGGTAAAGAAATCGTGGCATTACAGGAGGTTAGGGACTGCGAAGGGCGGTTTTACGCCTTGTCTTTGGATAACGAAGGGGAAGTTGCGGTCTGGGATTTGGAGCGTGGGCTGCGCCGTAAGATGTTTGAGCTGCCCCAAAAGGTCGATACCGCAGTTTTTTCTGATAGCGGGCGCTATATCGCATCAGCCAAAGGTCATAGATTGATTATTTTCCCGCTCTGGGCAGGGCTAGGTGAGCCGCTAGAGTTTAAGCGGATAACATCAAACATCGTTTCATTAGCGTTTGATGCGGAGGAGCATGCCATTCTTGCTGGTGCTGCCGACAGCAACATCTACCGCTGGGTTTTTGATGCCAAGAATTTTGCCAACAAAGCCAGAAAGGACGCTTCAGGGCTCGACCGTTACAGTGGGCACGCCACCGTGGTGAGTGCCATTGCAGCGCACCCTTATGGCAGGGTTTTTATCAGTGCAGATTGGAATGGGGTGGTAAAGGCTTGGCTAACCTATGATTCTGACCCGTATGGCGGAAAATACGACAAAAATCTGTTTGGGAGACGTTTTTTTGCGGATGTGCCAGTTAATAAGCCACTTCAAAGATCTGATGGGGAGCGTGTGGATCAGCTGCGAGTTTCAGAGAACGGTAAATATTTTATCGTAACTACGCAGGACGGTATGCTTGAACTTTGGCAGGTCAGAGGGCTCTCAAAGATTGCGGAAACTAAGGCGCATAATGGATTGATTTATGGTGCTGCGATAAATAAGGCAGGTGATGAGGTTGCGACAATTGCTAGGGATGGTGTCTTGAAGTTTTGGCATAAGGAACGTAAACAGGAAAGGCTTAAAAACTATGAGCTAAAGTTAAATTCAGAGCAAAAGCTCCCTGGTGTTAGGGAATTGATGTACCTTTCTGATGGTCGCTTGGTGAGTGGTTCACTTGACGGCAAAGTTGAGGTCGTTACAATCAGTCCAGAAAGTTTAATTGTTGATAGGGACGATTTTATTGTCGAGGTTTTAGGAGATAGCGACGATGAGTAGTGACGCCGTTCAAGAAGAAAGTTTTGAAGTAGAAGAGAATCAGAACGATCAATGTGTGTCTGGTAAGGAATGTGGGTGTAAAAAAACGTGCTGTTTGATGCAGGGGTTAATTTGGCTAGTTGCACCGCTTGTTGCGTATTTGGATCAATTAACGAAGAACCTTGTGGTTGATAGGATTGCAGAAGGTGAGATCATCCCTGTTATGCCGTTATTCAATTTGACCTTGACCTACAACAAAGGGATAGCGTTTGGGATATTAGCGAATCTTCCAGAATCATCGAGGCTTCTAGTGATTAACTTAGCAACGATTGTTGCCCTGATTACTGTTTTGTTCTTTTTAAGGCGTCACTTCATAGGGGATAAGATCGCCTATTTTGCTATGGCGTTAATTGTTGGTGGTGCCATCGGGAACGTCATAGACCGCGCAGTGTTAGGACAGGTGGTTGATTTTATTGATGTCTACTATGGGCAGTATCACTGGCCTGCTTTTAATGTGGCGGACAGCGCAGTTTGTGTTGGGGTGTTTTTACTGCTTTTTAGACCTAGTTCTGAAAAATCTGAGGCCGCTTAAATTTCTTATTAAATCGGGGACACTCAAATTTTTATCCCTGATTCCCTAATAAACGCCCTCCCGAAGCCACTATTTTATGTTGCAGATCTGAATTTCTCGGCATAACACAAAAGTGCGAATTTTTCGTATCTGATGGGGTTTTCCCCCTGTTGCTATTTGTGCAAGTTGTGTAGACTTTTTGAATGTAGGGTGCTTTTTTACCTAATTTTTGTGTGGTTAGATTTATGAAAAAACTATGTTGTATTTTAGCATTCTTTCTTTCAGCTTGTGGTGGAACGAACAATGCTGCTGATGGTGCTGTTGTTGGAACAGTTGCAGGTGCAGGTGTTGGTGCTATCGTTGGTGATGATCGTGGTCATGCGGGTGCTGGCGCTGCAATTGGTGCTGGGGCTGGTTTCATCACGGGAGCTGCTGCGGGTGCAATAGCTGATGCTTCAAAGGATCACGATGATATTTTGCTTGAACAGCAGGAGATTATTCGTCGTCAAGAAGAGGAGATGAAGCGTCAGGACAGAGAGATTCAAGACATTAAGCGTCAGCAATACCATAATGAAGGGCTGCGTCGTTTTGAGAGAAAATAAGTTTTTGATTTGTAATTTGGTTGGGTTGTAGGGGACCTTGACCAGACTGATTGATGTTTGGGGTGTATGATGAAATTTGAAAAAGCTTTATTGTGTGTGATTTTATTGGCAATGACTGCTTGTACTGAACCTGGTGAAACAACAGGTATTGCTGCTGCAACTGGTAGTGTTATCGGTGCAGGTGTTGGTGCAATCGTTGGCAATCAAACGGGACATGCAGGATCGGGATTTGTGATTGGTTCTGTTGCTGGAGCAGGTGCGGGTGCATTAGTTGGAAATGCATTTGAAGCACAGGAGAAGGTTATAAGAACTCAAGAGGAAGCACTCAAGCGTCAAGGTCGTCAGATTCAAGAACAGCAAGGGCAGATTGATGAGCTACGTCGTTTAAGCCAAGATAATATTGCGTTTAGGGATAGCGGCGCTCCGACTTACAGTAATAATAATTTTGGAACAAATAATATTCCAAGTTATGCGGACAACAATATAAATCAACCTCAAAAAGATTATACCTATCGTGGTGTGATTAATGATTATGCGACAAGGCCGCAACCAATTGCTAACGGCAATATCGCGGATGCTGCACCTACGGTTAGTAATCCGAGTTTAGAAATTCCAAGCGCAAACAATGTTAATAACAGCTATCAAGCTGAGGTTCCGGTTGTTAATGTTTATCAAGAGCAGGCAAAGCCTGCAATTCAACAA
>JAEEGL012015303.1_pt1 | contig 10761 bp, 8 predicted proteins | sample 9134231 | NCBI WGS metagenome assembly JAEEGL01 (sample SAMN16246548, study PRJNA631951) | gut metagenome | biome: gut microbiome; feature: rumen; material: fiber-attached | host: Bos | place: Iran: Karaj | collected 2018-10
AAGAACATAACACAATGGGTAGATTCCAGAGTGGCCAAATGGGGCAGACTGTAAATCTGCTGCGTCATCGCTTCGGTGGTTCGAATCCATCTCTACCCACATGTTTTGCGGAAGTAGCTCAGTTGATAGAGCATCAGCCTTCCAAGCTGAGGGCCGCGGGTTTGAGCCCCGTCTTCCGCTCAAGAAACAAAGGAATATTGCCTATGTAGCTCAGGGGTAGAGCACTTCCTTGGTAAGGAAGAGGTCGCGGGTTCAAATCCCGCCATCGGCTCAACGATGTAAGACGCTTCGCCTCTCACTGATTGCGGGTTTAAGTTATCACAAGAGGTGGAGTGTATTACGCAATAAGGTAGAGTAATATTATCATACAATTTTCAATAACAACTTACAGTTATGGCTAAAGAGCATTTTGAAAGAACAAAACCGCATGTTAACATCGGTACTATTGGTCACGTAGACCACGGTAAAACCACTTTGACCGCTGCCATCACCACCGTGCTTGCTAAGGACGGTGATATCGCTGGTGATAGCGTTCGTTCGTTTGACTCAATCGACAACGCCCCCGAGGAGAAGGAGCGCGGTATTACTATTAACACCGCTCACGTTGAGTATGAGACCAAGAATCGTCACTATGCTCACGTTGACTTCCCGGGCCACGCTGACTATGTAAAGAACATGGTTACTGGTGCCGCACAGATGGACGGTGCTATCGTAGTTGTTGCTGCTACCGACGGCGTTATGCCGCAGACCCGCGAGCACATCCTGCTCGCCCGTCAGGTGAACGTTCCCCGTCTGGTTATCTTCTTGAACAAGTGTGACTCCCCCGACGTTGACGACGAGATGATCGAGCTCGTGGAGATGGACGTTCGTGACCTGCTCAGCGAGTATGAGTTTGACGGTGACAACACCCCCATCATCCGTGGTTCTGCACTGGGTGCCCTCCAGGGTGATCCCAAGTGGGAAGATACCGTTCGTGAGCTGATGAACGCTGTTGACGAGTGGATCCCCCTGCCTCCGCGTGATCGTGACAAGCCCTTCTTGATGCCTATCGAGGACGTGTTCTCAATCACTGGCCGTGGTACCGTTGCTACCGGTCGTATCGAGACTGGTGTCGTAAAGGTGAGCGACGAGGTTCAGATCATGGGTCTGGGTGCCGAGATGAAGTCAGTTGTTACTGGCGTTGAGATGTTCCGCAAGATCCTCGATGAGGGTGAGGCTGGTGACAACGTTGGTCTGCTGCTCCGTGGTATCGACTACAAGACCATCAAGCGTGGTATGGTAATCTGCCACCCGGGCGTTATCAAACCCCACGATCACTTCAAGGCTTCTATCTACGTCCTAAAAATGGAAGAGGGTGGCCGCCACACTCCGTTCCACAACTACTACCGCCCCCAATTCTACATCCGCACCCTGGATGTTACCGGTGAGATCATGCTCCCCGCTGGTGTCGAGATGGTAATGCCTGGTGACAACGTCGAGATCGACGTCAAGCTGATAACCCCGGTCGCCTGCAGCGAAGGTCTGCGTTTCGCTATCCGTGAGGGTGGCCGCACCGTAGGTTCAGGTCAGATTACTGGCATCATTGAGGATTAGGACTATTGAATATCGCCTGAACGAATGAAAGAATTAGAAAGTATTGAGTAATCAAGCAATACAATAAGTTAATTCGCTTCAGTTTATTCCTTAGATAACCGACCAAAATAAATATTTTAATTAGAATACTATGTTTTTACTTATAACCTCAATTGTGCTCATTACGGTGTCAATAGGCACTGGGGCGTATGTCTTTTCGTCCAAGAAAAAGTATGATAAGACCATTTCTAGTATGGAGATGGCTAGTGATGATTCTAGCAGCGTTGACGTGGTGCCATTAGAAGAAGAGATAAACCGCGTGGAAAGGCTGAAAGAAACGCTACGACAGACTAGAAAAAACATAGAAAAATTAGACATTCCAATCCCGGAATCGCTTTCTAGCCAAGATACAACTCAGTCTTCTCTCAATAAGATAAGTAAGTTTTCAGAGAAGTATTCTGAAAGCATATCTGGCACTGAGCAACTTGTTTTAGGTTTGCTTCCAGTATCTGATACAGGCAATATTCTTTTCTCTTTTGCTGAAACGTTTCCTCAACAATTGGGAGATGCGGCTCATAGTGCGATTGCCGCAATAAAAGATGGAGCATACATCCCTGCTGATATGGGAGAAGTGATGGGGATGATAGGAAAGTCATTACAACATATTAATCCGCATTCTTTAGCTACCGCTCTTTCTCATCATAATTATATGAGCCTGATAACTCAACCAGGAAAGGCAATGATAGGTGAAATGTCGGGCATTCATGGTGGAATGTCTGATCTCTCTTCTTCTCTTACTAGCATGAAGGACAGCCTTGCTAATTCTATTGACATAGATAGTCTTACTGACATAACCGACTTTGACTTCTCGGGGCATATTCCTGTTGTGACTGTTGCATTGTCTTCTTTTAGGGAATTCCAATTGCTTGCTAAGGATAAGACAGATGCACTCTCTTCATTAAAGAATATAGGACTTGATGCAGCTGGATCTGGTGTCGGTGGCATGGCTGGCGCAAAGGCAGGGGCTCTTGCTGGCAGTCTATTTGGCCCGATAGGAACACTTGTTGGTGGCATCATTGGAGGTATTGGCGGTGCTGTCGGTGGACGAATGTTGACCAATGAAGTGAAGCAAAAGCCATTAAAAAATGCCATCAGTAACTACCAGAGCAATTATGCTATCATGAATAGGGAGACCGAAACCAAGTCAAAAGAGACATTGTCTAACATTCATAAGTATACTGTGAGCAGGCGCAATGAATTTAAGGACGAAAAAATACTTCAAGACATTCCCGTAGTAGATAGCGATAGCATCATCAACCAGATATGCGTGACATTATATCAGTATCTTTTGGAGTATATAGATGTCATGAAATCACGCTGCGAAAAAGTTAAGTCCTCGTTTTGGTATAAAGACGAAAAGTATGGTACAGTTGTAAAAATGTACATGAATAGAATAGATACTCTGGAGAAGCAACTGCTTCCAATGAATAATATTAAGAATAATCCAGCTCTTGCAATTGAATCCTTGTTAGCCATCAAGATGCCTAAAGAAGTTGGCATATCAGCATACGAGAAAAATCTCTCAGCTGTAACAGATGAATTAAAACAATTGAATAATAAAAACGACTCTTCCATTTTAGTTTGGACATATATGGTCAATGGAGCATATCAGAAGGCCATACATGATATTACTGAATACAATAACAACGAAATGGCTTCGCTCAACCAATTATTTGACCATTGGAAAAAAATCATGTCAGATCTTGGAAACAAGGTTGAAACAGAAAAAGAGAAGCTAGGTTTGAAATAAATCTTATTAAATTAAAAATATAGGACATGGAAAAGAAAACATTAAAACAATTGTTCGAGAGCCAGCAAGAAGTATTGGCACAACAGTTAGCTGGATTGTCTTTACCAAAGGACACCAAGAAAGTCCAGGAAGTTACAGCAACCTATATGACTGAACTCTTTGACAGAAATGGTGAATTTCGACAGAGCCTCACCCAATCTGAAGATTATATCCTACAAGCAGCTTTGTCTTTGCTCAATGCCCAACAATCAATGATTGGAGAGCTCTCTAAAGTAAACGATATTGCTAAACATAATTTACAAGATCATGTTACGGAGCAGAGCGAGCAAGACCATAGTCATAGTAAATCTCATCCTATTCTCACCATTGGAGGCAGTGCAATCGGTGGGACGGCTGGTGCATTAGTCTTTGGCACATGGGGTGCTGTATTTGGTGCCATAGCAGGAACAGCCCTCGCCATATATTCTTCAACACGCCTACAAACTAAAACACCAAGAAGCACAGGAATAAGAAATTACCCTAACTCAGTTAAAATCAAGGGTACGCCTATAGACCCCAAAGTGTTTTTAGGCATAGTAGGTGGTATTTGTGATAGTGTTGATAACCTTATCATGACCTATCAGGTGCAAGTTAGAAGATTGAAAAACAGCTATGAATCACAAGAAAAACCAAGTCTATTAAAAGATTATTCTTCGCTGATATCTCAAATAGAGAACGTGTGCCGAGCTGCGGAATCCACATCTGACAACGCTCATGCCAAGCTACTGAAAGCAATTAACATGATGGCTGAGGTACTTGAGAATTATGATTTGAAATATGAAAATGGTAAAATCAGTAACATTTAAACACAACACTATACTTTTAACCCTATGGCAAAGTTAATCATTCCAGACAATACACGACATCAATATGTAGTTGGCATTGATATAGGTCATGGAGAAACATCGGCAGCAATTGTCCCCATCGAGTGGGATAAATCTGCCGGGCAACGTGAGTCTGATTTTCAAGATATTGACCTTGATAGCAAGGCCCGTAAGAAAGTCATCACATCCGCTATCTGTATCGATGACAAGGATGCAGTTCGCATCGGTGATCAGGCATTTGAGCACATGACCGACAATCGAGGGCTTCGGGTGTGCTTTAAGCAAAAACCACAAGATATTAACGGTGAAGCGGAGAAACTGATGATTCAGTTCATGAAGTGTGTTTATGGCCGGATTCTTGAGAGTCAGGTAGAACTGACAAAAACAAATCATATCGTCTATTTAGCTCGTCCGTCAGGGTGGGTCGAAGAGGAGGCCAAAGAACTGTATAAACAAATGGCGATTGAAGCTGGCATCCCTCTTGCTGGCTTGACATCTGAGTCAAGGGCCGCTATCTTTTATGCCAAAACTCCAAGAGTCGCTTTCACGAACGCTATATCCAAAGGTGCAATTGTCTTTGACCTGGGCTCAAGTACCTTAGACTTCACATTCTTATCAGACCACAGCCAACCCATTGACTATGGTTATAACCTGGGTGCCTCTATCATTGACACTGCTATTTTAGATAACATGATTCTTGCCAATGATGAAGCAAAAGAGTTTCTGACTAAGTATCCAGAATACCGAGATGCACTGAAATTCAAAGCTCGAAAATTCAAAGAGGATGCTTATAGCCGTGACGAAGAATTGAAAACAGTAGGCAGTTTTAACCTAGGAACAGTTATTCCTGATACTGAAGAATCATACGACACATACGAGGACACCTACATAAAATTGAAAATCGCCAATCTTGCTGAACTCAATACCATGGTTGAGAATATAACCAACTATATGAGTGAACTGAAAAATGCTATGGTAGATTTTAAAGAAAATAAGATTCCTGGCAACAAGGTATTTGGCGTTTTTTTAACTGGAGGTGCTTCCCGAATGAATTTCATCAGACCGATGATTGCAGAAGCGTTTGAGTTACCCGTTGAAGATGTGAGAATCGACAGTGACAATCCTTCTCTTACAATTTCTCGTGGCATTGCAATGCTTGGCGCCACTGATGCAATCACGTCGGTTTTAGTAACAGAATTGAAGAAAAAAACATCTGCAATTGTTGATGACAATAAACTAATTACCGACTTGACAGAAGCCTTATCAGAGAATATAGCCAACAAGGTATGGGGTGAAGTTGATACAGCATGCTCGGATTGGGTGCGAAATGGTTCAGGAACTGATCCTGATGACTTGAAACGTTTTGTTGAAAAAAAGCTTAACCGCATGCAGAAGAACGGGTTACAAAAAACGGTAAATGACACGTTGCAGAGTTATATTGACAAAAAAAGTGAAGAAATCCGCAAGAGCATGAACGAAATCATCAGCCTTTATGCCCCCGACCGTGAGATTTCAATATCAAGCAAAGCTAAATTGGGCAACATGGATGAAATCAACCAAAGCCTTTCAGATTTAACTTCAACAATATCCAGTGTCTGTGATAATCTGACCAATATAGTTGCCGACATCTTATGGGCTGCGCTTGGCGTGTTTTTATGGGGAGTCTTATGCGCTCCATACTATATTTGGAAGGCTCTGCGGTCAGATGAATCTAAACGTCGTGATAAAGTCGAGAAGGTTCTTGAGAAAAAATATGAAACCTTGTCTAACATCAAGAATGGCATCACATCTAAACTCAGAGACAATGATAATTTTAAGAAAAATATTGTCAGTGCGCTGAATAACTACTTTAACAATTTAATTGAGTCTAATCTTCGACAGGTAATGATACCTATTGAATAATTGATATTGATTATGAGTAAGGAATTGACTCAACAAGAAAAGACTAATTTTGAGCCGATGGCTAAGGTGCTTGCAGCCAATGGAATCGCTCAATCTTTATCTTTTTCAACAGAACGAAAGTATCTCGAGGGCATATCTTCTAATTCCATACCAATGTCATTGGAATTAGCATCAGCGAGACGTGACCTCCCTCAAGAGCCCATGTGGATTAAGATTTCACAAATCGGAAAACCGTTAGATGATAGTGCCGAGAAATGTTTTACTGCAATTCAAAAGATATTGACGGCATGCTTTATCCCAACCAAAGCCCAACTGATATTTCTTGTCCACGGTGAGAATGGGAAATATGAGCTATACCTGGGCGTAAGGTCATTTGTAGATGATATTAATAAAGAATTTGTCAAAAGTCTTAGAAATTTCATCAATGGAATCTGGCCAGGTATGAAATGTGATTGTGTTTCTGGAGACAACGTGAATCATGTAAGAAACGACATCACAAAGAAATATGATTTTATTGATTCACTGACTGGAATTCCATCAATGGAAAGCCAGTACAAAACAGTCTATCCAGCAACAATAGACACTCTGCTTGCTGGAATGCAGAAGAAAGACTTCACCTATATGGTGATCGCTGATCCTGTGCCAGAAACAGAGATAGACAGCATTCTCTATAAAGTAAGAGACTATAATGGCCAGGCTGAATCTCTAAAGTCTTTTAATTTCTCTGAAAACACATCAGAGAGCATGAGTGTAGCATTGAGTGAGTCTAAGGCTATTTGTGACTCCATAAGCGATACGGTTGGTGAAAGTAAAACGAAAAAGAGCAAATGGGGAATGCTTGGAGCTGGTATCACCCTGGCATCATTTATCTTCCCACCTGCAGGAATCTTGACAACCGCCCTCGCTGTAACATCAGCTGCTAATGAAATAGCAGGGGTGAACTTATTCGCCGAGTTTAGCCCATCTTATACCACAAGCAAGAGCCGCACTACTGGCCATTCAGAGACCAAAACAAAAGGACGAACTGACACGCTAGGCCATACCCAAGGTAAAGCAATTAGCCAAAACATCGTAAACAAACAGATTGAAGCTGTCTCAGAGCATTTGTTCTATCACTCAAAGAGATTTGAGATGGGAAAAGCCACTGGATGTTGGTCTGTTGGCGTTTATATCATGACCGAAAACCAGGATCACATACAAGGCGCCTCGATGCAGTTGAAATCAATTGTAAGCGGGCAAGAGTCCATTTTTGAACCCATTCGTATACATCACATAAACGATGTGGTTGAAGATTCAATGTTGCCACAGACTTTGGGCAGTTTTGATGCCCCAATTATCAGGATGAGATCAATGGATAAACGTCTATTTGAGCATCCATTGGGAGAGCACTTCAACGAATTGAGGACTCTATTGACTACCAAGGAACTGTCATATTACATCAATTTCCCGTTGAGGTCGGTTCCTGGCATCAGCGTTGTAGACAGTTCCCCAGAATTTAATCTGACAGCACAACAACTGGTTGAGGAGGGTGATATTGCCTTCGGTAAACTGCTATATGGTGGTTCAGAGACAGCAATGCCCTATCATATTCCTTTGAGGGTGCTGTCCCGCCACATTCTGCTATCGGGTATCAATGGCAGCGGCAAGACCAATACTGTTCAAGCTATCCTGAATAATATTGGAGAGTTGCCATTCCTTGTTATTGAGCCAGCAAAGACAGAATATGTGGATTGGGCTTTGCAGCATAACGAGAATCATCCTGATAGCCCCATTGACATTTATATCCCCGGCTGTAAGAAATACAAGAGTGATTTCGTGCCTAAGCCACTCAGACTGAATCCATTTGAAATCGTTTGGCTTAATGAAGAACAAGAACCTAATGTGCTGACTCACATCGATCGCTTGAAATCGGTGTTTGCATCAGCTTTCCCGATGTACGACATTTTGCCCGTACTGATGGAAGATTTGATCTACACGGTCTATCAGAGAGACACAACCAACTGGTTGAACGCAGAGCCTCAATTTGGAGTCACTATAGCACCCACACTCAACAGCATGAGTATGAGCGTTGACCAGGTGATAGAACATCGCCAGTATGAAGACAAGGTGCAGCGTAACATGAAGGCTTGTCTTAATACCCGCATTGACAGCTTGAAGCGTGGCTGGAAGGGCGAGATGCTTAACACGAAGACATCGACACCATGGGACGATCTGTTCAACCGTCGTGTGCTGATTAATCTCTCGTATGTGGGAGATGACACCGACAAGGCCTTCTTCATGGCTTTGGTGCTGCAATTCTTGTACGAGTATAGAACAGCTGCTGCCGAACTTGGACGCACTAACTATAACGACAACAGCTGCAAGCACCTGACAGTCATCGAAGAAGCTCATCGGGTGATGTCAAAATGCGAGAATCAAGAGTTGCCGCAATACAAGTCTGCAATGATGTTCAGCAACATGTTGTCAGAGATACGTGCTTACGGTGAAGGTTTGATGCTGGTTGATCAAGTGCCGACCCGACTCATCTCTGACGCCATCAAGAATACGAACCTTAAGATTACCCATCGCCTTGTCGCCGAGGATGATTGCAAGGAAATAGGACAGTCCATGGGATTGAACGAAGAACAACGTAAGGTCATTCCAAAACTGCTTACGGGTCAATGCATAGTGTCAAGTTCTCTAGAAACGAACGCATATTGGGTTAAAGCAGAAAAAGTTAAATAATTAATAGATTATGTACGATTTAGAAAATTTAGAAACAGGTGGCCAATCGCTCGAACAAGGAGCGAGGGGTCACCTGACCGACAGCCAAATGGAATATCTGCGGGAATTACAGCCCAACGAACAGGCGTGGGATGGCATGACCGAGATACAGCGCAACGACGTCGTCAACCAAATTATACAACGATATTGCGAATTGCCCTTGTACGAGGGATTCAACATTCGTGACAGCATGGAGCAGGTCTTTGACAGTCGCATTTCAGAACAATATGGGCAATTAGAGGCCCCACAAGATTTCTTGCAGATTGAAGCCGTAGGAGACACCTTGGCTGAATGCCAAGAACTTCGGCTTGAAAACTGGCAGAACCTTGAGCTAAATGAGCGTCTGGATGTACTCAATAATTTAGAAGAGCGCATTGCGGCCATCGAACATCGCACCCCTTGCCCTGTCAAGGCAGGACATGACATGGGAACGCTGGAGGTGTGGGGAGACAATGTGTACGGGCAAATGGGTGGATACCGACCAGGATATAAAGATATCACCATCAATGCCGAACTCATCATGAGCGACAACCCCATCGTACACCGAGAAATGCTTGACACACTGATCCATGAGGGACGTCATGCCTACCAGGACTATAATCTGCATGTGTGTGAGGTGCACCCCAGGCACAGCGAGGTGGAAAGCTGGCGTGACACATGGGGAGACGGTAAGTGGGAGTATGCCGGAGACTGCAGTACTCTGATTGGACAACGTCTCTATGAGCAACAATCGATTGAAATCGATGCACGAAACTTTGCCGCCGATGTATTGGATAATATGAACGATAAACTTGAAGCATAATGGAAAATCAGATAAAGCAGATACTTGTACAGCGAGGATATGATAACCGCAGCGCCCAAATGGCTGCCCATGAGTTAATCCAACTTGAGGTGTCGTTACAACCATTATTACAACGATGGTTAGACGATGCCGAATGTAAGACAGATTTCGAGGCGCATGGTTACTCCATTACAAGCCTGATGGAGAAACGCAGAATGACCTACCCTGCAGCACTACTAACTATCGACTGGTTGCTCAAAGAGCCAGAGAAAGCGAAACTCAGCCTATCACGAGGCATCAAGTAATGATATGGCACAGTTCACTTTAATAGCACGTAATAACATCGATCGTCCTGGCTGCCACATCTCGCGTGGTACCACGTTTGATATCACCATCAACGTAATGGGTATTACCCCGAACAACCTGTTCAATAACCCACGTTGTGCAGAGCAACTCTCACGACAGTTTAAAATAAATGGAATTGACTTGCCCATGACTGACCGTGGTGTGTTCTCAAAAGGTGCATGGGATATCCAGATGACTAATCGGTGATAATCGGGCAATTTATTATAATGAAGAACGAGTTAACTCAAATATTTCGAGTTTGGAAAATGCTTATAGACATTTGAATCTATAAAAATGTTCAAGTAATGTTCAAGTAAAAGGTGTTGTATCTAATTGAGATACAACACCTTGCTTATTTGCTTGGTACCCAGAGCCGCAATTGAAAATATTAAAACCGCTTAAATTGCATTCAATTGAAAACCCTTTAATTTCGCTTATTACTTATTGATTTTCAGCATATTATAAAATTCTTGAATTTTAAGCGCATTTAAGCGTTTTGCAAGGTTTTTAGCAGATGTGGGGAAAATGTGGGGAAAAAATTTTGGTCATTCAAAGGATAAGTATTACCTTTGTATAAAGCAATTTACACACTATCCCAACAACCATAAAAAAGACATGAAAGTTACATTTATCATCAAAAAATCGGCAAAACGATATGACACAGAATCGACAGCCACCATATATTTGCGACTGAGGGATGGCAGGAGATTGGATTCAGTTGCCCA
>JAEEGL012328542.1_pt1 | contig 10761 bp, 8 predicted proteins | sample 9134231 | NCBI WGS metagenome assembly JAEEGL01 (sample SAMN16246548, study PRJNA631951) | gut metagenome | biome: gut microbiome; feature: rumen; material: fiber-attached | host: Bos | place: Iran: Karaj | collected 2018-10
CTGTTCAACAAGTACGGGGAGAAAAAATCATGAGGGAACTGGAGAAAGGGCGTCGCAAACCACGGCCCGCGCAGACGGCAAAGCGCAGGGCGGCGGTGAGGCTGATCTATTCCATGCCCGAAAGCAGGCTGCCTTATGTCATCGGTCTCTTGAAGAACGTAAAAAATTATGTGGAAGTGCCCCCGGATGCGTGGGATATATCTCTGCTGGCCGAGGCAAAAAAGGAGAACGACGGCTCCGCGGTTTCTCTGGATCAACTTGCGGAGGAGTTGAACATTGCTCTATAAGGTTTTTCTTGAGAAAGCCGCTGAAAAGTATCTCCGGCGTCAGGACAGGGATAGTCAGGTTCGCCTTCTGAAAGCAATAAAGACGCTTCCGCCGGAAAAAGGCATGAAGAAGCTGAGAGGACTTGATTCCTGCTTTCGTGTGAGGGTCGGGGACGTTCGAATCATTTTTTCAATAGACGAAGCAGCGCACAGCGTCAGGGTCATTGCAATAGGTCCGCGGGGACAAGTCTACCGTGACCTCACATAGAGGCGTCTTCCGCGAGGCACAGACGGCGATCATCAGGATAAGGAGGAAAACTGACATGAAAGAACTGGAACTGAAGTACGGCTGCAACCCCAACCAGAAGCCCGCGCGCATCTTTGCGAAGACGGGAGAACTGCCTCTTGAGGTGCTGAACGGCCGGCCGGGGTACATCAATTTTCTGGACGCGCTGAACAGCTGGCAGCTCGTGCGTGAGCTGAAGAACGCGCTCTCGCTACCCGCGGCGGCGTCCTTCAAGCACGTCAGCCCGGCAGGGGCGGCGGTGGGCCTGCCCCTCGTGGAGGCGGAGCGGCAGATGTTCTTCGTGGATTTGCCGCTGGACGAGGTGAACGCCTCCCCCCTGGCCTGTGCCTACGCCCGGGCGCGTGGGACGGACCGGATGTCCTCCTTCGGGGACTGGATCGCGCTGAGCGAGCCCTGTGACGAGACCACGGCGGCCCTCATCCGCCACGAGGTCTCCGACGGCGTCATCGCGCCGGGGTATTCCGACGCGGCGCTTTCCATTCTGAAGGAGAAGCGCAAGGGCAGCTACGCGATTGTGAAGATCGACCCGGGTTACGAGCCCCCGGCCGTTGAGCAGCGGGACGTGTTCGGCGTCACGTTCGAGCAGGGCCGCAACACCGCGCCTGTGATCGACCCCGCGTTCTTCGATGCCCCCGTGACAAAGACAAAGAACATCCCTGAGGCCGCGCGACGGGACCTGACCCTGGCGCTCATCACGCTGAAGTACACCCAGTCCAACTCCGTGTGCTATGCCCAGGGGGGTCAGACTCTCGGCGTCGGCGCAGGGCAGCAGTCGCGCCTGCACTGCACCCGTCTGGCGGGGGACAAGGCGGACCTGAGGATCCTTCGGGAAAATCCCAGGGTGGTGACCCTGCCCTTCCACGAGGGGTTAGGCCGCCCGGAGCGGGACAATGCCATTGACGTCTATCTCTCGGCCGCGCCGGAGGGCGTGCTGGGCGAGGGCGTCTGGCAAGAGTATTTTACCTACAGGCCGGAGCCCATGACGCCGCAGGAGCGGAGGTTGTGGCTGGAGGGCACGAAGGGCGTCTCGCTGGGGAGCGACGCGTTCTTCCCCTTCCCGGACAACATCGAGCGGGCCCGGCGCAGCGGCGTGTCCTTTATCGCGCAGCCCGGCGGCTCCATTCGGGACGACCTTGTGATCGAGGCCTGCGACCGATACGGCATTGCGATGGTAATGACCGGACAAAGGCTGTTTCACCACTGAGGGAACATGATAAAATAGCAGACAGGAGAGGCCCTCAGAACATCGAGGGAGACTGCATGGGGTACATCCCCGGAAGGGGGTGGAAACGTGGAGAGAATAATAGAGCTCGTAAAGGCGCTGTCATCGCTTTTACGAGCTCTTGCCGAAATCATCCGGCTATTCAAAGCGTAATTCCTTACGGAGGGCGTCAGCCTGAGGTGGGGATCGCAGCCCCGCTTCAGCAGCCCAAGTTTTGAAACTCCGTCCGAGCCTCTCCCGGACGGCTATATTATACACTATTACCCAAACTTTTTACGCGTTCAAATGCTCCAAAATTTTCTTTGCGAGGACGGGGCCCACGCCGGGGGCCGAGGCCAGCTCCTCCGGGGAGAGGGCCGCGATGCGCTGCGTGGAGCCAAACCGCACCAAAAGCTGCGCGGCACGCGACCGCCCAATGCCGGGAACGTCCTCCAGCGTGGAGTGCCTCATCCGGGCGTTGCGCGCGCGGCGGTGCGTTGTGATGGCGTAGCGGTGGACCTCGTCGCGAAGCCGCTGGAGCAACTGAAGTGCCGGGTCGCTGCGTTCCAGACGAAGGGGCGCGTTGGGCCTGCCGGGAAGGTAGATCAGCTCCTCGCGCTCCGCCAGGGCCACGAGCGGCAGGTCAAGTTTCAGCTCCTCAAGGGCCTTCAGCGCAAACTCCAGCTGCACAGGCCCCCCGTCGATAAGGGCAAGCTGGGGCATGGGCTCCGAGTGGTCCAGCACATGCCGGTAGCGCCGGAACACCGTCTCCTGAATTGAAAGAAAATCGTCAATCTGGCCTTCCTCCAGGCCCCGCATCTTGAACCGGCGATAGAGCGACGGGCTGGGCCGCCCCTGCTCAAAGACGACGCAGCAGCCATAGGTCTCGTGCCCGGACATGTGGGAGATGTCGAAGGCGTCCATGCGCCAGGGGAGGGTCTTGAGCCCCAGGAGCTGCTGAATCTGGTTGAGGACCTGCCACGTCTCGCTGTCCAGGTCCTCCTGCAGGGCGGAGGAGACGCGTTGACGAGAGAGCCGCCATATCGCGCGGATGGTGTCCCGATATAGGGCCGCCGTCTCAAAGGCCATGCGCTTCGCTGCAGCGTCCATGCGCTTACGTAACCGTTCCACCAGCTCGGCGGACTTGCCCTCCAGAAGCAGAATGATGTCCCCCACGCGTTCCCGGTATTCCGCCTGGGTGCATATCCCCGCGCAGGCCCCCATGCAGTGTCCCAGGCTGTACTCGATGCAGGGGCGCTTTTCCGGGTCGGGACGCAGCGCCGACCGGCAGACCCGCAGGGGAAAGTACCGTTCCGCAAGGCGCAGCATCGCACGGAGGTTGCCCGCGCTGACGAAGGGCCCCAGATAGACCGAGCCGTCGTCCTGGCGCTGAGACTCCTCCGCGGAGGGCTTTTGACGCGTGATCTCCAGCCGGGGAAAGTCCTCATTCGTCACGCGGATGTAGGGGTAGCGGTCATTCATCTTGAGGTCGATGTTGAAGAAAGGCGAGTAGCGCCGGATGAGCCGGGCCTCGACGATCAGGGCCTCAGCCTCCGTCTCCGTGCGGATGGTGGAGATATCCTCGACAAGAGAGACTAACTTGCGCAGACGCGGCGAGGCGAAGTTCGAGTGCCGGAAGTAGGACGACACGCGGCGCCTGAGCTTGATGGCCTTGCCAACATAGATGACCGTGCCCTCCGCGTCGCGCATGATGTAGACGCCGGGGCGCTCGGGGAGGCTCTTCAAAATGGCGGCGATGTGCGGCTTGGTGTCAGACGCAAATCGCGCGTTCCGCCCGCGCGGTGCGGCCGGTCGTTTCTCCTCCTGCTCCTTTGCATTGTCCTCCATCGCTCACACCTCCCCGTGAAGATGTACGCTGTTATTTTACCGCGTTGGTTCATACAGGAAAGTTGTGGGTATGTGTTTGTGCCGTATGGAGGGCAAAAAAAGCCCCCGGCAAGGCCCATAGGCCCGTCGGGAGCGGGATGGATCAGGTGGGGACTGGGGATTTATCGCGCCAGCCAGCCTCCGTCGACGGCCAGGATGTGTCCGGTCACATAGTCCGACGCGCGGGACGCCAGGAACACCGCCGCGCCCTTCAGGTCGTCCGGCGTGCCCCAGCGGTTGGCCGGGATGCGGGCCAGGATCTCCGCGCTGCGCACGGGGTCCTTCTGGAGTGCCTCGGTGTTGTTCGTGGCCATGTAGCCTGGGGCGATGGCATTGACCTGAATGTTGAACTTCGCCAGTTCGTTGGCCATGAGCTTCGTCAGGCCCGCCACGCCGCTCTTGCTGGCAGTGTAGGACGGGACGCGGATGCCTCCCTGGAACGAGAGCATGGAAGCCACGTTGATGATCTTTCCCCCACCGCGCTTCTCCATCTCCCGGGCAGCGGCCTGAGACAGGAAAAACAGCGACTTGAGGTTGACGTTGATGACGTCGTCCCAGTCCTTCTCGGAGAACTTCAACATGTCCTCCCGCCGGATGATGCCCGCGTTGTTCACAAGGATATCCAGCCGCCCGAACTCCTTTACGGCTGCCTCCACCAGCGCAGGGATGTCCTTCTGCGAGGTCAGGTCGATGTCGAAGTACAGGAACCGCCGCCCCAGCGCAGCGACAGACCTCTCCAGCTCGGGCATCCTGGCATGCCCGGCCCCGACGATGTCGCAGCCCGCCTCGGCCAGCCCCTCCGCAATGCCCAGCCCCAGGCCCGTGCGCGCGCCCGTGACGATGGCGACCTTCCCTGTGATGTCAAACAAACTCATGATCGAACACGCTCCTAATTTCAGGTTTTAGACTATAATAGCATAGGATATGGATATTTACGTTCATTATGAGCAGGGAGGTAATTTTTATGGACATTCGTTATTCTTGCAACCCGCAGGACGTGAAGCGCTACACCACCGATGAGCTGAGGAAGGAGTTCCTCATCACCGGCCTGTACCGGCCCGATGAGGTGACGGCCGTCTACAGCCACGTGGACCGCATGGTGACGCTGGGCTGTATGCCGGTGAAGGAGCCCGTCTCCATCGACAAGGGTATCGACGTGTGGGCCAACTTCGGCACGCATTTCTTCCTGGAGCGCCGGGAGATCGGCATCTTCAACATCGGCGGGGCCGGCAGCATCACCGTGGACGGCACTCGCTACGCGCTGGGCTACAAGGACTGCCTGTACATCACCCGCGGCGCGAAGGAGGTCCTCTTCGCCAGCGACGATAGTTCAAAGCCCGCGAAGTTCTACATGGTCTCCGCCCCGGCGCACAAGAGCTTCGAGACGCGGCTGCTGAAGCTGGCGGACGCGGCCAAGCGCCCCTGCGGGGATGCCACTCTGTCCAACAAACGTGTCATCAACCAGTTCATCCACCCCGCCGTGCTGCCCACCTGTCAGCTCTCCATGGGCATGACGGTCCTGGAGCCCGGCAGCGTGTGGAACACCATGCCCGCCCACACCCACGAGCGGCGGATGGAGGTCTATATGTACTTTGAGGTGCCGGAGGACCAGGTGGTGTTCCACATGATGGGACAGGGGCAGGAGACCCGCCACATCGTCATGAGGAACGAGGAGGCGGTCATCTCTCCGTCGTGGTCCATCCACGCCGGGGCCGGGACGGCCAGCTACACGTTCATCTGGGCCATGGGCGGAGAGAATCAGGAGTTCGACGACATGGACACCATCCCCACGCCGGAGCTGAGATAGGCGTCCAGCGCCGGGCGGGTCAGTTTTGCCCTGGGTGTCGTTCCCGTTGCTCAGGGGGTGCGGGGGCTCCTTTGGGGCCTCCGCGTTGATTTGTTTGCGGAAACTTCGGTTTCCCCGGGCTTTTGCGGGATGAGAAGAATTGATATAATTAAGGTGAGTTTTATCAAAATTACAGAAGGAAACGGAAATGCCCGGAAAATTTTTTAAAAGAGGACCAAGCGCCACGGCAGGAAGCCCGATCCGCACCACGGTGACGGACATGACGGAGGGCGTCATCTGGAGACACCTCGTATCGTTCGCCTTTCCGCTCTTCGTGGGGAACATCTTTCAGCAGCTCTACAACACAGTGGACAGCGTCGTGGTGGGTAACTTCGTCGGCGCGGACGCGCTGGGGGCCGTCACGTCCACCATCTCCATCGTATTCACGCTCATCGGACTGTTCATCGGCATGGCCATGGGGGCCAGCGTCGTCATCTCGCAGTACTTCGGCGCAAAGGACCTGGTGAACCTGCGGAAGTCCACCCACACCGCCGTCGTCGCCACGGTGGGGCTGTCGATCATCCTGTCCGCCGTGGGTTACCTGTCGACGCCTACCCTGCTGCGCCTCATGAACACCCCCGAGTCCGTCATGCGTGAGGCCGTGGTCTACCTCCAGATCTATTCCCTGGGACTGATTGGCCTGATGCTCTACAACATGGGCTCCGCCATCCTCCGCGCCGTGGGGGACTCCAGGCGCCCGCTGTTCTTCCTGATCTTCTCGTCGATCCTGAACATTGTGCTGGACCTCCTCTTCGTGATCGTCTTTCACGCCGGTGTGGCCGGTGTAGCCTATGCGACGATTTTGTCCCAGCTTGTGTCGGGGCTCATCATCTTCTGGCTGCTGTTCCGGAGCCATGAGCCCCACAGCCTGACCTGGCGCGAGATGCGGGTCGACTATGGCATCCTGAAGCGCGTCATCATGCTGGGGCTGCCGACGGGCCTCCAGATGGCGGTCACGGGGTTCTCCAACGTCTTCGTCCAGGGCTACATCAATGCCTATGGCGCGGCCAGCACGGCCGGTTGGGGCGTTTACAGCCGCATCGACTCCTTCGTCATCCTGCCTATCCAGAGCATGGCCATGGCCATCACGACCTTTGTGGGGCAAAACGCCGGGGCCCGGAGGCCGGACCGGATACGCAAGGGCTTGCGCGACTGCATGACAATCTCCATCGGCTTGACGTTCCTTATCGTTGCCGCCATCTACGCGGCGGCCCCCTTCACGGTCTCGCTGTTCAACCGCGACGAACAGGTGATTTACTACGGCGTGCTGTTCCTGCGGCTCAACAGCATCTTTGACCCCCTGAACGTGACGAACCAGATCCACGCCGGGGCCCTGCGCGGGGTGGGCGACGCCAAGACCCCCATGTTCATCATGCTGGGCTCCTTCGTCCTCCTGCGGCAGATTTACCTGTTCATCATCTCCCGGCTCACGCATTCGATTTACTTCATCGCCCTGGGCTATCCCGCCGGGTGGCTGGCCTGCAGCCTCCTCATGATGTGGCATGTCCGTCAGAGCGGCTGGGAACGGAAGATCGAGCTGCTTGCGGCCCGCTGAGTTCGGTTCGGGGGTTCGGCCAGGCTGCCGGGCTTACGCGGCCCTGAAGGGGCTGCGGCGTCCGGCAGATCGGCTGTGTCGGAGCAGAACGCGGGGCGTTCTGCGGAGGCCAAGGGGGGGGAAGTTCCCCCTGAGCTTTAATCTTTTGATAAAATAACAAGCGGGAGATTATAAATTTTGCTGAGGGAGGATACATTTTGCCTTCGGAGCATGAGGATAAAAATTTGAACCGAAAGATCATCGCCGACACCCGCGAGAACGAGGAAACGCGTGTAGCGATTCTTGAAGAGGGGAAGCTGGCGGAGATCTTTATTGAACGGATGTGGGACCGGCAGAGGGCCGGGGAGATCTACAAGGCCAGGGTCGACAGCGTCCTGCCGGGCATCAGTGCCGCCTTCGTCACCATCGGGGACGGCCGTAACGCCTTTCTCTACCTGAACGACGCCCAGGGAATGGACATTGTCCCGGAGCAGGAACTGGTGGTCCAGGTGACCAAGACGGCGCGGAAGAACAAGGGGGCCCGCGTGACTCCGCGTATTTCCCTGCCTGGGCGCTATCTTGTCTTTGTGCCGGGTGGTGGAGAGGCCGGCGTCTCCCGCCGCATCTCCGACGAGGAGGAACGCAAACGACTGCGGCACCTTGCCAAGGAGCTGAAGGGAGATGACTTTGGCCTCATCGTCCGCACGGCCGCGGAGGGAGTGGACGAGGAGTCCCTGGCCGCCGACGTGCAGTCTCTGCTGGCGCTTTGGCATGAGATCGAACACAACGCGAAACTTCAGCCCGCCCCCTGTCTGCTCTACCGGGACCTGGGGCCGCTGGGCCGCGTGCTGCGCGACGAAGTGCATGGCAGCGTGGACGAGATCATCGTCGACAGCGAGGAGGAATTTCGCCGCGTCCAGGATTTCGTCTCGACCTTTTACGAGGCGGACCGTCCCAGCGTTTCCCTTTACCAGGGGGTAGCGCCGGTGTTTGAATACTACGGCGTCGAGCCGGAGATCGAGCGGGCGCTGGACCGCAAGGTCTGGCTCAAGAGCGGGGCCTACCTTGTTATTGAACCCACCGAGGCGCTGACGGTCATCGACGTGAACACCGGAAAGTTCGTGGGGGACCTGGATATGCGCCACACAACGCTGGCAACGAACCTTGAGGCGGCGGACGAGATCGCCCGTCAGCTCCGCCTCCGTTCCATCGGCGGGATCATCGTGGTGGACTTCATCGACATGGAGTTCGAGGAGGACCGCAATGCGCTCATCGCCCGGCTTGAGGAGCTCCTGGCCCGGGACCGGGCGCGGGCCAAGGTGTTCAGTATCACACAGCTGGGCCTGGTGGAGATCACGCGCAAACGGGGACGGCCCGACCTCCGCTCCGTGCTGACGCGCGGCTGTCCTTTCTGTGGTGACAACGGCTGGGTGCTGAGGGAGGACACCGTGGCCCTGGACATCAAGCGTTTCCTTCGCAAGGTTGCCCACGCCAACCGTTCCGAGGCCTTGCTGCTCCAGACGAACGCCGCGATCGCGCAGTACATTGCTGATACCTACCTTCCCCTGTGGCAGGAGGAGCTGGAGAGAAAGATATTTATCGCTGGCATGCCGGAGTTCGCCTGGAACAAGTACCGCGTTGAGCTCCAGGGGGCCCTGGACGCCGTGGAGCGCCGGGCGAAGCAGATGGAGCGAAGGGAGAGCGTGACCGTTGTCCATCGAGTCCCTGAGGCTTAAGGGCTTCAAGAGCTTCGGCGCCCCCTGCGAACTCATCTTCAGCAAGGGGCTTACCGCCATCGTCGGTCCCAATGGCAGCGGCAAGAGCAACATCCTGGATGCCCTGCGCTGGATTTTGGGCGAGGGCGGGAACTCCACGCTCCGCGTCCCCAGGCAGACGGAGCTCCTTTTCAAAGGAAGCGCTTCCGTTCGAGAAGCGAAAGAGGCGGAGGTGTCCCTGACACTTGCCATTCCGGGGGACGGCGCGGTCCTGAAGCGGATGTACTCGGCGGAGGGGGGGGCACTCCTGATCGACGGCAAGCGCGTCACGGGGCAGGAGCTGGACAGCGTAAAGTCCCGTTTTTCCATGGACGGCCAGGGCTGCGCCTTCATCGGACAGGGCGAGGTTTCCGCGGCCATCAAACAGAGCCCCAGAGAGCGTCGGCGTCAGCTCGACCTCCTGTTTGGCATTGACCGCTACCGCAACCGCCGGGAAGATACGCTAAAGCGCCTTGAGGAGGCGCTGACCGAGGCCCAGAGGATCCAGACGCTCATTCAGGACAATGAGGCACGCCGGGCGGAGATCGCCGGGGAAGTGGCCGTGGCCGTGAAGGCCCAGGAGATCCTGGACACCCTCGACTCGCTGAGGCGGGACTTCTACTTCTCCCGCCGCTATGCTCTGGAGGCGGAGGCGCGGGACCTGCGCTCAAAGCAGCAGATACTCCGCACCCGTCGGGACAGGGCTGTTATGTGGCGAAACTTCTGGGACCGCGCCGTCCATGCCGGGGAGGAACACCTGCGCTCCCAGGGTTTTGACGAAGCGGCTTTCACCACGCGGGCCCATGAGCTGTCCTCGCGGCGGGAGGTCCTTCAGCGGCAGAGCTTCCAAGCCGCCACACAGATCCGTTCCCTCCTGGATGATCGTGTCACACTGACGGAGGAGCGGAAAAATCTGGCGGAGCAGGAGGCCAGCCTACGGGCGGAACAGGAGCGCGTTCAGGCGGAGGAGGCGGAACAGCGAGAGCGGCTGGAGGGATGCCGTGCTGCGCTGGACGCCCGCCTGAAGAAATTTGAAGAGGGGCGAGCCAACCTTGAGCGGGAGCGGATGCGCCGCCAGTCCCTGAGGGATGAGCTTGCCGAACGTCAGCTCTTCTGCTCCCGGACTGAGGCAGAGCTGCGCGCCCTTTCCGCGTCCGGGGAGTCTGAGGTGTCGGAGTTAGAGCGTCTTCATGAGGAAGCCCGGCGGCGGACCGAGGCGGGCAAGGCCCTGGTCCTTCAGCTTGAAAAACTTGAGGCAAAGCACGCCCGCCTGTTGGACGAACACACGGCCGTTTATGCCTCCTGTCAGAAGCAGGCGGCGAGCCTCCAGCAAATGAAGAGGGAACGCGCCCGGCTGGAGGCCGAGCTGGACTCCCTGAGGGACAGCGCGGAGTCGTCTTACCCCGAGCCGGTCCGTGTTTTGCTCTCCGCATCCCGCCTGGGCCGCATGAAATCCCGGCCGGAGGTGGCGGCCGAAGTCTTCTCCTGTCCCGTGAACATCGCCTTTGCCCTGGATGCGTACCTGGGCGGCCGCCGGTTCTGGCTCCTGGTCCACACGCTGGAGGAGGCCCAGGAGGGGATCGCCCTCCTGAAACAGCGCCGTTCGTCGCGGAGCGTGACCTACCTTCCGCTGGAGCGCTGCCGGCCGCGCGACCGGGACTACCGATTCAATCTGCCCACAAAGGGGATCGTGGGCTGGGGCATGGACCTGATCGACGTTCACTCCCCCTGGGAGCCTGCGCTGTCGCACATGATGGGCGATCTGCTTATCGTGGAGGGCTACGACCTGGGCAGCGCGCTGGTGAGGCAGGGGGCGCGATTCCCCATCGTGACGCTGGAGGGCGAAGTCTTCTCTCCCGCGGGGACGGTCAGCGGAGGGCAGGTCCGCCAGCAGGGTGGAGTCATCGCCCACAATCAGCAGGCCGCCGAGGCCCAGGCCAATATTGATGCTCTCCGCAAGCGCATC
>JAEEGL012674940.1_pt1 | contig 10761 bp, 7 predicted proteins | sample 9134231 | NCBI WGS metagenome assembly JAEEGL01 (sample SAMN16246548, study PRJNA631951) | gut metagenome | biome: gut microbiome; feature: rumen; material: fiber-attached | host: Bos | place: Iran: Karaj | collected 2018-10
CCTTATCTCTTTCAGCACGCTTTTTCTCTTCCTTTTTCGCCTTCTTCTCAGGCTCAAAGTACTCCTTGAAGATATCCTCAGCCTTACGGCCCTTAGTGAATCCGAAGTTCTGACGGTTCTCTAGCATCTTCTCCAAGTAAGTCTTTACATAAGGATCTTCTGTCTTTTCAATTCTGGATCTAAGCTCCTCATCGGAGAAGCTGTCAACATCCTTGCCTGCAAGCAGTGCATAGTAAGGAGACTGAAGGAACAAAGCCCTCCTGTCGTAGTCAGCAAGGATCTCCTGTACTGTATCTGCTTTTGCATAAAGCGTTGGATAATCAGTTCCAAGCCTGCAGCGCTTTATTATCTCCCTTACATGGGAATAGGCCCTGAGGGCTGCGTAACGCTTTGCAAAGGTATTCTTTCCATCACCCATTACAAATTCTTTATCGCTGCTATAGTCAAACTGCGAAAGATCCAGATTCAGAAAATCATCCAGAACTCTCTCATAAGCTTTATCTCTGGTCTTCTTATCCTTGGAGACGATATCTTCCATTATCTCCATCTGTCTGCTATCATCAAGCTGCTTTCCAAGGTCGGTTTCTTCGTAGCTGATGCCGTAGTGCACACCTCTGTAATAATGTGACAGATCCCTCATGATGAGAGCTGTTTCAGGATCAACACCAGCTGCATTGTCCAGGTAGTCCTTCTGAGCCTTGTGACTTTCAGTCTCCATCATATCGTACAGAGCTTCCTCTCTGTACCAGTTTGCTTCAGTTACTTCACTGACCATCTTAGCCTGGAGCTTTGCTTTTTCCTTGAACTTTTTGCCGCGCTTGGTCCTCTGGGATTTACTCATACTCCTGATTCCAAAGGTTTCCTCTGCCTTGCTCATCTCCTCATCCAGGGCAGCCTTCTTTGGAACCTTATAGGTGGAAAGCCATGAAGAACGCTTTACGCTCTGCCTTGTGAATTCCTTGATCCTGTCAAGGAGAGTATCCTGAGCGTTAGCCTTTTCGCTGACCTGCCTGATCTTCTGACGTTCTTCAGATTTATCAAGCGTTACTTTCATGTGGTCCATAATGGTTCCAGCAGCTAAAGTCATCTGTTTTTCATCATGCTCAGAAAAGGCTTTCTCATAATCATGCTTCTGAGCTTCTGTCATAGATTCGCTTCCGTAAGGTGCATCATTTCCCATGGTCAATCCTCCTTTCCGTATTCAGAAATAACCCTGACTCCGCTAATGACCGCTCCTTCATCCTGTATGATGCCGTCGGGGCCAATGAGCTTCTTGGGCAGTTTCTCCATACCTTCATTCATAGCAACAAAGATAAGGTCACAATCCTCCAATTCTTCTCTTATAACCGCTTCCTTGAGACCATCTAAAAGGTCCACAAGATAAACCGGATTGGATGTAAAATTAACCAGATAGTCGATCATGATCTGGGTCCTGCTCCTTGAGCAGAGTACCAGCGCCACAACCTCTTTATTCTTTTTATCAAGGACAGCAAGGGAAAGAGGCAGACAAAGAGCGTTTGAATCAATGATCCCTGACTCCATGTCGTTATCTTCCAGCTTGCGCTTAAGCTCTTTTTTCTCATGCATGGTCAGGCCGTCAAGAGTCACAATAGGATTCTTTTTTCCTGCCTGAAGAAGCTTATCAAGGGCTTCTGATTCAAGAAGATTCTTTACCGGTGTCCTGAAGGAAAGACCATCCCTGAAAATCCTGAATCCAAGGGCACGTGAAAAGCAATACAGTTCCTCCTGCTTCTCCGGGTAATTGACATACAAAACCCTGGGGCCGGCCTCTTTTATCTCTTCGATAAAATCCTCCACAAGAGCTCTGCCGATGCCTTTGTTGCGATGAGCAGGTGACACAAAAATATAGTCCAGCATCAGCGCGTCTCCAATAGTATTGTAAAACGCCACTCCTGCTGCCTCATCATCTGCTATGGCTCCAATGCAGATCTCGTAATCGGAAGGATCAAGCCCGTTCATAAGCGGTTCGAAAGCCTCCCGATTCTCTTCCCCTACAGCTGTCAGTTCATGCATCTTTTCCACCGTCCTTTCCCTCATTAGTAAAGAGATGTAACCTCTGTTATCTCACCACTCTCCACCTTAAAGCTCCAGATGGAATGTCCTGTGAGTCTGTGTTCAGTAAGAAAATAGGTGTCATCCACTCTTGAAATATTGTAGGGCGTACCTCCACCGATGAAGTACTGAGAGTAGATGTCCTCGTAATTGCCCTTGGACAGATCTTCTATGGAAGCTGCCCTTACAATTGTTGCATAGTCCTGATTTCCGGTGATGTCCGTAGATATTGTCACATAGATCATGTTGTCTATTGGTGTCATCTGGACCATTCCGGCGATAGCGTCCGGAACCGGGTATTTTTCTTTTACCTCAAAGGTATCAAGGTCACATCTAAGGATCTGAGAAGCCTGTCCATTAGAGGAAACCCCTGATACAAAAAAGATGTCTCCGTCCATTATGGTAAAGGACCTGACGTAAGTGTTTGAGAGCTGATCTACCTTCCTGACGTCAGTAAGATACATCCTGGTGGAATCCTCAGGGTGTCTGAAGCAGTACATCTCGCCATTTTCGGAGCTCCAGACATAAAAGGTATCCGACATCTCGTCATAGTAGGAAAAATGTGGCCTGGTGCCGATGTTCTCAAAGACCTGGGTGTTTACAAATCTGTCGTCAAACTTCTCATAAATGAGAACCCTGTTATTCTCTGTGTCATCGATCAGATAAACCTTGCCGTCACTGGCCAATGTGTGGGGATAATGGGCCTCCTGACACATCATATACCAGCTCTGGATCGGTGCCCCAAGCTCTTCAGTATAGATAACCTTGTTGTGGTAGCAGTCAACTATAAACCATAGCCCATCCACCTTAGTGATATAGGTAGGAACGCTTAAGGTAAGGTCCAGCCCCATAAGGAGCTCATGGCTTTCCAGATAGGCTGCCGGATCCTGGCCTCCCTCGGTAACCTCAGATATCTCCAGGTACTCTTTTCCATCGTAGGGCGAAGCCTTGGCAGGCTCCTTTTCTCCGCAACCTGAAAGGATGGTCCCCACAAGTAACACTATTGTTAAAAGAATTGATAATCTTCGTCTGTTCATTATCACAAAGTCTTCTTGTTGTTAATTATTGCTGCCAGTAAAAATGGCACTGTACAGAAAAGCATGCTGCCATGAAAAAGATCTGAAACACGTTAAAAAACGCTACTGCAGCGTTCAAATCTCCGAACAGCTTTAGTCCAAGGCTTACAAAGAGCCTTATTACCTGTGTATGGTAGAAGGGATGATGGTTGTTGTACCAGCCCTCCATAAACATCTTGATCTGAGTAAGGGAATCTGACGAAACAGTTCCCGGATACCTGCAGGTAAACAGGATAATGTTGTCGATTGCCACAATACTTAAAAATGGTATCAGGAAAACCTGCCAGGGCTTCCAGCCTGATGTCTTGGACGCTGCTATGCTTTCGTCTTCCGCTGCGCCTTTTCTGTCTGCCGTCGCAAGGGCCCTATCGTACAGGTACTGGCATACGTTAAAGGCCTGAAAATAAGCACCCACAAAAATGCCAAGAAACATACACGCACTATGAAGGAACCTTCCTGAAACACCTATCTCATCGGGATAGGAAAACCCACTCCAGATGGTATAGTTCGCTGCCATAACAGCGAGACCGTAGATCATAGGTGCCACAAAAAGATGCCATTTATAGTGGTATTCTTTCACCTTCGTATAAGCGAAAAGAGCAAACACCAGCACAACCAGATATGGCTGATAATAAGCGTTTGTATTTATCAGGTATCCCATGCCCACAAGTACTGTCAGAGCCTGGATTATCCCAAACACTTTCCTGTTCATTCTGCTTTATGCTCTTCTTCCTGCTGAGCCAGTAGTTCCTCGTTGTCCACAAGGTCACCCTCAACCTTCTCAACATACATATGTCCGTCAAGGTGATCAAGCTCGTGGCAGATAGCCCTTGCAAGCAGCTCCTCACCCTCGATAATGTACTCATTCATATCAAGGTCATAGGCCTTTGCCTTAACGTAATTGGGTCTTGTTACAACGCCTGACTTGCCGGGAAGGGAAAGACATCCCTCATAGCCTGTCTGCTCACCATCTGTCTCAAGGATAGTAGGATTGATCATAACAAGTGGCTGATCTGCCTCAGGTGAAACATCTATAACCACAATCCTCTTAAGCACGCCAACCTGAGGAGCTGCAAGTCCCACGCCGTTTGCGTCATACATGGTATCCAGCATGTCCTCAACCAGTTCCCTGATTCTTGGTGTTATCTCTTTTACCTCCCTGCACTCCTTGCCAAGGACGTCATCTCCATATTCGCGTATAGTACGTAATGCCATATTTCTTTTCTCTCCATTTCTAAAACTACTTTTATAATATCATAAGTCAAAGGATGTATCAGTCAAAATCAAACTGTACAGTTATATTCCGAAGCTTTCCCATAGCTTCCAGATCCTTGATGTACTTCTCCAAAAGGTCCTTAAGGGTGACCAGCTTTTCATAGTCGTCAAGCTTTGCATAAACCGCCATTCTGAAGATATCATTGATCTTGCTGATGGGAGCCATGGCAGGTCCGATAAATACAGCTCCCTGAACCTTTTGCTGTTCCATTATTGCCCGAAGCCTTGTGGCAAACTCCATGCCTTCAGTTTCCTCTTTTGAAAAGAGCTGCACACACATCATATGTGATACCGGTGGGTAGCGCAGAAAATCCCTGTAGGCTATCTCTTCCTGATAAAAAGAGATATAGTCCTGCCTGGAAGCTGCTACAATGCTGTAGTGCTCCGGCTGGTAGCTCTGAATAACAACGTTTCCCTTCTTCTCACCACGACCGGCTCTTCCTGCTGCCTGGGTTATGAGCTGGAAGGTTCTCTCGCTGGCCCTGTAATCGCTGGCATAAAGAGACATGTCCGCCGCCAGAATTCCCACCAGAGTAACATCCGGGAAATCATGGCCCTTTACGATCATCTGGGTTCCTACCAGAACATCTGCCTCTTTATTGGCAAAGGTTGAAAGGATCTTGTCGTAGCTTCCCTTTGTCCTGGTGGTGTCGGCATCCATGCGAAGTACACGGGCTGTGGGCCAGAACTTCTTCACCTCATCCTCTATCTGCTGGGTTCCTGCTCTAAAGGAGGAGACATACTTTGATCCACACTTGGGGCAGAGCTTCGGTCTTATCTCTTCATGGCCACAGTAGTGGCACACGAGCCTTCCTCCCCTGTGCTCTGAAAGAGAAACGTCGCAGTGTGGGCACTTAAACACATGGCCACAGGATCTGCAGGACACAAAGCCCGCCAGACCTCTTCTGTTTATAAAGAGCATTGCCTGCTCTCCTTTAGTAAGCCTGTCCTCCATAAGTTCCTGAAGTCTTCTGGAAAAGATGGATCTGTTGCCACTTCTAAGCTCTTCCCTAAGGTCTGCCATTTCCACCTCCGGAAGGGTACCTCCGGTGAGCCTTCTATTTAGCTCAAAAAGATGATACTCACCCTTCTTTGCCCTATAGTAGGACTCCAGTGAAGGGGTGGCGCTTCCAAGCACCACAGCTGCCCCGTCGGGAAGGAGTCTTGAAAGCTCTATAGCAGTCTCTCTTGCGTGATATTTGGGCATAGTCTCACTCTTGTAGGTGGACTCATGCTCCTCGTCAATTATTATTATCCCGGTGTTCGGGAACGGGGTGAAAAGAGCTGATCTCGGCCCGATAATAATATCGATATCTCCGGTCCTTGCTCTCTCCATCTGGTCATATTTCTCTCCCGGTGAAAGGGAAGAGTTCATAACAGACACCCTGTCGCCGAAGTGCCTGTAAAATCTCATAAGGGTCTGATAGGTAAGGGCTATCTCCGGAATAAGGACTATAGCCTGCTTTCCGCGCTTTATGCAATCATCGATAAGTGCAATGTAAACTTCAGTCTTTCCACTTCCGGTGATTCCGTGGATAAGGTAGGTATCTCTTTTGCCTTCGTCATAGTCCTTCCTGACAGTATCAACAATGTGCTGCTGCTCAGGGCTTAGGACTTTGTCCTCATATCTGGAAGTAGTGCCGGCAATGGGGTTCCTGTAATACTCCTCGGAATCTATCTTGATGATCCCTGCGTTGCTCATGCTGGTCAGGGTTGTAGAAGCCACATTCAGCTTCTCAGTAATGAGTTCGTAGGGTATCCTCTCTCCAGGATTATCCAGGAGCTCCTTTAACACCCTCTCCCTGGCCTTCTGCTTCTTCCGTACACTTTCATAGTAGGTTTCGGTAGCCTCTCTCTCCGGGAGCCTTAGGGACACAAACTTATGAACCTGTCTCTTCATCTTCTTCCCGGAAGGAAGCACAGTCTTCAGGGCCGCTATCATGGTGGAACCATAGTGACTCCTCATCCAGGCAGCAAGCTTTATGGAGATATCTTCTGCCGAGACAGAATCCGTCACAACGCCGCTTATCTCCTTGATCTTATCCACGTCCCAGTTGGGCTCATCAGTAAGTTCAATGACATAGCCCTTCCTCTGGGTGTCTCCCCTGCCAAACGGAACCTGCACGCAGTCTCCCACGTCCACGTGCCCTCTAAGCCGCTCCGGAATCTTATATTGGAACAGCCTATCCACCTTCTCGTGCGATATATCAATTATTATATTTGCAAACAAATCCTGTCCCAACGTACTTCCTCATATCAATGTATTCTTACTTGCGCTCGTCAAGGATTTCCTGTATAAGTTCGCGCTCGTCCATGTGGTACTTGACGCCCTTGATCTCCTGGTAGTCCTCGTGGCCTTTGCCGGCAAGAACAATGATGTCGCCCTGCTCGCCGTGCTCTATGGCGTAGCGGATGGCTTCCTTACGGTCTTCGATCTTGATGTACTTGCCATCGGTCTTCTTCATGCCGGTCTCGATATCATTGATGATGTCCATAGGCTCCTCAAAACGAGGGTTGTCAGAAGTAATAATGGTGAAATCCGCATACTTTCCGCTAACCTCGCCCATCTCAAAACGGCGAAGCTTACTTCTGTTACCACCGCAGCCAAAGAGACAGATCAGCCTGTTTGGACGGTAATCCCTAAGTGTGGTAAGAAGGCTCTTTAAAGCCATAGCGTTGTGGGCATAATCGATCATCATGGTGAATTCGTCTGAAACCTTCACCATCTCAATTCTTCCCTTAACCTTGGCGCCCTTAAGAGCAGCTGCAATCTCCTCAGGAGTGCAGTCAAAGTGCCTTGCAACAGCAATTGCACAAAGAGCATTGTAAACGCTGAACTTTCCTGGGTTTGTGATCTCAGCATGCATGTTTATAAGACCTTCTGTGTCGAAGAACACGCCAAGGTTTCCTGGCTTTCTGATATAAGCCAGATTGATGGCTCTGATATCAACATCGCTGTTAAATCCGTAGGTCTCCACCTCACAGGTATGTCCCTGAAGGATGTCCTCTGTGTGGATGTCATCGCCGTTGCAGATTCCCACCTTACACTGCTTGAATAAGAGTCCTTTGCAGTGCATATAGTCCTCGAAATCCTTGTGCTCGTTAGGTCCGATATGGTCAGGCTCAATATTTGTGAAGATTCCAAGGTCAAAGGTAAAGCCCTGACTTCTGTGAAGCATAAGTCCCTGGGAAGAAACCTCCATAACCACGCTGTCGCATCCGGCCTCAACCATCTTTGCCATGTACTCCTGAAGAGTAATGGACTCAGGAGTTGTGTTCTCTGCGTGAATATGCTCATCACCGATGATAACCTCGATGGTTCCGATAAGTCCCACCTTGTGACCTGCGTTTTCAAGCATGCTTCTGATAAGATATGTAGTTGTGGTCTTCCCCTTTGTACCTGTAATACCGATAGTCTTCAGCTTGCTTGCAGGGTTATCATAGTATTCAGCTGCAATAAAAGCCATAGCATATCTTGTGTCCTTTACCCTTACTATAGGTGTTCTGCAATCATCGGGAAGCTCCACATCAGCCTCCACAACAATAGCTCCTGCTCCCTTTGAAGCAGCATCTGCAGCGAAGTTATGGCCATCGAAATTAGCTCCCTTGATACAGATGAAAAGAGATCCTTCCGTAATCTTACGGTTATCGTTGCAAATATCCTTTATCTCAATTTCTCCGGCATTAAGTCCATCAGAACTGTTACCAGCAGTCAGTGTAAATTCCAGATTTTTAAGAAGTTTTTCAAGTTTCATGACAATTGCCTCCATATTTTATTTTTCTGACACAAATCGGTCACAATTATATACTAAGATGTATTTATAGATGTGACATAACATCACATCTCCCCCTCATAAGAAACCGCAGACACACGCTCCCCCGCGTGTGTTTTTGTGGTTTTAGGGATAAATACTGGACATATTCTCAACATATATTTCAGAAACACGCACCTGCTGCTGGTTTCGTGAGAACATGATTCAGTAGGCAAACAAGCCCTTCGACGAAGTCGACTCTTATGGCTTGTTTGCGCCATTCTTGGGATCTTTATCCAAGAATGTGTAATCACTCATTACTATCTGAACTTTTTCCCTGCCCATATAGCTGTTAATACTTGGATAATACGCCACTCCGATGGCAATGTCACCATTTCCGGAGCCTGAATAAAGCTCATCCACTGCCTCAGTGCCAAATCTTTCCCTTAAATAGTCATTGAAATTTTCTATGTCTCCAAAATACATCATATCATAAAATCTTCCGCTCTCATCTGATACTCTGTATTTCCCACAGTTTTTATTTCTGCCAAGGACACTTCCAGAAAAGAGCCTTACGTCCTTCTGGGCAAAAACAGGCTTAGGATTCCCGTTTCCAAAGGGTTCAAGCCTCTCAAACTCCTTTACCAAAGACATATCATTAGCATAATTAAGTGGCATCACCATGTCTATATGAAGTACCTGAATAAAAGCCTCATCTGAGAGCTTACAGTTCTCATTGAGCCTTTGCCTGAGTTCTTCTATGTTTTCTTCCGGCAGTGACAGCCCGGCTGCCATTTTATGACCGCCAAACTTGGTAAACAGTTCCTTGCAGGCAGATAGCTCCTGGAACATGTCGTAGGCCTCTATGGACCTGCCGGAACCCTTTGCTCCGCCTTCAGCCACTTTAGTAAGAACTATGGTAGGTCTGTAGTACTTCTCCTTTATCCTTCCGGCAATGATCCCAGCCAATGATTCATGAACCTGTGGAAGGTAGATAACCAAAACCTTAGGAAGTCCCTCACTTTCCACCATTTTCTCAATAGCTACCTGCGCCTCTTCCACGCCTTTAATTGTCAGATCCTTCCTGCTGTCATTAAGGTCCTTCAGAACCTTTGCCATTTCGGCAGCTGTAGCCTCATCCTCCTCAAGGAAAAGAGCCATAGCGCGGCTTGCCAGTTCAAGCCTTCCTGAAGCATTAAGGCAGGGACCTAACACAAATCCGTAGTGATAGGCAGAAATAGCTTTTGCATCAAGTCCATTTACGTTTATAAGTGCCTTTAATCCTTTATTCCTTGTGGTTGCGATTCTTCTTAAGGATTCCTTTACAATAATCCTGTTCTCGTCCTTAAGCTCCATTACGTCACATACAGTGGCCATACCGGCAAAAATGAGCATCTCTTCAAAGAAAGCCTTTATCTGGCTATCCTCATCCCTTCCTGAAAGCCTTGCCATCATCTGAAGGAATTTGTAAGCCACAACTGCTCCGCAGATTTCCTTAAAAGAACAGTTTCCATCAGCTCTTTTAGGGTCAACAACAGCGTCAGCCGGAGGCAGTATCTCTTTTGCTCCATCCTGATCCTCGCTATTCTCAAAAGGAACCTCGTGGTGATCCGTTACCACCACTGTCATGCCAAGTTCCTTGGCATGGGCCACCTGATCGTAGGCTGCAATTCCGTTGTCGCAGGTAATAATAGTATCTCTGCCATCATCCTTTGCTCCGTCCACAAGCTTAACACTAAGACCATAACCGTCCTTAACTCGATCAGGAAGCACATAGTCTACATCCGCTCCAAAGAGCTTAAGGCCCTGTACCAGAATGAAAGAAGAGCAAATGCCATCCACATCATAGTCTCCGATGACCCTTATCTTAGCTCCCTGACTGATCCTGTCCAGCATGATAGCTGCGCCTTTTTCCATATCCTGAAGGTCTAAAGGGTCATGGAGCAGAGTCGCATCTCCGTTTAAATAGGCCTCTATATCCTCATCTTTTGTAACTCCCCTGTTAGTAAGAAGCCTTGCAGTAATATTCCTTATTCCAAATTTAGAAGCTGTGGCATCAAAGTCTGACTTCTTCATGGTGACCATCCACTTAGCCATAATAATCCCCTTAAATAAAAGTTTCCCAAGTCTAAAAGAGCCGCCTGAGTATAACCTAAATTATACCCAGACGGCGTCCTATAAAACTCTCTTTATCAATCTGCTTTCTTTGCAAAGAATGTGGAGAACTTTGTTTTAAGGTCATACCACATAGGTGATGCAATAAAGATTGAAGAATATGTTCCGCAAAGCACACCGACCATAAGAGGAAGGGCAAACGCCTTGATATCAGCTACACCAAAGATATAAAGTGCAAATACTGTGAAGAATGTTGTTGCTGATGTAAAGAGGCTTCGTGTGATTGTCTGAGATACTGATCTGTTAACAAGATCCTGAAGCTCTTTCTTACCTGTTGCAAGGTGCATGTTCTCACGGATACGGTCAAAGGTAACGATTGTATCGTTGATTGAGTAACCGATGATTGTAAGTACTACTGCAATGAAGGTACTTCCTACAGCAAGTCTTGTGAATGCATATGAAACAATAAC
>JAEEGL014091878.1_pt1 | contig 10761 bp, 9 predicted proteins | sample 9134231 | NCBI WGS metagenome assembly JAEEGL01 (sample SAMN16246548, study PRJNA631951) | gut metagenome | biome: gut microbiome; feature: rumen; material: fiber-attached | host: Bos | place: Iran: Karaj | collected 2018-10
CCAGGCATCAATAACCCCATCTCCATTCGTGTCATATCCGACCACCCCAGGTCCTATGAGATTTACATCTGGTATACCGTCTCCATCAGTATCAAAAGCATCTGGTCTCCCATCTCCGTTGGTATCCCAAGCATCCGTTATGCCGTCCCCGTCAATATCCCATGAATCAGGCATACCATCGCCATCGTTGTCTGAACCACCTGACGAGCTGTTTCCACCTGGAGTGCCAAATAGATCTACACTACTCTTTGTGGTTGTTGGATTAGATCCAGTGTCCACTGGCATCATGCTCTCTCCCGCATTCTCATCATCTTTCTTGCAGAGAGTTAAAAGTTCTTCCTCATCCACCGTGGAAAGGACGTATACATTTTTATCCTGTCTTGACTCATCAACGACAACATAAAAGTAATTTCCTGCATCAGTCACAAATGTATAGAAATACTTGCCGTTATCATCAACGCTGTCCACTTCTGTTCCATTTCCATCCGGTGTCAGCGGATCTCCTGTACCATTTCCCTTTGCTGTTCCGTTGTTGTCCACAGACGTTGGTGGCGTCGTGCTCCCACTTTCAGCATCAGCTTCCGGTGGTACATTTGCATGAACTGTTATTTTCCCGCTCCCCAACACCAACATGCTGCTAAGTGCAGCCGCGCCAAAAAGCAAAAGTGCCTTTGATACTGCTCTTTTCATTACACTGCTTCCTCCTTTTTGATAAGCCCCAGAAGATCATCCAGGGACATCTCCTTTTCTTTTGCTGCCTTCATCAGGATTCCTGCTGTAGCTGCATCTTTCTTGATCTGTAATTCCTTAAGCTGGTTATTTTTCCTGTCGAAAGCTTCTTTTGCTTTGCTCAGCTTTTTCTGTAGAAGTGCTCGTTTTTTAGTTACTTCCTCAATCTTCTTGTCTAACTCTTCTAACTCGCTCATCATGCTTGTAATCTTTTCACCCTCACTCATATATCCGCTCCTTATCTGTATTCATCCTTTATCCTTCCAAACGTGTAAAAATGCGATGTCCAGTAATTTGTTGTGATGTTTGTTATCTTTATGGGGTCCCCGCAGTGAATCATCTGGTTGTTCCCCAAGTAAATCCCCACATGTGAAGCTCCATATGTGGCATATGTCCCTTGAAAGAAAATGAGATCTCCAGGCTTCGCAGCTCCAGGGCTAACCTTGTCACAGAAAGATTCGAGTATCACATTTGCAGACGTCCTTGGAAATGATGCAACACCTGAAGTATTCATCACCCAGTACACATATCCACTACAATCAAAGCCAGATGCCACTGTTGACCCTCCCCACTTATATGCTCTTCCTAATTGAGTCTGAGCCACGTCGTATATCAGCTGAGCCTCTTCATCCGAAAATGATATGTCAGCTTCACCATAAATGGCCTTATACTCCTCCGGATCATATTCATAGCGGTAAATATCATCCCTTGCAGAAAATCCACCAAATAAATAGTCTTTTTGCCCTGATGTGCTCTTATATAGCTCATAGAACCTTATTTGTTCTTCCGTGCCTAAATGGGCCCTTAAAACGTCATCTAATGGTGTCGTAGTTAGTTCCGTGGTAAAGATTGCATATCGGTAAGTACATTCCTCTGCCTGCCAGCTGTCTCCATTCCAGTAATATGTGATACCTGTTTCCTCGTCATAGTCTGTATCTGTTCTATCCTCGATGGTCTCATATTGACTAAGTTCAAAGGCTTCTTCGTAAATATCTTTGATTTCTTTCTTGATTGCCGTTGTAAGCGTATAATCAAAGTATTTTGCAGTAAGATATGAAGCTATTAGATTACCGTCATGCTTTATTGCTGCTATAAGTTCATCCTGCGTGGAATCTTCATCATCAAGTACATACTGATATTCATCAAAACCTCCCCCATCAGAAGCAGTCGCATGATCAGACTCTGCATTCTTTATGGCTTTCTTATCTTTTTTTTCCTCATCAACAAATACCTTATTGCTGAGAAGGAGTGTTTCATCTTCTGCCTGATAAGAAGTGTACTCATGCATACCGCCGGAGACACCTCCCATAGATGCCAGAATCAGAAGCAAAATAACGATTATCCCCACTATCGCCAGAACCAGTCCTGCTATCCCAAGAATTGCCGCCATCACACCCTTGCTTTTTGTTATTCCTTTAAGTCTTGCGGCTGTTCCCGAAAGCTTGTCATTTTTGAAAAGTGTTTTTGCCCTTCGCTTTTGGAGGTTCTTTTTCTGAATGCGATGCTTTTCTTCCTTGGAAAGTTTCTTGTCTTCAAATTTACTTGTGGATCTTTTACTGGCCTTTTCTTCATGTTTCCCTGAAGGGTTCTTTTTCTTTTGATTCTTAGGTGGCTTTCTCTCGTCCTTTTTGCTACTCTTACCGTGTTCGAGCCGGGATCCTAATTCAAAGTTAATATCTTTTATGGCATCTGCTGTACGTTTTGCGGCCCACGTTGCGGTACCCGAAATATTCTCCTGAATATTTTCTTCAACTCCTATTCCGTAGCCATCTCCACTTCCATAATTGGTCGCCTGCTGAAGATCTGACAGGTGCTCTAGCTTCTTACGCTTCTTTGCCTGAATCTTCTCATAATCACTTTGGGTCTTTCCCTTAGCGATAAGCCGTTCTTCCTTTTTCACAGCCTTGTTGTATCTCTTCATTCGCTGCTTGGCTTTTGAGAGTTTTTCTTTTTCAGAAGCAATAAGCTCTTCTCCGTTCTTTTCTCTTTTTGCAAGTGAGCTCTCTTTAAGGGATTCATTTGTCTCTCTTCTTGTTGTCTTTATCCTCTTTTTGGCTTCTTTTTTGTTCTTATTTTTTGCTGCAAGGTAATCGGTAGCGCCCTTTACGTGCTCGTACTTTTCCAGAGTAGTAAGAACCTTATCTTTGGATGAAAGCGCATCCTCTTCTATATTGGTTCCAACACTATCAGTTCCCTGCCGAATATAGGTTGTATCCTCTATTCCATCTATTGCAACGGATCCGACCGCCTCTCCACTCATCTGCATCATCCTTATGGCCTTATCCCTTGCAGACGTACCTGTTTTCTCTTTTCCCAATGTCTTTTCCTCTCGAACCTTCACTTCTGCCCATCATGGGCAGAAGTTTATGATTACGATGCAGGCTTCTGAATTGCCTTCTTTTTATTCCTCTGTGCAATCTCTACAAGCTCATCTTTCTTCGAAGTACACATCTCATAAATGTGCGTATTTTTCGGTATCTTGTTATAGAACGGGACTATCGTTCCTCCAAAATACAGAAGCCCTCTTCCGGGTGGCGTATTGGTAACATACTTAAGCTGCGCAGGACTTATCTTTAAGACACTTGCCAAAAGCTTTTTATCATCACCTTTTAGCCTGAACATTTTCACATAATCGGTATTTCTGAAGATTGTCTCCGCCTGACTTGATATCATGAGGTCGTATGGGTTCTGCGTCATTCCCACAGGATAAGCTCCATATTTTCTAAACCGCTTATATATCTCAACCGTATAGGCTGCGGTCTGCGGATTGTTCAACTGGAGGTGAAATTCATCCATAAAATACTTGATCTTATAGTTTGCTTCGTTGTTATCTCTGTGTTGAGTAACTTTATTCCATACCTGATCCTGAACCGTCATCATTGCAAAGGGTTTTAGCTGTTTGCCTACATCTCTTATGTCAAAACATATAAGCCTGTTATTCAGATCAACGTTTGTCCTATGGTTAAAGAAGTTACTTGATCCATGAACAAATCTGTCCATCTTTACAGCAAGTGCATCTGCGTCCTCCCGTCCAAGGGATTTGATCTCGTTATAAAGATCTTCCAACGTAGGCATATCCTCAGGCCTCATCCTTGAATCAAAGTATCTTTCATACATCGCCGTTGCGGCCACATCTATGATTGACATTTCTATTGGTTCAAGCCCGAATTTTCCACCTATGATCAGTTCCATGAGCGATAATATAAAATCTATCTTCATGACAGCTGCCGCCTTGTCATCACCGTATCCCGAATTGATATCAAGAGGATTTATATGATCCTTTGATGTTGGTGAAAGGACTATTGTCTGGCCTCCGAGGTCATTTACTATAGATTTGTACTCCGATTCGGGATCCAGTATGATAACGTGGTCATCCGATGCTATCATTGTGTTGTAAATCTTTATCTTAGAATCCATGGATTTCCCATATCCGGGCTGTCCAAAGATAAGCGAATTCTGGTTGCCGAGCATCTCCATATCAGCCATTATCGGGTTATTTGAAAGGGCGTTTATCCCCTCATACAGCTGCCTGCCTGTCTGATGAAAGATCTCGACTGTCGTAAAAGGGACGAACCCGGCCACCGCCCGGGTAGTAAGCTCTACATCAACCTTCATGTCACTTGGAAGGTATCCAAGCGGAAGTGTTGCCATGAATCCTTTCTCCTGGCGGTAATCCAGGCATTTTATGGCACATGATCTCTGCTGTGCTATCGCTGTTATCTGCTCTACAGCGTTTCTTAAAGTCTTCTCATTCTCTTCTACACAGGTAAGGATGATTGATACGTTATAATATCTGTCTTCTCCCGACTGGACATCTGCTAATGTTTCTTCAACATTCTTACTCATGCTCTTTAGATCTGGGGGCATGATATCCATGTCATAACCGCTTTGTGAGGCTCTTTTCTGTTCATCGATCTTGTTCTTTTCAAGATCTGATAGTGTCTCTTTGAGAAGCTTTACAGCCTTTTCCTGGTCAAGACTCTGTGCAAAGATCGAAACCATTACGGTATGATCTACTGAAAGAATTAGGTTCATCAGCTTCTCATCAAGCTTCTCCGTCTGAATCTGAATGAACATGCTCCTTGCATAGTGATCTCCCAATTTGAAGAAATAACCGTTCCTGAAATCCATTGAAGAAGGACTGATATAGTCTTTTGCGGTAAGCCCAGTTCTTACTGTAAGATCGAAGTTGAACAAAAACTGTGAGAAATCGTCTGGGTTCAGAAGCGTTCGCAGTACCGTCAGCCATTCATACCCCGTAAGTGTATGTGTCTGTACACCGATTCTCTCAAGGAGCTCCTTTATCTCATCTTCTATTCTTTTGAACTTTGGTTTTACTGCCCTTACATTTTTGCCTTCAAGTCCTATGACGATAAATTTTGGTCTTACATAGCCGTTATTTCCCTTGTTCATCAGGTTGAATAAAAGCTCATTGAATTCAGTTCTTATTGGCTGCAGATGGTCTTCCCTGTCCTTTACGTGTATAGCTGCCATCTGTGCCACCCTGTCTGCCTTAAGCGTTGCACAGTAAATCTGCACATGTACCTCTGGCTCAAAGAAGTTATAAAAATCACACCAACCCTCAAATAGATCGTTCTTCTCTTCATCAGATGCAAGGTCATAATTGATGTCTGTAAAAGAGATCATCTTGCACCAGTAATGGTCATTTATCCTGCAGGTTCCATCCTCTTCCATGAGTTCAAAAGGAATTGTTCCCTGTACTCCGTGGTACTTTTCTTTCTTAAGTGCTTTCTTTCTCTCTTTTACAAGCCTTACCTTCTGGTCAGCAGAAAGGATATTTCCATAGTTGGATCTGTCCTTTATCCTGTATCTTGCATTTATGGAAGCATGCTTCTTTATGTAACTCGAAGCAACGTTCAAGGATTTCTTCTCAATCCTGTCCTGAGTCTTTTTGGCTGTTGCCTTTGCCTCTTTTACAGCCATGCTCTCTGATGCAAAATCAGAGAGAGTCTTTTTCTTATCTCTTTCCTCGTCATCAAAAAGATCATCCAGCGCCTGCCTTTCCTTAGCTTTTGCAATTTTTTCTTCCGCAAGTTTTCTCTCGGCTTTGTCGTCCTCAAGCTGATTCTTTGTCATTCGTAAAAAACCGCTTCCAGTTCGTTTGCCCTTGCCCTTTAGGCTTTTCATCATCAATTCCAAGCACCTCCTTCTCATAGATTTTTTCATGTATATATCCATACATATTCTGTGCTTTAAATACCCTTATTCCGGGTCTTATGAACTTCACATTTATAATGTCCTTTAAGATGTCTTCCACATATCTGTTATCTTTTTCAAACAGTCCGCAGAATACTATAGGCAACATTATTACCATAAGCACTAGAATGGCATTAGAAGCCCCTATATATGGTTTCGAAAGGTAATAGCCAAGCGCTCCACCACCTATACCTATCGCCATTGAGTATGTTTGGCGCTTGTTTAAGGGGCCGAGAAATTTTGGCTTCACGCGTTTTATATCACGCGGCACTCTCACATATCCCATTTTTTCCGATCCTCCGAAGACGCATCAGTGTGCATCTATTATTGCGAATGCTATTTTCTTACTGTTCCAGATGACTATTGTCATTGCGATTCCATAAAGGATAAGTTTTTCCAGTCCATCAAGAATATCCGTTCCTGCAGCTATTACCACGGAATGTCCGACCATGACTGCATACATCCCAAGTGCAACCATGATGAAAAACGATTGCATACCGATTCCCGCAAGGCCTTTTGTATAATTCTCTCCTATGGACTTCCAATCTCTGTTGCCAAATGATGCTGCAGGGATTGAGGCACATGAAACATATATTGCTATCTCAAAGAGCCTAACAATGACAACTACCTGACAAAGAACCGCTGAAATAAGTGTTATCAACCAGTCAATGAACGATATAAGAAGGATTTTTAAAAGCTGTCCTACGTCATATGTCGCTTTCAACCAATCCTTGATCTCCAGTTCTGTGGGTGCTGATACTGATGGATTTACAATCGTTGAACCTATGACCGTATTAGCCTTTGTTGCTATCCAGCCACCGGTTTCAAAGAATGCATTGGATATCTCCCAACTGTGTTTACACAGCATGACAAGTATTCCTGTCTTGAATATCCATTTGAACAGCACCCATGTCCCCACTTCGTTCCCGTGATTCTTCTCAGTTATCATAGTTATGAGCTCATATGTCATGATGTATGTCAGCATGACTGCCGCAATCGGCATTGCAACATTCTCATTTATGTTTTTCATGAGTGCCATGATTCCTGCATCAGGAGCATCTGCAAGTCTTACACTCGTGTCAGTAACCAGGCTGTTGCTGCTTTCAATAAGTTCATAAAGCATCGACGCAGCCCCACCTGACAATATGTTGCTGATACCATCGTTAATGGCATCTGTTACCCAGCTCATCCATAACCACCTCCTTCCTTCTTGAACTTCTGCCCATGATGGGCAGAAGTTACATCTGCGACCTTAATGTTGATAACGTGTTCATAGCATCCTGGAAGGTGTACTCAAAGATATCGCCACCGGCTATATAGTTGATTCCGTTTTTTATTCCTGTAAACTCTTCAAGGCTCGTATGAAGCTCCTTATCGTAGAAGTAAAGTGCCGCATAATATGTGTTCGTATCATCCGTGTTTGTTTCCTTGGGAATAAGGTACATATAATAAACAGCGCAGTTTGTGTCCGTGTAACCGGAGAGCATGAGAGTAAGATAGTATCTGCTGTTCTCAAAGTATTTGTTGCTACCTTTTATTCCCTTTTCCATAAGCTCTGCTATGGATTCTTCGGGTGTACTTGGCACTCCATAATTTGCCGTAAAGTTTTTATCAACACCAACTGTTCCAGTAATGGTGCTTCCATCATTTGAAAGCTGATAGTAAGCATTTCCGTCCGGATCTGTCTGAAGCTCTGAAACCTTTATATGGTCTTTGTTGTACTCATAAGGCATACGGTCCAGCATGACTGTTGCATTAAATGTTTCTTCTGTACCTGGTTGTTCCTCTAGCCTTTCAGACTCAGGCAAATAGTGATAGAAGAGTGAATCAGTAGTGTTGAAGTCTATGGATCCGTCTTCATTTATGGTTCCTGTTCCATGGATCACGCTTATGTCGATCTTGAATACTCCCTTATCATCAATACTGTAGGTCCCTTTTCCGCTGTAATAGGTGTCAACTGTTCCGTCCTTGCTAAAGTCAAGTACATACGAGTTCGTGTCCTTTTCAGGGCAGTAGTATCTTCCTTCAAGACTTCTTGGAACACGACTCCCACATCCAGCAAGGGATAGAAGAGCAGTGGATAGTATCAATGCCATTGATATGGCTTTATTCTTCAAAATTTGGCCCATTTCAGCCCCTTTCTTTATTGATTTGATAATTTGTGTTAGAATATAAAAGCCCTGTTTATACAGGCAAATAGGCATAGTTATCCCGTAAAGGATAGTGATGTCTGTGAATGGGAGAGCAGTATCAGCCGGAACTTTGGTAGGGGATGGTGGTACTGCTCAATCTTTTTTCATTCAAACGGAACTTCATCACAGTATGTGTATTCTTCTTCCGCTATATCATTGTCATTACAAGAGCTGTTCAGAGTGTCCAAAGCATCATTGATTTTCTTTTCATTCTGTTCAGCATTCTGAATCAGCTCCTTGTTTTTTCTTGATGTGTAGTTCTGGTTGCGACTTACATATACCGTCATTCCATATCTTGTATTGCCGTCCTTATCCATGAAAGAAGAGGAGTGAATATTTCCCTCAATTGCTATAAGATCTCCCTTTTCCATATATTTAGACGCGTACACTGCTGCATTTCCAAAAGCTGTGCAATCAATAAAATCCGCTTCATCTTTGTTATTCTGCCTCGGAGCAGCTACTGTATATTTGGCAACACGCACCAGCTTTTCTTCAGAATCGTATTCCTTGTAAAATGGCTTTCTTACAAGATTCCCAACAATTTCAACTGAATTCATGTGATTCCTCCTCAAATTTGTAATGTGTTAGCTTTATCGAATTACCCAATCAGAACATCCCTATAACCCAGTCCATAAAAGATACAGCTGAATCATAGAGAAGGTTCCATAATTTGAAAGCAAAGTTTGGATCGATCATTTGTTGATTTCCTCCTTCCGTTAATTATCTATTTCACTTCTGCCCATGATGGGCAGAAGTTTTCTACATGGTGTTTTGGGCATAAAAATAGCCTGGCATACTGACAAAAGAGTATAGTTTCCCCATTAAAGGGCAGTATCATTCTGCAAAGTGGGAGAGTAGTACCTGCCGGACGTTTGGTAGGGGATGGCGGTACCGCTCATTTGTTTACTTCTGCCCATCATGGGCAGAAGCTTAAGGGTCACATATTATGTTTTTTTACAATTTGCTAATTATCCAGTAGCAACCCTTCAAGTTCATCAAAATCATAGCTATTCTGTTTGAACTGATTAAACGTGCTCTGTTTCTTTCTCACATTTCTGGACGCCTCATAAATATCCCTTGTATTAGCCTGTAACAGACATTGGAGGATATATTTTTGCGGATTATTTATTGCACGTCCGCTCTGTGAAATGCATGTGATCACATACGATATATGTTCAAACCTCAGCTCACTAAAAACCTCTTCCAGCTCTCCATGGCTGTAGCTACACCCGGAGATCTTTATAGGGTCCATTTCCACATGCGCAATAATATCTGTCATAGTTCTTAGAATTACATCAACAAGCTTTTTCTTTTCTGGGTATTCAGAAATCAATCTATCATAGTCTATCTGCTCACTGTACGCTTCACGTATAGAATTCTTACGCTCCATCATATCAATCGCATCTAACTGCTCTGCTTGGGGCAGAGTAGTAGAAGCTCTTTCAGTTGCTCTAGGATTGATAGATTTAATTAAGTTTATATCAGTATTTGTTTTATTAGTATTTAATCGGGGCATTTTCTCCACGTTGGGCTCTTCCTTTTTAGGTTTCACCACATGGGGTTTTTCCACATTGGTATACCCACCCTGGTCTTGATTATCTATATTCTTACTGGAAAAAACGGATTTTTGAGCATTACCCCCTCTTGAAAACCTATTACGGTTCTCAGGTCTTTTTCCAGAATTTTCGTCATGGTAAGTCTGTGACTGATCGTATATGTGATACTTGAACTTAAAACGTCCACGCTCATTACGGTATCTTTCTCGTCTGAGGTATCCGTGTTCCTCAAGATCATTGAGCATTCGCCGTATTTTGGTCTCTCCGTCAGGTCCAAGACCTGTAAGACCAGCTATTGAATAGTTCCAATCATCCTTAAGCGAAAGCATTGTTACAAGCAGTCCCCTTGCATCCATCGGTAATGTTGTATCTTCAAGGCAATGATTCGTAATTGTCGTATATGATTCGCAGTGGAATTCCACCTTCATGATATCTTGGTTTTCTTGAGACATAATTAAAACTCCTTGTTGATTTTGTATGAAAAAAGGAGCTCTGAACACTGTCAAAGCTCCTTTAAACACCTTTATTGTATTAACTTTGTTTTACTTCTTGTAGTAACCTTTTTCCTTGCTCCACTTAGTTAAAAGCTCATTAATAGTCTTACTAATCTTCTCATCATCATAATTGTCAGGGAAATACTTTGATACATCCTTGCTGCTGAGCTTAAACGATCTTTTTACCGTCTTTTTCCGCAGGATTCTTGTTACTTCAAGTTCGAACTTACTTTCATCTTTTATCTGTTTGGAGATTTCTAATATCTGGTTAGCCTGGGGAAGGGAAGGATAAACCTGCTCTTCATCAAAGACTCTTTTTACAGCTTTCTGATAAGTCTTTGTAAGATTGGCAATAGGTCCGGCTGATACAAGGCTAAGTTTCCTCTGATCCACTAGATCAAGAAGCTCTTTTGTAAGATATGTCAGCCTTATGTATCTCTCAACAGACGAGCCGCTGTCCTTATCAGACACGCGATCTCTTGTGGTTGTTCCTACCTCATCAGGGTTTGAAGATTTTTTCCCCTGCCTGCTTACTTTATCAAGGGCTTCCTTTTTCATTCTGTAAGCCCAAGC
>JAEEGL015136176.1_pt1 | contig 10761 bp, 10 predicted proteins | sample 9134231 | NCBI WGS metagenome assembly JAEEGL01 (sample SAMN16246548, study PRJNA631951) | gut metagenome | biome: gut microbiome; feature: rumen; material: fiber-attached | host: Bos | place: Iran: Karaj | collected 2018-10
CGGCGCGAAACCGGGGCAGAAGGTGACCATCGCGACCGCAAACAGCAAGGTCTTTTCCGCAGCGCTGTTGGTGTATATTCTTCCGCTTGTGTTTTTTGTCCTTGGTTTTATTGTTTCAAGAGCGCTGGGAGCCGGGGAGGGCCTTTCGATTCTTATCAGTTTCCTGTGCCTGATCCCTTCCGCCGCTATTCTGGTCCCTACCCAGAAAAAGAAACCGGAAGAGAAACAGATACAGTTTGATATCATCGCTTAACGGAGGTCAAGTATGATCAGAAGCATGACCGGTTTTGGCTCTGCTAAGGGAAAAGCAGCCGGCCTTTCCCTGAGTGTGGAACTGCGAAGTGTGAATAATCGATATCTGGATGTCAGCGTCAAGCTGCCGCGCGGATTCCTGTTCGCCGAAAGCTTCGTCAAAAACTATCTCCAGGAGACTGTATCACGCGGAAAGATTGACGTGTTTTTCACCCTGGATCTCGACGAGGGGGACAGAACCAGAATTCGAATCAATCAGAATCTGGCGCAGGCTTATGCGGATGCGGTCGGATCAATCGGAAAACTGCTGGAGATCCCCGCCGGATTCTCGGCTTTCGACATCGCGCGTTTTCCGGATGTTCTGACTGCCGAAAAGCAGGAGGTCAATCAGGAAGAGTTCTGTGCGGAGCTTCTTCCTCTTTTGCAGGAAGCTGTTTCTGACTTTAACGACATGCGTCTGCGTGAAGGCGAAAAAATCCGTGAGGATCTGCTGAAAAAAGCGGACAGGATGGAAGAACTTCTCGGGATGATTGAGGAGAAGGCGCCGGAAACCGTAAAAGCCTATCAGAAGCGTCTGCAGGAAAAACTCGAAGAAGTGCTTTCCGAAACCGGCATTCTGCAGGATCGGATTCTGGCGGAAGCTGCTCTCTATGCCGACAGAATTGCCACCGACGAGGAAACTGTCCGCCTGCACAGCCATCTCTCACAGTTGCGCGGTATGCTGCGGGACGGTTCGCCGATTGGCAGGAAGTTGGATTTCCTGATTCAGGAATTCAACCGTGAAGCCAATACCATCGGCTCAAAATGTCAGGATTCCGACATTGCCTACCTGGTTGTCGATCTGAAATCCGAGATCGAAAAGGTCCGGGAGCAGGTGCAGAACATTGAATGACCGGGTAAGCTTTCTGTCCATCGGATTCGGCAGCTATTGTTCGGCGGACCGGATTGTTTCGGTCCTTTCGCCCGACTCGGCTCCGATCAGACGCGTTATAGCGGACGGACGTGAAAAGGGGCTTCTGGTGGATGCTTCCTTCGGCAGAAGCACGCGTTCGGTGCTGCTGATGAACAGTGGCCACATTATCCTTTCGGCCCTGAAGCCGGAAGAAATCATGAAGCAGATTGAAACAGAACACGGAGGAGGCTGAATATCATCGGCAAAGGGAAACTGATTATCCTTTCCGGCCCTTCCGGCGTCGGGAAGAGCACCGTGGTCTTTCAGGCCATTGAAGGACGCGATGACTGTTGTTTCTCAACATCGGTCACCACGCGCATGCCGCGGCCCGGCGAACAGGATGGACGCGAATATTTCTTCATTACACGGGAACGCTTTGACGAAATGGTGCGCAGCGACGAACTGCTGGAGCATGCCGTCTATGTCAACAATGCTTACGGTACGCCCCGTGCTTATGTGGAAGACCAGCTTGAAAAGGGCATGAATGTCATCCTTGATATTGAAATTCAGGGCGCCCGTCAGGTTCATGAAAAAATGCCGGAGGCAATTTCCGTCTTCATTCTCCCCCCGTCTATGGACGAGCTTCGTCGGAGACTGACAGACCGCGGAACGGACAGCAGGGAAGTCATTGACGCCCGGATCGCCCGTGCCCGTCAGGAGATATCGGAGGCGGATTTCTATGATTATATGATTATCAACACTGACCTGGCGCTTGCCGCCGAGCAGTTCCGTGCGATTTTGACAGCCGAACACTGCCGCTTTGACAGAGAATTCGCAGATACGCTTGTAAAATAAGTGCAAAACCCAATTTCAGAAAGGAATTATCCATTATGATGCTTTATCCCCCCGTTGCCGAACTGGTTGACAAGGTCGGCAGCCGTTACCAGCTTGTGAATCTCGTTGCCCGACGGGCCCGTACTCTCGCTTCTGAGGCCGAGGATCACGAGATTACGCTCGATAAGAAACCGGTTTCCGCGGCGATTGACGAAGTTTATACCGGAAAACTGACCATCCGTTGATCGGACAGATCGAAGCGAAGCCGGCGATGTTTGCAAGTGTGGCTCTTGCGGGTTTGCTGTATGCGATCGACCGACCCTATGATTATCGGATTCCCGAAAACCTGCAGGATACCGTCTTGCCGGGGGTTCGGGTTTTCGTACCCTTCGGTAACGGAAACCGCGTTACCGAAGGCATCGTTCTTTCCGTCTCCGATGAAAGCAGCTATCCGAATTGCAAGGAAATACTTCGTACTGTAGATGCACAGCCGCTGCTCGGTCACGAGCAGCTCCAGCTTGCCTATTTTATGCACGAGCGTTATTTCTGTACGGTGCATCAGGCTGCCAAAACGATGCTTCCGGCAGGCTTCTGGCTTGACAAAAGCGGAAACCGGAAAAAGCAGGACGCCTGGCGGGAACTGGTACGGCTTGCGGTGCCGGCGGAAGAGGCTTCGGAGTTTGCGGAGTCACGGCGACGCCGTTCTCCCAAACAGGCTGAGATCCTTGACTTGCTGTGCAGCTTCGAGGTTCTTTCTGTTTCCGATCTGCTTCAGTTTACGTCCTCCGGACGCAGTGTGCTGAATCGGTTGCGCGATCTGGGACTGATTGAATTCTTCCGGACCGAAGTTCTGCGCAGACCGGAGCGGGAAAGTACCGTTCAGGTTCCGCTGCCTGTCCTGAATGACGAGCAGGAAAGGATTTCTATTGCGCTTCGTGACAGCCTGACAGGTGTATCTTCCCATGTTTCACTGATCTCAGGCGTTACCGGCAGCGGCAAAACGAGTATTTATGCGCATCTGATCAGTTTTTGCCTTCTGCGCGGGCAAAGCGCCATCCTTCTTGTTCCCGAGATTTCTCTGACGCCGCAGATGCTGGCCCGGTTTTCTGCCTGGTTTGGCGACGAGGTTGCCGTGATGCACAGCGGCTTATCCGCAGGCGAGCGATGCGACGAATGGAAACGTGTCCAGCGGGGCAGCGCGCATGTCATTATCGGCACGCGAAGCGCGGTTTTTGCTCCCGCTGTCAATCTTGGTCTGATTGTGATCGATGAGGAGCAGGAAGAGAGTTATCGCTCGGAATCGAGTCCGAGGTATCACGCGCGTGAGATTGCGCGTTTTCGCTGTCATGAAACGGGCGCCGGTCTCGTGCTCGGATCCGCTACCCCCGATCTCGGCAGCCGATACCGTGCAGATACTGGTGAATACGGTTTTTTCCGGCTTTATGACCGCTATAATCTGCGGCCGCTGCCGGATGTCCATATCGTCGATATGAAGCAGGAGCTTCGAGACGGTAATTCTTCCCTTATCAGTTCTTCCCTCCGGGATGCAATTTCGGATCGCATCTCACGCGGGGAACAGTCCATTTTATTCCTGAATCGCCGGGGTACCAACAAGCTGGTTGCCTGTACCGAATGCGGTTATGTCTGGCGCTGTCCCCACTGTTCGGTTTCGATGACCTGGCATGCCAACCGAAGACGACTGATCTGTCATTACTGCGGCCGCAGCCGTGTTTTGGACGCTGCCTGCCCCAGCTGCGGCGGAAAGCTTCGCTTCATAGGCGCGGGAACACAGATGGCAGAGGAAGAACTGCAGCGTCTTTTCCCAGACCTCGCTGTCCTGCGGGTAGACGCAGATTCCGTGAGTGCCGCTGTTTCACACCGCGATCTTTTTCGGCGCTTTACCGAAGAAAAGATCCCTCTGATGATCGGCACACAGATGATCGCCAAGGGGCTTGATTTTGAAAATGTCACACTGGTGGGCGTTCTATTGGCGGACCAGAGCCTGTACTGCAACGATTTCCGTGCCGGCGAGCGTACCTTCTCCCTGTTGACACAGGTGATCGGGCGCTGCGGTCGGGGCGCTGTCCCGGGAGAGGCCTATATTCAGACCTATACGCCGGATAATGAAATTATTCGTCTCGCTGCGAAACAGGATTATGAATCCTTTTACCGGAAAGAAATAGACATGCGGCGTCTGCAGAATGCTCCTCCCTTCTCTGATCGCATAGGCTTTACGGCTGTGGGAACGGATGAAAGCAAGGTGCTGGCGTCGCTGCGGACAGCCGCGTCGATGATGCAGAATCTGTTTGTACAGGATGACGGCGTCGATATCTGCGGTCCGGTCCCGTTATCCGTTGTCAAGATTAACGACCTGTACCGATACCGTCTTGTCCTGACCTGCCGTCCGAACAGGCGAATTCGTCAGGTTCTTTCCGCTGTCCTGAACGCGTGCAGCCGTGACAGTTCTTCCCGAAAAGTGAGCTTCTATATTGAAAACGATCCAGTTCCCTGAACACACCGGAAACAATGAAAAGGAGATTGCCGCATGGCTCTTAGAAATATTCTGACAGAAGAAGACCCTTCTCTGTACAAAAAATGCCGGCCGGTCATGGCGTTCAACGAGCGGCTGCATCAGCTGCTTGACGATATGAAAGATACGCTTGCCGATGCCGACGGCATCGGTCTCGCGGCACCGCAGGTCGGAGTTCTCCGCCGTGCGGTACTGGTGATTGAGACCAATGTCCCTGAGGGGGAGGAGCCGTATATCATCGAGCTGATTAATCCGGAAATCATAGAAACAGAAGGGGAACAGCATGAGGCGGAAGGCTGCCTCAGCGTGCCCGGTGAGTTCGGAATTGTCAAACGGCCGCAGAAAGTGAAACTACGCGCACAGGATCGCTTCGGCAATTCGTTTGAAGTCAGCGGGGAAGGGCTTACAGCCCGCTGTTTCTGTCATGAACTGGATCATCTCGAGGGAATCGTTTTCAAATCAAAGTGCGAGCGCATGCTCAGCGATGAGGAGTTGAAGGCTCTCACCGACGAGAACGGAGAAGAGGAGACAGAATAAAGTGCGCGTCATCTTTATGGGAACCCCTGATTTTGCCGAGGCTTCGCTGTCCCGCCTGCATGACGACGGATTCGAGATCTGTGCGGTCTATACACAGCCGGACAAAGCCAAAGGAAGAGGGATGGATCTGAGCTTTTCACCGGTAAAGAGCTGTGCCCTGTCCTATGGGATTCCGGTCATCCAGCCCGAAACCTTCAAGGATCCGGCTGTTCTGGAAGAACTCCGTGGTTTTTCTGCAGATATCATTGCGGTGGTCGCGTACGGGAAGATTCTTCCCGATGCTGTTCTGTCCGCTGCGCGTCTGGGTGCGGTCAACCTTCACGGCTCCATTTTGCCGAAATACCGGGGCGCTGCTCCGATACAGTGGTCTGTTCTGAACGGCGACCGCGAGGCGGGCGTCACAACTTTTCACCTGGTCTCCCGTATGGATGCCGGTGATATGATCTATTGTGAGAAAACCGAAATCGGCGAGTTCGAGACTTCGGGCGAGCTTTATGACCGCCTGAAGATGATAGGCGCTGCTCTTCTCTCGCGTACGCTTACAGACCTGGATGCCGGAACGGCGCCCCGAATTCCCCAGAAGGAAGAAGAGGCCACCTATGTAACGCGACTTGACCGTTCCATGTCGCCGATTGACTGGAATCGTACACCGAGAGAGATCGTGAAGCAGATCTGTGGTCTGCAGCCATGGCCCTGCGCCGTAACGGATCTGGAAGGCAGCAGCGTTAAGGTGTTCGCTGCCGCATACAGCGACCGCCATACCGATCTGCCTCCGGGGACGCTTGTATCCGCCGGGAAGGACGGCATCGAGTTTGCCTGCGGAAACGGCGAGTGTCTGTATGTTACTGAACTTCAGCTCCCCGGAAAAAAGCGCATGTCCGCGGCAGACTTTCTGCGCGGACACCCTGTTTCAGTATGATTTCACCTGCCAGAACCTCCGCCCTGCAGATCCTGCTCCGCTATCGACGCGACGGCATGTTGCTGCCGTCGCAGTCCGACAGGGAAGAGAACCGGCACCTTGCCGATCAGATCGCCTGCGGGGTTATCCAGAACGGACGATATCTTGATGCTGTTCTGACCCGCTTTGTCAGGAATGGCTTGCAGAACCTGCATCCCGTCGTGCGCGAAATCCTTCGTCTGTCCGCATACCAGATCCTGTTTCTTGACCGTGTTCCGGATTTCGCCGCTGTCAATGATGCCGCGTCTCTTTGCCGTGCGAACCGATGCGGCTTTGCTGCTGGCTTTGTCAATGCGGTTCTTCGCAATGTATCACGGGGAAAAGGCTCCTTCAGCGAGATGAATCCTGCCGTACGCTACAGCCATCCAGACTGGATCGTCGATCGGCTGGCACGTGATTTCGGGCAGAGTTTTACCGAGGCCTTTCTTGCCGCTAACCAGGTTGTTCCTGATCTGCGTCTGCAGGTTCATACAGGCCGGTGCAGCCTGGAGGAATTCATTGCCATGCTTCGCGAGGAAGGCCGGGAAATTCTTGACATAAACCCATTCCTTTCATCGGTAATGATAAAGCGCTGTGATTACTTTACAATCGACGCCAGATCGACGCGAATGTGCTATGTACAGGATGACGCCGCCAGGATGTCGGTTGACGTGTGCGGTCTGAAACCGGGTATGAGGGTACTGGATGTCTGTGCCGCACCCGGAGGCAAGAGCATTGCTGCCGGTCTCTATGGTGCCGAAGTTCTCTGCTGTGACCTCAGTCCGCAGCGTCTGGAACGCTGCCTTGAGAATTTTACCCGATTGAAGCTCGATATTCCCATCCGACAGCAGGATGCGACGGTTTTCTGCCCGGAATGGTCTAAAAGCTTCGACTGTGTCATTGCGGATGTCCCTTGTACCGGGACTGGTGTGATTCGAAAGCATCCGGAAATTCGTGATAAGGAAGAGAAGGAACTGCTCGCGCTCCTGCCGATCCAACAGGCAGTCCTTCAGAATGTTTCAAGATATGTTGCTCCGGGCGGCCTGCTGCTGTATGCAACGTGCTCGGTTCTGAGGGAGGAAGATGAGGATCAGATTCTTCGGTTTCTGAATACGGTTGACGGCTTTGATTCTGAACCGATTGACCGGCCCGGTTTCTCCTGTGAAAACGGAATGCTGCGCTCATGGCCGCAGCTGAACGGAAACGACGGCTTCTTTGCTGCCGCACTGAGGAAACGAAAATGACGGATATTCTTTCTCTGACACCGGATGAACTGAAACAGGAGCTTTCGCTGCTCGGCCTTCCCGCATACCGCGCCAAACAGGTATCTGAATGGCTGAAACGCGGGGTGCGTGATTTCTCAGATATGACAAACCTTCCGAAGGAACTTCGTGAAACCCTGTGTACACAGTTTTCCCTGGCAGCGCCCAGGCTCCTCCGCTCACAGCATTCTGCTCTTGATGGGACTGGAAAATTCCTCTGGGGTCTTTCAGACGAAAACTGTGTGGAGACGGTTCTGATGCGCTACCGATACGGCAATTCAGTCTGTATTTCCAGTCAGGTCGGATGCCGTCAGGGCTGCGCTTTCTGTGCGTCAACCCTTGGCGGGTTGGTCCGGTCTCTGACATCCGGCGAAATGCTTGACGAAGTGCTGTTTACCGAACTGGAAAATGATGTGAAGATTTCGAACGTCGTACTGATGGGAATCGGGGAACCGCTGGATAATCTGGACAATGTTCTTCGTTTTCTGCATCTGGTCAGCCATCCGGAAGGCAGGAACCTCAGCCTGCGCCATATTACGGTGTCTACCTGTGGCAAACCGGATGGGATTCGCAGACTTGCCGAAGAAAAGCTGCCTATTACGCTATCGGTATCGCTTCATGCACCCGACGATGAGACGAGATCCAAAATCATGCCGTCCAACTGCGGTATTGAGCTTCTCACCGAAGCCTGTCAGCAGTATTTCCATTCAACCGGGCGCCGCCTGTCTTTCGAGTATGCCATGATTGACAAGGTCAATGACAGTGACGATCAGGCCGTTATGCTGGCCCGACTGGCCAATAGACTTGGGGCGCATGTCAACTTGATCCCTTTGAATTATGTGGCCGAACGCGGCCTGAAACCGTCACCTGCCTCGGTGATCCGTCATTTCCAGGAAATGCTGGAACAGCGAAAGGTAAATGTTACTGTAAGACGCAGTCTCGGCGGTGATATCGATGCTTCCTGCGGGCAGCTCCGCCGTCGCCATTTGAAATCTGATCTGCAGCATGTGAGGACTTCATGAACTATTTTGGCCTGACTGACCCTGGAAAATCGAGATCGGAGAATCAGGACAGCTTTTTGATCGAAAACTGTGAAAAGGCGTCCTGTGTCATTCTTGCGCTCTGCGACGGTATGGGCGGCGCAAACGCGGGCGGTCTGGCCAGTCAGCTGTCAGCCAAAGCTTTTGTCAATTATGTCTACAGTCATCTTACCAATTATACGAACCGCTTCGGTGATTATCCGCGCATTATGAAAGAGGCCTGTGAAGAGGCTAACGGGGTTGCATTTGCCTATTCACAGTTTGGTGATAACCTGACCGGAATGGGCACTACTATAGTCGCGGCAATTATCCGGCGAAATGGATCAGGCTATGTTCTGAATGTTGGAGACAGCCGGGCTTATCTTCTTCATCGCCGTGTACTGCGTCAGATCTCAAAGGATCATTCACTGGTGGAAGAGTTGCTGGACGCAGGCATCATTACAGCTGATCAGGCGCTTCATCATCCTCAGAAGAATGTGATAACGCGTGCATTGGGATCGGAAAATCTGATAGAATCCGATATTTTCCCCATCAATCTGACACCCGGCGATACGCTGCTGCTCTGCTCGGACGGCCTTTCCAATGTTGTTCCCGAAGATGAAATTACAGCGGTACTCCAGGATTCCGCCGATGCGGAGTCGGCATGCCGGGACCTGTTGGATCTGGCGCTTTCGCGCGGCGCCCCGGACAATGTGACGATGATTGTATGGAAACGATAGACCAGGAGATGAAAAAGTGGATCGGCCAGACACTTGATGATCGATATGAGATTCTTTCTCTGGTCGGCTCAGGCGGTATGGCTTGGGTTTTCCGGGCACCAGATCTTCGCCTGAATCGGGATGTTGCGGTCAAAATCATGCGTGAGGACGCCGCGGCGGATGAATCGGTTCGCAGCCGCTTCTGTGCCGAATCCCATGCAGTTGCCATGCTTTCGCATCCGAATATCGTTGCGGTCTATGATGTCAGCCACAGTGATACATTGGAATACATAGTCATGGAGCTTGTGGATGGCGTAACCCTTCTTCAGTACATGGAGAAAAAGGGCTCGCTGCCTTGGAATGAGGCGCTGCATTTTTCCAGACAGATTTCCCGGGCACTGTCGCATGCACACAGCCGCGGCATAATACATCGCGATATCAAGCCTCAGAATATTATGCTGCTTCGTGACGGCACCATCAAGGTAGCCGATTTCGGAATCGCCGCGCTGGAAAACGAACTGCATGAAACAAACGGTGAGGCGATCGGTTCCATCCATTACATTGCACCGGAACAGGCTCGCGGCGACTATCCCGATCCGCGAAGCGATATTTATTCGCTGGGTGTTGTCATGTTCGAGATGTTCACCGGAAGGAAACCCTATCTCGGCAGCAGTATCCAGGAAATTGCCGTCAAGCACATGAATGCCGATCCGCCTTCCATGACTGCGCTGAACCCGTCGCTTCCTCCGGAGCTTGAGCGCATTACCCTGAAGGCAATGTGTGCCGATCGGACGCAGCGCTATCAGACGGCAAACGAACTTACTGAGGATATTGATCAGTTTCTGCAGGATCGGGAAAGTGTATCCCCGGAGGAGATCGAAGTCCCGGAACCGGACAACGATCCCGAGATTAAAGCCCGTGCCCGCAAAAGGAAACGCTTTCTCAGACAGAATGCCGAACGAACAGGCTGGCTTTTTGGCAGTTTTCTGGTCCTTCTAGCTACACTGGCCATAGGTATCTTTCTATGGAATTTCTGGCTGAGAGATTTGTTTACGCCGGCGGTCCGTGTTACGCTGCCGGACTTTGTGGGGATGGATTATGAGACTGTCGCTGCTGATCCCGACTACCGCGCGACCTATTCTTTCCATGTGATTTACCTGGTGGATTCCGAACATGCCCCGGGTACGATCCTGTCCCAGTCACCCAATCCCGGCAGAAGCATTATGATGACGCCAGGCGGTGTTGAGGTGAACATGTCCGTCAGTATCGGTGATACCGTGGCTACCGTGCCGGATGTCAGTAATCTGGACTATCGGGCGGCAACCGCTGTCCTTCGGCAGGTTGGGCTGTATATTGAAGTGATGAATTCCTATTCAGAGACGATTGAGCGGGACAGGGTCATCCGGACTGAGCCCGAATCCGGACTTGAGGTTACGACAGGTTCCCTGATCTATGTATATGTCAGCTGCGGAACGGAACTGCGCAGTCTGACAGTGCCCAATCTGATCGGGCTTTCCGAAGAAGCAGCTATCTCGCAGATTGAAAGCAATGGCTTCAGTTATGGCTGGAGCCAGCATGAGCACTCGGATCTGACGGCGGGAACGGTGATCGGTCAGAGTGCAGAAGCCTTTGCGTCGGCAGAAGAGCACAGCATGATATATCTGACCGTCTCCGACGGGCCGGAGAATGAGCCGTGAGTACACAGACGGGTCTTCTTCTCAGTGCTATCAGCAGCTTTTATCAGGTGGGGGTTGATGATCGGAGCATACTCTGCAGGGC
>JAEEGL015153852.1_pt1 | contig 10761 bp, 11 predicted proteins | sample 9134231 | NCBI WGS metagenome assembly JAEEGL01 (sample SAMN16246548, study PRJNA631951) | gut metagenome | biome: gut microbiome; feature: rumen; material: fiber-attached | host: Bos | place: Iran: Karaj | collected 2018-10
GTGCTGCGCCAGCATGGCGTAGACCCCGACGTGGTGACCCTGCTCCCCGCCACTCATGAGGCTACTGGCGCGATGCTCGGTGCTGTGGGCTACATAGACCTTTGCATACCGCGTGGTGGACGGCGTCTGATAGACTTCGTTCGCGACAATGCCCGCGTGCCCGTCATTGAGACTGGTGCCGGCGTGGTGAATACCTATTTCGACAAGGAAGGCGACCTCGACATGGGTCGTGCCATCATCACCAACGCCAAGACGCGCCGCGTCTCCGTCTGCAACGCCTTGGACTGCCTCATCATTCACCGTGACCGTCTTGCCGACCTGCCCTCAATAGCTGAGCCATTACTCACCCACAAGATTCCCGTGACGCTCTATTGTGACGAGGAATCTTATAATGCGTTAGCAAACTCCTCACTCCTCACTCCTCACTCCTCACTCATAAAACCGGCAACTCCCGACAGCTTCGGTACGGAGTTCATGGACTATAAGATGGCCATCAAAACTGTTGCCTCGCTCGACGAGGCCCTCGACCACATCGACCGCTACGGCTCCGGCCATAGCGAGGCCATCGTCACGGCCAACGAAGAGACCGCCCGCCGCTTCCAGCAGCATGTCGATGCCGCCTGTGTCTACTGGAACGCGCCCACCAGCTTCACCGACGGTGCCCAATTCGGCCTCGGAGCCGAGATAGGCATCAGTACCCAGAAGCTTGGTCCCCGTGGCCCCATGGCCCTCGAGGAAATCACCACCTACAAGTGGCTCATAGAGGGCGAAGGCCAGACAAGACCATAGGGCTTTCTCCCGCTCAGCTACGGCCTTTCACTAAGTTTGGACCGTCCTTTCTCCCAATCAGCACAGGCCTCCTTTAGCATTTCATACGCTCAGGCAGGGATTTCATACATTCCTTATGAAATTCCTGCCTGATAATTTGTCCGTTTCCCAAAAAGTCATTATCTTTGCAACGTCTTTCCGCATTTGAACAGTCTCAGACTGCCATATCGCGGCTTGACACATACATACTAAAGGCGTTTTCTGGACGCTTTGGTTTTGACATTCTGAGAATCTCGCAAATTCAAACTGATAGTCAAAAACAAAGCAACGGGAACGCCCCTTGAAGATGTAGTATCAATGGCATATTATATAATAATGTGTCGTGTTACATACATCCACGTGGGGCTTTCAGCGTTGCTCGGTTTAGACTATCAGGGCAATGCGAGAGCCTTCAGAATGTGGACCGGGCACAGGACTGGCTCCACGTTTTTGTGTGTATGTAACAGAACCTATAACTAAGAACATCTGCCAAAGGGGCTTGGGGCAGAATAAAAAGGGATTACTATGACTGAATTAGAAAGAGCCAAACAAAGATTGTATGAAGAATTTGAAAACATGCCTCATACACGTTATGATTTATTGGGTAATGCAGCATGTGGGAGAAAAATCAGAAATCTTATAACCGCTTATATTGTTGAACAAAAGCAACAAAGTGAATGCGTAGCAGAGATAAAATCACTGATGATTGATTCAGGTGTTGTAGAGGAGAATTTCGAAAAAGAAATTGTTCCCTATATTGATGCATATTAAAAGACAAAGGAACTTATAGATAAAGGTTATTGTAAAGAATTTAAAAGTTAACAAGTTAATATGAAACACTTATTAGGTATGAAGAGAATCATAATTCTTGCTGCATTAGCGTCGATTGTATTTACAGTAAAAGCTCAGACCTATTCAGCTTATACAGATTACGCGTGGGATTCATGGGGGGCAAATAGTTGGAATTATGTTTATAGTGACGGATGGGTTTACGCCATCCCTTATGGGGAAAATCCAAGAGATTTCTATTTTCGTTTTAATTATGGAGAATTGGGATTGCATGAATTAGACAGAAAACAGTGGAAAACTATAAAAGCAGAAGGTGGTTGGCTTAAATATTTGACATGTACATTTGAGTACTATGTAACGGATGAATATCCAACCATAAAAAATGCGTTAGCTGCTCACTCTTGGCCATGTGCGAAATATTACCATTCAACATCAAGCGGAATGCCAATAGTCAAAAGAACTACAAAAGTTCGAGTGGATGCATATTATTCAGATGATGATGAAGTACGAACTCTAAACTTTTGGTTTGTTGAGTGTGGTTTCGCATTATCAGTTATGTGGGATTATTCTGGATATAGGATGACATATCATTATTAGGATTAGTATGGATAAAAATGAAATACAAACAAGACGTGAGTTCTTTAAAAATGCAGCAAAAAGCATCCTTCCGATTCTTGGATGTCTTGCATTGCCCAGCATAGCAAGTTCTGCTATTCATAAAATGGCAGATGTTTCTGTACCACAATATTGTAATGGTTCCTCCTGTACAGGACTATGCACAAAAGCCTGCACAAACGGATGCAAGGGGGAATGCAAGGGATGCCAAGGCAGTTGCGAAAATAGTTGCCAAACGACATGTGGTAATGGTTGTGGACATGGCTGTCAGGGAGGTTGTTATGCAATGTGCAAAAATGATTGTTTTACAGGATGTCAAGTAAGATGTGACAGCATCTGTGGCGGATCTTGTATAACTAGTTGTACTGGCGGATGCAGTTCGACATGTACTGGTGGATGCGGCAATAGTTGTTTAGGCAATTGTCGTGGTGAATGCTACGGCACATGCAGTGGCTCTTGCGGTTATGGTTGTTCTGGTGGTTGTGCTGGTGGAGGCCTTTTTTACATATTCCGATGAAAGAGAACAGTCAGCCTTGGAAAGGTGGAATGGCGAAGAACATAACGTTCATTGTCACGAAGGATTGTCAACTGGCCTGTAAATATTGCTATCTCGTAGGAAAGAACGCTAAAGAGCGGATGTCCTTCGAGATAGCGAAACAGGCCATTGATTACATACTCAGTCATGAAGATGACTTTAAGGAAGAAAGCGTGGTATGGGATTTCATCGGTGGAGAGCCATTCCTTGAAATAGACCTCATAGACAGAATCTGTGACTATCTGAAGATAGAAATGTTCCGCAGAGACCACCATTGGTTTAACTCTTATCGTTTCTCGTTCTCTACGAATGGATTGAACTACCATACAGAGAAAGTCCAACACTTTATTAAGAAGAACAAGGAACATCTGAGCGTAGGTATCACCATTGACGGGACAAAGCAGAAGCATGACTTGAATCGTGTCTACAAGAAAAATGAGGAAGAAAAAGAACAAGGCTCGTATGACGACGTGGTAAAGAACATTCCTCTTTGGCTTGAACAATTCCCTCATGCAGGAACAAAAGTCACTATCAGCTCTGCCGACATCCCCTATATCAAAGAGAGTGTGCTTCATCTTTTCTCGCTGGGAATACATGAAGTCAATATTAATTGTGTCTTTGAGGACGTTTGGAAAGATGGCGATGACAAACTATTCGAGAACCAGCTCTTGGAACTGGCAGATGCAATAATTGATGAAGGATGGTATAAGGACAACGTCTGCTCTTTCTTCTCTGAGATGATTGGCAAACCACTTGACCCAAAGCGAGATAACCAGAATTGGTGTGGGGCAGGAATGATGCTGTCTGTGGATGCTGCTGGCAATTTCTATCCATGTACCCGTTTCGCCAGCTACTCATTGCGCAGTAAGAAGCCATTTATCATAGGAAATGTCCATCGCGGAATAGACAAGAATCTCTTGCGTCCATTCCTTACACTTGACCGCACTACGCAATCACCACAGAAATGTATCGACTGTGAAGTGGCAAGCGGATGTGCGTGGTGTCAAGGAGAGAATTACGATGCTGCCAAGACAAACACCATCTATGAACGTTCAACGGCAATTTGCTTGATGCACAAAGCACGTGTAAGAGCTAACAACTATTATTGGAACAAACTCTATCGCAAACTGGAGTTGGAAGGCGAGCGTGAAGAGTTTGAAAAGAATAAGAGAGAAGCAAAACAAGAAATCTGTTAGAGATATGTTGCAATACCTTATTATATTATTGGACGACACTTCGACATCATTTTGTCATTATGGTGTTCCAAAGTACAGAGGGAAAAGGTTGATGGATATTGATGACCTTAAAAGGGGTATCCGTTATGCTATGATGGAGAACTTGATGATTCAATTTGTATACCCAGAAGAAGAACTCCCAAAGAGATATGCAGAGGTTATCAACTCGATAGACCATATAGACATAAAGCCTTTTACCGAAGGCAGAGACATAAACTCTGATGTGTTGGTCTATAATGAGCTGCCGTTGAACCTGTCAGAGGAAGAGAAGCCTACGACCATCTTCCGGCTAACACCTCAAGAATTCTTTGACTTCCCTCTTTATCTTGCAAAACAAGCGTTCAAGTATGTCAAAAGGCTGAATATTGTCATAACGGATATTGACCCAATGCAGGCATGGGACTTAGACAGATATAAGGAGAAACTGAAAGAAATGTCTGGATGGGTGGAAAAAGAATATATAAGCGACAATACTCCGCAATGGAATATTCTGACAGACAGGATGATGTTGTCGAAGATGAATAACTGTGGTGCAGGAGATATGACCATAACATTGGCCCCAAACGGTAAGTTCTATGTTTGCCCAGCCTTCTATTATGAAGACATGGAAGATAGCATCGGAGATTTGCATAATGGCGTTAATATAGCTAATCAGCAATTGTACAAATTGGAGTATGCACCGATATGCCGTCATTGCGATGCCTACCAATGTAAGAGATGTGTATGGCTAAACCGTAGAATGACTCGTGAGGTAAACACTCCAAGTCATGAGCAATGCGTGGCTGCCCATTTGGAGCGCAACGCATCAAGACTGCTTTTGAAGAACATTCGCATGCGTGGTGAGTTTATGCCAGAAGTAGACGAGATTAAAGAAATAGAATATTTAGACCCTTTTAATAACAGAGAACAATGGCAACAAGAAAACTTGTAGGTCAGGTGACACCTGAGGAGCGTAATGAGATTCAGACGCTCTTCGAACGTCGCAACGGTTTGAATGAGTTAGCAAAGATACTAACGAGTGACAACGTAGATCTTTACGAGAAGTTGGTTAAGGATATGGGCGAGACCAGTACAAAATTTCAAGGTTGGTGGAATCGCATGTCCCAGAAGTATCAGTGGGAAAGCTCTGAGAATGGTCATTGGGAGATAAACTTTGACACATGTGAAGTTTTCTTGGAATAAGAATATTTATATGGAAATCAGTATTTGCCATGCCTTATTTGCAATAGTGCTAATCTTTGGATTTGTGCTATTCTGGTATGGTGATGATCGGAAAGAATGGTTTCACATTTTTATTAAAGATGTGCGTGACGAAGGAGAGCTTTCGTTTCTGTTTCTGGTTAGTATAGCAGTAATACTTATGATGGAAACAGGAATTTTCGATGTCGTCATTAAATTGCCAAATGGGTATGCTTGCTCAACGCACAACGTTTTTTCTGTGCTTTCAGGAGGCTATGCATCGGGATATATCATCTATTTGCTAACTGGCCTCATCCCGAAAGCGAAAAAGAAGAAAAGCATATTGTCGGTTTTCAAAACGAGACTATGGAACCTGAAAGGAGAAATAGAATGCCAAATGTGTGGTGAGGACACATGCTGCAAAGAGAAAGTCGAAGAATACATCAAGACCTTTGCAATGAGGAAAGGATACATGAATGTTTATGAAATAATGCCGAAAAATGCGGAGTATTTATTGGCCTTTATGAATTCTGTAGCAAGTATTATGAGTACAATCATGCCATACGCAGACTATCTCGATAAAGAGGATTTGAAATTAATTGAGGATACTATCAAAAATGCAACATTCCATTCTGAGGGACTAAAAGATTGTAATGGCAAGGCGGCATATCCTGATGATGCCCAAATTAAAAGACTGGCAGAGTCTATATCCATTATTTACAAAAACGTCGATGATTTTCATCGCAAATTAGAAAGAATAGTTTGAACGAGGAATCATCCCCGGTCTCAGTTTCTCACTCAAACGGGCACTGGGTATAACTCAGGCAAAGCAGAAGATTGCCAAAGCGACGGGCATCCCGACTTCAAAGGCTGGACTGGAACGGAAAATCGGCAGCGTGATTCTGAATACGCTGGTGGGAAAGAAGTGAAAGTAGGTAAAATTTTTATGCGTTTTTGCTTGTTAGTTTGAAAACTGGTTTGAAAACAATTAGTACCATTGCAAAAAGTAATGGGCATTACGATAATATCGGTTACTATTTTTAAGATATGAAGTTTTACGATAGAAAACTGTAGAGCGTATATCCTCCAATTTTCGTTTTCTATATATAGTATTAACAATCTGTATAATAAAATAAATAAAGCTACTTTGTAAAAAGAAGAAATCATGAAACACTTATTAATTTCGTTGACTTTATTTGTGAGTTTGACATGTTGTCAAAAACAAAAAACACCAGAGCAATTGTTTGAAGAGCGGGCTTCCGGGGTAGTAGTAATTCTCAATGAGTATTATTTCGAAATGAAATTGCCAAATGGGAACAAATGGTTTTTTACAGGGTTTGATGAAGATGGAGATTTAGAGAATTTCACACCAGACGAGAATGAAATAAAAAAGAATAGGGAGATAATGACAGGAACAGGATTCTTCGTGGACTCCAAGGGTACTATTATGACAAACCGCCATGTGGCAGAGCCAAAAATGGATTTTTCCAAAGCTAAAAATGCGTATATGAAAATAGTGAACGCTGTTACAGCCTTATTAGAATATGGAAAGTCTCAAATGCAAGAAGAATACGCAGAATTAGAAAACGAGAAAGAAAATTGTTCTTACTTTGATTTAAATACCAATAGTTATTATTATGACAATGAGAGAATAGATGAGATTAGCGCTAAGCAACAGGAATTGGAAGAAAACTATAATGAAGTTTCTGAATCAATAAATGATTTGAGGTCTATTGAGGCTTCAACTCTGAAGATTATCACAAAATGCAAAATCGGCATTGCTTATAATAATACATTCGTAACTGAAGAAAGCGATTTTTTTGGAGCTAATGAGTGCGTCGTGTCAAAAATCTCAGAGAAAGACGATGTGGATTTGGCGTTAATTCAACTAAAAAATCAAAACACGCCTTCTGGTTCGTATATCTTTGATATTAATGGCTCACAAAAAGAAGGAAGTGGAGTGTGGAATGAAATCATAAAAAATGTCACTCAAGAAAATGATGATGAGCAGTTGAAAATAAATCAACAGTTATACATGATAGGATATAATGCAGGTCTTTTACTGGGTACAACCAAGCAGGGGATAAAAGTTCAAATGACAAGTGGAAAACTGACACAATTGCCAGATGGCCAGCGTTTGCTTTATAGTATACCCGCTATGCAAGGTTCTTCTGGTAGTCCGGTCTTTGACGATAAAGGAAGATTTGTTGGTGTGAACTATGCAAAGCTTGGGAGCACAGGTAACTTCAACTTTGGCATTCCTGCTGAAGAGGTTATCAAATTCTACTCCCCTTTCTACTATTCAAAAAAGAAATGAGAATTAAATTCAACCCCCATCCTCGGCCTCAGCTTCTCACTCAAACGAGCACTGGGTATCACTCAGGCAAAGCAGAAGATTGCCAAAGCGACAGGCATTCCGACCTCGAAGGCAGGACTGGAACGGAAAATCGGCAGCATGATTCTGAAAACGCTGGTGGGGAAGAAGTGAGTCTTCATTTCGTACATCAATTGGGGTATTTCATACAGACATAGAAGAAAATGTAGGTAGTCTCGAAAAGTTTATGTAATTTTGCAGCGTTCAAAGACTACATGATGAGAAGGCTATGAGTAGCAGGGGGCTGATTATATCAAACTCTAACGAGTTGGTGAGGGTGAAGCCGGAGCGGGTGGTTTACGTGGAGTCGGACGGTAACTACTCAACGATGGTGCTGCACGACAAGACGGAGCATGTATTTACGATGAATCTTGCCCATTGCCAGGAGCTGATAGAGCGTCAGTTAGGCAAGGAGGCAGAGACGTTCATCCGCATAGGCAAGCAACTGATTATCAACCGGGAGTATATCTTCAAAATTAACGTGAACAAACAGACGCTGGTGATGTCGGACATGGCACTCAACCAGGCCTTTACCTTGCAGGCATCGAAAGAAGCACTTAAGCAGCTAAAGGCATACATGGAATCAAAGGTAGGAAAGGAGGGAAAACTATGAGAGAGGACGAACTACAAGTATTAGGGAAACAGCAAGAAATGAGCAAGCGCAAGAAATGGACAATTGGTATTTTTTCCGTAATTGCTGCTGCGGTGTTCGTTTCTATTGGGTTCTTTATCCATAGGAATTTAGTCTCTCATTCCCCTGAATGGGAGGAGAAGGAGGGCACGACCATCATCCCTGCCTTACAAGAGACTGTTGACTCGCTGCTAAATGACAAGCTGACCGAGTTGACCTGCCTGCAAGGACAGGTGATTGTGATGGAGGTGAACACTGGAGCCATTAGGGCAATGGTGGGTCTTGAACGCAGGTTCGACGGGAAATTCCAGCATTGCGAGAACTTCGCTTTTCAGCAGGAGCCTGGTTCAACTATGAAAACAGCAGCACTACTGGCTTTGTTGGAGACTGGCGAGGTCAAGTTGACAGACGAGGTTGATACGGGAGAAGGTGTTTGGACTATTGAAGATGAGGACATCATAAAAGACCATAACTGGCACCGTGGCGGCTATGGGAAGATTACTCTGGAACGTGCTTTGGAGATAAGTTCCAATATCGGCATCAGTAAAACCATCCGCAAGGTATTCGATGGTAAAGAGCAACGCTATTTTGAACTGCTTGACAAGATGAGCCTCGGACAGCCGGACAGTATTGGAGGCATAGCAGAACTGAAGCCAATGGTGTATAGCTCGCCAAAGGATAGTGCCTGGGCAAGCAGGCAATTGCTTTGGAACTCCATAGGATATGAAAGGAAGATGGCTCCTATCCAGACACTTACTTTCTACAACGCTATTGCCAATGACGGAAAGATGGTGAAGCCGACGCTCAGACCAGGAAAGACTGAGTTGATAAACGAGCAAATTGCCAGTAAAGAGAACATTTCCAAGATACAGCAAGCGTTATATAATGTAGTGTATCGCGGATTAGGGAAAAAGGCAGGGAGCAATATCATTCCTGTGGCAGGAAAGCCAGGAACGACTCAGGTGAACAGTTTCGAGTGGCTAAGTGAAGAAGGCTATGGTATTGATGAGTATCACATGTCTTTCTGTGGCTATTTCCCTGCTATGTCTCCAAAGTACAGCATCATTGTCAGCATGAACAAGCTGGGCATTCCCGCCAGTGGCGGCAGTATGGCAGGACCTGTATTTCACGACATCATGGAGTGGATGGTGGCACACGGTATGGTTTCCTTACCTACTAACAAATCAGGCACGTAATCAGCGACTGATTGTCCAGTTGTATAGCAGAAATTAACGGACGGTTCTTCGTGATTACTTCTCTTGGGGGGCATGGGGACAGGCACTTGACCCACTAAATAGAATAAAAAGTAAAAGAGCAAGAAACTACTACTAAGTTTGAAACAATGAAATAAAGTGTGTATATTTGCAAAGCAAAACACAAAAAGAAAATAGATATGGAAAAAACAAAAATATTAGGGGCACTATCGGGCGATATCATCGGGTCGGTGTATGAGTTTAGAAATACGAAGCGAACAGACTTTGACTTATTTACGCCTGAGTCTACATTTACTGATGACTCAGTGATGACACTGGCTGTAGCAAAGTGGCTGATGGAGGATGGATTGCATACTCCTGACAAATTAGTCACTGCTATGCAGGAACTTGGGCGGAGACATGAAAATGCGGGCTATGGCACACATTTCCTGCAATGGCTTTTCGCTAATCATCCTCAGCCCTATAATAGTTGGGGTAATGGTGCTGGGATGAGGGTCAGTCCAGTTGGGTTGTACGCCAAAACTCTTGACGAGGCATTGGCTTTAGCTGCCATCACAGCCTCCGTTAGCCATAATCATCCTGAGGGAATAAAAGGTGCTCAGGCGATAGCCACGAGTGTGTTCCTCTGCAAAAGGGGGAACTCCAAGCAGGATATTAAGGAATACGTGGAGAATAGTTTTGGTTATGACCTTAACAGGACTATTGCGGATATACGGCGTACTTACTATTTTGATGTGTCTTGCCAAGGAAGTGTGCCAGAGGCCATCATTGCCTTCTTGGAGGGCAATTCTTTTGAAGAGGTCATCCGCCTAGCCATATCACTTGGCGGTGATTCGGACACCATCGGCTGTATGGCAGGTGCCATAGCAGCCTGCCGCTATGAGATACCCGAATATATTGCAACGAGCTGCAACGAATGTCTGACACCAGATTTGCGCGAAATCAAAAACAATTTCATGAGCTTTATCATGGAACGCTGCTAAACACAAAACTGCCATCGGTGGAATCCGAAGCTGTTTGCTGTCTTCGTGAACCCTATCGAGGAAATGAAATAACCGACAGGTATTGTTGCTGAACAATGTCCGTCGGTTATGGAAAATGACTGCACTAAACCTGATGTTACTCAGGATAGTTACCTTCAATGTAAGCCTTGATGAGTGAAGCGTGCGAAAGAGGACTATTGGGATTATTCACGTCAGGATTGGTGTTGTAGTCAAGTAGCACGACGGGCTTCCGCCTGGAATTTTAATATCTTAGTTGTTTACTTTTTATGAGTTTTTGGAATAATATATGCGAGAAGCAATTTAAATATTTAAGTCTATGGAAAAGAACGAACAAGTAATTGAAGAGACAAAGACTGGTACGAGAGACCTGTTCTTGGA
>JAEEGL015196807.1_pt1 | contig 10761 bp, 9 predicted proteins | sample 9134231 | NCBI WGS metagenome assembly JAEEGL01 (sample SAMN16246548, study PRJNA631951) | gut metagenome | biome: gut microbiome; feature: rumen; material: fiber-attached | host: Bos | place: Iran: Karaj | collected 2018-10
GCGGTGCCGTACGTTATGTCATGCAGGATAAGAAGGATGCGAAGCTGCTGGACTCGAAAGGCGTACTGGCAAATGACAAGCGGTCAATCATCAACTCTTTCCGTCTTCAGTGTCAACTTAGGACTAACGTCATGCATTCTGTTTGCCATATTTCCCTTGACTTTTCCGTTGAGGATGTTGACAAAATGAGTGATGACTTTATGGTGAAGGTAGCGCAGGATTATTTGCAGAGGATGAACCTCTTGAATACCCAATACGTCATTGTCCGTCACCATGACCGTGAGCATCCTCACTGCCATGTCATTTTCAACCGCATTGACAACAACGGGAAACTTATCTCCGACAGGAACGACCGCATTCGAAGTGCCAAGATCTGCCGTAGCCTGTCAGAGAAGTACCAACTTCACATTGCCAAGGGAAAAGACCATGTTAACCGTGACCGCCTTCGCGGTGCAGATGCCGTGAAGTACAGTATCTATGATGCCTTGGAGTGTACCGTTCCCTCTTGCCGTAACTGGGAAGAGTTGCGCGATTCGCTGGCCATCAAGGGTATTACCGTCTCTTTCACTAACAGGGGGTCTACAAAGGACATACAAGGTGTGGTGTTCGAAAAGGATGGGCTACGTTTTAATGGCTCGAAGGTTGACCGCAAGTATAGCTACTCTAAGATTTGTGACGCTTTGCGCCTGAATGCCATGGAGCGAAGGAGGAGCGTAACTCAAGGTCACTCAATGGGTGTTGACCATGATGTCCATGAGAGCTATTCTCAGCGCAGAACCGCCTCCAGCATTCGCGCGTCTGCAAGGGATACCGGGTTTTCCGTTGGTTCCGATGTCTTGGAGGGCATCGGTTCTGGCGTGGCTTCCGCTGGCAGTCTTGTGGTGGACGTGGCCTCTGGCGTGGTAAACGCTGCCGTTTCCGTTGTCTCTGGCGTGGCTAAGGGAATGTCTGCCGGTCCTGCCGCCCCTGGCGTTTCCACTGGCGGAGGTGGTGGCAGCTGCAACAGCTCCGTGGACCTTGCCGATGATGAATACATTGATGAATATGGCGTGCGTCGCAAGAAGCGTCGCGGCATGCGCCGATAGCCTTATCTTTAATGGTTTATAGAATATGAAAAAGAACGATGTTAATGAAACTCTGCTCGCTGAGATTATTGAGCAGAACGATAAACTGCAAAAGGATCTTTTGGGAATGAAAAAGGCTATTGACGGTATTTCCGAAGATCTTACCAAGTTTGCCAACCAGTTTAGTCCTATGCCCAAATCCAATGAGTTTGAGGAAATGATTCCTAAAAAGGATGCCGATGAGAGAGCAAGGCTCTTGATTCGGACGTTTATTGACTTACAGGATAAATATGCCCAATTGAAGGCGGACTATGGCGAGCTACAGGCAAAGACTCGCCATTGGGCTTCCAACCAGTGGGCGAAGCACCTCTTCCGGTGGCTCTTCATCAAACGCCACCTGTGGATTTGGGTGGTTTATGCCCTTTTCTGCGTTTGCCTGTGTTTGTCTATCTCCCTGAACGTTGAGAAAGAAAAGAGAATAGAAAGTTTGGAGAATGCTGACCTTAAGTATCGCTATATTAGGGCTAAACATGCTTGTCCGTATATGGTGAATTGGGTAGACAGCGTATTCGAATTTGGTAGTGCGAGTGAGCTGCAACTTGTCCGCAGTGAGATAGACAACTATGAAAGATCTATTAAATTGAAATGTGACAGCTTGGTTAAGGCTGAGACAAAAAAGCGAGAGCGGTACCAATGACCGTTTTTATCTCATTATAGCAATCTAACATTTGTGAGTAGTAACATAATCGAATAGTTATGAAATCTAAGAAAAACAGAATTATCGTTTTTGCCAACCAGAAGGGCGGAGTGGGCAAGTCCACACTCTGCATCCTTCTGGCAGACTATCTGGCGTATTGGAAGAAAGATGTCTGCATCATTGACACGGATCTCCAACTGTCTGCTACCCTGCAGCGTGAGCAGGACAAGCTGACCTTTGGGGAAGAGGAGCCTTATAGCATCCAGTCTTTTGAGGTCAGTGACCCCAAGACGATGCAGATGCTGATGGAGAATGCGCAGTCGCAGGATGGCTTCGTGTTGTTTGATGCACCTGGCACCATCAAGGACGACGGCTTGGCTCCGATGTTTATCTATGCTGACTATATCATCTGCCCGTATGAGTATGAGCCGAAGTCATTGACTTCAACCCGCACTTTCATCAAGGCCATCTATCGTCTTCGTCAGCTTAATCCGCAGATGAAAGCTCAAATCTACTTTGTGCCGAACAAGGTTGATGCCCGGATGGGGACTCGTGAGGAACTAGAACTGTGGAGGGAGATGGATGCCGAATTTAGTCAATGTGGTATCGTTGCTCCTCCAGTCGGCTACCGTGCCCAGATGAAACGTGTCAACACATATTACGTTCCGCTTCCCCTGAAACACGCCGTCTATGAGAGTTTTCGATTTATCGTGAAATCTATTTTGCGATAATGTGAGTTTGTTACTAATCGATAATACGACTATGGAAAAGAAAAAGTTTAGTATTGAGCTGCCGAAAGGTGGCGTGAGCAATCTCACCAAGAAAGTGAGGTCTCAGAAACCAACGGACCTGCCAGCCGATGCTTCCGAGTGGCAACGGTTCATCCATTATCTTGACGAGTTCAAGAACGTTTCGGAACATGGCGAATGTGTCTGGCTGTTCAAGGACGTGAAACGTGAAATTGAGCGTATCAAATTTGAATCGGATGCAAAACTCAATATACGTCAGTTAGTCAATGCCATGCTTCTCGCTTTCATCAAAGAACATGGCGATGGCTTGAAAGATATTCGGTCTGGTTAATGAAGATTAACATGATAGAAATCTCAATCCTTTATGTTGGACTATCCCTCTCCAATGTCGAGATGATGACATATGTACTTCAATGAGTTTACATCCTGCCATAATCGTCATCTATCTCACTTTATTACCCACTTAAAGTCACTTAATTTATCACGGCAGATATGCCATAAATAAAGGGATTTCCATGGATCCTCGCTTAAAAACCCACTTAATGTCACTTTAATTCTCACTTAAAGTCGCTTAAATCTCAATTAAATGCCATTGCCGTTTCTCGTCTGTATAAATAATCTACTTCTTTCATATTTTAGTAAGCAGATTACTTATTTTTTATTCTTTTGTGAAATCTATTTGCTATTTATTCCAAAGCAACCCATTAATCTGTTTACGACTTAATACCTTGTGGTCTTTAGTTCTTTCCCAAGTCATCGAAATCGAAGTTATTCTCCACTTTCTTAACTCTACTACCTTGTTCTCAAGATGATAGCGTAGATTGTCGAATGTCTCGTATATATTCATTGCCTCATTCATGCTTTCGTTTGTGAAGTTTCACATTCTTGGATTAAATAATATCTAACAAGTTGAAATCAGGATGATCTCGTTTTATATAGTCATCTATTTCTTCTTTTTCATATAATGAAGTTGATTTGTTCGCTAATAGTTTAAGCATCTCAACTTTTCCACCTCCTTCATATAGCAAGGTCAGTTTTATATATGTTTTGTCCAAAACGTCACATGCATAACCAATTGGTACTGTAAATTGGTAGTGGCCTGTTTCTATCAATTCATTTGGGAATATCGGTTCCTTGCATGGTGATGATAATCTCATACAGAAACTGCAGATATACATTGAAAGCAGTTTGCCTTCATGCGGTAGAAAATGACAAGTAGTATCTTTGGGCAGGTTGAAAAAAGAAGCACTTAGTTTATAATCCTTGCTTATGACTCTGCTTGAATTTCTAATCCATGCCTTAAAAGAGAATGTTACAGTTTTATCACCTTCATTGTACTCTTCTTCCTGTAAATCACAATTAACGATCTCAAGTTTTGGATAATGCCCTCGGAAGAAAGATTCCCTAACCTCATATTCTTCCATTGGATCAGAAGAAAAATTATGTCTCTTATAATATTTGTTGTCTAAAGCCATGTGAGGAGCGTTATCGCTGTGTGGAATCTTCACGACATATATAGAAGCATTCGATTCTCCCTCCAATCGAATGGGAAATATCAAAACATCATCTATCTTTCTTCGAATAAGATTAATTTTCTGCTCAAGCCATTCCTTTGTAATTTTGGGGTTAGTAACTGGCGCATAACCTTCTGGTTTGTGAGTTGATTTATTTTCACTAACTCCATATACAATAATCCCACCATCTGCATTCGCAAATGCAGAGACATCTTTTGTTATCTCTGTAATCTTATTCGAATCTAAAGCACGTCCATCCTTATAATCAAGATAAATGCTCTCTTCAACCTCATTTTGAATCAGGTCATCTATATCTTTCTTTGTAAATTCGTTAAGTTCAAAAAAGTCCATCTTTTAGCACTTATGTAGAGTTATGATAAAATCTTTTTCATTTTCATTCAACTGCGAGAAAGCATCATCAGCGCCATCAATATTCTTATAGAAGTCCATGGCAATGGTAGAAGCCAATTTGCAAGCACAAGTCAATATCGTCCTTAAGAATTTTTTATCTGTATCACTATTAAACATCTGACCAAACTGAAGTACGCCCAAATATGAAGGATGGCCATGGACTGACAAAAAGCGATACGCAGGAGCATCTGTTCTAAGTAACGTCTCAACCCCTTCATCATATCTGTAACTGTCAAAAGCTATAATACTATTATTATCACGATCCTTCTTAAATCGATAGCCTTTAATATCTACGCTTTTACTCATCACAACCTTGATTAACTGCCCTCTTATTTCATTAGACAGGTTCAGATTCGAAGCAATACTCTCGATTTTATTTCTCAAATCCACTATTTGTTTCTTTTCTTCCTCTTCTTTCTTCTTAAAGGACAAGGGGACGACTGGAAGATTCTGTCGATTATTCAGTCCTCTTATTTCCCAAATATACAAAATAATGTCTCGTTCTTCTTTTGTATCTTGGTCAGCATAGATATTGTGAAATACAAACACCATTTCATATAAACTTCTCAATACTGAAAGCAGTGAAGGAATATCCAGAATCCTGATAGTGTCCTTTTCAGGTATTACATTTATCCCATTACACATAATAAGTAATGTGTGAATCTTGCAAACAATCATTTGAAGGATACACTGAGCTATAGCATCTGATTCTGGAATATTCTGTTTCTCTTTACTTCGGCGCCAGCCATAGTATAAATGGAATAAACCATCACAGATAATTTCTAGACAATTTTTCATTATGTTAATCTGTCCATTAACACCAAAATTTTCAAGAAACTTATTTGAATCCATTTCTGTTAATTAAAAATGATAATACACCCCAATGCCCTATCGATTTAATCATATTCATAACTATTACGCATTTCATTACAATTTTGAAGTCTCATTTTCTCATCTTCTCTGTCATATTAATCCGCAGCCAACTGTATCTTTTTACAAGTCACGGTAGAAAAAATATCGCGTAGTTACATGTAGCAGATATTCATATCAGACGATGAAATGTGTTGTCTTGTTCTTTGGGGCATGATCCTTTTATTTGTTGATTAGGCCATCTATGCGAGTAATAGTATCGCTTCCTATGTTGCTATTATTAATATAGTATTGTATTGCATCTTCCATTATTTCAATAACATCATTGATAAATTCTTTTGATTTGAACAAACCTTTAAAACTATCATACATTTCTTTGTTCTCTCTATAATGGGCTATAATTCTATAAATCACATTATCTATAGCATTATTATCTGTATATTCAACTTCTCCATCAGGGTTCTTATTTGTCATATATATCTGCGAATCTTTCATTTGGGTGAATCTCTTTGTGTATTCCAACCCCACCTCGTCCTTGGGATTTATAATTAAAGCCAAAGAATCAATAAGTGAAGTCGTGTGCTGTATGATATCACCAGAAATAAGTGCTAAAATATCCTTAGATATTGTTTCTTCATTAATAGAAAACGATAGTAGCGAATATCTGTCAATAAATTGACTTGGGGTAAACTGCATCCACCTTGCCGAGTTCGGATTTTTTTTGTAGAATTCATTGAGTACTCCGAACAGTGTTCTGTCCCAAGTAACAAATACAGAATCTATTGGATGAATACTGACATCTTTGTCTCCTAAAAATTTAAGCATAATTGCATCATTATTAAGCGCAAATGCGGTTTTAAATCGGCCAGTTTCAGATAGTTTATTCCCTATTATTTTAATTTCATTCTGAATGTCATATTTGGGTATTTCAACCGTTGACACGCCCATTTTCTCTAAATAGTTCTCTGCTAATTGGCAATTCGTATTTTGGGTATTCGAAACACGAAACTCATAATCATTGAGATATTCTTCAAATGATCCTTCCATTATACCATTATCTCTAAGATAACAATAATGATTATAAAACACATTTCTTGATTCACCAAGCAAAGAAAAACCTGGAAGTGTCGTAAATGGAATAAGGTTCAATGCTTCTTGAATATGCGTACCTATTTCCCACAAATAGCGATTTGTAAGATACAGCTGTATTTTATTTCTTTTGCAATAATCACATAATGATTTCGATAGCACATAATTATATCGACTATAATCACTATTTTTATAAAAATAACAAATAATATGTAACGCTATTGTTGTGTCGATAAATACTTGTTTTCTTTCATGAGCATATTTCTGCAAATTGTCAATATTCACTTTCTTACTAAAAATATAACTTGCACATATTTTCTGTAAGTATTTATTTTGATCGCATACACCAACTAAATCACTTACTAATTTTCTTTGGCTTATTTCACCCTCTACTTTTCCTTTTATATAATTCATCAATTTGTTAATAGAGACATTCTCTATAATGCTATGAGTCTCTATTCTTTTACTGAAACTGTCAACATATATATCATTCAGTAATTCTATATACTCATCAATATAATCTTCTTGTTGAAACCCTACTAAAACAGAGCCAATTTGATTTATAAAACGCTTCTCGTCTATTTTTATCTGTTCTATCTGCTTGGAAATTTCCTCTTGCGTGTTAGGAGTTAACTCATAAGATTGTATCCCTCTATTGTAATAGATCTTTCTCTCCTTATTAACCAGCTTGTTAATTAGTTTAGTATAAAAAGTAGGATTCTCGTTAGTTTGAAATTTGTTAATACACGATTTGGCTATCTCGTTTTGTGACATATTTTTATTATCATAAAGACATCTCAATATATATGCCTCAACAATCTCCAATTTCACATCTGAAGTTTTCCCAAAACTCACCAAATCATAAATAAGATTTTTGTTTTCATCTTCGTACAATGACTTTTTTAATTTGAAATCAGCGAGTCCGCTTGTATCATAAATTACTTGTTGTAAAGCAAAGAACTCTTCTGATTCTTCTGCGATTTGGTTTGCATCAATAAAATCCAAATTAATACCATATTCGATTAATGCTTTTTTCTTATATTCTCTTTGAATTTTATTTGTCAGTTCATATGAATAGAAATAGAGTAAATTATCACTCCATCCATATTCTTTCGAATTCTCCTCAGCCTTGGCTACATCTTCAAAAATTTTGTTCTTCAACAGTGATTTTTCTTGAGATGTACTTGACTTTTGGATTGTTAGTTGGTATTGTATCTTTCTACCAGAATTATCAAATACTTTAATGTCAATACCACAATCATTTTTTCCATCAGTTTGTACAATGCGATGGAAGCCATAGACTTCTTGCAAATAGACTTTTACAATTTTATCAAACTCTGATTTTTCACAGGCAGCTATTATTTGCACTAGATTTTTCTTTCTTGACATAATTATGCTGTATTAATATTTTTGTTTACTCGGAATTACCCCACGTACACCACCTTTAGGATTCGGAACATCGCCCTTGTATCTTGGAATCAAGTGCATGTGGCAGTGAAAGACCGACTGGCCTGCTGCCTCATTGACATTGATGCCAACATTGTAGCCGTCTGGATAAAAGCGCTCGTCCACTTTCTGCTTCACGTATTGCAGCACAACATTCATTGCCTCGCGCTCGTGGTTGGTGAGGTCAAAATAGTTGGCAACATGACGTTTAGGGATTATCAGTGCATGACCAGGCGAGACAGGATAACCATCGTAGAAAGCAACGCACGTGGCCGTCTCACATATGATTTCCACACGTCGAGACAGTTTGCAGAACGGACATGTCTCACCCTCTTTTCGTGGCAGTTTGTTGAAATGGTTATATTGATAGAGTTCGTAATTCTTATTGGCAACAAGACTCTTATAAGGCAGTTTGACGTTGCACTGATAGGTATATTGCTTATAGATGGCATGAAGTCGAAAACCCTCTTCTGTTAAGTCGCGACGTACAGCAAAGTAAGCGGTTCCTTTAGGAGAGAGCAGATTGGTGACATTCATCAACACCTCCGCTTGTGCATATGGCTCAAGTACATTCAGTACATAGTTACAGATGATGGTATCAAATTTTCTTTTAGGAAAGTCAGGGCGATAATAATAATCATATCCTGTGATGTCATATCCTTGCTTCTTTAGTTCGTCAGTATCAAAGCCAAAACCACAGCCAAAGTCAAGAATCTTTCCTTTCAGCAGTTGATGCTGCATGAGGTATCTTGTAGGCACAGAGAAATCTGTACGCTTAATGGCCGTAAGGTAGGGATGGTTTATTTTTTCTGGTTCCATAGTTACTTAGTACTTCCAAATCTCAAATCCCATATTTAGTGCGATTTGATTAATGGGGTTAAATGTCCTTTCGTATACCTCACAGAAAAGAGCATCATCCATATCTGCAAGTTCCCTTGCAGTATAGCCGAGAGAAATGAAATCCTCCATAACTTTCAGTTCCTTATCATGCTCTATCATCAATTGCAAGGAATGATGTTGCATCTCTGCCAACTTAGGCAAGTAAACATTCAAGTCAGGAAGATAATTACTCTTCGATGAGTTGACGCTATTGTCAGAAGGAATCAGGTTCCACAACAAATCATGAGAAACAAAACTCCAAGGGATAAAATGATCAAGTTCATAATCCTTCGGATGAAGTTCCTTGTTTGTATATATACAATGAATAGGCCCGCCAAGTGTCATTACCATATCCCAATAGGTGTGTTGCTTCGTCAGAGAGTTTCTTACTTCTGGGCGAATCAATTTGTTAGGAATGGCTGGCACATTCGGATTACGTACTTGCAGGAACAATGTCAGGTTCCAATAAGCAAAATCTACCAATATATTATAGTGGTTGTGCAGATACTGATTCCATTCTGGGTTCAGAACGATATAGAACTTTGTCCCCTCTTTGAATAATGAATACAAACATTTGTTCTCTAAAGTCTGTGAACGCTGTACCATTTCCTTATCATCAGATGTATCTATCCAAGGGCGAAGAAAACGATATGGAACATTTAAAGTCAGGATATTCAGTAGCTTCTTGATTCTCTTATCCCCCAGCTGTTCTTTGAGACCATTGATAATTGTATCTGCATTGGCATCAATGGGTATCTGAGTAATATTCTGTAATTCAATAACGATATCGAAAAGAGAATCACTTTTGCCAAACGACAAACGGAAATAATGAATAGGATACCAAGCATTGGCCACCATCCGAATTACGACGTCCCATACATCAATACGAAGACTGTCCAATTTTGCATGTATCTGCATAATTGATACAAACCAGAAGTATTTGTATGTTGCCACCGTATTTGAGAAAATTTTCCCAAGGCGGTTAGTAGTTAGTATGTCAGATTGAGGTATCTGCATAATTATAATGATTCTACGAAATTTCTGTTTACTAATTCTCCCAATTCAACTTCAAGCAACTTTGCTATCTTGATGTTTGTCTCCATTGGAGGCTAACAAAACATAGGTACACCACTTTGACACAGTTGTCGGCGCACAATCCATTTACTCTGCTAACCATTTATTGGTTCTCTTCTTCTCTTCAAGCAATACTTTGATGCGATTGATGTTATTGTCCATATTAGGATAATGAAAAGTTATGGGTACAAAGATAGTCTTTTTTGTCGAAATAATAGCAAAATAAAACGATGATTAACTATGAATCTCATTAAATTGTTTTTTTCTCACTTTTAAAATGGAAAATAAAAAAAACTCTACGAGCGCCGAGTGTGACATTTGAACTTTTATAAATACATGTCAGTAGGAGTAGTTGATTTTCGTGAATCTTTGAATGTACAATTGAATACTCTGACATAAATATGATGTAACAAATATGAAATGTTCCATCAAAATTCGGTGTTACGAGGAATAACAATCCCTGTAAATTCTTGATTTACAAGGACTTGTTTTGAAGGATGCCCTGTGAGACTTGAACCTTCGGAGTTTTACGGCTCGGCAAGTTAGCAATGTGCTGGTATCGACAATTCACACATACTTCCATTTGAATTCGGGTGCAAAGGTACAATACATCTATACAACCTTTTTGCGTAACAAGATTATTTTGAAAAAAACATAAAAAGGGTGTTGACAGTTGAAATACCATAAGCAAATTCAACTTGTCAACATTAGAACTTGACAACGCTCTGCAAATATTTTTTTTTGCAGAATTAAAAGTATATAATTCTGCAAAGATGAAGTACCGAGTGGCTACAACTATAAAAAATTGGCTACAAATTGGCTACAAATTGGCTACAAATTTGAAATGTGAGAAAAAGAAAAGTCCCGTAAATCGTTGATTTACAGGACTTTTTCTATGGCGCTTCAGGATGGGCTTGAACCTGAATATATGAAACCAACAGAAATTATTAGAAATTATAAGAAACTAA
>JAEEGL015897071.1_pt1 | contig 10761 bp, 4 predicted proteins | sample 9134231 | NCBI WGS metagenome assembly JAEEGL01 (sample SAMN16246548, study PRJNA631951) | gut metagenome | biome: gut microbiome; feature: rumen; material: fiber-attached | host: Bos | place: Iran: Karaj | collected 2018-10
GCCGACGCGGACGGTGAAGGAATAGTCGCCGGGCTCGGCTTTCAGGGCGTCGAGCGTGACGTCGGCGCGGAAGGCGTTGCAGTGCGCCGAGATGCCGGGGAAGTCGCTCTCCACGCTGACGGGGAGCTTGTCCTTGTTCCCGGTGATCCGGATCCTGAACGTGACCTGCTCGTGGGACTTGACGGTCCGGTCTCCCTCATCGGCCGCGGAGATGGAGATTCCCTCGCTTTCGTGCTCTCCCAGCATATACTGGAAAGCACCGAGCGCGTCCAGCTTCCCGCCGGCCGCATGACCCTGCAGGTCGAGAATGCCGTCGATGGAACCGCCGACCAGCGCCTCTTCGAGCATCTCGTTGGTGAAGCCGGGGCCGCCGAAATGGGAGACAAGCAGCGCGGCCACGCCGGAAACGTGCGGGGCGGCCATCGACGTGCCGGGATAATAGTCATATGCCTTTCTCGGCACCGTGCTCAGCACGTCCGCCAGTTTGTTGGTGCCGCCGGCTCCTCCGGGCGCCATCAGGTCCACCCAGGAGCCGTAGTTGGAATAGCCGGACATTTTGCCGGACGGGCCGAAGGCGCCCACGGCGACGACCGGATCGTAGCTGGCCGGGTAGCCGAGGTCATTACCTTCATTTCCGGCGGCGAAAACGACCAGGCCGCCGGCCATCGGGCCGACTTGCTTGCCGGAGGCATCCAGACCGGCATATTCGATGAAATAGTCAATGGCCGACCGGGTCGGATTTTCGCTTTCGATGAAAGCCTGAATCAATTGCCGGAGGACCTCCTTGTTCGCGACGGTGGCCCCCCAGCTGTTGTTGGCGATCACGGCGCCGTGGTCCGCCGCCCACACCAGGGCTGCGGCATCGTCGCCGTCGTCGAAATCGCTGGGACCGAAGATGGCGCAGGACATGATCCGCACCCCGCCTTTTCCGTCCCGGCCGCCGGCCACGCCGCAGACACCGATACCGTTGTTGTTGATGGCGGCGATGGTGCCGGCCACGTGGGTGCCGTGGTCGTCTTTAAACCGTTTGTCTGCGGAGTAACCGTACACGAAGCACCGGCTTCCTTCCTCGTTGGAGAGGACGACCCCGTCCAGGTCCGGGTGGGTATAATCGACGCCGCCGTCAATGACGGCCACGATGACGTCGCGCGAGCCGGCGGTGTATTGCTCCCAGACCGGCTCGACATTGATGTCGATGCCGGGCACGAAGTTCTTTTCCTGTCCCTGGTTGATATAATGCCACTGATGATAGAGCTCGGGGTCGTTGAAGACCGACGTCCGGACCTTGCGCGGCGGGAAGTTCACCGCTTCGACGCCGGGCAATGTGCCGAGCTCGTCGCCCGCCTTGGTCTGCGGGACGGAAGGGTCGTAGCTGACGCGGTACCAGCGGTGCAGGCCGGCGGTGCGGTGGCGCGCTTCGAATTCGCCGGCGTCCGGGAAGACGCGCTCGATGGAGCGGATGCCGAGCCCGGCGAGCGAAGCCGGCTCCGGAGCGTCCGCAAATTCGTCTGCGGCGGTCTCCGTCAGGAGCAGGATGGCCTCTCCGGCCACGGTATTGGTGGCCTTCTGGGGTGCAGGTTCGTCCGTAACAATCTGTAAGTCAGCCGTGCAACCGGCCAGGATCAGGGATATGGAAAGGAGGGGAAGGAATCGTTTAGGGCTCATTTGAAGCGATAATCAGGTTTGTCACACTTATGTTTCGTCGCAAATATAGTGAAAAATGTGATGTACGTATGTGTGTTGGGAGCATAATTCGTAAATAATTGAAATGTAGCGTGTTATAATAAATTTAAATGTTTTGAAAAAAATAAAAGATTTAAATCTGATAGATTTTACGCACATATGATTTCATTCCGAAATTTAAATTCTTCAAAACTCGCGAAATCATCCTTTTTTGACACGGAATTCGCTCACAGGCACATTTCTTTGCAAGATTACGAATTTGGATTTGTAAAATTTTATTCCGACCTTGCACAAGTTTGATGACTGATACCTGCTGCCAAAAGTAAAATTCCCCCTTTTTGGCAGTTTTGTGTTTTTGCTGAAAATAACAAGGTTAGTATAGTTTATTGTTTAATTAATGTAAATGCTTATGAAAAAATTTAAGCTTTCGCTCATTACGGGTGCGTTATTCCTGTTCGCCTGCCTCGGCAATGCGCAGAACATTACCGTAAGCGGAACGGTCCTTGATCCTGATGGGGAACCGATTCCGGGCGCGGGTGTCATGCTGGAAGGTACGACCCGGGGTGCTGCAACCGATGTGGATGGACGATTCTCATTGAGCGCTCCTTCTCAGGGCGTGCTTGTCGTCTCCTCTCTTGGCTTCATCGAGCAGAGGGTTTCCATCGCCGGTAAATCCGTAATCAATGTTGTTCTCGTCCCTGATGCCGACATGCTCGAAGAGACCATCGTCGTCGCGTTCGGTAAGTCCACGAAAGAGGCCTTTACCGGTTCGGCCAAGGTCCTGGGTGATGAACGCCTGGCCCTCTCTCAGGTCGCCAGCGTCACCAACGCCCTTGCCGGACAGGTGGCCGGTGTCCAGCTCGTCTCCGCTAACGGTGCTCCTGGCTCCAATGCGACCATCCGCGTGCGTGGTATCTCCTCCATCAACGCCGGTAAGGATCCGCTCATCGTCGTCGACGGTGTGCCTTTTGATGGTGATATGAACAACATCGCCCCCAGCGATATCGAGTCGATGACCGTTCTCAAGGACGCGGCTTCCAACGCCCTTTACGGCGCCCGTGGCGCCAACGGCGTGATCATGATCACGACCAAGAAGGGTAAGTATGAGAACGCCCTGGTCACCTTCGACGCCAAGATCGGTGTCAATACGCGTGCGATGCTGGACTACGAGACCATCTCCGATCCCCGCGCTTACTATGAGCAGCACTACAAGGCTCTCTACAATTATTATGTGGCCGAAGACGGCCTGAACCTGACGGCGGACGAGGCCTATATGCGTGCGAACGACAACCTCTTCGACGTGAAGGCTGGCGGTCTTGGCTATCAGACCTATACGATCCCTGAAGGGCAGTACACCATCGGTCGCAACGGCAAGTTCAACCCGGCCGCCACGGAAGGCTATGTCCTGGGTGACTATCTGGTGAAGTCCGACAACTGGGCCGATGAGGTTTACCGCAAGGGCCTCCGCCAGGAGTACACGATTACCATCTCCGGCGCGAGTGATAAGATGACTTACTATTCTTCCCTGAGCTATCTCAACAACAACGGTATCATCGACAAGTCTGACCACACGCGTCTTTCCGCCCGTCTGAAAGCTGATTATCAGGCCAAAGAGTGGCTGAAGGTCGGTGCCAACATGTCCTATACCAAGTTCGATTTCAACCAGCTTGGCAACAATGGTAGCTCTAATTCGACCGGTAATGTCTGGGCTTATACTTCCCAGATCGCTCCGATCTATCCGTTCTATGTCAGAAACGCTGACGGTTCCCAGTACGTGGATGTCAATGGCATCAGCGTCCTCGATCACGGTAACGGCAACATCAAGAACGGTGGTATCCCGGGCACTTCCCGTCCGTTCATCACCGATGCCAACCCGTTCCTCGCCAACCTGTACGATACGCGCAACTCGGAGGGCAACGCCCTTTCCGCCCAGGGTTATATCGACGTGGACATCATCAAGGGCCTGACCTTGACGGTCAACGCTTCCGCTACGCTGGATGAGACCCGCTCCAACAATGTGCGCAACCCGTACTACGGACAGTTCCGTACGACGGGCGGTACCGTTTCCGTCCAGCACGGCCGTGACTATGCCTGGAACTCCCAGCAGTTGCTCAACTATACCCGTGACTTCGGCCGCCATTCGGTGAACGTCCTCCTCGGTCACGAGTACTACAGCAGAAAGTACTACCTCCTCTATGGTGCCAAGAACCATATGTTCTCCCAGTCCAACAAGGAACTTGACGGCGCCGTCGTTGACGGTCAGTCCGCTTCTTCCTACCAGACCCACTACAACAACGAGGGTTACTTCTCCCGCGTCCAGTATGACTATGCCGACCGCTATTTCTTCTCGGCCTCGTTCCGTCGCGACGCTTCCTCCAGATTCCATCCTGATCATCGTTGGGGTAATTTCTGGAGTGTCGGTGGTGCCTGGATCATCAACAAGGAGAACTGGTTCAACGTGTCGTGGATCGATGAACTCAAGTTCAAGGCTTCCATCGGTAGCCAGGGTAACGATTCTATCGGTTCCTATCGCTACACCGATATCTTTAGCATCGTCCCTTCCGACGGCAAGGTCTCTACCATCTTCTCCAGCAAGGGTAATCCTGAGATTACCTGGGAGACCAACACCAACTTCAACACCGGTTTCGAATTCTCCGTCCTCAGGAACCGCATTTCCGGTAGCATCGAGTACTTCAACCGTATGACCACGGACATGCTGTTCCCGACGCCGGTCGCTCCCTCGCAGGGTTATAACTCCCTGTACAAGAACGTCGGTGACATGAATAACTATGGTTTTGAAGGCGATTTCAACTTCAACATCATCCGTAACCGGGACATCCAGTGGGATATCAACCTGAATGTTTCTTACCTGAAGAACACGGTTGTCTCCCTGGCTGACAACGTGAAGGATTCCAAGGCTTACGACGCCGACCTCAATGTTTACGAAGGTTTCTCGAGCGATGGTTTCTTCATTGCCGAAGGCGCTTCGATGTATTCCTGGTACACGTATGACTTCGCGGGTGTCGATCCCAAGACGGGTAAATCCCTCTGGTGGAAGAATGTCCTCGATGATGCCGGCAATCCTACCGGTCGCGAGAAGACCGACGACTACTCCAAGGCCACGAAGTATGTGACCAACAAGACCACGCTTGCTCCGGTCTTCGGTGGTTTCGGTACTTCTTTCCGTGCCTATGGCTTCGATCTCTCCGTCAACTTTACCTATCAGCTCGGCGGTACGCAGAATGACGCTACCTATGCCCGGCTTATGTATTCTCCGTCTTCGTCCCAGATCGGTTATGCCTATCACAAGGACCTGCTTGACTCCTGGACGCCGGAAAACAAATCCGCTTCGATCCCCCGTTTCCAGTATGGCGATTCCTACGCCAACTCCGGTTCGACCCGCTTCCACGTTTCCAGCTCTTATCTGAACCTGCAGAATCTCAACCTCGGCTATACGTTCCCTGAGAGACTGACTTCCAAGATCAATGTCAGCGCGTTCAGAATCTATCTGGCTGTCGAGAATCTGTACTGCTGGACGGCTCGCAAGGGCTTCGATCCTCGCCAGAGCCTTTCCGGTTCTTCCAACGCCACGAACTACTCTCCGATGAGAACGGTTTCGGGTGGTATCACGCTTAAGTTCTAATTGTCAGGAGGATTTCATATGAAAAAAACGATTATAAATCTGCTTGTGGCGATTGCCGCCGTCTCTGTCCTTCCGGGTTGCATCCAGGAGACGTTCCCGCTGGAGGATGCTGCTACTTCCGAACAAATGGCCCAGTCCTCGGCGGCCATGAGTGGTTCCGTGGACGGTATGGTTGCCCAGGCTTACCAGCCGTACTATTTCTTTGGCCGCGATAAGCAGCTCGAGTTTGACATTTCTTATGCTGGACTGCTCATTACCTATGCCCGTATGACCAACGACCTGGTCAACAATTCCCCCACGATCGGTTATGACTGGTGGACGGGTTACTGCGGCTCGTTCGGCTATGTGATGAACGCTGACAATGACCGTTCGACGGTCCCGTACATGTCCCTCTATAAGATCATCAAGAGCGCCAATGACATTATCGGCCCGCTGGCCTCCCTGGAGACGCTCAACGCGGATCAGAAGGGTTACCTCGGCGTGGCGTATGTCTATCGCGCCCTGATGTATCACGACCTCTACAACGCTTATCTCCCGGCGCCCAACAAGTATGTCGATTGCTCCAAGGTTGAAGGCCTGACCGTCCCGATCATCGTCTCCAATGCGGAGGAAGAGACTCAGTATAAGACGGCCCGCGCTCCGAAGGAGGTCCTGTCCGCTTTCATCTTCTCCGATCTCGACAAGGCTGAAGAGCTGCTGGCTGATTACCAGCCGGAGACCGGCCGATATCCCGGTATCCCCGTGGTCTACGGTCTCAAGGCCAGAATGTATATGACGGTTGAAGACTATGCCAATGCTGCCAAGTATGCCCGTATGGCGATCGATGCTTCCGGCAAGACCCCGCTGACCGAAGATCAGTGGACCGACCCGACCCACGCTTTCTGCGATGCTACCGCCAACAATTCCTGGATGTGGTATTATTCCATCTCCGCCAACAATATGGGTAACCTTTGCAACCCGACCGGTTTCCTCGCCGGTGAGGCGGACTGGGGCTACAACTCCCTAACCAGACTGGCGATCCACCGTTGGCTGTACGACCGTCTGAACCGTACCGATTTCCGCAAGAAGTCGTTCATCGATCCGGACCGTGAGAAGTACCCTGCTTCCTATTATCGCTGGGCCGATGCTCCCGGTTTCCTGCACGACTATCCGTTCGAGGAGCTCCCGGACTATTTCTCCATCAAGATCCGTTGCAAGGAAGGCAACTGGACGTCTTATGAGGTCGGTGGTGCCGTTGACTGGCCGATCATGCGCGTCGAGGAGATGTACCTGATCGAGGCGGAAGCTGTCGGTATGAGCCAGGGCGAAAGCGCCGGTATCCAGAAGCTTGAGAGCTTCATGAAGACGTACCGGGATCCCGCTTATTCCTACGCCAAGGCCGCCGCGACTTTCAACGAGGGCTTTGTCAAGAATTTCCAGGAAGAGGTGCTCTACCAGAAGCGTGTCGAGTTCCTGGGCGAAGGCGTCGGCTTCTTCGATGCCAAACGTATCCGCCCGGGCATGAAGACCTGGTACAAGGGTTCCAACGTCATCCACGATACGATGAAGTATGATGTGGAAGAGGTTAGCCCGTACTGGAACTTCGTGATCCCTACCCGCGAGATCGAGAACAATGACTACATCATCAAAGAGGATGAGACCGTCACTGAGATCGACGGTGTGTTCACCACGCCCAACAACCCTGATCCGACGAAGAAGATCAGCAACATCACCACCACGTTTTAGTTATTAAAAAAGTAGAGACATGAAAAGCAATCTTTATTCAAAAGCTATTGTTGCTTTATTCATCGGATTGGCTTTCGCCGCCTGTACTAAGACCTATGAATATGTTCCGGCTGAGCCGGAAGATGCTTCGAAAACATATGTTGGGGCAGACATTACGGCAGCCCGTTCCATCGAAGCCGACGGTACGGCCCTTGAGATCCCGTTCGTGAGAAACACCACCACCGGAGATTTGGAGGTTAGCGTTGTGCTTGACGACCCCTCCGGCCTTTTCTCCCTGGCTAGCCAGACCATCAAGTTTGCCAATGGGGAGAAAACCGCTTCTGCGAAGATCTTCTATTCTTACGACGCTCTCGTTCCGGAAACGGTCTACAGTATTTCGGTCGCGCTCGCTTCTGCCGAGTACGCCTCGGAATATCGCCCGGTTGCCTTCCCTGTTGCTTGCAAAAAGGCCTGGCAGAATCTTGGCATTGCCCAGTTCTATGATGGCTGGTGGGTTGGCGGCCCGTTCGAGAAGACGCTTCTCAAGGCTCCCGACGGATCCGAGACCTATCGCCTTGTCAATCCCTGGGACCAGAAGGCTGTCGAAGAGGGTGGCCTCACCTTTGTCAGCGAGATTCCGTATCTGGAGTTCTCCGTTGACGCAGACGGAATCATCACCTATGACGAGGTCTTGAACATGGGTTTCACCTTTCAAGGTTACACCTGCCATATGCTCCATCCTTCTAAGCGGAAGGACGCTGAGAGCGCGGCAGAGAACGTGATGCTGATGGACAAACTGGCCCAGTTCTGCTGGTATCCGGTCATGGATTATGATGAGGACGGTTACAGATGGTGGGGTAAGACGGCGTATGCCTATCTTTCCTTCCCCGGTGGGCCTGATCTCAATGAGCTGCTTAAATAAGAGCTTGATAGTATGATTGATTGATTCAATCGCATTTTTCGCATGGAACCCGCCCTTTTGTGGGCGGGTTCCATGTCAATTTTATAGATTTAATCTTTTTTTATTTGACTGATTTCGGACTATGCGAAAAAACTTATTATGGATCGTCCCTTTTGTCCTGTTGACGGCTTGTACGCAGGAGTTGAGGGAGGGTGTGCGGTCGCAGCTTCCTGCCGAAGCCGTGGCGACGCAAGAGAAAGAACCGGCGTTGATCCCGGGCTCGATGATTGTCCAGGTCTCCGAGGATTTAGCGGAACAGCTCGCTTCCGGGGCCCTTCGGACCAAATCTTCCGCTGTCAATGCCGCCTTTGAAGACTTGGCCGTGACGCGGGTTGAGCGTCTCTTCCCGGATGCCGGGGAGTGGGAGCCGCGCCATCGGAAAGCCGGATTGCATCGCTGGTTCCGAATCAGTTATGCCCCGGTTGCCCAGCCCGCTACGAAAGCCGCCCAGGATTTCTCTTCCCTGGAGGGCGTGGAATGTGCTGAGCCGGAGCGGAATATCAATGGTTCCGTCTATTTCAATGACCCCTATGCGCCCAAGCAGTGGGCGCTTTATAACGACGGCTCGCTGGGGAAGAATTATGTCGCAGGGATTGATGTCAATGTCGAACCTGTCTGGTCCAAGTATACGACCGGATCATCTAATGTGATCGTGGCTGTGATCGATGGCGGTGTGCAGCTGGATCACCCGGATCTTGCCGCCGCCACCATTCCTGGCGGTGCGGACGGAAGCCGGACTTTTATCCCTGGTTATACTGATTACGTTGTCGTACCGACCAACCATGGCACGCATGTGGCGGGTACTATTGCCGCTGTCAACAACAATGGTCGCGGCGTCTGCGGTATTGCCGGTGGCTCGGACGGGAAAGGCGGTGTCCGGATCCTCTCCTGCGCGGCGATGGTTAATGACGACCCGGATGATCCGGATAAGGAGCATTGGGGTAGCACGTACAATGCGATGGTCTGGGCGGCGGATCACGGGGCTGTGATTGCCAACAATAGCTGGGGATACGTCTATGAAAATGAGGAGGAGGCTATGGATGGCGGCGTCGGTGGCATGGGGCCCGCCATCGATTATTTTATCCAGTATGCCGGATGCGATAAGGATGGCAATCAGCGTCCCGACAGCCCGATGAAAGGCGGCGTGGTCTTCTTCGGTGCTGGGAACGACCAGTGGCAGGCTTCCTGGCCGGCCCAATACGAGAAGGTCATTGCCGTGGGGGCTGTCAACGCGAAAGGTACCCGGTCGTCTTATTCCAATTATGGTGATTGGGTGGACATCTGTGCGCCGGGCGGAGAGACTCTCACAGACTCCGGAATTATGAGTACGGTAACCAACGGCGAGTACAAGGCTTTTCAGGGAACTTCGATGGCATGTCCGCACGTCTCGGGCGTGGCTGCCTTGATCGTGTCCTATTACGGCGGTCCTGGCTTTACCAACGAAATGCTGAAAAAACGTCTTCTTTCTGGAGCAGACCGTAGCAAGGTCGCGGCCAGCGAACAGATCGGCCCCTTGGTGGATGCGCTTGGGGCTTTCGATCGCGACGGCGAACAGGCACCGTTGCCGGCGGCTGGCATCTCTTCCGCGGCGTCTGCCAATACGCTTACGCTTTCCTGGAAGGTTACTGCCGATCCGGACAATGTCAAGGCCTATGCCTATCTCGTGCTGTTGGCGGCGGATCGGGCGGCACTTCAAGGCGTCGATCCTCACAACATTCCGGCTTCCGTCAAGAGTGCTGTTGCCCGAGTCGGTACGCTTCCCGTCGGCGAGACGATTTCGGCTTCTTTCTCCGGGCTGGAGTTCGAAACGCCCTATTATGCAGCTGTGTTCGCGTATGATTATGCGAGCAATTACTCCGACATGTCCGCGATACAGACTGCCCGCACCGGCAAGAACAACCCGCCGGTGGTCACTACGGATTATACTGGGGACTATCGTGTCAAACCGTTCGAGAAGCTGACGGTTGACTATGTGATCACGGAACCGGATGGACACGACTTCACGCTGGAAGTTGACCCGGGTTCGGAGGCTGTCTCCGTCAGCAAGGCATCTAGCAGCGTCCGGTTCGTGATTGCGGGCAACGGTGCTCCGCACGGACGCTATACGGCCCATGTCGTGGCTACGGATGTTTATGGCGCCAAGACGGATTATCCCGTGCAATACGAGATCCTCGAAAACCACGCCCCGACGGCACTCGCGAAGATTGACAACCTGATGTTTGATTCTCCTGGCCCGAGCGTGACGTTTGACTTGAAGAAATACTTCCAGGACGAGGATGGCGAACCGCTGGTTTACACGTCTTCCTCTTCTGACGAGTCTGTCGCCCGCTTCCGCCGTACGGGAGATTCCATGGTGCTTACGGCGGCTGGCTACGGCATGACGGAGGTCAGTATCTCTGCGACGGATGCCTGCAACAAGAGCTGCACGCTCACCTTCCTCGTGCTTGTCCGTGACCCGTCCCGTCCGGTGGACCTCTATCCCAACCCGGTGGAGAAGATCCTCAATATCCGTCCCGGCACGGAAGGCCAGCTCGAGATCGCCCTCTCCAACAAGGCAGGTGCGACGGTCTGGTCCGGCACGCAGGCCGGTTCTCCTTTCGCCCCGATCGCCGTCGATATGTCCGGTATGGCCGGCGGCACCTATTATGTCCGGATCCAGGGCGCCGGAATCGATGATGTTTATCCCATTGCAAAACGATAGTACTCTATGAAACGACTTATTTTCAGTGCACTTGTCCTGATCTCCATAGCGGCTCCGGCCGCATTCGCC
>JAEEGL017202898.1_pt1 | contig 10761 bp, 10 predicted proteins | sample 9134231 | NCBI WGS metagenome assembly JAEEGL01 (sample SAMN16246548, study PRJNA631951) | gut metagenome | biome: gut microbiome; feature: rumen; material: fiber-attached | host: Bos | place: Iran: Karaj | collected 2018-10
AACCAATCAGTGATTCACATCTTGCTTTTTCCTTCAGGGTTATGGGATGTGCATTCATATATTCTGTTATTCCTTCTTCTCCCATACGACGCTTTGTTCCTTCGTAATTTGGAACGATCCACGCGTACATGTTGTTTTTAATGTCCGAACATAACGCGGTTGAAAACTCAAAAAATGAAACAACGATCTTCTCTTCGGTACCTTTACAATAAATAACAATTTTATCGTCATCACCCTGAGTAAGATAATTTCCATCAATATCAAAGTAAACCAGATCTTTGCAAGAGTGATAATCCAGTATAAATTGTAAAAGCTCACAAGCCGCATGAAACTCAACACTAAAAGTGATGCTTTTTTCATCGGAATCCAATCTGACTTCTCTGTTTGATATCTTATGAATATTCATGATCCTCCTTATTCAGTACCGTATTATATGGTAACATCAGCTATGGGAGTCTTTAAACTTTATATAACAAGAATTACACATTGTCCTAATCCTACGCAAGTCTTTTCTCAATTCTCCCCCGTCACCACACATTTCGCAGGTATGGCGGCTTTTTTCTTCGGTAGCTTGTACTATTGATTGGATATCATTTCTTAGTTGTTCTTTTGTTTCATCCAGGTCTTCTACAGTCTTGGGCTCAAGCCTTATACTTTCTCCGGTATTTAAGATATCTATTGCAATTATTCCACTCGGTGTGTCTTCATACTCATAATATAGCCGGAGTGTACCAAACTTTTCCTTTATCTGTACAGGTATAAAATCGATCTCATCAGGCCTTATTCCATCTACGGCATACCTTATTTCGATTGATTCAAAGCACTCTCGTAACAACTGATACCAGCCTCCGGCGCACTCAAATCCCCACTTTTCAAATGCGTTATTGTTACCGATCGGTTTTAAAAAGCTAAATTCCGAAAAAAGCTTTTCTTGCCAATCTTGACTCATACTGTCTTTATTCATTCTCTTTTACCATCCGTTCCGTCATCACAATATTGTTGGCCAACTGAGATATGCTTGTGTGATTAGGCTTCCACCAATGTCTTTTAGGGGAGTTAGATACATATCTATACGCGATCAGATCCGCTCTGTCTTTTGAAATACTGTTGTCACTGAATTCAACAATCAATTCGGAAAGCTTTTTTGCATAATCAACTCTGTCCATAGCTTGGGTCTCCTTTTCTGCGATGAATTTACTATATCGGAAAACTAATTAATGTACAATAACTAATAATATGATGTTTTTCGTCCAAATAAGCGTAAGTAACATTCTGGAAAACGTAAGTTACAACTATAAAATAATACAATTTCAATATTATTCAATTTTATTTAAAATTATTTTTTCAGAAAGCATATTATGATAAAATAAATATGTATAGATTTAGATGGGGGGGAAAGATAAATGTTACGTTTTGATGAAAACACTCGCGTAAAGATTCCTGCAACAATTCAATTTATGAGATTAGGTTATTCTTATCAATCTCTTAAAGATCAGACGCTTAATATAGATTTTCAGACTAAAATCTTTATAAACAGATTTAAGTCCGCCATTGAACGAATTAACAATCGTTTGTTTTCTTTGGATGAGATATCTGAAATAATTTCTGACATTAATAAATGTATTAGAAATAATGATCTTGGAAAAAGCTTTTATACATGGCTTATTAAACCAGATGATAAAGTCAAGTTGATCGATCTTGATAATCCTGAGAACAATGATTTCGCTATTGTTGATGAGCTTCCTTTCTCGATAGAAGAAGGTACTAATGAAGGTTCTTTTCGTCCAGATATTAACGTTCTTATAAACGGAATACCTTTAGGCTTTCTTGAGGTAAAAAAACCAAATAATGAAGGCGGAATACAAGAAGAGTTTAAACGTATGGTAGGATGTCGATTAAAAAATGCAGAGTTTAAGCGTTTCTTTAATATGCTCCAGATTGTTGCGTTTTCCAATAATATGGACTATGAAGATGACGATGATGCTGATGATGTGAAGGCAGGCTCTTTTTATAGCACGCCAAATGGGCAGCGTACTTCTTTTTCGTTCTTCCGTGAAGATGGAGATGTCTATCATACAGAGTATCCGTATATTAAGGTTTCTGAAGCTGATATTAAGGCAGTTATAAAAGACCAGGGATATTCTGTGAGAGAATATGATACACCGGAATTCCAGACGAATTTATCAATAAACTCCCCTTGTAACCGATTTGTAACTTCTTTATTTGACAAGGAACGTCTTATATTTTTACTTCGTTACGGGATTATGTATATTTCGGACAAGATTCCGGAGAAACATATCATGAGATATCCGCAGTTCTTTGCAACCAGAAAAATACTTGAAAGACTTGAGAATGGTGGAAAACACGGTATTATATGGCATACACAGGGGTCGGGTAAAACGGGTCTGGCTGCTTTTTCTGTACGCATTATAAGAGACTATTATGCCAGAAAGGACATAACAGCAAGATTCTTCTTTATAGTTGATAGACTTGACCTTCTGGAACAGGCCAGCGCTGAATTTACAAAGCGTGGTATAAAAGCTACCAATTGTGATGGCAAAGATGCATTCACAAAGGAGCTTAATAAACCCCTTACTAAAAATGTGAATCAAAAGTCCTTAGGCGAGATATGTGTTGCCAATATACAAAAGCTTGAGGCTGAGATTCCTCCTGCTAAAAATGACTATGGAGTTAACGTGCAGCGTATATTCTTTATTGATGAGGCGCATCGTAGTTACAATATGGCAGGTGAATACTTCGTAAGACTGATGACAGCTGATACAGAGGGAGTTTATATTGCTCTTACAGGCACCCCTTTGCTTACAAAGAAAGAACGCTCGAATCTTAAGTTTGGAGATTATATTCATAAGTATTTTTATGATAAGTCAATAGCAGATAGATACACACTGCGTATAAAAAAAGAAAATATTGATACGGTCGAAAAGGACAAGATCAAGCAGAATCTTGAACTGGAGGACGGAAGACTGGAAGATAAGGATGTTTACGAGTCAGATGCCTACATAAGATCACTTTCGCAATATATTGAGCGTGATTTTAAGAATTTCCGATTCATTAATGCAGACCAAACTCTCGGAGCTATGATCGTATGTCGCTCTAATCGACAGGCGTCGTTGATCCATGAGTGGTTTGAAAAAAACTCGACCGCTTTCAAGACCGGTCTTGTTATTACAGATGTTTCGGATCCTAAACAAAAACTGGCAAATCATAATAATCAGATTGATTTTCATGACAGCAATACACCGGATATCCTTGTTGTTAATTTTATGCTTACGACCGGCTATGATGTTAAACGTCTGAAGAAGATGTACCTTCTTCGAGGACCGCATGCGCACTCATTATTACAGACGATTTCTCGTGTCAACAGACCTTACACGTCTGCAACCGGGAAAACATATAAGTACGGATATATAACAGACTTTGTCGATATTGAAAAGGAATACAACAGTACCGTTGCAAGTTATATCAAAGAACTAGAAGAAGATATGAACAAGAACGGCGAAAACGAGGGTTCTCTTGATGGCCTGATTATTGATAAAGAAACAATAAACAAGAAATATCAGAAGTTTGTAGAAGAATTTAAGACATACCCGGTCAATTCCGACAACCTTGAGGTGTTCTCGCAGAACTTGACCATGTTGAATAAGGATACTTTATTGAAGCTTCGACGTATTCTTAAAGGTATGAAGGATTGTTATAACGAATTCAGATTATCAAATGCTACAGAATATGTTGACGCTATAGACATAGATCATATTAGCAAGTTACTATCGCTTGTTCAAAAGCGCATAGACTTTGAAAACCTTCGTAGTGCACCGGTTGATATGCTGAGCGTTATGAACAATGAGGAGGTTCTTGAAGCATTATATGTATTTATAAAGACCGGCATCGTTGTTCTGGATCTTTCCAAATTAAGCGTAGATATGCCTGAAACGAAGAGACTTACTGACGTAGTAACTAAGATACAGAGAAAAATACAGGAAAATAAGAATCATAAAGATATTCGCATTGAAAAGCTAGATAAATTACTACAGGAAATCTTCGATAAACTGAATATCGACAATATCGAAGAAATGACAGAGGAACTGGAAAAGGCCCTCAAAGAAGCGACCGAGATTAATGACGAGAACGACCGCCTGGCCGCACTCTATGATGGACATTTCGCTTTCGTAAAAGCCCTTCAGGATATAACACAGGATGGGTCACTTGAAAAGCCGGTTGCGGAACGCCTGCTCCAGATCATATACGAAGACCGGAAGGATGTCCTTGCCAACGATTCGCTCACGGTTCAAGGCAGGAAAAACTTTATAGATACTGTTAAAGCAAACATAACGACAAAGCTATTAAGGGAAAAGCTGTACAAGGATGTAAAACCAATGTACGACCGCATCCTTGGCGACCTTTATACATACTTACAGTTATACAGATAAGGAGATACAACCATGCCCGATATTTTCACACTCGAAAGTAAGATTAAGCAGATGATCGATGACCTGAAAGGCCTGACCGCAAGCTATGGTCTGGCTAATCAGGCATCTGAGGAGAACATCATCACATCAGTATTCCTTTACAAGTTCCTGAACGATAAGTTCATGGCAAACCTCAAGAAGTTTTCAGAGGATATGGAGATATCCTATGAAGACCTGCTTAAAGATGAGGATATGATGGACGGTTTTTATGACACATATCCTCAGGATGTTTCGTTTACATACGAGGATACCATCGAGTATCTCGTAAACAAGACCACGCAGCCGAAGTTCTATGACATGTTCAACGCAGCGCTCCAGCGGATCTCTGATGATCCCAAAAACGCAGAGTTCTCGATCGAGACCGCTGACGGAGAGAAGAAGCCACTGTTCACGCGCATCATCGACAGTGTGGACGCAGCGGACAGAAACAATTTTACGATCTCGCTGTTCGGTATTATCTCGCAGGACAAGTTTGATTTCTCTGCTGCATTCAAGAACAACTTCGATTTCTATTCAACAATCTTTGAGTACCTCATCAAAGATTATAACGTTGCGAGCGGTAAATATGCGGAGTATTTCACTCCTCAGACGGTATCGTCGATCATCGGTCGTATCCTTGTGCACATGTCTCCGGTAGAAGACAAGATCTATGAGATATATGACCCGAGCGCCGGATCCGGAAGCCTGGTCCTTCACCTTGCAAACGAGCTCGGTCAGGGGTCTTTTGGCGAAAAGGCGCATGTGTTCACGCAGGATATCTCCGACAAATCAACCCGTTTCCTTCGTATCAACATGATGCTGAACGGACTTACACAGTCGCTCGATAATATCATAAAGGGCGATACCCTTATGACACCGGCTCACTATAACATACCTCATGATCCGTCATCCGGCGTTAAGCGGTTCGACTATATCACAAGTAATCCACCTTTTAAGACTGATTTCTCGGCGACAAGAGACACCATAGAGAAGACCTGGGAGGACTCCGAACAACATGACGGCCTGCGTCGTTTCTTTGCTGGTGTTCCGAAGATTCCGAACGCCAAGAAAGAGTCCATGGCTATCTATCTTATGTTTATACAACACATTCTTTGGTCACTAAAAGATGGTGGTAAAGCTGCAATTGTAGTACCTACCGGATTTTTGTCTGCTAAGAGTGGTATTGAAATGACTATTCGACAGAAGATCGTTGATAACGGTTGGCTCAAGGGTGTTATCTCTATGCCATCCAATATCTTCGCGAATACCGGGACGAACGTATCAGTCCTATTCATAGACAAAGCAAACACTGCTGAAAAGATCATCCTGCTAGATGCTTCCAAGCTTGGCGAGAAGGTAAAGGATGGAAAGAACCAGCGCACGGTTCTCCACGCGGACGAAGTAGAACGGATCATAGACACTTTCACAAAACAGGAATCTGTAGACGACTTCTCGGTTCTTGTCACCAATGAAGATATCAAGGCTAAAGGGTACTCTTTCTCAGCAGGTCAGTACTTCGAAGTTAAGATTGAATATGTAGATATCACCGCGAAAGAATTCGAAGCAAAGATGAATGAGTACAAGAGCTCGCTTGCAGAGAAGTTTCAAAAGGGGCATGAACTTGAACAGAGCATTATGGAACAGTTAGGAGGGCTGAAGTATGGCGATGACTAATCAATGCATATGGCCCACCAGAAAATTGAAAGACTGTATAGTGCAGTTGAATACAGGTTTGAATCCAAGAGATAATTTTACTCTTGGTACTGGGGAGATAAAGTATATCACCGCTAAAAATCTGACAGATAGTGGCACTATTGATTTTTCAAATTGTGATTATATTGATGAGCACGCTAAAGCGATCATTCATAGGCGGTCTGATATTCAGAAAGGCGATATTCTGTTTGGTAGCCGTGCGCCGATTGGGCATTGTCATTTGATAACAGATGAGCCTGATTATTTTGATGTTGGGGAGTCCATATTCTGTATTAGAGTTAACAAGGATGTGATTTTACCAGAGTATTTATGCTTGTATTTATCGAGCAAATATTTTGTAGAAATGGCTTCTAAACGTGTAACAGGAAGTATCATAAAAGAAATCCGTATAGGTGATTTACTGGATACAGATGTTATTTTGCCGCCAGAAGATATACAAGTTCAGATTGCAAGATGTGTACGTGGTATTGATGATAAGCTTATCAACAACACCGCAATTTGCTCCGATCTCGAAGCCATGGCAAAGCTCCTATACGACTACTGGTTCGTCCAGTTCGATTTTCCTGACGAGAACGGCAATCCCTACAAGTCTTCCGGCGGGAAGATGGTGTGGAATGAGGAACTGAACAGGGAGATACCTGAAGGATGGGAAGCTACAAATCTTAAAGGGCGTTACCATATTGAGCGTGGTATTTCTTACACTTCAAAGGATATTGAATCTGGCGAAGGTGTAGCTATGTTAAACCTTGCCTGTATTGACAGAAGTCGCAATTATCGTGAAGGCGAGTTGAAATATTATGCAGGGAAAATTACAGATACTGATATGGTAAAACCGTTTGATTTGATGATTGCTTGTACTGATTTAACCAGAGAGTGTGAAATTATAGGCTGTCCCATATTAGTTCCCGATGATGGTGAAGAATATACATATACAATGGATATTGCCAAAATACACTTCATTGATAACAACATTGAAGATTTGTATATGTATGCAGCTTTAAGAACGGACTTCTATCATAATTATATCAAGCAATGGGCTTCCGGTACCAATGTTTTACATCTTAATCTTGAAGGCTTAGATTGGTATAACACCTATATTCCTAACGTGGCATTACAGAAGAAGTATTCTGAAATAATAAGAAATATACATGCTGAAAAGAGCAAATTGTTAGTTGAAAACAGGCAGTTGACCACTCTTCGTGATTTCCTTCTCCCGATGCTGATGAACGGACAGATAAAGATCGGAGAGTGATTGGATGGCAGATAAGGACAGAGAACGAAAAGCGGTAGAAGTGGTTCTTAAACATATGCCCGAGCTTCAAGGATTCATAGATATTTCCGAACCAAAACAAGAACGACCGGATTTTGTTTTTCGAAATAGAAATGAAATAATCGGACTTGAGCACATAGAAATACCAATTCTTCCGATGAAGGGTCAAAATGCGGACAGGTTTTTTGATTCAAAAGGAATGGAACTGTTTAAGAAGTGGAAAGCTGGAGATAAATATTTAACAGACAGTGACGGCGCTGTAAATGCGATACAGAATCATATAAATGAAAAACTTTCGGTATATACAGATTTTTCTCACATGGATTATCTGGAAAACTGTGCAAGATTATTAGGCGTTAATACAAAGAAAAAACGTAAACATGACGCATCTGAGTATTTAAAACAGTTGCATTTACGCTTCCCGGACTGTGATACTAAAATAGGATTTGTTTTAGATATTGCGTATGATCCAAACGATTTGTCACATTTTACGTACCGACGTTTGGAAGACGATTCATTTCATACGCATAGATTTCTCGACTATCCATTTACATTAATGTTCCTGTTCCTCATTCGCATGTTGAATGACGTAGATGTAGTGTATCTTGTATGGCATCCGATTGATGATTACAAAAGTAAATATGTCAAGTTTTATGATATACACTTTGATGAAAAACATGAATTAAACTCAGATTTGGCAACATATAAAATTCCGCGAATTTGGTGGGATTTTGATTATTCGAATTCGATAAAACATGGCAGCATAAAGCTAAATTTAGAGAAAGAAGAGGAAAGAATACATGGCGAGACAGAAAAAAGAAGGCGAATCCCGTACATTTAAGCTTAAGGTCGAAATCCTTGAGCAGATCGATCGGCTATCTGAAGAAACTATGCTTTCAAAGACAGCTATTGTCGAGAAGGCACTTACCGAGTTTTTCGATAGGTTGGAAGATAAGAGTAAGTCTGCTACAAGCTCCGGCAAGAAGAGGTAATGTCGATGAAAAACATTGATAACGACCATGATAACGATGCGATAGCCTTTTATAAGGCTATTTATATGGATTTGAAGTGGGCAAAAGCCAGGAAGTCGGGCATATACCGTAGAAAGAATAAAGAATATGCTGTCAGTGGAGATGTATGTTTCAATTTGCGGTTGGGAAAACAAACCAACTGTATAGATAGTATCATAGGAAAGGATTATCCTGATATTCCCGACATATTAAACAGATACATTCAATCGGGGTTAAACATGTCTATTCTGCCGAAAACAGGGGCTTTAAATAATGCCAAAAAAGGGCTTGGATTTGACAGAATGGATACTTTTATCTGGGCGCTTAGCCTATACTACTACAAAGATCGGGATATGAAGGCTCTTATATTGAATAACGGCGCTACCTTAAATATGGGAATAATGAATAGGCTGACCTTAAAAGACTTTTTAGACAGCTACAACAGTGTATACGATCTTTGTCGTGATTTATATGGCATCTCAAGAAAACTCGTGCGCAGAATGATTGAGTCCGGACCAAAGGCTGTGACCAATATTGATGATTTAAAGGATTATGTACTTCTTGCTATTGATTTTTGGCGGGAGAGGGCTAAAACGTATCGGAAACTTGATGGACTTAATGAGTATTTACCGGATAAATCGGATATCATACACAAGAAAACTATCACTGGTTGGTTTGAGAAAATCAAAAAAATCAGAAGTAAATCGGCTCGTGTTAGGTAAAATATGGGTGTACCCTATTTTACTATCGAATACAGGCCTTATAACGTAAAATATAAATCCATATTCGGTCTATTTTACATTATGTAACCAATATTAAGATCCATAGTTTACGAAAGGACCGCATCATGAATATAGCATATGTCCGTGTATCTACCGAGGAACAGAACGAAGCCCGTCAGAAGGCTGCTCTGGAATCATATGGGATCGAGAAGTGGTATGTCGAGAAAAAGAGCGGCAAAGATACCGACCGTCCTGAGTTGCAATCCCTCTTGGATTTCGCCCGAGAAGGTGATACCGTTTATGTTCATGAGTTCAGCAGGCTGGCAAGAAACACGAAAGACCTCTTAGAGCTCATTGAATACTTCAATGGTAAGAATATTACCCTGATAAGCAACAAAGAGAAATTTGATACCTCTACGCCCACAGGAAAGCTATTCATTACAATGATCGGTGCGATTGCCGAATTTGAAAGAGCTTTGATCCTCGAACGGCAGCGAGAAGGGATTGCTATCGCAAAGAATGAGGGGAAGTATAAAGGCCGGCAGGTCAAAGATATCGACCAGAAGCTTTTCGATCGGTGCTATGCCGAATATACAAGCCGGCAGCTCAACAAGAAAGAGTTTGCGGAGGCGTTGCATATCAGTAGACCTACCCTAGATCGGTTACTGAAAGAAAAGTATAAAAAGGATTAAGTAAAACTATTGCTATTGCTTAAAAGAGGTCACATCATATGTCAGAATCAATATTAAAACAAGAAATTAAGGTCTATTCAGAAAAGTATGATATCCACGGCACCATAAAAGATTATGGTGTGGTTACAAAGCTGTACTTCAGCTACGACGGTCGGACAATAGAAATGGGGATTCAAAGGTTTATCAGTTCCGGATTACTATCAGCTATTAAAGCTTCCCATGGTTGAATTAGGGATTTCAATATTCTCTACTACTCCTCCCTGGAATTGGAAGGGAAGGTGATCTTCAATTCTGCTTGACATTTGCACTTCAAATAAAAGCGGCTATTTACAGCCGCTTCTGTCTGACGACAAAGATGGCTATGGAATCGTTATTAACAGATGCTTCTGGTTGCTTCAGCACTATTTCGTTTTTTTTCAATAAAAAACTCGGATTGTTTATCTTTGCAAAACAATCCGAGTTTAATATTTGATGATTGGGTTTGTCAAATTATAAAACTTCCTTAGAAATACATTTCTTACTGTTTTGAGTTATTCACGGTTTAAACGTACATCGATAACGATGTCATCATAGAAAGCTTCTATAACAAAATGCAATGCCTCGATTCGGGTCATCTTTTTCCCTGTACGGTATGACTTCCAGCTATTTCGGACCGTGGTCCTCAGGTCGGTGAGCTTATCTTCCCAAGCTTTGTCGCCGTAGCTTTGGAACTTAACCATACTTACCGTGGTGCCCGCCCATGCATACGAGGCCGTGCCGGTACTGGAGTACTTGGTGTACTTACCCTCCGTACCGTCTGCAAGTAGTCTCCCTGCGAGGCTGGTGTCCTTCATCACCGCATCAAAGTATTGGTCGAACACAAACTCACGAGCCCTCTTGGCCGTGGTA
>JAEEGL010113165.1_pt1 | contig 10760 bp, 12 predicted proteins | sample 9134231 | NCBI WGS metagenome assembly JAEEGL01 (sample SAMN16246548, study PRJNA631951) | gut metagenome | biome: gut microbiome; feature: rumen; material: fiber-attached | host: Bos | place: Iran: Karaj | collected 2018-10
GTTATGATTTCCACCGTTTTTCCATGAATTTTATGTGAACGGATCCAATCAAAAAAGCGCCCGGAAACTTTCGAGCGCCTTTACGGAACGACGGTCCGCCGTCACAGTCCGTTGACGTCATATCCGCCGGTACTCTGTACGGTCAGCTCCGGACAGGTGTAAAGAATCGCGTAGGTGTTCGCGCTGAAATAGTAGAGGAAAATATGCGTTCCGTCCTTTGCGGTCCACATATGGCCGTCCCGGATCCAGTCTCCGCGGTAACGGTCAGGATAAATCCGGTCCATCATGCCTTTGATTACCGAACCTTCGGTATCGACGCTGTCTCCGTATACGGAGGAAAGCGCACCGAGCAGATACTGGAAGTTCAGCACAGACGCGCCCGACTGGAATTCATATGTGATCATCTTCAGCTGATTCTGGTAAAACATGAATACCAGGTCCGCGGTAAACCTGCTGACCGTAACCGGTACGGAATTGATCACGAACGACCATTCCGTGGCACTCCGTTCCTCCATCGGGCTGCTCTCCATCAGGCGGACCTCCTGCATGTCCATGTTCCAGCCGATCCCGTTCCGGAATGAAAACGGCTGGACGTCCGGTTCTGTCTGCATGCTTTCCCGGATGCTGGGAATCGTACCGCTCTCGGCCATTCCCGGGCATACAGCCGCTGTCAGCAGGACGGTAAGCACTATCAGGACCAGTACCCTATTCATGCATTCCCCTCCGTTTCCCGCCGTTTTTTTCAGCGATTGTGTGAATCTGGTTCTCAACTTCCGCGAGAATGCGGATCTGCTCGTTCCGGAAACCGTTTTCCGGTTCGTATATCACTTCGCTGCCGAATGTGAGCGTCCTGTTGATTCTGCTGGCGAACATCGGCATAAAGCGCATCTTTTTCCCGGTCTTCTTCCAGTAGGCTTCCGCCAGCATCACAAAACCCGGCGCCAGCTTTCCGATCTCGTCGCGCTCATACCGTTCGTCTTCTTCCGGGCTTTCCGGGAAGATCAGCAGGTTGTCTCCCGCCTCAAGCGCTTCGATGCTTTTCCGCACCGTATCCCGGAGCTTCAGCGGGGACTCGCGGTATACCGGAATAGATTCAATCTGGTTCATCACGTTGACGCTCAGCCAGCCGATAAACCGCGCAACCAGCTTCCGGACGAACACGGGCAGGAACGTCTTTTTGCTGTATGTGTTTTCGTATACGTACTTCGTGACTTCCTTCTGGTCGTACATCATCATGGAAATCGTCCAGATCCGCACGGAAACGGGAATATACAGCTTGCAGACGATCGGTCCGTAGATTTCCCCGTGATTGCACAGGAAAACCAGCGGATTGTCGTCTCCGGGATGGATATGGTCTTCGTCCGCCAGCTTATGCGGGTAGAAGAGTTTGAACAGGGCGATCAGGAAGCGTGAGAGATACGGCTGGTGGTAATCTTCCGCCACGACGTGATGCAGCTGCTGCCGCAGCGCGTCGTTCTCCTCGCCTTCTTCCTGCAGCTTCAGGAATTTCTTCAGCTTCCCGATATAATATCCGCTCAGCGGAAAACGGTATACGCTGATCAGCGCGCCGATAATCACAAGGATCGCCGGGATCATCATCAGCGGCTGGAAGCGCGCGGCCAGCTCCTGCGCGTTCTGCGGCAGGTCCCCGCCGTTTACGAAGCAGAACACGCTCAGGGCGATCATCGCGAGCACGTCCCCGAGGAGTCCGGCCAGCTCCCAGTTAGCCAGGCGCATCCGCCAGTATCCGACCGGAATTTCCTGCCCCGTGACCGAAACCGCGTCCGGCATGATCCGTTCGATCCGTCTCAGTCCGGTCAGGCTCAGTGTTCCCCCGACGGTGCAGATCGCAAGGCAGATATTCACCCGGATATAGTCCAGCCGGCCGCCCCCGAGCATCCGGCTGCACAGGACGATACCGGTCAGCCAGAGCAGGAGGCCGATGATCAGAAGCCAGGTGGGATCCTTCCGGCCTTTCTTTTCCAGGTGCCGCAGCGCAATCGTCCCGGCAAAAGCGGGAATCAGCGTGCATCCGACGGCAATGGCAATGGTCTGGAGGAGCCAGTCCCGGTCGGTGGCCAGCAGCGCATACAGCGCCACCGTCGTCATTTCCACCGCCATCACCAGCAGCAGGCTGATCCATTCCATGGAATGGTACGCTTTCACGTTGCGGATTTCGCGTGCATGGTTCCCGATCTCTTCGGGCTGATGCCAGTTTTCCTTCCGGCGGTATACCATCACGGTTCTTGCAACCGTCATCACGGCGAAGCCGGCTGCCAGCGGCCATCCGGTCTGCCATCCGGTATTGACGATCAGGATGACGCTCATTGCCGCGATCAGGAAGGCGTGGATTCCGGCGATCAGGGCGAAGGCCCTGCCGGTCATCGCGCGGCTTGTTTCCGTCAGCCGGACCATCCGCACCGTCATGCCGTCCGTGCACAGGCAAAGGGCGGCAGCGGCGTACAGGACCCATACCTGTCCGCTCTCAAAGGCCGCCGGGTAAATCCCGGTCAGTACGCCGCCGATCCCGAGCAGGATCGTCATCAGCAGGATCACCCAGACTCTCGGGTAGGTCGGCAGGTACTGCCGGTTCCTTTTGCTGAAAACGGATACCGCAACCATAACGGCCCGGCCGCACAGAAAAAGGGCGCCGCCGTAAAGGGGCATACCCACCAGTATGTTGGAAACCAGCATACAGAAGATATACCCGTACAGCTGCCCTGTGACCGCTATCAGCGGTATTTTCCTGTCCACCCTGACCGTCACGAAATTATCTTACTCCTTATCGTTCATTCCGGATTCACAGATCGCTCTTCTTTTTGAACGCCGGGCAGATCATAACGAACTGGATGATCATGATCCCCGCGGCTGAAAGCGCGGCCAGCAGCAAAAACTTATCCGAATAATGGACCCGGCCCGCTTCCAGGAGGATTCCGATGACTTCCGTCGCGGAAACGGCCAGTCCCGCCGCGGACGCCGCTGTCAGCGTGTTTTTCCCGGCGGATTCATTCCCTTCGCTGCCGGCGCTCAGAAGAGCGATACCGTGAACCGCCGGTACGGCAAGGCAGGAGATCATAACGGCATACATGGTGGAATGGGTTACATCCGCCCGGTCGATCATAAACTCCAGGCCGATAAATTCGGCTATTGTCAGCAGCATGATAATGAGGGCGGAAATATAGGAAGCTTTCATACGCCCCCTGGTGCGGTATCCGGCCGTTGCGATGCCTGCGGCCAGCATCACGGCGAACAGTACCTGCTGGATCCGGACAAAGCTGTATTCCAGGAACTGATCCTTCCTCAGGCTTTCCCCGAGTATGCCGCCGGCTCCGCAAAGAATCATAAACAGGATCCAGAGATCCCCGTCGCGGCGCTTTTTCCTGAGCAGGCTGAAAGCCAGGAACAGGAACAGGACCATGGCCAGGAAAGCGTCAATCCGGTAAGTCGCGATATAGATTTTTCCGTCGTTGACAACCGTCAGGAAGCCCCCGGAAGACACTTCGCGGCTGAGATTGAAAACGTCCTTTGTTTCGTTGAAAAAAGCCTGCAGCGTTTCTTCGCCGATTCGCTCGGCGGCAATCATCAGCGGAAGCGCGACGGATACCGCGTCCAGCATTTTTTTCGGCTTTTCCCCGATGATTTTCGCGCTGATCCAGGCAGCCAGCATGACGCCGCCGATCATGCCGGTCAGCGTCCATCCGCATTCAGAGACCCGGAACCAGGAGCTGAAAGCCATTCCTTCGGTCAGCGTGGTAAACAGGCAGAAAACCGCCCGGCTGAATACGATCCCGAAAACCGTGGAAGCCAGGCCCAGCAGCGGCGCCGAGCCTTTCTTCATTCCGCGGTAAATGCACATGACGCTGATCGCTGCGAAAGCGCAAAGCGCGCCGATTGTGCAGAAGATTCCCCATGTATTCAGCTGCATTCCAAATATTTCAAGTGTCACTTGGGATCGTTTCCCCCTTGGTCTGTTTTACCACTCGGATTCCGGAACCGCGGTGGCGAAATAAATGATATCCTTGATTCCGCGGTCTCCGGCAGTCAGGTCTCCGGCAAAGTTAAATTTCATTTCGCCGTTCTTTCCGTCCGGGCCGAACATAATCATCTGCGCGGTATTGCCGCCGTCCAGGTTGTAGGCCTGGACGCATCCCAGGTCATACATGATCAGGGCGAGGTCCGCGAATGTTGCTCCGCCGTCTTTCGTTCCCCTGACGCCGGAAACGACCGCCATCACGTAGCTCAGCTTTCCGGTCTGCCCGATGGCTGAACGCGGATTCTTGTAATTCGGCGCGTAAGAGTATTTCTCGTTTTTCTTCTGGTCGATCATCTCGCCATCTTTCACCAGCGCGGGGCCGAACGTGAATACGTTGTTGATCTTCCGTCCCTCTTCGCTCGCCTGGCTGAGATAATACGGCCGGTCTTCCTTATGCAGGCCCTCCGACCGGATAAACAGATGGAAATCCCCCAGGTCGTCGATAATCAGGATGTCTTTCACGTTGTTGGTCTTCATGCGGATCTTTTCCCTCATCCGCACTTCAAACGTTTTTTTCTCGGGAAGCTGGGTATACAGGTCTCCGTTCATCGCGATCACCGGATTTACGTCCCCCGCGATCGATTCGAGGCTGTCCACCCGCTTATTCTGGACGTCCCCTGCCACGGCCGTCCTCAGCTGGCTGGGATCCGCAATCCGCACATAGGCGATATGGACGGTCATCCCGTCTATTTCTTTTGTCTCGACCTTTACGTCGATACTCTGGTCCCGGTACCCGTCTTCTGTATATTTTTCAGGATTCGGCCGGGGTGCCGGGGAAAAATCGATCGGAAGTGCCCAGTCCGGGTTGATATACAGCACGTCGTCTCCCAGTTCCTCGACGATGACTTCGTCGCTGTCCGCGGCTGCTTCTTCCGCGCACGCGGAAGAGAAGAGGAATCCGAACAGGTCGTCGGGAATGTCGATGAGTTCTGAGTCTTCGTCTTCCGTCGGCGCGTTGACTACCTTTTCCTCAACGATTTTTTCATAATCGCTGCTGTTTTTTGTCGGTGTGGGCTGAATCGGGGAAGAAAGGAAAGCCGGCATATACAGAATCAGCGCGGCGCACAGCACGGTCAAAATAATACGGACTGTTTTCATCGGCTTATTCTTCCTCTTTTTCGTCTTCGGTCATATGGGTATTGGCGATGTCGATCAGTTTCTGGGCCAGTTCCTCGTCCTCGACCAGTTCGAACTCTTCGTCTTCCTCGCCGTCTTCTCCTTCAGTCGGAACCACCTTGCATACGATGCATTCGCCTTCCTGATCGGTTCCTTCGTTTCCTTTCTCGGTCAGCAGCGCGTACTCGTCCCCGTTGTAGAAGAAATAGTCCACCACGGTAAATTCGTATTCCTGGCCGTCTTCGTCCTCAAAGATGATGACGTCCTCTTCCATGCCTTCCATGCCGTTCATTTCCATTTCGTCCATTGCTGTATCCTCCTTCAGTTTTTTTGGTTGGCGGTCGGCTGGCCGGCCGCCGGTGTCCCGTTAACCCGGGTTAAGAAACCCGGTGTGTTTGACAGATCGGTTCAGTATACCATAACATCCCGTTTCAGGGAAGTTGACTTTCTTTCCCGAACCCATTATCATTGGGGCGCAGGATCGTTCTTTTTTCGCAGCGGATGCCGGGTTCCGTCCTTTTCTTCCACGACGATGCTGTCGAGCATGCTTTTCAGGTTCTGCCTGTACCCGTCCAGGTACTCTTTCCGCAGCGCCGCCTGCTCCTCCGTTTCCGCTGCTGTCAGCCCGGAGGTCTTTTTCTTTCGGGCCAGTTCGTTGATTCGTTCGATCTTCTTCGGATCCATGTTTTTCCCTTCTGCCTTTCCGATTTGCTTCATAAGGAGTTTTTGCGATGGTTCAGGGTCAGTGGTTTTCCCCGGGAAAAGATATCTCCCCGCTGCTTCCGGTCCGCCGGTCTGTTTTCAGCCGCGGAGCCGACGCGCTCGACAGCGAAAGCTGGAACGTCCTGGTTTTCGAGGACGACGTCCCCGCCGCTTCCGGCCGGATCTGGTACCGGGAAGGCGTCTACTGGCTTGGGGATGTCTGTGTCCTGGCGTCTCACCGCGGCCGCCGTCTGGGTGACCTGGTCCTGAGGCTCCTTCTCTTTAAAGCCCAGTCTCATGCGGCGCCGGAGGTTCGCCTTCGCTGTAATGCCGATACCGCCGGGTTCTTCTCCCGGCTCGGTTTCAGCGCCGTCTCCGGTTCCGCGGATCCCGTGGAGATGGCGGTCCCGGGCAGCCGGATTGATCTTGACAGCTGCAAAAGCTGTCCGAAGCCGGATTGTCCGAACCGCAGGTAACCGGCTACTCCTCCCTGCTGTCCTTCCCCGCGCTCAGGATGATCGCCGCGGCCAGGACACTGCATCCGGCTGCGATCGCCAGGTTGCCGATTTCGCTGCCCGTTGTCAGGATTTCCGCGTCCTGCAGTATGCTGACCGTGCAGCATCCCAGAACCGCCAGGCATTCCAGCGCCGTCAGGACGGGGCCGGAATGCTTTTTTTCCCTTCGGACCGTCCATACGGCCATCACGGCAATTTCCGCCGCGGCCGAGGTGACGATAAAAACGCTGATTTCCCCGATCCGGAGCGGGTTGTTCCGGAGGGTCTCTGTAACGGCGCGGATCGCGCTCCACAAACAGATAACGGTCAGGAACAGGTCCCCGTTCCCGGGAAGGAAATCCCTGCGGGCAATGAGCCAGATGACAATTGCGATGAACGCGATCATTAACGCCGCCAGCTCAATCCTCTCCGGCAGGAAACGCCCGTCCCATGTCAGGCAGGGCGCCGGTCCGAACGGATCAAACAGCTTTTTGCCGCCGGACAGAACATCCAGTCCGTAATACGGCTCAAATATCTTCCACACAGCCAGTCCCGGAAGAAGTCCGAAACCGGCGGCGTTGAACATGGTTCCGACGCCCGGTTTTCCTTTGCTGATTTTTCGAGTTTCCCGAATCCACAGCAGCAGGAACAGGAAGAACACCAGGACCGCGGCGATATGGCCTGTCAGGATAACGGTCTGCATATCAGGCGGCCTCCCTGAAAACCCAGATCTGCTGCATCTTGAAGCTGACCAGGTAGAGAACGGTGTCCGTGATCAGTTTGGCGACGGTGCTGCTCATACCCGTGCTGCCGAGCAGCCATGTGCCGGCCCAGCTGACCGTCATGATCCCGATGCTCAGAATCACGTATCGCAGGAAAGCTTTACGGGGATTGTTGCATCTCCCGAACACATATTTCCAGTTCAGCAGGAAGTTGGTACAGGAGCTGACCACCCGCGCGATCACCGTGGAAATCAGGATCAGTTTGGGGTCTTTTGCGGCGCCGTTGGCAAAAACGGCCAGGTTAAGCAGGTTGAACAGCCCCTGGTCGATCAGCGTGCAGATCAGGCTGCTGCTCATAAATTTGAAGAAGCTGCCGAAAATCACCTTATAGATCCGCCAGGAATCACGGATCGGATGAAAATGGGTTCCCTCGTTTTTCCCGTTTTCATAGATGGTTTCAATAGTCACCGGAATCATCGGAATACGGGAACGGGAGCACGCGATCAGCACCTTCATCTCATATTCGTACCGCTCGCCTTTGACTTCCGCCATGAACGGCAGCTCTTCCCTGCGGAAGGCGCGCAGCCCGGTCTGCGTATCCGGAAGCCATTGTCCGTAAAGCAGCCGGAAAACAGTCGACGTAATCCGGTTGCCGGACCGTGATTTGGGCGGAATGTCAGGCAGGTTGAAATCCCGGCTTCCCAGGTACAGCGCCTGTTTTCCGTCCGCCAGCTTCTCCGCGAGGCGGATGCAGTCCTTCACTGTATGCTGACCGTCCGAATCGGCGGTGATCACGCCGGTATAGGATTCGTCCAGCGTCTGGATAAACCGGTACCCGGTCTTCAGCGCGACGCCCTTTCCCTGGTTTACCTCATGGTGCAGCACCGTGGTCCGCGGGATGTCTCCGACCTCCCGGAATATATGCCGGTACTTTTCTCCGCTGCCGTCGTCCACGACCACAATCCGGCCGAAACCGTTCTGCTCAAGTTCCCGGATATAGGCAGGCAGACGCTCGTCCGGTTCCAGGGACGGAATCAGAATCACAGCATTCCTTACAGCTTCGTTGATTTCGCTCACCGTTTTGTTCCTGCCTTCCGGTCGTTTTTTTACAGTTGCCGCATCGTTCCGCCGATGTCGAACGCGATGGTGTCTCCGACGTATCCCGTCAGCCGGTACTGCCGGTCCCGGGTGACCCGGCGCAGCGTCACGCGCTGCCCGGGCAGTATTTCGCGGTTGTAATTCAGGATGATGCTTTCCGGTTCGGATTTCTGCATGGTCTCAATCCCCATCGCGTTGCAGAGCCAGTCCGCGTACCGGGCGTTGTTGACGTGGCCGTTGACGTCCAGGTCCGTATACACCGGTTCGTATTCGGTCAGAAATTCCTCCCCCTGCAGCTGGCCGACGGTCGCCGGCAGGTTCATGGGAACTGCCAGGTCCGTATTGTCGGGAATCAGGCGTCCGACTTCCCCGGGCGGCAGCATGCGCCGCGTCCGGATGTCGAGCAGCAGCCACAGTGTCCCGGCTTTCCCGATCATCTCCCCGCGCTCGTCCGTAAATACGTAATACCGCGGAAAAAAGAAGATCCGGTTCGGCATGGGAAAAGTGCTGACCGTGATTCTTTCCCCGATGCGGGGATAGCGGTCCATATGCAGTTCGCAGCGGGACAGTACCCATACGATGTTTTTCTTCAGCAGTTCTTCCCGCCCGCATCCGAGCAGCAGGCTGTGCGTTCCCGCTGTTTCCTGCATCGTTTCCAGGATCGCGCTGACCCGCCACCGGCCGTTCATGTCGCAGTCCCGGGTGGCCAGGGTCAGCTTTTCCTCATATGTCTTCATCATAGCGGCTTATTCCCCCGTTCACGTTCCGCTCGCTTTCCGGGCGGTTTTCTCCAGGTATTCGCCGATGTCCGTAAAAGGCTCCAGCGGCGATTCGCTTTTCAGGTACAGCGGATGATGCGGATGTCCCGCCTTGCTGCGGGCGCCGGCTGTCCACCATCTGGCGCCGTAGCGGGTTCCGATCCCCGCCATGTCCCGGACGCAGGCGGCCAGGTAATCTCGCTTTTCTATCACGGCGCCCCAGGCTGCCCACAGATCGGGAGCTTCCCCGGATGGCACCCGGTCCAGGATCCAGGTAAACGCTTTCATGTTCTCCAGGTGCAGCAGCGGATTCATGACCCGCTCCATGTCGTCCGGGTTTGTGGCCCGCTGCGCGTATACGTTGAACATGATAAAGGAATCAAACCCGTTGAACAGTGCGATCCGCTGCGCGCTTTTCAGCGTATTGTCCAGCCGATCCGGCACTGCGGTGGAGGGGTTGATTCCGATACAGATCAGCGGGCGTTTGCCGCGGGTCCCCAGGATGTACCGGTATTCGCTGTAATGGTCCGGTACATAGATCCACTTTTCCCGGTCGAAATCGGAAACGGTGGGCTTCAGCGCTTCCTCAAACGTCAGTACGCCGGCATGGAATGTATCGCCGGCCGGTATGTGGCGCATCGTCTCAGCCCGCCGGGCGGATCAGGATCAGGGGCGTCAGCTCGTCTCCCTGCCCGGAAGGATTGTCCTTCAACGCGTCCTGGATCTGTTCGTCGGTCAGCGGGAAATCAGCGCATTTGCCCAGCTGGTTCTGGTCGATATCGTTCGCGTCCATCAGTACGACCGGGATCCCGGTCTTTTTCTCCAGCTCGTCGCACAGCTCCTGCGCGTTCTCGTTGTTAACCAGCGCCAGGTCCTTGTACCGGTCGAAGGAGGAGCGGTAGTAAAAACCGTCGATGCCGGCCACGCCTTTCCCGACGATTTTGTAGAACAGTCCTTTGACGCCGAAGGGCTTCGTGACGGCGGAGGCGATGGAGGCGAAAACCACGCGCGGCGCGCCCACCATGTTGATTGCCAGCTGCAGCTTATAGGGATCGTGCATCCCGATGCCGGCCGTCGTTTCACTGGCGTGCGGGGACAGGAACCTGGCCCAGAATCCGGGTTTGATCTGTTCCTTCGTAAACACGTTCTTTGTGCACATCGCCATGACCTTCGCGCCGAAGGAGAGTACGTCCCCGTCCCTGGAAATCGGCAGCACATAGCGCTTTACGATCTCCGCCTGGTCCTCGCCCACTTCGATAAAATGGGTATGGATCGCAAACCGGTCGTATTCGCGCCCGTCGCGCCCCCGGATCCGTCCCCGGTCATAATATTCGACGCCGTTCAGTTCCCGGCGCTGTTCTTCCAGATTTTTGGATGGATGCCCGCCCATAACACACCTCCGTGCAAACACTGATATATTATTATATCGTCATACCCATTGTATGTCAACGATCTCGCCGGCCCATACATATGGTATATACAGGAAAAACTTCCCGGTCGATCGGATCGGGAAGTTTTTTTCCGGATCGGTTCAGTACAGGTAAAGGTATATACCGAACCAGTGAGCCGCCGCGCCGAACAGCACGAAGAAGTGCCAGATAAAATGTGCGCCTTTTTTCTTCAGGGCGAACGGGATAATTCCCAGTGTGTACAGCAGTCCTCCCCCCAGGATGAACAGGAACAGCGGTATGTTGTCCCGGATCATCCGGGGCATAAAGATCAGTCCGCACCAGCCGAGCGTCACAAAGAGCGCCATATGGACAGCCCGCGCTTTTTCCGGTCCGAATACGCCGATCAGGGTGATGCCGGTGATGAGGATGATCCATTCCGCGGCGCA
>JAEEGL012763626.1_pt1 | contig 10760 bp, 9 predicted proteins | sample 9134231 | NCBI WGS metagenome assembly JAEEGL01 (sample SAMN16246548, study PRJNA631951) | gut metagenome | biome: gut microbiome; feature: rumen; material: fiber-attached | host: Bos | place: Iran: Karaj | collected 2018-10
CCCCGAATCCTGGAAGCAATATTGCTCATGTCGTCGTCCTCCAATTTTTGTCGTAAACGATAGGGGAAGAGTGAACAGTCTCACTCAAATCCCGTTTTTGGATTGCTTATCCCATTGCTCTCATATACGGCAGCGCATAGAAAATCACAAAGAACAAACCGAGCGCGACGCCGAAAGCTAAGTACAAATACATCAGATTGTGTGTCTTCTTATCCTTCTCAGGATCCTTTTCAGATGCAGGTCGCACATGGAGTTTCTCATATTCGGCAATATCAGTTGCGCTAGCTTTCTTAACCTTATTACCAATCAGCATGCCAATGATACTCATCACGATACCGATGAAGAACGGATCAAGGTAAATAGGAAGTGTCACGCCACTAAGAGCAGAATATGTCTTGGGAATGACACAGCCCAAGAAACCGAGCAGCATCCCCCAGAAAGCAGCACCTTCGCTCATCTTCTTAGACCAAACACTAGTCAGCGCCACAACGCCCCAGGCGGATGCGATCACCGTACCACCGAAGTACATAATCCAGAAAATCTGCGGCGGATTGAAGAACGCCAGAATCAGAACGACTATACTGACAACTGCCATGCCAATACGGGCAATCTTCACGTTCTGCTTTACATCATCTGTTTGCTTACTTGCGAGAATATCATTAGTTAGGGACGAACCAATCAGCGACAGGAAGGTCGAAGCGGACGATACACCCGCAGAGAGGATACCTGTAAGCATAATAACGCCGATGACTAGTGGCATAAGATTCATAGCGCCCCAGATAATTGCAGTACTCTGACTTTCAATATCCGGATTGATCTTATAGATAAACGCGGCGGAGAAGTAAAGTGCCGTCGTAACAGTCACAACACCCATGGAAGCCCAAATAGCGGAACGCTGAACCGTGTGTTCATCCTTCGCCATCAGATACCGGCTGGTCTGCCAGGGGCTGACCATAACGACCATTGCCCACACGATGCCATAGACAATTGCCCATACAAGGTTTTGCCCACCTGTGGGATACATGTAATCGAGGTTGTTCGTCCAAGCGATGATGCCAGGTCGAGTCGTAGACTGGGCAAGAGATGTAATTGCTTCATTCCAACCGCCTGCGGCATTGACAATGTAAGGAATACCGACCAGTGCTGCAGCGAGGAAGATCAGGAACATAATCGTGTCGGTGATCAGCACGCCCTTGGAGCCGGAATACACCGTGAAGATTGTGAAGGACAGCCATGCAATGATGACGCAGATCTTATAATCAAGCCCGGTGATAGAGTTCATCAGGGTAGAAATGCCTTGCATAGCAGAAAGCATATAGGCTGTAACAGCGAACATCAAGGTGATAGACGCCAGCATACGAAGTCGTTTTGAGGAGAATCTCTTACCGAAGTACTCTGGTACTGTGTTTACTTGAGCTCTACGGATGTACTTACCGAAGAGGTTAGCGCCATACACATAACCGGAAGCCTGGAGAACACCGACAATCACGATGCCCATAAAGAAGCCGCCATATACCTCGCCGGTATCTCCCAGGAATGCACCAGTACTCAAGAAAGAAGCAATCAGAGATCCCACGATCAGAATGATCGGTGCGCGGCGTCCAGCTACATAATAGTCGTTTGTGTCTTTGACCTTACGGCCAGCAATAACGCCAACGGTAATAAACACAATTAAGGCGACAATAACGCCAATCAAATATGCGTTCATTCTTTCTCCCCCTTCCTAACCATGTACCCGTAGAAAAGAGCAGATGCTACAAACCATGCTCCGAATGCGATTGATAGTACCAGTTCCATATTCATATCCTCCTTTAATTATGCCAGAATCTCTCCGATTCTTCCCACCAGAAGTCTTTTTCATACTTCCAGCCAATCAATTCCTCAAATTCCTTGCGGTATCCCCGACCATTAATAAACTGGAATGAGAATTCACCGGAATAGTTACCTTCCATTACACACCAGCCACTGGGAGTCAAGACCAGATCCCAGCCAATATATCCGTATTCGGACATTTCTTCCATAAGCTGATCTGTGAATTCCACCAGTTCATTCCACTTAGGAATCTGGAAACCTTTGATTGTAAATCCGGAATCCGGATGGACTTTGTATTTATTCCCATTTTCTTGTGCGCCGTCTGTAATTACAATGCCGGTCGCAGGATCAATCTCTGCATCGAATCCATCAAGCGCGGCAGAAGCAACAAATGTGCCACTGATTCCAACTTTGATCCAAGGATGATAAATGTGGATTTTTCCATCCTTGCCTCGAACAGCTGTAACTCTGATACCATTTACAGAATTCGGATGAAGCACAGCAAGGGATTCGTCCTGAATAATCAGTTCCTCAAGCACCATTCTTGTGACTCTGGACGGATGCCTCTCCTGCAACTTTTTCCCTTCACCCAGAATACTTTCTACAGCCGCTTTATAATCATAGCCAAAGTCTTCCAGGGAAGCTTTATGAACACCGACACCAAATGCATAATCGGCAGGTTTTACCACAAACACGCTATGCTTCTTTGCAAAGTCCGTGAATAGATCGAGATCATTCATATCCCGAACTTCGATAACATCACGCTTGTAGTACGGCTCAAGCCGCTTATAGCAACGATACTTATCTTCCAGCTTAGCAACACGCTCAAACTCATCTCCTGCGTTCCTATTCAGGTGCCTAACATAAACATTGCGGAGGTGATGCACCATATACTCCCGCTTTTCCGCATCATTTTTGTCCTTCAGATGCAGATAAAACTCCTCGTCCACCGTGCAGCCGTAAACCCAGTAGTCGTATATGAATCTCCAGCGGAGTTCCTCTCGCTCTTCCAACGTAGTTTCAGGAGCATAATGCTCGATTTCATACAGCATTTTACTCAACATAAGCGGGGTATAAAAATTTCTTTTCACCCCCCCTAGGTTAATTGTCAGCTCTGAGACAATTCGTTTTGCAATCTCCCGAATCTCGTCCTGATCTTCTGTGATCTTAAGCCATTCCTTTAGCATGTCCCTCTGTTCTCCTTCTTATTTGTCTTCAAGATGTAATACTCGCCGGTTGTATTTGTTCTTCCTAAACGGATAATAGGCTTCCATGATAATCGGCTGACCATGACTATTGATTTCCAGGATTGTGAAGCCGCCGTTATGCGGAATAACATCGAAAGTCAAATAAGGAGTAAACGGAAGATACGCCGAAACATCTTTGACAAGTTTCTTGAATTCATCAAAGTTAGGTATCTTGCTTCCTTCAATCCTCATCCCAGTATCCGGATGATTTTCAATAGGCTCAAATTTATATTCATGATCATACGGCCTGTACAGCGCATGATAAATCGTTCCATCATCAAGATTTACGCCAGCGTAGATGCAGCCAGCGTATCCCGTCGCAACACCCGCATCCTTACAGCCCAAACGAATGCTTGCAGAAGTAATCTGCGGTCCATCATCTTTATCGAAGACGGCGAGCACACGGATAACCGCATAGGTTTCCGGACCGCACAGATTCAAAAAGTAATCATGCGGAGTGATATATTCCGTAATTATGTAATTATCCAGTTTTTTGATCGTTTCTACCATCTTGCTCTCAGGAACTTCCTGTTTGCTGATGTAGAATTTTCCATCTTTCTTCTCTAATTTCATAAAGCCAGCACCGTGGCCACCTTTACAAGCCTTCGCCGCAATCGGATATTTCTCCAAAACCTGCAATACCGCCTTGGTCTTATCCAGTACGACTTTCTCCGGCACATCCAGAGGGAAAGCATCGTTCCCTTTTACCCAATAGAAGTGCCTGGGAAGATACTTATCAAACGACTTCAACAAATAGTAGGTGTTCAACTTGTCGTCAAACCATTGCACGCCTTTGCCGTTGACATACGCATTTACATTATAGAATTCAAAATCAGACAAATAATCTCGCATGTTCTCCTTCGTCATTCCGAACCATGCAATCTTATTTGTAGTATAACCTCTCTCGTGAAAATACTTCTTAGTTTCGGCAGGGACTTCGGGATACTCAAAATCATCGTAGCAGTATTCATTAGCTAGTCTGTCCCATCTGAAATCCACCACACCCGCGTCCTTCGCCATCTTCACGTATTTGAAATAGCGCAGGATACGCTTCGGCGTTTTTTGTTCTTTAAGGGCACTCTGAATCAGCTTCTTTACTGTGACTCTCTTAATGCCATTAATCCTATTGTTCACTACGCCATTCCTCCTGATTTGCACTTTATTAGTTACGATGCCTGGATGGGCAGCGCATCCTATATGTTTATTGCTGCCCATCCAAGCTTTTCTTGTTTAATTGAATAGATCAGTATACTTAGACTCGTCCTCAATCACGCCATAGGCCTTTGCACGCATGACGATCTTCTCTGCCCAGCAGCGATGCGGGCCGATCTCATTCATCTTGTTGCCACTGCTGCTCCTGATCACACCTCCGCTGGTGCCCAGCACTTGGAGAGCATCGTCGTAGACTTCCTTTGTAACAGCCAGCATACCGTTCACATAGGGGATGTGGGTCGGATGGATGATAGTCTTTCCGATAAAACCATTGGCACTGTCAAGAAGGAGCTCACGAAGCAAGCCGTCAACTGCATCGTTGATCAGCGTCTGCTGCTTGAAGAGAGACCTGTTGATCGACTGCGGAGCGTCCTCAAATTTCATATCCTTCGTAGCACGGAAGTATTCCCATACAGGACCGGAAACACTGTAATCATTGTGACGGGAGAACACATTCAGAACATCCTTTAGGCAATCGGAAACCGTCATGATGTCATAGATCGTATAATTGATACCACGACGCATACCGAACACGGAAGACCAGTCGGTGCCACCGACGCGAACATTCAGCACCAGATTCTTATGCCGGTCAAGGATTTCCTTCACGCCCATCAGTTCAGGAATTCGGGTCTCCAGATATGCCATCTCCTTGCTCTCCAGAATCGGCATCCCATAGATAACCTCACCGAACTTCTTATTCAGGTACTCCAGGTGCTCGTAATATGCCTCACCAACCTCCATATTGAACTTCGGGAAGTTGAAAGCTGTAACCAGATGGATATGCTCCGGCTTCAGCATGGAGGAGAAGTGTTTGAACTGCTCCACGTTCCGCACGCGGAAAATGATCAGCGGGATTTCTTCATACTTGATGGTTCCCTTCTCCAGTTCTACATTCAGCGCATCGAGCAGATTGATAACGTTCCGCTCCGCCTCCGGCACTAATTCTTCCTTGCATGCATCCTCAAAGCACATGACCATTGAGGTCAGGCCGGGATACTTCTTCATCAGGATTGGCTGCAGGAAGTCCTTCGTGCCCGGCATATACATTGTTGCGCCAAGGCAATACCTCAGCATTTCCCTATCGGTGTACTTATCAAAGTTGATGGGTTCCATTACGAACTTTGAACTTGGCTGATAAGCGTGGTGTCTCATGCTCTTTTGTTTCCTTTCTCGCCGCCAGAACAGCTTTTCTGCCGCGGCTCTCCTTTAATGATTATGTTAATCCGAAAAACCCGGAGAAACACCTTTGTTTACCAATCTCTCGTATAGAAAACGCGAAGATTATATTTGTTTTTCCTGAACGGGAAGAATGGTTCCAGGTTTCTGACTTGCCCGTGACTATTAATTTCCAAAATCTGAAATCCTGTATCTGTAGGAATAATGTCCATTACAAGATAAGGTGTCATGGAAAGATGGGCCGATACACGTCTCGACATCTCCACAAGCTGTTCAAAATTTGGCAATGTAATCCCGGTCAGATTAACTCCAGTATCCGGATGTGTTGTAATTGGCATCCCTGTAATAATCCCCTGAGCGTCCCCACTTCGAATTAACGGGTGGAATAATCTGCCCGTTTCCAAATCCACGCCACAGTTGACACATCCATCATAATCAGTTACCAAACCTGATGTAGAAGTTCCTAAACGCATTAGTATAGCGGTGAGCTGCGGTCCCTCTTCCTTATCGAAAACTGTAACTGTACGTATCACAGCAAACCGGTTTTCTCCGCACGCTTCTCTGAACACTTTATGGGGAATACCATATTCCGTAAGAATATAATCATCAAGGGAACTGATGAGTTTCGAGACTTCCTCTTTTGTTGCAGGAGAGTCGTTGATCGTATAATCCTCTTCTATTCCCTGAATTTTGTAGAATCCTTTTCCATGCCCTCCAGAACATGATTTAAGTGCAATGGGCATGTCTTCAAGGATGTTCAACACATCCTCCATCGTACCGTAACGCTTCTGATCAGCATCCATTGGGGCAAGTTCGCCATTTAATATATAGTAAAAATGGCGGGGCATGTATTCTTTGAAAGCGCTCAATACATAATAGGTCGTAAGCTTATAATCAAACCACTTGATAAGAAGTCCATTCTTTGAATAATTATGTGGATTGTAAAAGTCAAAGTCTGAGATATAATCGTTATAGTTCTCCTTCGTTAGACCATACCAACCAACTTTGTAGCTTGTAAATCCACGTTCGTAGTACCATTCCTTTTCTTCCTGCGGAATTCCAGTATCTGCAAAGTAGTCATCTGTATATTCTTCAGCAATTCTTTCATAGCGAAAAGGGACTATTCCCCTCTCTCGTGCAAGCTGATAGAAGTGGGTGTATTTTTCTGCCCTTTCGGAATTCTCGCCGTTTCTTCTTAAATACTTTCCAAGACCTTCATGCATTGAGCGATCATCCATTTTTACACCAAACTCCCTCTCGGACTCCAAATAGCTTCCGGATAATATTCATCGATCATGCGCTTAACTAAGGCGCACTGTTTCGCTCTCTTCTTCGCGTCATCCTCGGAGCTATCCCAGCTGTGGGTCTGGGCCACGGAACCGCCGGTTTTCAGATAAATAGGAGCGGCAACACGGATCATCTCTGGCACCTCATAGTGACGGATGAAGCCGCCTGTGGACTTCGGGTTCTCGGTGTGCAGATCCAGAGGAATATCAATCGCCTGACGCATTGCAGCCATCATCTGAAGCTGGATGTCGCGGACAGGGTTCAGCGAGTCTGCGCCGATGGATTCAAGCAACTTTGCAGAGCAGGGATTGCCGTGACCAGCGTGAGCAGACAGTTTGAAGTGGCAATCTGCGCTGATCTCACCAGCTTCGCGCATCTTGTTAAGAATCCAGATGCAACCCTCGTCATAGACTAGGAAACCACGGCATCCAAGACGGTCAGCACGCTTTACATCCTCAATCGCTCTAACAATCTGTTCCTGGCCACGTAGACGATACCCCATCCTTACGCCTTCTTCTGTGTTCACAGAAGCAGAGGTATCCGTGGTTGCACGGGGACCAATCGCAAGGATCAGGTCAGTCTGATACTCATGTGCCAGCTCAACCATCTTGCTGATTTCTTCATCGGTCAGCCGCATGATGCCCTGGGTCTGGGTAACGCGATGGAGATATAGACCATAACCGTCAATTGCCTCTAGCAATGCTTTCATAACTTTGGGTCCCTGAATGCCGGGAACCTCGAAACGGTACTGACCGCCATCCTTGAACCGCTTCTCTGAAGTGGGCAGATCATACGCATCCCCGCCGGGAAGACCAACGGACTTCAAGAACTCTCTCGTTTTATCCATGCTATTCATATTGTTTCTCCTTCATTAAATGTATTTTGCCTTCCGGCTTGGAATGTTTATCTGTAATTGGCCGCATAAGCCAATAACAAGCTTCTCTTCTCCGCGAGTTCCTCTTCCGTCATCGGGTTCTCTGGATCACCCTTTGCATAATCCACACGGCATGTCTTTTCTGTTCCATCTTTCATCCGCACAGTTATAACAGCAATCCGCATCTTAGGACTTTCAGCTGTTAAGGACGAATCCTCAACAACCTTTACCTTCTGCGCCAACATAAAAGTCTTCTCATCCAGCGGTTCAAAGGCTGAAAGGTCTGCCCGTCCATAAAGAAGACCAGCGGCAACCGCATATGGCGTACTCAGTTTTGCGGAGGCTATACTCTGAATATCCGTGTGGTCATGACCCTTGACACCCAAACGGTACGTCTTTACTTCCACACTCTCGATTCGTTCCACATCGATATCTTTATGCAGCTCAATCGCTGCTTCTACCGCAGAGTGGCTGTGTCGGCAAGAGGCATAAGGCTTTACGTAGATGCGTTCAATCTCAAAATCCTCTTCATCCCCTACCAACTTCTCTAGACTCCACTCATCAGCAAAAGTCTTAAAGAAGCCTCTTTCACCGCCGAACATATCATCCGGAGTCTGGTAATCCGTCAAACCCATATATGCCGCAGTCAATCCATCCATAGCAGCTCTGCCAACGTTATAGGGCTTAATCTCTGACCCCTGCTCCTGGATTTCCAACATACCGGCAGCGCTTCCCGCCGCGCACGTCAGAACCCGGTTCATCTGCTCTTTATTCATACCAAGTGCAAATGCGACACCAACTGCTGATCCGATCGTTCCGCAGGTACCCGCCGTATGGTAACCTCTGTTCTTATGGCTCGGCTGCATAGCGATCGCCACACGGCAAGCCGCCTCGTAGCCCATAATGATGCCAATCTTGAACTGCTCATCGTTTATCTTATTCTCATCACTTGCCGCATTAATCGCTGATATGATTGAGGCACCGAGGTGGATCATTGCAAAACGCTGTCCATCATCCAGTTCCAGAGCGTGAGCATTAAAGCCATTGATAAGCGCCGCCGTCTTGCTGTCAACCCTCTTCTCATATCCGATCAACTCAGCGGTTCCAAAAGGCAGCAGATCCAATAGATTGCACCAACGTCCTCTGTTTTTCACTGCCCCAGCAGCCGTAACTGCCATATAATCTTCTTTACATGCTTCCGCTCGTTTTCTTATCTCGTCCGAAATTTGCTCTGCTTTACTGAACAGATAATCGACGAGTTCCTGTGTTACATTTGGCATATGCCTTTCCCTTCCTTACAAATACCTATAAGGCGCTATACTCTCAAGCTCTCCCTTGTCAAAACAGACTATATTTCTGAATGCGTCGTGCATCATAGCGCGGAAGGAATCCGCAGTCACACCAGCAATATGCGGAGTAAGGATCACGTTATCAATCTCCTTCAGCGGGTAGTCCTCCGGTATCGGCTCCATTGCGTGTACATCGAACGCGGCATAGGAAAGCTTGCCGGATTCAAGAGCATCCGACACAGCTGCTGGATCAACAATCTCTCCTCGCGCTGTGTTGATGAGAATCGCGCCGTTCTTCATCTTGCTAACATTCTTCGTGTTAATCAGCTTCCTAGTCTCGTCCGTTAACGCACAGTGAATCGTCACAACGTCGGAAGATGAAAGCAACTCATCAATGTCCACAAAGGTCATGTTGTTCTCGGATTCAAACGATGGATCCATCTGTAACAGGTTATAATAGAGAATACAAACGTGGAACGGCTTCAAAAGTCCTACCAATGTCTTCGCTATATTACCCATTCCGATGATGCCGACGGTCTTCCCCTTCAGTTCTGCCGTCTGAACACCCTGCTCCTGCTTCTTCCAGATGCCAGCCTTTGTGTTCCTGTTTATCGTCGGAAGTTTCCGAAAGCAGGAAAGCATGAGAAGAAGCGCATGTTCAGCAACGCTCTCCGCGTTGACGCCCTGGTTTACATAGAGGGGAATTCCTTTCTCCTTGATTGCATCCAAATCAAGAGCATCCAGGCCGACACCAGATCGTTGAATCATCTGTAGCTTTCCTGCTTTATCCAGCACCTCTCTGTTTATCTTCAGTCGCCCTCCGGCAAGGATGTAGTCAACATCAGCTACAGAGGCCGTGAGCGCCTCCTGTGTCTGCTCAGGAAGAAAGCGGATATCAAACCCTTCCGGAACCTGGCTATGAACGATCTGCAATGGAGTTCCTGTATATTTATTTGTAAATAGTATTGTTCTCATTGACCTCATCTCGCCATTCGGCTTATTCCGTTGATATCAAGGATATCTATCTTTTCCAATACAGTATCTGTTTTCTTATCCAATTCACTGCAGGATTCCGCTGTGATCAGCAGCGTTACAGCACGGTTACTGGATGTTCTATTTGCATCAACTTCATCTCCACGCTTCTTCAGAACCGCACCATAATCTACTATTCCATCTTTCAACAGTTCATCAAGCCCCGTAACTTTTCCAAACACACCGGGATCCATGTACAGGAGTAATGTTGAAAGGTGACGCGGCTTTTCAAACCTCCCCGCCAACGACATCTCTTCTCCCAGGAAGGACCGTATCGAAAGGTCTACGATATCGACGCCTGTCGCTCTCTTTACCATCTGGAAGCTAAGACCTCCGCCAATCCGAGGCGCAAATTCCAGTACGCTGATAATCCCATTATTCAGCTTTGCCTGGTAGAAGAAGGGGGTGTTCACAAGACCAAAGGAGTCCACAATTCGCCGAGCAATCTCCGCAGCCTGTTTTTCTTCCGCCTCCGTCATCTCTGCCGGTACGATGGATCCACCAGAGTTCAACTCGATGGAATTCTGAGACAGTGTTCTCTTGCTTCTCGTCATCAGAACATGCGCGTTTCCGTTGATGGCTGCGCAATCAACCTGAATCTCAATTCCGGGACAATACCCTTCTACAATACCTTGCCCAGAGCGGCTGACCTTCAGCGCATCTTTAGCGAACTCTTTAAGCTCTTCGAAATTGTCCGCTTTGTGTACGCCTTTCGAGCTATACGCATCTACAGGCTTTACGACAACAGGATATTCCAGTTCGCATTTGTTAAGCTCATCTGGGCTAGTAAACAACATGAAGTCGGATGTCGTAACGCCGCCAGCCTTAAAC
>JAEEGL013128646.1_pt1 | contig 10760 bp, 10 predicted proteins | sample 9134231 | NCBI WGS metagenome assembly JAEEGL01 (sample SAMN16246548, study PRJNA631951) | gut metagenome | biome: gut microbiome; feature: rumen; material: fiber-attached | host: Bos | place: Iran: Karaj | collected 2018-10
CGTGACAGTCCAAGGGCATCAATGCCGAAATCGTAGAAGGCCGCCACCGTGACGGGCATGGACGGGTTGAAGTTTTTGGCGATCTTTGAGGCAATGAGTTTGTTGTAGCAGAGGAAAAGCGTGCGCTTTCCGCAGTCGGCGAGCTGCCTCGCCTTCTCCGTGGCCAGCAGCGTCTTGCCGGAACCGGCGCAACCGCAGACCTTGAGTCTGGGAAATGCGGCGAAAAGGGAGAGAAACTGGCGCGGGTTAATAGAGTGACGTTCGATTTCAGCTGTTTCAAAATCGACGGCCGCACCAACGGCATCTTCGGATTCGGCGGTGGGCGCCAGTACGTGCAGAATGTCGTCCACGGTGGACGTGGCTTCCGCAGCGGCATGTATCGTGGCGTTGTCGTGTATGTATGAGACCATCCATTTTTCGACATCCTTGTTCAGTAGGCGCGCGTCGATCAGCGCCGACTTGTCACCCAGCGGCAAGTCAAGATTGTCGGCCCTGGCGAAGGGAAAGGCGACGGCGTAGGCCATCCTGAAGGGGAGGCTGTTAGCATTCAGCCGCTTCATCAGCAGCCGGGAGAAGTCGTACATGTTGCCCCGGGCTTGGCCGAAGGGATCGCAGGGCCGGCCGTCGACCGTGTACTTGCCATTGCGGCAGGCAATCTTCCCGCCTTTCACCTCGACAACTAAAATCCCGCGAAGAGGATTGAAGAGGAGGAAGTCTATTTCCCTGTCATAGTAAATGCCGTTCCTGCCCTTCGCCGGGAAGGACACGGAATGGAACACGAACCAGTCGGGCCCGAGTTTCTGCTTCATGACCTCCAGAAAGAACTTTTCCGATTCGGTCGCGTCTTCAAGCTTGGACTCATTGTAGTAGAGATGAGGATTGCCTTCCATGTCGTTGCTCCGTCTCATCCGTGCCGGGGCACTATGCCCTCAGGCCAGGTTGCTTACCATTGTATCACCAATGGAATTTCCATACAGTAAGAATGCGATTAAGCCAGAGAACGGGAACCTCAACGACCTCAAGCACAATCTCGTCCTCTCCGCCGTCTTCGATGCCGATTTTGCATTCCGTGCCTACATCATTAGTTTTTTGATAGGTCTCGGACTGTTTATATGGCTCCGCGTCACAGGGCCGTGCCCCATAAGCCCCGGTACAAGCAGGGTGGACCGATCTACAACTCGGCGACCAAATGGTGGGAGTACAGGAAGTAGTTCGTCATTGGAGCCTGACACCGAAACGGTGTCAGGCTCCAAAAAGCCGCAAAAATGATTATTCGGTTTAATTAGAACCAACCTCGCGAGTCCCAAATCAAACTCACGACTTCTTTTTATTCTATCTACTGTGAGAACGAGATCCGCCTTGGCGCACAGTGGGTGTCAGACACCGGTGCCTGTCATAGAAACGGTGTCAGGCTCCAAGAACCACGCCGGACTTCCGTCCGCGGGTCCTGGTGGCGACTAGACACAGGCCCGTTATCCCCTCGCGTCGTAAGGGCAGTTCTTTTCGCGGACTCCAGTCGCATGCCTTCGGGCCGTCCTTCCAGCTGCCACCGAAAAGAAGGCCGCTGTCATTACCATTCTCGCATGTCCACTCCCAGAGGTTGCCGAACATGTCGTAGAGTCCCCAGCCGTTGTCCTTCAAGAGTCCCATCTGACACGGTCCCGACATGTCTTCTTGTATCTTGGCCGCAATTTCCGAGCTTCCGGCGATGTCGGCTCTGACCGCCACGGTCATTGGGAGGCCGACTTTGCCCTTGCCCGCCTTCATTAATGTTGAAGAACGCGGATGACCTCTATAATAGGCTTCGGACTCAAGACTTGAACCTCTCGCCATGCAGGCTTCGAATCCAGATTGATAGGAAGCCCCGCCGGCGCGGCACGCGAACCGCCACTCGCCCTTTCTTGGAATGCGGAAAACCAGTCGCGCCTGCTTGACCTCGGGGACGTCGTTCAGATTTCGTACAAAGACACGGCAGTCATCAAGGAATACGTCGTCGACGGGGAATTTCGTCAAATCCTCGTCCTTTTTCGGGAAAACGGAAGGATTGTCCCCCATCAAGGCCGTCCAAAGCGCCTGCGAAACGGTCGTTTTAGCCATAAAGAAGGCATTGTGCGGCTTCTTTCCTGGTTCATGCTCGTTTTCGATGTAGACAAGGTTGTCAAGCAAGTCCAGTACGAGTGGCTTGACGACCATTGCCCGATGCAGCATTCTGTCTCCTGAAATCGTCATGAGCCCAGTATACATGATAAGAAGATGCCGTCGCAACCCAAAAGTGATTTTTCGGCCAAATTAGAACCAACCTCAAAACCATTCAAATCCCTTACATTTTCCACAACACATTGTCTGGCAACATACTATGCCAAAATTCCCCTATTAGGCGCTTGGCAGCGGCTTTGTCTATTCACTTTGCAGGTCATAACGAAAGGAACTCAACATGACGGACAAGGACAACCTCAAGGACTGGGCCATAATCACGGCGGTCTTCGGACCCGACAAGGCCCTGACCATACATTGCACTATCGTTTTCGGATCGATAATCGCATTTCTTCTCGCTCTTGGCGGATGCCTCGACTAGGCATCCGACATCCTCCGCCATGGAGATTCGCCCTCGCTTGCGTCGTTGACGAACTTCCCCGGAGGGAAGAAGACCCGGGTCATGCTCCTCCGCTACGCCCTGCTCGCTGTGCTTTTCTTCCCCGAGCAGTCCGCCTACGCGGTTCTTCGCGGAATTGAGAAGCGCCATCCCGGACTCCTCGGCACCTTCCGCGACAACATCAGCAACGACCTCGCCTGGTACGCGCGGTTGCGCGACAAGCTGAAGGCCGAACGACGCCAGGCATGGAACTCCATTCCCGGAGCCGAGCCGGGCGACACACTAGAGATACTTCTCGATCAAACCGCCTAGCGCCCTTTAGCTTTTTCTTCAACCCCAGCTTCTCCCTGAATTCTTTGGATTCAGAGCAGGTTTAACGTCGCCGGTGAAAAAGAAAACAACCATAACAACTCAAGGGCAACCAACATGCTGGAATTGCTCGCCAACCGGCTCGCGCGGCCGTGTTAGGCCGTGCTTCCAGCCCTGTTGTTGACACAAGTTGTTTAGGTTGTTTCCAATTTCACCACTGGTCACAACCACCGATTGGCGCGGCTCCAGACAAAATTTCATGCCAAGTTCAAACGTACGACTTGTTCTTGCATTATGCACTGCGAGAACGTGGTCCGCCTTTGCTCACTGTTGGTGTTTGACACCGGTGTCAGACATGCCTTGCCACCAAAAGTATTATTCCGCTTTAATAGAACCAACCTATGCCGCAAAGTTATTCCAGTGCCCTTCGAAATCCTCTATATACCATGTAATGTGAAAGGATAACCGCAATGGCTAAAAGCAGCAACCTCGACAACCTCAAGCACTATCTCGGCATCGCCGCCGTGTTCGGTGTCGATTTTGCATTCTGGACCTACATCACTGGTTTTCTGATAGGTCTCGGACTGTTTATATGGCTCTGCGTCACAGGGCCGTGACCCCCGGGGGGCACTCCCTCGCCGGGCAGATGGGGGCTGGCTTTGACGGCCGGGACGGTGCCCGACCCTCCCGGAGCTTTGCGTTTTTTGCCAAGAATTCCGCATTGAAATCCAGAGCCTCGCATTTCGTGGGCTTATCCATGAACGACATATGAGTGGTTAGTGATTAGTGATTAGTTGTTAGTCGTTAGTGGTTGGCTTCTGGCCATTAGCGGTGGGCGGCAGGCCAAAAGCTAGAAGCTGAAAGCTATTGTTGGCGCTCCAGGTCTTGCCTTGCCCTCAAAAGTATTCTTCCGCCTAAATAGAACCAACCTATGCCGAAAACCTTTTCCTGTTGGCAGCGGATTTGTCTATAGGGAAGTGAAAGGCAGCGTCACAGCCCTATCGTTCTCTGTCCCCTTAGTGAGTTTTCCCCGAAATTGGAACCAACCTGTGTGGCTTTTTCAATCCAGTGGTGTCATTTTTCTGGTCTTGAATATGAAGGGTGGATGGAAGATTGGTACTGTGAAGATGTCACTCTTAACTTTTCACCTTAACCTGTGTGCCATAACTACTACCCGGAGAACCAACATGGATACGAACATCACTAACGACAACCGAGGAGAGGACAACATGGACAACAATGGCGGCACGGGAAGCGAGCTTGGGCTGTTTACCGAACTCGTCGCCCTGTTCGGCGCGAAGAAGGGGTCGGACATTTACTTCGTCATAACCTGCATCAAGCTCATCTTGATCGCCGTCTGGCTGTTTTGGTGCTGCACATCGGATTAATGGATAACGATGGTGCGGTTCTAAAGAGAAAAATTACACGCCAAGATCAAACTCACGACTTTTCCTAGCAATATGTGCTGTAATAACCCCAACCTGGAGAACACCATGAGCGACGACACGAACAACGGAGCAACCACCATGAACGACGACACGAACAACGGAGCAACCACCATGGACAACAACGCGAACAACGGAGCAAGCAACATGAATGCAGTCTGGAACAATGACAAGTCGGGCAAGTCTTTCTTGACCAAGGCTGACGTCGAGGAAATGCATTCGCCAATGGTCGCGCGCGAGGTGAAGTGCGCAACTCCGCCGATGACACCCGAGGAGGTGCGCGCCGCGTTCCGGGAAATGAAAGCCGCGGAAAAGCGTGGCGACGACGCCAGGCGGCGCATTGTCCGCGACCGCATTTTCAATTCGATGATCCTCCTGGTGTTCAAAATCACCAGGAAAACGGTCGAATGGCACCGCCGCAAGTTCAGAAAATCCTCTATCACCTTCATGGACTACCTGCACGGAGGCTACTCGGCGCTTTACAACGCCATTGACGAGTTCAACCCCGAGAAAGGCGTCCGCCTTTCCACGTATGCCTATACGGCGATAATGAGGAAGCAGAACGAAATGGCACACATCCGCAATTGGAACAAGGGCGACAACGCACTTTTGAGCCTGGAGGAAGAATACGGTGAAGACTGGGTGAGGAAGCTCAGCGATGCCATCGCCTCCAATTGCGAACCCGTCGACTCGCAGGTGTCGCGCAACGCGGACGGCGCCGCCGCGTGGGCGTGTCTGGAGATTCTGTCCAAAAGGGAACGCGACTGCCTCTTCGCCAGATACGACCTGCGGAATGACAACTCGCTGTTGGCCGACGTTGCCGACAAGTACGGGATCACCGCCGCGCGGGCAAGCCAGATCACGAAGGAGGCCGTAAAGAAGCTCCGCGCGCGATTCGCCGCGTAACATGATTGTGGTGTCAGTCGTCGATATGACTGGCTCCACAATCATGCAACAAAAAAACACCTCCGCCCTTAACTTTCACAGCGGTTTGCGTAAAGTATTACCCGTGGTTTTCACCACAATCATTCACACCAACCAATGAGGACGACAATGACATCAACCGAAGCAGCAAGAATTCCAAATGTAAAGCCCCTGATCAGCAGAGGATTTAGGAAAGAGACTGAAGCGGTGCGGCAACTTCACCAACTCAGCCGGGACCGGGGAATCCTGGTGGAAGACAACCACTTGATCCCGAAGAAACTAATCCCTCGCGTCATGGAAGTACTTCAGGAGAACGGAATCGATCCGGACAAGTACTACAGGAAATCAACTCGACATGCCCCCGAGCCCCGGTACAAGCAGGGTGGTCCAATCTACGACTCGGCGACGAAGTGGTGGGAGTACAGGAAGTAGGTCATCCGACCTACCGACTTCTCCCTTATGTAATGTGAAAGGATTCCCGCAATGGCTAAAAACAACGACCTCGACAACCTCAAGCACTATCTCGGCATCGCCGCCGTGTTCGGTGCCGATTTTGCATTCTGGACCTACATCATCGGTTTTCTGATAGGTCTCGGACTGTTTATATGGCTCTGCGTCACAGGGCCGTGACCACCGGGGGGCACGCCCTCGCCGGGCAGATGAGGGCTGGCTTTTGCGGCCAGGACGGCGCCCGGCCCTCCCGAAAAAAACTCTGCGCCTCTGCTACTCTGCTTTCTTTGCGTTGAAATCAACCCCGCGCCCTTCGGCTACCGGCTTCTGGCCCGCTATTCTGTCTCGTGGAAGATGGTCTTCCCGGCCACCGATTGGCGCGGCTCCAGAACAAAATTTCACGCCAAGATCAAACTCACGACTTTTCCGTGCATTATGTATAGTGGAAGCGGAATCCGCATAGGCGCAGTTCGTGTGTCGGACTCCCCGAAACGGTGTCAGACACCAGAAATCGCAAAAGTTTTGCCTAAATAGAACCAACCTGGCAGGCTCAACTTCAAAAGCACGACTTTTCCTAGCACTTTTCACTGTGAGAACGAGGTCCGCCTTGGCGCACTGCGGGTGTCTGACACCGGTGTCAGACACCCGCAGTGCGCCAAGGTAAATGCGCGCCCTTAACTTTTCACCCACCCCACCTACAATAACCCCAACCTGGAGAACACCATGAACAACAATGCTCAAAAGACACCGACGACATCATCCAAAACGGGCACGATCCCGAACATAGCCTCCCTTGTCAAAAGGGGGTTCAAGAAAGATGGCGAAGCCGTGCGGCGACTCCACCAACTCAGCCGGGACTGCGGGATCCTGGTGGAAGACTACCATTTGATTCCACTGCATCTGATCCCGCGCGTGATGGAGGTGCTCCAGGGAAACGGAATCGACCCCGACAAATATTACAGGAAGTCGACCAGGGACAATTGGGGCCGCTACGAACAGGGCGGAGCCTTTTACGATATCACGAGAGTTTTCCGTCCATCGCAATGGCTGGCGGCATACATGAGCTAGCCCGGAAACGGGCGTGACAACACGACAACCGGAGGAGTAGACATCATGGACAATGACATGCTTGGAAAAATCGGCCGCGGATTCTGGAACGACGGAATCTTCGGCGCAGTCAGAGCCGCATTCGGCATAGACCAGCAGCGACAGACGCGGACAATGGCCGACAAGAATGGCCCAGGCGTCGGCCGGCTCGTCCCTGAGGGCGCCCGCGTCAAAAGGCTCGTCATCGACGACTCCGGCATAGAGGGCTTCGAAGTCGACGCGGTCTGGCTTGATCGCTTCCGCAAGGTTCAGCCATTCACCATGTCGCGCGAGCGCCCGACGCTCCGCGACCTCGTCAGCGACATCGTCGCCCTTGAGCTTGCCTGCGGCGATCTAGACTACCTCAAGGAGATTGTGGACACGATTGTCCGCGAACTGGGCGCGGAGAAGCCAATCATGGTCCTTCTCGACATGAGAATGACGGTGAAGGAAGACAAGGACGAGCCTGAAATCAGCGTTGCTCTGACGGACGCGGGAGTCAATGTCCTCCGCACGGCCGCAGCGTATGCAATGGGCTGCGAGATGACCGGACGGCCGCTCTTTCTTGACTCCTTCGAACTCGACTACATGGACAGAGGCGATCGGATCGCCGCGCTCTACAAGTTGTCGCTTGCATTGCCGGCGGGCGGCGGACGGCTTGTTGCCCGCGGAATTGGTTTCGTCGGCCTGTGCATCGTCTTGCGGGTGCTCATGCAACACGCGTCCTGCCGCACGGATGGCCCGCTGGATAAATTCAGCATGGGGAATGTGGGCACCTTCAGCCAGTTCTACCCTTACTCGCCTCTTCTTGGTTCCTTCTCCCCTCTGGACCTCTTCATCTCCCGCGACCGCGCGCAGGTGACGCTCCTCCACGATTTGGTGACGAACCTCGGCAATCTGATGGGCAATTACCTAGAAGGCGCCGGCCGCGCCGTGTGGCAGCGGTGGCGGGAAAGGCAGGTTGAAGTCCACAACGTCTACATCATAAACAAAGATGCGCTGCCCGCGCCACTGGAACCATTTCAGAGCTTCATCTCCAGGGCGACAAAGAAGATCAGGAAGAATCTTCGGGAGGAAAAGCGCGATCCGACGCTCTTGGATCTCATCAATGCGGTCAACTCCGATCCCGGACTTGGCGAGGGTGATAGAGAACAGTGGCTTGAGACCATGGCCGATCTGATGAGTTACCTGATGGTCGACAAGACTAGGAACTCAGACCTCGCGAAAGCCCTGGAGTCGGTCACCGTCGTCCTTAATTCCTTTGAATGGGGGGATCTCTCCTAGGCATTACCGTTAACACCATCGAACTAGACAACACTGAAGGAGACACAACATGGACATGTCCATCACAAACGACAACGAACTCACTGTCACGACGCCTATGCCTGGAGGTCGCGAGGCTCTCGCCCGCTATGGCGCAATGATCCGGGAAGGCCGGCCCACGGCCGAGATCGAGGACTTTGTCCGCCAGTACCCGAACAATCCAGGACATGGCGTTTCGCGCCGCTGGTTGATCGAGCATAGCGTCTGGTCAATGCTCTTCTTCGGCCGTGAAGACATCCAGGCCTTGGAGGGGTACCGTCACTACCTTAACAAGGTCATTTACACGCAGGCCCTCAATCGCGAGAAGGAGCGCAAGGCCGTGGCAACGGGTGATTGGGGACGTCTGGTGCGCCATCCGAATCGTGAGAGCGCGTGGAAGCCGTTGAAGTCTGTCGTGTTCACTCGCGCCCAGCTCCAAATCGACTCTCTTTTCCTTAACAACGAGTCGCCACGGGCGATTCTGCGCGTCTGCGTGGGGCTTGGGAAGGCAGACCGCGCCGCCGTCTTTGCCAATTCGCCCTGGGTCTTCCGGTTCTTCGCCCCGCAGTTTCTAAACTGCTGCAAACGAGACAAGCTTCATTTTCTGAGGAAACGGCTGAACGAAATGCCGATCCAGGTGGCGTCCGCCTGCATTGGCATGATCCTGGCCGATGACGGCGATGTCAGGGACGACATCCGCGAACTCTTCAGACCCGCCCTCCTTTGCCGTCAATCGCTCTTTACGGAGGCGGTATTGAACTACGCCCATGATTTGCGCACACTATGGTCCATTGCCACGACCATCGGCGATGCCATCTGGTACTTCCGCCTTGCGCATTTCGTCCCTAGCTTCGACTGGTTGATGAATGAGGCGCCGGAAGACTACGAAAGACCTGATGACTATGTCGTGATCCCCTCCCGCTACGGCGAATGCAACAATGCGACATGGGACCAGATCATCTCCTTTCACCGCAAGTTCAGATGCAATGTCCGCGACATCTCCTCCGACATCCTCCGCCATGGGGATTCGCCCTCGCTTGCGTCGCTGACGAACTTCCCCGGAGGAAAGAAGACCCAGGGCATGCTCCTCCGCTACGCCCTGCTCGCTGTGATCTTCTTCCCCGCACAGTCCGCCTGCGCGGTTCTTCGCGGAATTGAGAAGCGCCATCCCGGCCTCCTCGGCACCTTCCGCGACAATATCGGCAACGACCTCGCCTGGTACGCGCGGCTACGCGACAAGCTGAAGGCCGAACGGCGCCAGGCATGGAACTCCATTCCCGGAGCCGAGCCGGGCGACACACTAGAGACACTTCTCGTTCAGACCGCCTAACGGTTTACGAAGGCCACAAGCTAGAAGCTGAAAGCTATTATGACGCTCCAGGTCTTGCCTTGCCACCAAAAGTATTATTCCGCTTTAATAGAACCAACCTATGCCGCAAAGTTATTCCAGTGCCTTTCGAAATCCTCTATATACCATGTAATGTGAAAGGATAACCGCAATGGCTAAAAACAGCAACCTCAACAACCTCAAGCACTATCTCGGCATCGCCGCCGTGTTCGGTGTCGATTTTGCATTCTGGACCTACATCACTGGTTTTCTGATAGGTCTCGGACTGTTTATATGGCTCTGCGTCACAGGGCCGTGACCACCCGGGGGGCAGAAGCCCCCGTTTCTTTTCACATTCGTCTAAGGCTTTGCCGTTCACATTATAAATACGAACTTGTCAGGCGCTGGTGTCTGACACCAAATGATGCTCAAAGAGCCCTCCGAAACCGACCTGTGCGGAAAACATAGCCCGGTTGGCAGCGGTATTGTCTATCGGAAAGTAAAGGTGCCCTTAACTTTTCACCCACCCCACCTACAATAACTCCAACCTGGAGAACACCATGAGCGACAACACGAACAACGGAGCAAGCAACATGAATGCAGTCAGGAACAATGACAAGCCGGGCAAGTCTTTCTTGACCAAGGCCGACTTCGAGGAAATGTATTCTCCAATGGTCGCGCGCGAGATGCAGTGCGCAACTCCGCCGATGACACCCGAGGAGGTGCGCGCCGCGTTCCAGGAAATGAAAGCAGCGGAAAAGCGCGGCGACGACGCCAGGCGGCGCATTGTCCGCGAACGCATTTTCAATTCGATGATCCCCCTGGTGTTCACAATCACCAAGAAAACGGTCGAATGGCACCGCCGCAAGTTCAGAAAATCCTCGATCACCTTCATGGACTACCTGCACGGAGGCTATTCGGCGCTTTGCGACGCCATTGACGAGTTCAACCCCGTGAAGGGCGTCCGCCTTTCCACGTATGCCTATACGGCGATAGTGAGGAAGCTGAACGAAATGGCCCACATCCGCAATTGGAACAAGGGCGACAACGCATTTTTGAGCCTGGAGGAAGAATACGGCGAAGACTGGGCGGCGAAGCTCAGCGACACCATCGCCTCCGATTGCGAACCCGTCGACTCGCAGGTGTCGCGCAATACGGACGGCGCCGCCGCGTGGGCGTGTCTGGAGATTCTGTCCAAAAGGGAGCGCGACTGCCTCTTCGCCCGATACGACCTGCGGAATGACAACTCCCTGTTGGCCGACGTGGCCGACAAGTACGGGATCACCGCCGCGCGCGCAAGCCAGATCACCAAGGAGGCGGTGAA
>JAEEGL013425634.1_pt1 | contig 10760 bp, 10 predicted proteins | sample 9134231 | NCBI WGS metagenome assembly JAEEGL01 (sample SAMN16246548, study PRJNA631951) | gut metagenome | biome: gut microbiome; feature: rumen; material: fiber-attached | host: Bos | place: Iran: Karaj | collected 2018-10
CTAGAATGCTGAACGGCATAGAAGTATGGCCTGTCGTGCAGTTTCTCGACAGATTGTGGAAAAGGAAGATACTATAAAACAAGTTAGCACAGAAACAACAAAGAACCCACAAAGAGCTCACCAAGAAGGCAACAATACGGAAATGCGGAGAAAATGTATATTTTCCGCTACGTCCAAAGGTGTCAAAGGTTTATGCAATCTTGCAATTCGACTGCAAAATTACATAAAATATCAGAACTGGCAAATATAATATTAACAATCTGTATTCTCTATCGTTCCCGGATGCTGACGGCGAAGCCGCCGCAGGGGGCCATTTTGAGTTTCAGGACGGTCTTGCTGGTGACGGTCTTTTGGGTGATGGTGTAGGCTTGGGGGTTGTAGCCCTCTTTTTGGGCGGCATCCCAGCCGATAGTGACATCGGAGACATAACCGCTGGCGGCCTTGGCATCGGCATAGATAGTGGCTTCGTATTTCACACCAGGCTTGAGGAAGTCGAGGCGGACGGAGAATTCGCGGGCATTCTCGTCGGTGACGCCGCCTATGTACCAAACATCCTTGGGTCGACATGTCGACAAATCGACAGGTTGCACGGAATCGGGAATGGCATAGACATAACGAGCGGCGTTGCTGATAATGCCCTTCTTGCCGTCCGACAACTCCCCTACCCCGTCGGCGGCCTTGTTGAGGGAAGAGATTTTCGGCTTGCGGGCAGTGACGATATAGTCGCCCGGTTCGGCGTAGAGATAAATGCTGGTGTCCCAGTCGACGGCCACGTCCTTGATGAACTGGAAGGCGTCCATATAAGGCTCATAATGCTCGGGGAAGTCGGCGGCCATCTGCAGAGGCGAGTAGAAGGTGACGTAGAGACCCAGCTGGTTGCAGATGGTGTGGCGCATGAGGTCGCGGTTCCACGGGGCATTCTTCTCCATATCGGTCTCGAAGATGCCGGGGGTGTAATCCATGGGGCCACCCTGCAGGCGTGTGAAGGGCAGGATAGTGGTGTGGCCGGGGTTGATGCGGCCACGGAACTCGGTGCCCATGGCGCTCTCGTTGCCGATCATGTTGGGCCAGGTGCGGCAAAGACCCGTGGGGCGCACCGCCTCGTGGGCGTTGACCATGATGTGGTGCTTGGCAGCCTCGACGATGGCACGGTGGTAATGGTTGATGATAGGCTGGCTGTAGTGGTGTTCGCCGTGAGGCACGATGTGTCCCACATAGCCACTCTTCACAGCATCGTAGCCATACTGGTTCATCAGGTTGTAGGCACGCTCCATGAAGCGCTCGTAGTTGGTCACCGACGAACTGCTCTCGTGGTGCATGATGAGACGGATACCCTTCTCGTGGGCGTAACGGTTCAGTGCCGGCAAGTCGAAGTCGGGATAGGGGGTGAGGAAGTCAAAGACATAGTCCTTGTCCTTGCCGTACCAGTCCTCCCAGCCGATATTCCACCCCTCGATGAGGAGGGCATCGAAGCCGTGCTTGGAGGCGAAATCGATATAGCGGCGCACATTGGCGTTGTTGGCTCCGTGACGGCCGTGAGGCTTGGCCTTGCTGTAGTCGGTGATGGCCTCATGCAGCGACGGCGGCAGCGACGGGTCGCCCGGCAGGCGCACCGAGGGGAAATCGTTGGTGTAGCCCCAGGTGCTGTGGTCGCTGATCATCTCCCACCACACACCCATATACTTCACGGGGTGTATCCAGCTGACATCCTCCAAGGCGCAAGGCTCGTTGAGATTGAGTATCAGGCGCGAGCGAAGCACGTCGGTAGCTTTCTCACACACCTGCACGGTGCGCCACGGCGAGTAGCAGGGCGAGGTGAGGCGGCCGACATAGCCGGTGGCATCGGGCGTGAGATGTACTTTAAGTTTACTCACCTCCTCGTTATAGGTCAAATCCAGATTCATGGTCGGGAAATCCAGCACCGCTGCCTCATGGATATTGACATACAAGCCATCATCCGTCTTCATCTGCAAAGCCGTCTGCAATCCCGTGTCGGAGAAGCTCTTCCAGGGCCAGCCTCCACTGATATGGGGATTGTCATGCAGTTCGCGCACCTGGCTGAGGCGGCTCTGGGTGTAGTTGAACTCCTGCGTGTCGTAGTCGCCGGGAATCCACCATGCCATGGGGTCGCCCGGAAGGCGGAACTCCGTCAGCTCGTCGGTGAGCCAGAAAGTGACGAGGGAGTTGTATTTGGAAGAAAAATGAAGCGTGGAGATGTCGGAAGGAAATTCGTAGCGGAGGCCCAGGCCGTCGTCGTAGAGGCGGAAACGCACCACCATCACCGTCGGCTTGTCGACACGCTTGCCCTCGTGGTCGAGGTAGAAGTCCTGCACCAACGTCACCGCCAGTTCGTTATAGTGGTTGCGAATGTTCGCTTCCTCGCCCCAAACCGGTTGCCACACCTCGTCGAAGCTAGCAGTATCCACACGCGCCATACGGAAATTACTGGCCAAGTCGCTCTTGCGCCATTCCAGCGTGAAACCCATGCGCGATGCCAGCACCACAGGCTTTCCGTCGCGTTTCAGTTCGTATTGCGGCACGCCGTCGCGGAGGTAGAACTTTGCCTCCATCCGCCCGTCGGGGCTTTTGAGCGTTTCACCGGCAGACATGCCCTGCAAGGCTGTCTCGTTGCTTTTCTGGGCATACACAGCCGTCATCACAAATACCAAAAGGCTGACAAAAACTATTTTCTTCATAAAAAAGACTTTCTTATTTCACAACACGGGTGCCGAGTGCACCCACATATTCCATTTCCGCGCTATTCTCAATGGTGTCGCTCTTGGCCGAGAGGTTGTCGAGCATGTGGACCAACATGGCCTCCTGCGAACAAGGCAGCACCGGCGAGCCCCATTCCTTCATGCCATGGTGCGACAGCACGATGTGGACGATGCGTTCCACTTCGGCCGTCGGGACCTCGCGGCGTTCCAGTTCTTTCTGCAATGCCACAGCAGAGATGTAGATATGTCCCAGCAGGGAAGATTCCGGCTGCGATTCGCCATCGTACGTATAGGTCTTCACCTTGCCATAGTCGTGGAAGAGGATGGCCAGCGCGCAGTGGTCCACCCGTACCGGATAAGGCATATACGAAGCGATACCCTCCAACATGTGGAGCATCTGGTAGGTGTGGTTCAGCAGACCGCCGCGGAACGCATGGTGAATGCTCGTCGCCGCCGGGTACTGGGCATAGGCGGGATAGAGTTTTTCGGCCACTTCGCCGATCATGCCGCACAGCGGAGACTGGCGGCACATGGACTGCAGGTTGGCAATGGTGGCATCCCACCGCTCGCGACCGATGGGACGAGGCAGCAGGTCGTAGAACGGATGTCCCGGTGCCGCCATGTCGCCCACACGCATGTCGCCCTTGCGTGCCGACCGCTTGCCGTCGTTGTTCTGTATGGAGACGAAAGAGACCAGCTGGCCCACCGCCGGAGGGTTGTCGGGAGCGACATCCCACACCGCCAGCGAGAGTTCCTCCTCAAGGTTGCACACCCGCAGGTTGCAATAGGGCGATCCCATCCGTGTGGTACCGTTATTTCGCGACGTTACAATGTATTCTTCCATAGAAAAGCGCTTTAAATACGACTGCAAAGATACATTTTTTTCCCAACATGGGAAAGCGACGCCGTCAGCGTGTCACATCTGGATGGAGTATTCCCGCTCGACATACTCCTTGTCCGCCTCGTAGCGTGCCTCGTCTTCGTTGATGCAGATAAGCTTGGAATAGTACAGCTTGCCCCCCTTGACATGCACCTTCGAAACGCCTTCGTCGTCGGTAGGGATGCCACCCTCGACAACCACCTTGACCCTGTCGGTACGGACATCGACATACAACAAGCTGCTGCCCGCACGATAGCCCGTCTCGGTAAAGTAGAGCTTGCCCTTTTCGAAGTGATAGAAATCGATGAAGCCCATTTGTGGGAAGGACAAAGACTCAAAGGTCCTCAAGGTGTCCTTCTTCTTGGTCTGCACATTGAAGACAATGAGGTACGTCGTATCAAAGAAATCCTCCATGTCCTCATAACTATCCAACACATTGTTGGCCATATAGAGCTTCTGATGGCCCTTGGCGTCGGTGTAATCGGCCAAGACAACATAGGGTTGGGTGTGGTTGTAATCGGACAATTTGGTTGAAGAATTTCCAGATTGCGGAGCCAATTGGTCGGAAGTGCGCAAGGCGACGACAACGACCGCCAGCAGCAGAAGTGCTGCAATTTTCATGGATTTTTTCATGGTAATAGCGTCATAAATGGGTGTTAATAGCAACCGCAAAAATACAAAAAAATATTGAAAAAAAATATTTTTGGCACATTTATATATTTTGTGTATTTTTGTCGGTTGATTTGCTAGACACAAAAAATAATTAAAATATTGTAATTATGTACACTAAATTCCAACAGCATCTTCAGAAAGAACTGGCAGACATCGAAGCCGCCGGTCTGTACAAACACGAACGCATCATTGAAAGCCCCCAGGGCGCTGAAATCATGGTGAAAGGCAAGAAATGCCTGAACTTCTGCGCCAACAACTACCTGGGACTGGCCGACAATCCCCAACTGATCGAAGCCGCCAAGAAGGGCATGGACGCCCGCGGCTACGGTATGGCCAGCGTCCGTTTCATCTGCGGATGCCAGGATCTCCACAAACAACTTGAGAAGAAAATTGCCGAGTTCTTCGGCACCGAGGACACCATCCTCTACGCTGCCTGCTTCGACGCCAACGGCGGTGTTTTCGAACCCCTGCTGACCGAAGAGGACGCCATCATCAGCGACGCCCTGAACCACGCCTCCATCATCGACGGCGTGCGTCTGTGCAAGGCCCAGCGCTACCGCTATGCCAACGCCGACATGGCCGACTTGGAAGAGCAGCTCAAAGCCGCCCAGAAGAACCGTTTCCGCATCATCGTCACCGACGGTGTCTTCTCGATGGACGGCAACGTCTGCCCGCTGGACAAGATCTATGAACTCGCCAACAAATACGACGCCATGGTGATGGTCGACGAGAGCCACTCGGCAGGCGTGGTCGGCAAGACCGGACGCGGTGTCACCGAGCGTTACAACCTGCGCGGCAAGATTGAGATCCTCACCGGTACGCTGGGCAAGGCCTTCGGCGGTGCCATGGGCGGTTTCACCACCGGCAAGAAAGAAATCATCGACATGCTGCGTCAGCGCAGCCGTCCCTACCTGTTCAGCAACTCGATGGCTCCCGGCCTCGTGGCCGCCGGCATCCGCATGTTCGAGATGATGAGCGAGACCAACGAACTGCAGGACAAGCTGCATGAGAACACCGACTACTTCCTGCGCCGCATGAAGGAAGAAGGTTTCGACTGCAAGCCCAGCGAGAGCGCCATCTGCGCCGTGATGATTTACGACGCTGCCAAGAGCCAGCAGTATGCTGCCAAGATGCAGGAAGAAGGCATCTTCGTCACCGGCTTCTACTATCCTGTCGTACCGAAAGGCCAAGCCCGTATCCGCGTCCAGATCAGCGCCGCCCACGAGCATGAGCACCTCGACAAGTGCATCGAAGCCTTCAAGAAAGTTCGTAAGGAGATTGAGGGATGAAACAATCGCGCTTCTTCTTGATCCTCACCGCCCTGCTGCTCGTCGTCTTAGGTGCTGTCTGTATTGTCAACCCCAAGGAATGCTTCGAGACCATGGCTTGGCTGGTGGGACTGCTGATTCTGATTGCCGGAGCCACCACACTGCTCTTCAGCATGAAGGCACGCAACGTGCTGCCCAACACCAGCACCACCATATTCCTGGGCATCTTCCAGCTTTTCATCGGCGTGATGTTTCTGGGCAATATGTTGCTGGCTGCCGAGACGCTGATAGTGCTGTTCTCGGTGTGGGTCATGTTTGAAGGCGTGTCGCTCTCTGTGCTGGCCTTCGACTACAAGAAGGCCGGATTCCCCCACTGGTGGACCATGCTCCTGCTGGGTGTCTGCAGCATTGTGCTGGGATTCCTGGCCATGCGCAAACCCGATGTCACCAGTGCGCTGTTCGGCGTCCTGCTCGGACTGGGCATTCTTGCCAACGGCATCATCCGACTGGTGGCGTTCTTTGCTCTGAAGCGCATCGACAGCCGCCTGCGCGACCTCAAAGAGAGCGCCGAAGCCACCCCTATCGACAACCAGCAATAGTCTGCCCCTAACCGGGCATGCAACTTTCTGCGGGACGGAAAGGAGACCCAAAGGTTCCTTCCGTCCCGTTTTTAACACGAGAAAATCAACTGACAAAATACTATTTTCCGAGGTTTTCTGTTATCTATTAAAGATTTAATATAGGACAAGCATCCATGCAACTATAATTCGTCCCTTTAGGACAAGCCTAAACCTACATACTACCATGAACTCACAGAAACAGAAAATGAAGATGCAGCAGAAGCTGACCCCTCAGCAGCTGCTATTGATGCGATTGCTGCAGCTCCCCGTCACTCAGCTGGAACAGAAAATCAAAGAGGAGGTGGAGAAGAACCCCCTGCTTGATGTAGAATCCGAAGAAGAGAACTATCCGGACGAGACTGCAGAAGAATACAACGACACCCCTGAAGAGGGAGAAGACTTCCATGGCATCGACATGGACGACTATTATGATGACGACTACAGCTACCGCGAACGGCTGGAGCGCGACTACAACCGTGAGGAGCGTCACTTCGAGGTCTCGGAGTCGGAGTCGTTCACCGAATCGCTGATACGCCAGCTGGGACTGCGCAACCTGTCGGAGCGCGAGAAGCGCATCGGCATGGAGATTATCGGAAGCATTGACGGTTCAGGCTACCTGGGCCGCGACATCCAGATAATCGCCAACGACCTTGCCTTCCGCTACAACATGGAGGTCAGCGACAAAGAGATGGAGCAGATGCTGCAAGAGATTCAATCGTTCGACCCCGCAGGAGTGGGTGCCACCAGTCTGCAGGAATGCCTGTCGCTGCAGCTGCACCGCATGGATCCTGCCGACAGGTTGACCGAGCAGGCCACCCTTGTGGTCGACAAATACTTTGCACAGCTCTCCAGCAAACACTACGCCGCCCTGATGACCCTGCTGAAGGTCGATGAGAAAACGCTGAAAGAAATCCTTGGTGTCATCCGCCGGCTGAATCCCAAACCCGGCTGGGGACGCGAGGAGGAGCACCGCGGCGCCCATTACATCATCCCCGACTTCATCGTGGTACGCGAAGGCGACCGTCTCAGTTTCACACTCAACGACCGCAACCGTCCGAGACTGCGCATGAACAGCGAGTACACCGAGATGCTGCAAAAGCTTTCATCGCAAAAGAAACTGAGCAGCGGCGAGCGCGAGACCCTCCAGTTCATCAAAAGCAAGAACGACGACGCCCAAGGGTTCATCGACACCCTGCAGCAACGTGAGCAGACCCTTTCCAACACCCTGTCGGCCATCTTGAAATACCAGAAAGCCTATTTCATGAGTGGCGACACCGCCGACCTGCGTCCCATGCGACTGAAAGACATTGCCCAACTGAGTGGCTACGACGAATCGACCATTTCACGGGTGGTGAATGCAAAATATGTTCAGACCGATTTTGGCACTTTCCTGCTCAAAGAGCTCTTCTCCAAAGCCATAGCCACCGACACGGGCGACGTACTGGCCATAGAGCACTTGAAAGAGGCGCTGCAAAAAATCATAGACCAAGAGGACAAAAAAGAGCCCCTTACCGACGAGGCGCTGACACAACTGCTGCAGGAGCAGGGCTTCCTGCTGTCGCGCCGCACCGTGACCAAATACCGTGAAAGCATGGGTATCCCCGTGGGGAAAATGAGAAAATAAACATAAATGAAAAGAATCTTCCATAAAGACCTGGCGGTACTGTTGCTGACTGCAGCGATGGCTTTCGTCATGCCCCTGCAGGCACAGCCTGAGGGTGGCAAGAAAGAGCCGAAGTTCTACCAAGGCGACGGTTCCGAGGTGCCTATGTGGGTTCTTTTCTACAACGACAATTTTTCAGGTGCCGCAGTAAAGTTGCGTCAGCTCTCGATGGACTCACTGCCCGACGAAGTCAACCTGCGCCTGATAAAAGACACCAGTGAATTCTGCTTTCCCATGAAGAACATCCGCACGTCGCCTTACGGCTGGCGAGCTTCGTTCAACCGGGCCCACCGCGGCGTAGACATCCTGTTGCGCACCGGCGACCCCATACACGCCTGTTTTCCCGGCGTGGTACGCATTGCCCGCACCATGGGCGGATACGGCAACGTGGTGGTGATACGTCATGAAAACGGACTGGAGACCGTCTACGGACACATGTCGAAAATCCTTGTCAAACCCCGTCAGATAGTCAAAGCCGGCGACGTCATCGGACTGGGCGGCAGCACCGGCAACTCCACCGGACCGCATCTGCACTTTGAAGTACGTTTCCAATACGAACCGTTTGACCCTGAATGGCTGCTGGATTTCTCCAACTACACGCTGCGCACCCGACGGCTGCATCTCGACAAGACCTACTTCGGCATCAGCATCCCCAAGGGCAACAAGACCCCCATATTCAAAGCCGACAGAAGCATCATCAAAGAACGACCCGTTCGCGACAAGCCCAAGGAGGTATACCACACTGCCACCAAGGACGACACACTGGAACTCATCGCCATGCAACACAGCACCACCGTGGAAGAGCTGCGACGGCTAAACCCCAATCTCAAGCGCGTGAAGGCAGGCATGAAGGTACGGGTGCGGTGAGAAAACCGCCACGAAAGGGTACGGATAAAAACAAGAAAAAAAACAACACATTATATGATCACCAAGAAAAAGAATCTATCCGAATACAATGCGGCAGAGGTGCCTTCGGGCGAATCGTTCCGCATAGGTATTGTCGTAGCCGAATGGAACAGCGAGATCACCCACGCGCTGGCGCAGGGTGCACTCGACACCCTGCTGCAATACGGTGTCGCCACCGAGAACATCCCCATCGTCCATGTGCCCGGAAGCTTCGAACTCACCACCGGTGCCGACCTGATGTTGAAAAACGACAGCCGTCTGGACGCCGTCATCTGCATCGGCTGTGTCATCCAAGGAGAGACCCGCCATTTCGACTTCATCTGCGAAGCCGTATCGCAAGGCATCACCAACGTGGCGCTGAAGCATGAGCGTCCTGTCATCTTCAGCCTGCTGACCACCAACAACATGCAGCAAGCTTTGGACCGTGCCGGCGGAAAACATGGCAACAAAGGCGTGGAAGGAGCCGTTACGGCATTGAAGATGGTTAAGTTGCAGCGAGACTTGGAGGGATAGCCATGAGCCGACGCATTGTTTTTATGGGTACGCCCGATTTTGCAGTGGCATCGCTCGACGCCATCGTGCAGCACGGCTACGAGGTCGCCGCTGTGGTCACCGTGCCCGACCGTCAGACCGGACGGGGACTGAAGCTCACCTTCTCACCTGTCAAGAGCTACGCCCTGGAGCACGGCATCGCCGTGCTGCAGCCCGAGAAATTGCGCAATCCCGAATTTCTGGAGGAGCTCCAGTCACTCCATGCCGACTTGTTTGTCGTGGTGGCGTTCCGCATGCTGCCCCGCGAAGTGTGGGCCATGCCCCCCTTGGGCACCTTCAACCTGCACGCGTCGCTGCTGCCCCAATACCGCGGCGCCGCACCCATCAACTGGGCCCTTATCAACGGTGAAGCCAAAAGCGGCGTGACCACCTTCCTGCTCAACGAACGCATCGACGAAGGACAGCTGCTGCTGCAACGTGAGACCCCCATCAGCGACGACGACAACGCCGAAAGCCTCCATGACCGACTGGCCGCCATGGGCAGCGAGTTGGTGGTGGAGACCCTCGACAGACTGTTTGCCCACAACATCACCCCCCAAGCGCAACAACAAGAGGGGGTATTGAAAGCCGCCCCGAAAATCTTCAAGCAAGACTGCGCCATCGACTGGCAGAAGAGCGGCAACGAAATCCGCAACTTCGTCCGCGGACTCTCCCCCTACCCTGCCGCCACCACCACACTGCAAGACGGACAAGGCAACCCCATATACCTAAAAATATATGATGTCGCCTACGAAAAAGCCGAAAACAGCATCCCCGGAACGCTCGAAACCGACAAAAAAAAGGAGTTAAAAATTGGCGTAAGTGACGGATTTATCAAGATTCTGAGCCTGCAAATCAGCGGAAAGAAGAAAATTTCTGTCGAAGAATTTCTGCGAGGGTATAATATAAGTAATTGGAAATTAATTATATAATTTTTTACGAAAAAATTAACTAAATTTTTTTTTTAAAAAAAAGTATGTAATTAAAAAAAAACTACTTATATTTGCATCGTCAAAAAATTGATTGTTTAACCCTCAAATTCATCAACATGAACAAAACAGAATTAATCGCAGCAGTTGCCAAGAAAGCCGGCATGACCAAAGTTGACGCCGCTAAAGCTTTCAACGCTCTTACCGAAGTCACCAAAGAGACCCTGAAGGGTGGTGACAAAATCGCTCTGATCGGCTTCGGCACTTTCTACATGCAGAAAAGACCGAAACGCGATGGTATTAACCCGCGCACTGGCAAGAAAATCAAGATTCCCGCAAAGAATGTTTTGAAATTCAAAGCTAGCAAGAAATTCTAAGGAATCTCTGTAGTAAAAAAAAAGCATCCCCTGCGGGATGCTTTTTTTTTTATACAATTACGGGTGGTTATTCTTCACTTTTCTTTTTCCAAAGGCTTTTGCTTCACTTTTCTTTTTCCAAAGCTTTTTCTCAACTTTTCTTTTGCCGGAGCCTTTTGCTTCACTTTTCTTTTACCGAAGCCTAAAAGAAAAGTGAC
>JAEEGL013976407.1_pt1 | contig 10760 bp, 5 predicted proteins | sample 9134231 | NCBI WGS metagenome assembly JAEEGL01 (sample SAMN16246548, study PRJNA631951) | gut metagenome | biome: gut microbiome; feature: rumen; material: fiber-attached | host: Bos | place: Iran: Karaj | collected 2018-10
CCGATGATGGTACGGTCTGCGGTGGTGATCTTGCCGTCGGTGGTGTATCCGGTCACGTTGCCTTCCTCATCCTTCACCTCGACATTCTGTGCGATATCCTTGTACTTGGGAGCGCCGGGACGCATATAAGCGGCGCCGATGATGGCCGATGCGTCCGGAACGCCTTCGTTGAGGACCCACTTGGCACCGTCCCAGGTGAAATCGTCCACGCTGTAGAAGCCGTCCATCTGGTAGCCGTACATATTGCCAAGCGGCTGGCCCACCTGGACGATGTAGTCGTCGCCGATTTCGGTAGAAGCCCAGTAGGACTGAGCCTTGATTGACTCAAGACCGCCAAGGTCCGTTACCCTGTTCTGGTTGTAGGCGATGTTGCCGCCGATATTGAGGGAGAAGTCCTTGGTGGAAACGATAGGGGCGTTGAGGGTGAGTTCAATACCGCGGTTGCGGGTGGAACCTACGTTCTTGTACTGGCTGTCATAACCTGAACCGGGGATGGGGAAGTTAATCAGAAGGTTCTTTGTGTCGTTCTGATAAACCTCGATGCTACCGCTCAGGCGGCTCTGCCAGAAGGAGAAGTCAAGGCCGATATTGTGAGTGTAGGTAGTTTCCCAGGTAAGATCAGGGTTGTTGAGGATCTTGCCGGCGGTGAAGATATTCTGGGACATCGAAATCCAGGAACTGGTGGAGGAGGCGTACTCCTTGAGAAGTTGTCCTGAAGGGATGTTGTTGTTACCTGCAGTACCGAAACTGTAACGGAGTTTGAGTTGGTCAAGCCAGCCGTGGGCGTTATCCATGAATTCTTCGTTGGAGATGGTCCAGGATGCGGCGGCTGAAGGGAAGAAGCCCCAGCGGTGACCGCGCGCAAACTTGGAGGATCCATCGGCACGGAGCGTTACGCCAAGTGAATAGCGGTGCTTGTAGTCATAGTTGACACGGCCGAAGAAGGAAAGGAGTTTGTCGTCGGCGCTGTACTTGTTGTTTGAAGAAGCGGGGACGCCGGAAGCCATAAAGTTCCAGGCCATGGTGGCATCGTAGAACACGGGGAAACCGTCAACGAGGTCTGTGAGAGTGTTGCTCTTTGTGATGGTCATTTCCTCACCGAGGAGGGCCGTCAGGGAGTGGTCGCTGTTTTTCAGGACCTTCTCGAAGTCGTAGTTGATGGTGTTGGTGTTGCGATAGCGCGTGCGGAAGATTTCCTTGTGCTCGGTTGAAGGAGTGTTCTTCACTGTGGACTGGTTGGCCACATAGTAAGTGGTGAGGCCGTAGAAACGGTCGTCGCCCTGACGGTAGTCTTCCAGACCGCCCTCAATCTTGAGGCTGAGGTTGTCGATTATCTTCCAGTTGAAGGCTGCGTTTGCATTCCAGGTGGAACGGATGCGCCTTGAATCGTTGTCGGATACGGACCTGAGCGGCGGGGCGTTGTCGCCAAAGTCCTGCTCAAGATCTGAGTCGGTTGTAGTTGCAGCCACGGGGATGGGTGCATAGGAGACAGAGTGCTTCAGACGGCCGTTACCGGAAGTGGTGGCGCGGTCGTTGATGCCGTTGGCGCCGCCGCCGCGGACGTTGATGCGGGAATAACGCACATTCACGTCAACGCTTGTGGTCTTGGAAGTCTTGAAGTTACCCTTGAAGTTAAGGTTGTCCCTCATATAGTTGGAACCCACCATAATGGCCTGGTCGCCCATATGGGCATAACCGAGGGTCCAGTTGTAGTTCTCGCCGCTGCCTGATACGGAAGCGTCGGCGCTGAAGGTGGAACCGGTGTTGCCGAAAATGGCGTTCACCCAGTTGTTTCCGGAAATGCCGGAATACAGGTCGATGTCCTGGAAGGAGCCGAAGTAAGGGGTGTAGTGGCTGGAGAGGTCGTCGCGGATGGAGCCCAGTTCATACTGGAACTTCACAAAGTTCTCCGGATCCATAGCAACCACGGCGCCGGGATTTGCCATCCACTTGAGACCGTAGTAGGTGTTCAGTTTCACGGAAACCTTCTGGCCTTTCTCAGCGCTCTTGGTGGTCACGATCACAACGCCGTTAGCGCCACGGGAACCGTAGATGGCGGTTGAGAAAGCGTCCTTCAGAACGTCGATGGAAGCGATTTCCGAAGAGGAGATGTCGTTGATGGATTCCACGGGGAAGCCGTCCACGATGTACAGGGGGCTGGAGTCCTGGGTGATGGAGCCGCCGCCGCGGACGCGGATCTTGATATCGGCGTCAGGATCACCTTCAGTGGTGACTACGGACACACCGGCCATCTTACCGGAAAGAGCCTGCGATACGTTCACCACGGGCTGTTCCGTAAGTTTGTCGGCACCCACGGAGGAGACGGATCCAAGGAGGTCGCGGCGCTTTACGGTAGCATAACCTACCACCACTACCTCGTCAAGGAAGGTCTGGTCTGCCGAAAGGGTAACATTGATCTGGGTCTGGCCATTGATGGCGACCACTTGGTCGGCAAGGCCGATGAAAGAGAACACCAGATTGACTGCATCGGCAGGAACGGTGAGCATATAGTCTCCGTCGATACCGGTGATGGTGCCGGTTGTGGTTCCTTCCACAACTACACCAGCGCCGATAAGCGGTTCTCCTGTTTCGTCCGTGACAATACCAGTGATGGTAGTCTGGGCGCTCAGGGAGAGAGCCGTCACCATTCCAAGCAGCGCAAGAAGAAGTTTCTTTGCTTTCATTAGAGTTGGTTGTTAGTTAATAATTAGAATGATTATAGTTTTTTGTATTCTGCGTTTTCATTGCCGCCCTTCACGATGTCCTTCACAAGGTAGTGGAGATACATCTCAAGGTTGGTGTAGCGCTTCTGGGGATCAAGGGTGAAGGCCTGGGCGTCCGAGGCACCTGATTTATTCAGGCCGAACTCTTCCTCGAACCAGTTGGGCATACCGTCGGAGTCAGAGTCGCGGATGGCGTCAGTCTCTTCCTCCGTTGCCGCGTAAACCGGCCAGTTGTTAACCCAGGTGGCATCCTTTACGTCTGTCTGAGTATCAATGAGGCCCTTGGTTGAGCCGTTGGAGCCATTATAAGTGTAATTGCCGTTCCTTGTTTCTCCGGCCACACGGGTGTCAATGGCATCGCGGCGGAAACTTGCGCCGGCATAATCCAGGACGGAATTGAAGCATCCCTCGCCGGAATGGACGCTCTGTTTCACATCCCAGGTATAGGGAGAGTTCTCCTTGATCTTGGAAACGTCGGAGGCGCTGATGTAAACTCCCACGCCGGTCTTTTTGTCGGCCTTCCAGTTGTCGGAGGTTATGTCGCTCTTTCCGTGCATCACGTTACCGTCCATATAGAAGTGGCCGGGAATGATGGTGCCGCCGCAGTTGGAGCAACTTGTGGTGGGCTGAAGCAGCCAGATATGGTTTGAAGGAGTGGCGGGACCAGGCTTGTAGTAATTGTTGAAGAAGTTGTATTTCCTGTAGTCGGAGCCGTTCTTAGAGGAACTTTCACCGCCATAGCAGGTGTTTCCGGACCAGTTGTACACAACATTATTGAAAATGCTCACGGGACCCTTCTGGGTGCTCACGTAGTCGTGGTCTATGCGGGGGTTACGGCTGTCGTGGTGGGCAAGGAGATTGTGATGATAGGTTGCGTTTGTTCCGCCCCAGATGCCGCCGTAGCCGTGGGCGCCTTTCTCGTGGACGGAGTTTCGGAGACTTTCCGTCACAAAGTTCCAGGAGAAAGTGAAATCCTTCATCCCGTAGAAGGAGGCGCATTCATCTGTGCACCAACTCACGGAGCAGTGGTCTATCACAATGTTCTGAAACTTGTCGTTCTCGTGATCCATAATCTGGATAGCATCGTCCTCGGTGGCTTTTTCATCGCCCATCCTGCAGCGGATGAAACGTACAATAACGTTGCTTGCGCTGATGCGGAAGGTGTAGTTTTTCAGGCAGATTCCGTCACCGGGAGCCGTCTGGCCCGCAATGGTGAGGTCTCCCTTCTTTATGTTGAGGAGGTTGTCGAGCGCAATGGTACCCGCGACGTCAAATACGATGGTAAGGGGCCTGTCGGCCTTCTCTATACCGTAACGGAGGGTTCCTTCCTCTGAGGCGCTGTCGCCAAGGGAAGTCACGTGGTACACCTTTCCTCCGCGGCCGCCGGTTGCCCACATTCCGCCGCCTTCAGCGCCGGGGAATGCGCGGGCCTTGCCGTCTTCCTCAACGGAAGGGACGAGGAACTTGGCGTATGCCTCAGGATCAGGATTCACCTCGGGGCCGTCGGGACCGTCGGGGCCATCGGAGGACTCCCCTGCCGTTGTGGCCTCCACGCTTACCCAGGCCGATACTTTTCCATCGGCCATAGCCTGCACGGAGAACTTGTAGGCGGTGCCCTTTTCAAGACCTTCCACAGTAACGTTGCGGCTTGAGGTTTTGCCGGAATTGACCTCCGTGGTGCCCTTGGCAATCTTCCAGTTATAGCCCTTGGCGCCATCTACCGCCGTCCACTGGAAGGTGAGGGTGGTCTCACCGGGGTCTCCGTGGAGTTTGAGGCCGGTAGGGGCTCCGGGAGCGCCAGACTGGTCCTCGGCGGGGGTTACCTTGGCATTGCCGCCGCAGGAAACCATCACGGCCGCCATAAGAAAGGCAATCAATGAGTGGTGTATTCTCATAGTTTCTCATATTCTAGCGCTGCCCAGATGAGGGGGCCGATGCCCTTGGGATCATTTGAGCGCACTGGTTCATTAACGTAATAATCGAAGTCTCCGCTGCGGTTCTGCTTGCCGCCAAGACCGGCAACCTCACAGCAGTCATTAAGGTTCACAAGGCCGTCTTCTCCCTTTGTGACAAAGGTCTTGAGAAGGGACTCATAGGCGGCGCGGGCGCCTTCCAGACCAAGGACATAGCCAAGGCGCGCTCCCTTGAGCCAGGAATACACCATCATAGCGCTGCAGCTCCCTTCAAGGTAGTTTCCTTCCTGGTAAGGGCGGTCCAGCACCTGGTACCACATACCGGTGGAGAAATCGGCATAAAGGGGAAGGCTGGCGCAGCTTTTATTAAGGATGTCTATGACGGCGTCCTGCCACTCGCTTCCCTCAGGGAGAAGGGGTGCCACATCCACAAGGGCCATCATAAACCAGCCCATTGCGCGGCCCCAGGCGTGGGCGCTCTGGCCGGTTTCCTCATCGCTCCAGAACATCTCACGGGAAGAATCCCAGGCGTGGCGGAGAAGGCCCGTTTCAGGATCCAGGCAATACTCATATGCAAGGGTGAACTGCTTTACTATGTCATCATAATTTGCAGCGCGGGCGGTGCTGTCAGTCACATAACGGTTTGTGTACTCCGCATAGAATGGCTGGGCCATATAAAGGCCGTCCAGCCACATCTGGTTGGGATATACAGCCTTGTGCCAGAAACCGCCTTCCGGGGTGCGGGGCTGGTCCAGAAGCTGGCTGTAGAGGGTGTCCATAGCTGCACGGTACTTCTCCTTTCCGGTAATGTCGTAAAGCTGGAAAAGGGTGCGGCCGGGGCAGATATGATCCAGGGAGTAGTTGGATTTCTTGTATTTGTAGATGGTGCCGGTGGAGTCTATGATGGCGTCATACCAGGCGTCTACATAGTCCAATGATTCATTGGTGGCATCCAGCATTGCCTTGAGTTCAAGTCCGGTGGTGTAGTTCCACTTGAGTTTCCCTTCCTGGCCGTCAATGTATGAGGCCTCGGGGTTACGGGACATCTCGGAGCGGACCACTTCCACGGACAGCGGAGCCTTGGCCGTACATCCTGCGGCCAAGGCCATCGCCAAAATAACCAATCGTTTAACAAACATCACTTATTGTTGTAAGGGTCCCAGACTATACCGTCCTGAGACTGGTACATAACTTTCTCAAAAGTATAATCCTTAAGGTCTTTTGCCTTAAGCTTGTGCGCCCACTTCACGCGGGGTCCCTGGGCGCCGGGGCCGATATTTCCGTATTCCGCATAGAAGGAATTCTTCTTGGTGTTGGGCTTTCCTTCCTTCTCCCAGTCGTGCCAGCCATCGGCCACTATATGACCGCCAAGGTTGCAGCCTATGAAAACGGTCTTGGCGTAAGCGCCCCAGGGGCGGCCAAGGTAGCACTTGTCAATTCCTTCATCGGCAGTGAGAGTGCAGTTTTTGAAAACGTAGCCGTATTTCTGGCCCTGGAGGGTGGAGGCGGCGGTAACGTAGCTGTTCTTCTTGGAGTGGATGGTGCAGTTCTCAAAGTATGCGATGCTGGTTCCGAAGATGAAATCAGTGGTGCCTTCAATGTAGCAGTCCTTGAAGTAGTTGCGCTTGATGCCGCCGAACTTTCCGAACCTTCCGTAGGTGTAGAGGGTGTCCTGGTTTCCAAGGAAACGGCAGCGGTTGAAAAAGAGAAAGTCTCCGTCTGTGAAAACTGCAACTGCCTGGCCGATTTCCTTGCCTTCTCCGGCGCTGTTCTCGAAGGCGATGTCCTCGAAGGTGATGTAGCTGGCGTGAATGTAGATGGAGGCGCTTCCTGAAGTGCCAACTGTTATGTCACGGCCGGGCCAGAGGGCCTTGGCGTATTTGTCGTAAGTGATAAGAGTATTATCGGCCCCTTCACCTTTAATATATAAGCGGAACTTTGTGTGGGGGATGGAAACCATCTCCTTGTAGGTGCCGGCCTTCACAAGGATGCGGGTGATTTCCTTGTGGGAGTAATCCGGGCAGGCGTCAATTGCTTCCTGAACAGTCCTGAAGTCTCCGTGACCGTCCGGGGACACTACAAAGTGGTAGTGCTGAAGGTGCTTTGCAAGTTCAGGGATCTGATTCTCAATGAGGCCACAGATGATTTCAGTGACCTTGCGGGCGCCGGCGGGGACAAGATGGGTGTTGTCGTTCTTGCCGGTGGAAATCATAAAGTAGGCCTTTGAGGGCTCGTCTCCAAGTTCCTCAAGCCAGTCAAGGGTAGGGGTGGTGACATCAAGGAGGGTAACTCCCTTCTCCTGGGCCACTGCCTTCATTGCCGCAGGATAATCCGTGTGGCAGTTGCGGTCAAGGACGCCTTCCTTGAACCAGCGGCGGGCTACGGGTGTAAGGAGCACCGGGGTGCCGCCCTTTTCACGTACGCCGTCTATGAAGGTGCGGAGGTTCTCCTGATATGCGCCGTATGCGGGGGCATAGCGGGCGGGGTCATCGGCCTTGGCGTCATTGTGGCCGAACTCAATGAAAACGTAATCTCCGGGCTTAACGGCATTGTAGACGTTGTCCCAGAGGCCAAGGTCTATGAAACTTTTGGTGCTGCGTCCGTTCTGGGCGTAATTCACTACCTTCACTTCCTCCGGGTTGAGGAAATTCTGGAACATCATTCCCCAGCCACGTTCCTCCCCGGCCTTGGGGAGATCTTTTTCGGCCATAGTGCTGTCTCCCATCAGGTGGATGGTGATCATAGCGGCAGTGAGGAGGGAAAGTATCATATCTGTTTTCCGTTTACTGTTACGTTGTCAAAGGTGATGTTCTCTGCGCCTTCCATAAAGAGGCCTTTCTCTGCGGTGAAACTGGAATTGCGGAAGTCTACGTTCCTGAGGGGAAGCTCCGGGAGGCCGTTTATGTAGATGGCCTGCTTTGCCCCGGCGCAGTAGATGCCCTCAAAGTGCATATCCCTGAATTCGGGGGTTGTCTCATCCACGGGAGGGAGGATATCCTCAACGGGAGCATCGGCCTTTTCCGTAGATGCTACGCCCGCGTAATATAAATTAAAGGTAACGGCTTCCGCCACGATGTCCTTCATATAGATGTTACGGCACCAGATATCCTTCACAAGACCTCCACGGCCGCGGGTGCTCTTGAACCTGAGGCCAACATCAGTGCCGATAAACTTGCAGTTCCTCACAAGGATGTTCTCCGCGCCGCCGCTCATTTCCGATCCTATCACAAAGCCGCCGTGGCCGTGATAGACGGTGCAGTTCTCAATGACAAGGTTGCGGCAGGCCTTTCCGTAACGGCGGCCGTCCTCATCCTTTCCGCTCTTAATGCAGATTGCGTCGTCTCCAACGTCAAAACTGCTTCCGGAAAGGTAGACGTTCTCACAGGCCTCTATGTCAATGCCGTCTCCGTTGGTGGAATAATGGGGATTGCGGACGGTGATATCCTTCACTATCACATTCTTGCACCAGAGGGGATGGATGTTCCAGGCGGGGGAATTCTGGAAGGTGGCGCCTTCAAGGAGCACGTTCTCGCAGTTCCTGAGGGAAACCAGGACGGGCCTCAGGAAGGTTTTGATTTCCTGAAGGTCCAGGCTGGGATCCTGCCTGTTGAGGCTGCCGGCGGTGAGGCGGGCTTTCTTGTAGCCTTCGTCAGGGTACCATACGCTGCCGTCATCGGCAAGTACGCCGCCCTTCTTGACGGTGGGTTTCCAGATGTCGTCGCCAACCTTGCGCTTTTTGAGTTCACGCCAGGGGGTGCCGTTGCCGTCAATGATACCCTTGCCGGTGATTGCAATGTCAGTTGCGCCCTCTGCGTGTATGGGAGAGAGGCAGCGCTTCATGTCCAGACCCTCGAAGTTGGTCTCAATGATGGGATAAAGGTCCTGATTGGCGCTGAAGAAAATTATGGCGTTGTCGCAAAGGTGAAGTTCCGTGTGGCTCTTAAGGCCGACAGGGCCGGTGAACCACACTCCGTCGGGGACGACAAGGCGGCCGCCGCCAAGGGATTCCAGCTTTTCAAACGCTTTTTCAAACGCTTCAGTACAAAGGGTTTTACCGTCTCCTACTGCCCCGAAATCCGTCAGGATTACCTCATTTGAGGGGATGGACGGAGAGGTGAGCTCCGGCATATCAAAGGGAACGTCCTTAAAAGAGACGTGCAAACGTTTGCAATTTTGCCCACAAGAAAGGGCAAAAACACATAACGCGCTAAGTATCAAAAACTTAAAGAAATTCTTGGCCATTAGTTTCTTTTTAAGTGCCTGCAAATATAGTAAAAAAATCCAAACGTTTGCACAAATTGCAAGAAAATTTTTGGTTTTTTATACAAACGTTTGTATCTTTGCCCCCGAGATGACCACGATAACCGACATAGCCAAAGCCCTTGGCATTACTCCCTCAACCGTTTCACGCGCCCTGGCAGGCAACCCCAGGGTAAAGGAAGAAACCCGGCTTGCCGTTCAGAAAAAGGCCGATGAAATGGGCTATGAACCAAACGTGGTAGCATCCAATCTCCGCAAGGGACAGTCAAAGATAGTTGGCATCGTCATCCCCCGTATCCACCGTGAGTTTTTCTCCAACGTAATCGGCGGCGCAGAGAGCGTCCTTAACAAGGCCGGTTACAACGTCCTTATATGCCAAACCCTTGAAAGCATTGACGCTGAGATAAAGGCCCTGAAGACCCTCAAGAACTACAGGGTGGCGGCGGTCCTTCTCTCCCACGCCATTGATGCCAGGAACGGAAACCACGTGAAAGAGATTCTTGGGAGCACGCCCCTCATACAGTTTGACAGGGTGTTCCCCGATCTTCCCGGAGCAAAGGTTGTGGGCGCCAACTGCGAGGGAGCCTACAAGGCCACGATGCATCTTATCGAGTCCGGCTACAAGCGTATCGGCACACTGGCCGGCTTTATGACCTCCCAGGCATACATAGAGAGACTTGCCGGATACCGTATGGCCCTTGAAGCCAGCGGAATGCCCTATGATAACAATATTGTCTACTACAACACCATCGTCCGGGAAACCGGCTATGAGGCTGCCAAGAAGGCCATAGAGGCAGGATGCGACGCCCTTTACAGCTGCGGCGCGTTCTCTGCCCTCGGAGCCGTTGACGCATTCAGGGAAAAAGGATTCAAAGGGGCCGATGACTTTGGCATAGTGGCCACTTCCAACGAGGGTTTCACGGGGCTTATGTCTCCCTCCCTCAGCACCCTCAACCAGCATCCCTTCGAGATGGGAGAAGCCGCAGCCCGCGCATTCCTGGAGGGCCGCACGGACACCCAGGTGATCCCTATGGAACTCATTATCAGACAATCATCAAACAAAAACAATAAATGGCTAAAGTAGTAACCTTCGGCGAAGTTATGCTCCGCCTCTCCACTCCCGGATACCTGCGCTTTTCGCAGGCCCACCAGTTTGACGCCACCTTCGGCGGCGGTGAAGCCAACGTAGCGGTTTCCCTGGCAAATTACGGCGTAGACGCCCATTTCGTAACCCGTCTTCCCAAGAACGACATTGCCGATATGTGCACCGCAGAACTCAGGGGTTTCGGCGTAAACCTTGACGGCGTTGTCTACGGCGGAGACCGCGTGGGAATCTATTATCTTGAGACCGGCGCAGTTGCCCGCGGCTCAAAGGTTGTCTATGACCGCGCAAACAGCGCTATCTCTGAGATTAAGCCCGGTATGGTGAACTGGAGAGAGGTCCTCAAAGGGGCCGACTGGTTCCACTGGACCGGCATCACTCCCGCCCTTTCACAGGGCGCCGCAGATGCCTGCCTGGAAGCCATCAAGATTGCAAACGAGATGGGCGTGAAGGTCTCCTGTGACCTCAACTACCGCAAGAAACTGTGGCAGTACGGAAAGAGCGCATCTGAGGTAATGCCCGCCCTTGTGGAAGGCTGTGACCTCATCCTTGGCAACGAGGAAGACGCAGAGAAGGAATTCGGCATCAAGCCCGAAGGCTTCGACGCAGAGAAAACCGGCGGTGAGATAGACCAGAACATCTTTGTGAGCGTGGCGCAGCAGCTTATGGAGAAGTTCCCCCGCTGCAAGAAGGTGGCCATCACCCTCCGCGGCTCCATCAACGCCAACCACAACACCTGGGGCGGCGTCCTCTATGACGGCA
>JAEEGL014631391.1_pt1 | contig 10760 bp, 7 predicted proteins | sample 9134231 | NCBI WGS metagenome assembly JAEEGL01 (sample SAMN16246548, study PRJNA631951) | gut metagenome | biome: gut microbiome; feature: rumen; material: fiber-attached | host: Bos | place: Iran: Karaj | collected 2018-10
ACCTATAAGAAGGAGCGCGTGCTCGCTGGCAAGCCCTACTTCTCAGTAGCTTCAGGTGGTGGTACCGGTCGTACGCTGCACCCCGATAACATGGCTGCCGGTCCCGCTTCTTACGGTATGACCGACACCCTGGGTCGCATGCACTCCGACGCTCAGTTCGCAGGTTCTTCTTCAGTTCCCGCTCACGTGGAGATGATGGGCTTCCTCGGCATCGGTAACAACCCCATGGTGGGTGCCACCGTTTCTATCGCCGTGGAAATCGACCTCGCTCTGAACAAGAAGTAATCGACAAAGTCACTTCGCTAGTCGAAGAAGTAATCGACAAAGTCACTTCGCTAGTCGAAGAAGTAAAAAACATCATTTCTTTCAAGAAGGCGTATCGGTTCTCTCTGATACGCTTTCTTTTTTGGATTTATTCTAGTTCTAACTAGTTACACTAGTTCTAACTAGTCACACTAGTTCCTACTAGTCACACCAGTTTTAACTAGTCACACCAGTTCTACTAGTTAAAACTAGTTCCAACTAGCTCTAACAGCCCTAAATTGCTATGCTTTTTCGCTATTCCTCCAAATTTTTCGTCCTTTTTCTTTGAATAATCGGATATTATTCGTAATTTTGCGGCATACATAACCGTTCAACATGGAACGAGAAACGAGTCGTTTTAAAGACAATATGGAAAATACGGAACTTCCCAAAGTACTACGTAATGAGGTGCAATATCAAGACCTCTTCTTCTATCGGAAAACAGAGGTGTTATACGCTCTGACGTATCACTTTGCCAATCGGTTCCTCCCGAAGAAAGGTGACCGGACTGTAGATCAAATGGTGCAGGCTGCACGTTCAGGGAAACAGAACATCATAGAAGGGCTTGCAGACGGCATGACTTCGACAGAGCTACAGTTGAAATTGCTGAATGTGGCACGTTCGTCACTGAAAGAACTGCGTGCTGACTATGAAGACTATCTCGTCACGCGTCACCTTACCCGCTGGAACAGCTCACATCCTCGTTATGATACCATGCTGAAGTTCTGTCGCCGGCACAACCAGGTGAGCGATTACGAACCGTTCTTCGAACGTTGGGGTGATGAGGAGCAATGTAATGTGGCCCTGACATTGCTACACATGACGGATAAGATGATGAAGACTTATCTGAGTGGTCTTGACCAGCAGTTTGTTACACAGGGTGGTATCAAGGAGCGCATGTATGCTGCCAGAACGGGCTACAGGCAGGGTGTTGATGAAGAACTACAGCGGTTGAGGGAGGAAAATAAGGTCTTGCGCCAACAGGTGCCCATTTTAGAGCAGCGCATTGAGCAACTCTTGAACGAGAAACGCCACCTTGAGGTGCTGCTTGAACAAGAGAGAGGTAAAGAGAGAAAAAATGCATGAAAGAAAAATCAAGAAAAATTTGGCCATTCAAGAGATAAGTGTTATCTTTGCAACATAATTCGGTTGTGTAGCGGCACAATGTCATGAGACATCCTATCGGCACTGATACTACAATTTCACTGGATCAAAAAAGAATGTTCAAACTCCAAAAACAGTTGCCTTATGAAAACGATGTCAAAAGGTCGAGCGAGAACCTCTTCACAATCTCGCACTTTTAGACGTGGAACCAAGCTTGCAGGAAAGTCGCTCTTCCTGCCAAACGAGAGTGTTCCAGTTGTAGTGCAGACTCTGACTCGCAGTCAGATTGCTGCCATTCCCAAAGAACACTTTTCAGTCGTAGAGTTTGGGGCTGAAAGTAGCGGAAGTATTATTTCTGCGATGAAACTTGCCAGCACGATGTCTAAGGGATGTGTGCTTGGCGTGGTGACCAGTGGCGATAGTGCCATTGGCTCGCAGTATGCTGCCATCCAATCAGCCGTAAACAGGAACGTGAGGCAGATAGGTCTTCCGACTACCACTTGCAACAATAGGGTAAGCATTGCTGCGCGTCAGACACGCCACATGGTCTTGCACTATAAGTTTCACGGCTTGGAGCCTAATTTGCTCACTACTCGCAAATGGAGGAAGATGGGCATGCGACCCATGGCTAACGGCAAGAGTCTTGAGGAGGGCATCCTGACCATCACGGAAATGATTGGGAAACTGCAAAAAGAGGCGGAGAGCCTTACCGTCGAAGTCCAAAATGCCAACCGTTCAAATGGCGACAATCCACCGCCAGGTAGCAACATCTTCAAGCCTGGCATTGACAAGACCAGAATGAATGAGTGCATTTTCTCGGCTCGGGAAGCCATCATGGGCGATAAGAAGTCGTGCTCCATTTGCGGACTGAAAATCAAGCTTGTTGATTTCTGTATCTTGACTCATTTGACACTTGAACGTATGGGCTTCCTTGCCAACACGGCACAGAAACCATTTTGTGAATATCTGAAAGCGGCTGTGTTTAGAGAGGAGGCACCTATACCAAGAACTTTCAATGATCATTACCGCAAGAAGCCTTACAAGGATTATGGGAAGGAACTGGAGCAAATGGACTTCAATCCCGCTGTCAGGCCACCAGAGAAATACAAGAATGATTTCTGCTATATGGCTTGCCACAAGATTGCAGAGTTTTTCCACAAAACGGACTACTTCGAGATTCTTTGCAGTCAAAAGAAATCATTCGAATCGCTTGTGCTATAGATACTTACACACTATTCACCAATAAGAGAACTCTTCACGGGGTTCTCTTTTTTTCCAACCGCTATCCAGACTTTTCCAATTCGTTTTTCATATCAGAAGAAAGCAGTACCTTCGCACCCAAATTATAAACAATTGGGAGTATGAAAAAGAAAGAATTGAAACAGAAAGTGAACCTCTTCCAAAACCTGCAGTCAATAGTGAGCGTGACCATTGTTATGGACGAGGTGGTGAGGCTTATCATGCATGATCGTGATGTAGCCACAAAGACGGAGAACTATCGCAAGATGATGGCCATTCTGGGCAAGGCGAAAGCCAACGAGGAAGTGAAGCAGAAACTGCTGCCAGCTATCAGCGTGGCGGTGATGTTCGACGGCAATGGGCGCAAGGCTGCTCATATTCTGGGCTTTACCGGTCTGGCACTGGTTGACCTCGACCATATCGAGAACCTCGAAGAGGTGCTCATGAAAGTGAAAAGCGACCCGCATACGCTGATGGTCTATAAAACTGTCAGCGGACAGGGGCTGCGCATCATCTATCGCTATCAGCGCGAACAGCCTGACGAGCATATAAATGCTACCACATGGCCGGCGGCATTTGCTAAAGGCAATCAGCATTATGCCCTGCTGACGGGCTGTGAATACGACGATCAGTGCAGCGACTACAGCCGACTCTGTGGACTGGCTCACGACGAGGAGGTGTTTGTGAACTGGGAGGCAGAGCCGTTCATCATCACCGACGAGGAGATTCTGGCGGCCAACTTCGCTGGCGACCATGAGAAGGGAAAGCCTCGCAAACAGCATCCAACGGGTACATTCAGCGTAGGCGTAGAAGATGCTTGGGAAAAGGTGGAATCGGCGTTGCAGAAGCGAGGCATGACCTATAGCCAAGGTCACCACCACGACTACGTGATGCATGCGTCGTTCCTGATGAATCGCTATGGCGTGGAACTGGACGAGCTGTTGGACTGGGCTGCGCAGGAGTGGAGCGACTATGACGCGAAACAGCGCGAACCCACCATCCGCTCATGCTACAAGAAATCGGATGAGCACGGCACATGGCGACTGAACCGACAAGGGCGGAAGTCGAAAGAGACATCGATGATCACGCTGCCAGAGATTCGCCAGTGGCTATCACAGAAGGTGGAGGTCATCTACAATGTGGTGACAGACATATCGATGTGGCGGTTGCTCAATGAAAAAGAATGGGCTCAACTCGACGAGCGTGTGGTTTGTTCTATGCGTTCACAGATAGCACAGGATACCGGCAAGCGTGTGTTGAAGTCGGACGTGACCGACGTGCTCAGAAGTGATTTCTCACGGCTTTATCATCCCGTGCGTGAATACATCGAGGCGTTGCCACATTGGGACGGGCAGGACAGAGTGAATGAACTATCCAGCCATGTACGATCCTCCCCCCTGCCCCTCCCTGAATGGAGGGGAGTAGTTACTTGGGCAGGAGGAAAGTCTGGATGCTCTCTTTTCGAATGGGCTCTCCATAAGTGGATGGTAGCCATGGTGGCCACTTGGATGAGCGACCTCAGTACGAACCATGAGATATTCGTGCTCATCGGTGAGCAGGGCATCTACAAGACCACCTTCTTCCGACACCTCCTTCCCCCACCCCTCCGCATGTACTTCTGGGAGAACGCCCACAACTCTTTTTCGTCGAAGGATGACCACCTGGCTCTCTCAGAGAACTGCCTGGTAGAGATTGAGGAGATTGACCTGCAGAACCCGCGCGACATATCGGAATTGAAAGCGCTGGCCACCTCGGAGAAGGTGAAGGAGCGACGTCCTTACGCCCGCTTCCGTGAGGAGAAACACCGTCTGGCCTCCTTCTGTGGGTCGGGCAACCAGCAGCGATTCCTTTCCGACGATACAGGCAACCGCCGTTGGCTCTGCCATAAGGTAGATCATATCGATGATCCGCGCACGTGGGGCCTCGACTACGACCAGCTCTATGCCCAGCTGCGCGACGAGTGGCGCAGTGGCTTCCGCTATTGGTTCGATCCTGACGAGCAGCGCATCGTGGAACTACAGAACGAGGCTTTCCGCATAGAGAGCGACGAGGAGCAACTGATCCGCACACGGCTACGCCCGCCACACGCCGACGAGAAGATTACGCTGATGAATGCGGCCTCTATCGCCCAGTATATCAACGGCGGTGTGGTTGGGAGAGGACTATCGACACGAAAGATTTCGCTTGCCATGACAAAGTTAGGCTTTAAGAGAATTCACACCAAACAGGGATGGTTCTATGAAGTCTTTCTGATACCTTTAGACCAGATACAGAATACTTTAGCGCAAGTCGATGAAACAGCTGAAAAAGAATCTGTTATGCCGACGATGACAGAAGGAGATTTGCCATTCTGAACATGAACCGGTGACGATAGTGACAATAAGAAATGCAACTTTCCCTTATAGAAATTATTTAGCCTCGTGACTAAATGTTTTCCTTTATACAGAAGTTACTATATCTATCGTCACTATCGTCACCAACCATCAAAGAAGGCACTCGAAAGTATGCTGTTTCCATCTCGCAAGTATGCCACTAAGCCACTGAAAGTATGATACTTAGCACTCACAAAGATATAGTTTACAACAGAGAAGAATTAATCTCATCATTCCAAATTCTTACAGCTTTATGAAAGCAATGACCAGACAACAGATTGCCGCTCACGCCGGCGTATCAGTGAAGACGCTCCGTAACTGGTGCCGTCCCTACAGTGAAGAACTCTACATGCTGGGACTTCGTCCTGGTATGGTGGTGCTGCCGCCCAACATCGTGATGTGGATAGCCGAGAAGTTCTGCATCGACCTGCCACCGTAGGAAGGCCTTCTGTAACCTGATGCGTCTTTCATGGGTCTCGCAGTGACCTACGCGGAAATTGCCGATCAAAAATGTGGTACCTTTGCAATATCAGAGAAACACTCTGACGAGGCTTTTGAAAGTGAAGAGTGAAAAGTGAAAAGTGAAGAATAAGCTACCGCGGAGCTAGACCATCCTCTCACCTCTTACCTCTAACCTCTCACCTCTGTTAAATTTAACCAACACAAAAACTAAACGATTATGATTCTCTATGTTTTGAAGCAGAACAAGAACTCGAAGTCGAAGGTCTTCGGTAAGTTCTTCGCATTCCCCGTGATTGAAGAGACCGTGACGCTGGATGGTCTCGCCGAGCACATGTCGAACCACAACACCCCCTACTCCAAGGGCGCCATCATGGGCATGCTCACTGACATGGTGACCTGCATCAAGGAGCTGCTGCTGGAGGGCAAGAACGTGAAGATTGCTGACCTTGCCATCTTCTCGCTTGGCATCAAGAACAATGGCGGTGCCGAGAGTGCCGATGAGTTCATGGTGGTGAAGCACATCAAGGGTGTAAAGCTCCGCGCCCGTGCCACCGGCGAACTGATTACCAAGAGTCTGAACCTGGAGGCATCGCTGAAGAAGGCCAGTGCCACCACTAAGCCAAGCACGAATGGCGGTGGAACGTCGGGTGGCAACAGCGGTGACAGCACGAACCAGGGCAGCAACAGCGGTGGCAACTCGAACACCGATCCTAACACGCCAACGGAGGACATCCCCGGTGAAGATCGCCCGTAGTCCACTAAAGGGAATGAGAGGTGGCAGTCCTGCTGCACCTCTCGCCCTTTTCTAAACTCTCAATAGAATAAGCATACTTTCAACACAAAAACTAAACAGACTTAACGATTATGAATATTCTCAAAGACATGAAGACATGGAAGACCATTATCCAGTTCATCATCACCATACTCACCGCCATCACCAGCTCGTTCTTTGTCCAGAGCTGCATTGCGGGATAATGTCACACAGAAAACACTGATAACACAGCAATTCTATGAGACGAATTGATTTGATTGTGATTCATTGTAGTGCAACGCGGTGTGACCAGAACTACAGCGTCAGGGCACTGATACGCGACCACAGAGACCGCTTCGGGTTCACTGGCTATCACTACTATGTGACGCGTGGCGGCATGGTCTATCAAACGCGCCATGAGCAACTGATTGGGGCACACGCCAAGGGCTACAACCAGCACTCGCTGGGCGTGTGCTACGAAGGTGGCCTTGACACAAGAGGCAATCCTGCTGACACGCGTACACAGAAGCAGAAACGTGCCTTGCTGGCCTTACTAAAACAGTTGAAGGCTGAGCATCCACAGGCACAAATACTTGGTCATCGGGATCTACCAGGGGTGAAGAAAGACTGCCCCTGTTTCGACTGCTCAGAGTACAATGCTCTGTAGTACTTTAGCTATGCCGTGGGTGGCGATTGGCAATCATTATCGATCGCCAATCACCACCTCAGCATTTTTCTTCACTTCTCCTGCATCGCCGCCACCGAAGACGTTGCCAAAGATGGTGGCACCATTGAGGATGTTGACACGGGTCCAGACAGCGGTAGCGAACTGCTCGGCATCCAGTGACGCGTTGCCTCGACAAGCGCCGAAGACGTCACCGCCGTAGTGCGCACGATTGCTGACGACCGTACCAATCTGACCACTGATGTTGACCGTACACTGCGACTGCTTGCCTATGCCATGTCCATCAGCTGTGTCACCCTTCTTATATGGGTCGTATGTCTGTCCCATTTTCGGTGCGCCGACAGAACCTAATGAACCGCCGCCATAGACGTTGCGATGGACGATGCCGCCCAGGACATTTACTTGAGTGAAGCGTGTCACAGAACCGGATGAGTTGCTGTAGTCCTGTTCATCGGCATCATCGAAGTCGCCGTCATAGTTGAAGTCATACTGATACTTTGTGATACCAGAGCCACCGCCATAGACATTACCACGGTGCAGCCACTGCGGGTTGAGCGAGCCGTTGCCCAGCTGCAGGTTGCCCAAGATGCCCTGGTTAGTACTATTATATTGCAGACCGATTTCTCCACCCAAGACTGTCACCTTCGTGTCGCGGCGCACATGACCATCCTGACCACCGCCATAGACGCTGGCGCGGATGGTAGGACCGACGAGCTCCCAATGACTATCGCCTGACGGATAGGCAGCCTTAAACTCTGCAGCTGTCATACAATCACCCACATGATAGGTACTGTAAGCCTCCTTACAGCGGTATCCACCGATGGTGACATCCGTTTCGTTCACATAGCCAGAGAAGAAGGCCGGACTATACTCGTAGCGTGGATCCTTTGTGACGTTAGGCGCAGCCTCACCAGCACTACCACCGATAACGTTACCGTAAGGCAGCTCGTTCTTCATGCTGTTCGATGGGTTACTCTCATCGATGTAACCTACGGTACCGCTAATGACATTCACAGTTGTCTTACCGCTACCGAGGAATGCCTGACTATCTTCGCTGACACCATCCCACAGGTTTCCATCTGTCTTCTCACCGTAGCCAACAACACTGATAGTATTGTCGTTGACGTAGTCATCCGTGCCACCGGCATAGTTACCCTTGCCCACCGATGCCATGTTGCCGCCGCCATAGACGTTACGTCCTACATAGCCGCCATTCATAGTGACATAGGTATTACCAAACACCTTACCGGCAATAAGACTGTAGATCTTGGCGGGATACTCATCACTATCGTCTAACGTCTTTAATGTCTTCGTATAGGTACTCTTACCTTTACCGCCGCCATAGAGTGAGTGGCCGATAAGACCCTTGTTCAAAGTCACATGCGTATCACCATAGACGTAGCCATCCTCACCGCTACCAGACACAGAACCTGTGACGCATGGTATAGTGAAGTTTGTCTTGATATTCGGCATGTCAGATTCCGAAGCAGGTGTATCATAATCGACATTCACCTCCGTCTCATTGACAACAGCCACGTGGGCCATTGCATAGCGGTCGCCTACCTTACCACGTGCACCACCAAAGACGTCACCGCCATCAACATTCTCAGTACCAACATGGCCTCCTGTCACATTGATGGTAGTCTTACCTGTACCTGGGGCAAACACGAACTTATACGGCCAACTGAGAGCGAAGCCGTTTGCCTCGTTGGCGTGCTTAGCTGTTCCTGTTCCTCCCTTAGATACATCCAATGTATCCCTGGCATTCGTGATGTTACCCACCGAAGCCAAAGAACCGGCACCATATACCGAGCGTCCGATATGACCACCCTTGATATTGACAAAGGTATTACCGCCTACCATACCGGTCTTCGGATTGTAATGCTTGTTGCCCTTACGATCCGTATAGGTATCTACACCACTACCAGCACCATAGACGTTGCCTCGGTCAACATAGTATTCCTTATTGAGCGCTTCCGAACCGAAGTCCCACCATGGGTCATCGTCGCTAGTGCCAGGAATCTTTTCTGTAACACCGATGGTACCGCTATAGACATTCACCGTAGCACTCGTATAGTTGTGACCATTTTCAGCACCGCCATAGACAGAACCCTTGATGAGCGGGGTCGTCAAAACCGTGCCGGAACCTTCCGTACCGATATTGACAACAGACTTGTTAACCCAAGCTACCCTCAGATACGGATCGAAGCCAGAATCCTTGATGTCATTGGTGGTCTTGCCGTAGGCAGGATCACCTGGACTGGCCGCAGCTATTTCGTCTGCCGTGAAGTAAACATTCGGGTCAGAGATATCACCACGCGACCCACCGAACACCAAACCGTTGTCACGACCACTGATACCGATGGTACCACCCGTAATGGTGATATTGGTCGTACCAGTAGGTGTTCTCGCGCCATCGGGTGCCCCAGGATTCATGACATCTCCATTAGTGTAGTGCCATTGGTATGGAATACCTGCAACAGGCATGTAGGCCGGAACACTTCCTGTACTGAGGTCGAATGTACCTACTGAAGCCAAAGCACCGCCACCATATACCATGTGGTAAACGTTACCGCCACGGATATTGATGTTGGTGTTACCCTTTACCAATCCAGCAACAGCAGCAACTTCACTACCACGACCACCGCCATAGACGTTACCCATACGCCAGCTACCGTACTTCACATAGCCAGGATTCGGGTCACTCTTTGGCCGTACCTCGTTGCGTCCTATTTCAGTAGTTCCGCTGATATCGATATAGGTGCTACCACCCACAGCGCTCAACTCACCACCGCCGTAAACGCTTGCCTTGACGATAGCGTTGGTCAACGTCACTCTCGTACTGTCAGCAACATAAGCTCCCAACGTATCAGCCTTGGCAACTGGAGTCGTTATCGTGACATCATCTGTTGTACCTGTACCGCCGCCAAAGACGCTACCATAGGTGTATATCACGTCAGAAGCACTTGCACCAATAATCTCAGTACCGATGGTACCGCCAGTGATGATCAGCTCAGTACCGACATTGACATCATTGTCCTCGCTATCCTTCGTGGTGTGGCTGCCCTGCACAGCACCATACTCGCCACCACCATAGACATTACTCTTGATGGTGCCACCAGTAATCGTCAGTTTGGTACTCTTGACATTACCCAGCTTAAGCCAGTTAATGCCCTCTCTTGCCATTGTGATCGGCTCACCTGCCAGATTCAGACGGCGTCCCATGCCTCCGGCATAGACATTACCGCCTCTTGTGTGGTGCAGTTTGCCGTCAGAGGCGTCATAGGTAGTGCTGGGCACATAGTTATTGTTCTGCCATGTGGTCCATTGCTCTGCAGTCCAATTCTTGAAGCCCTCTGTCGGCATGATATACTCCCTATCGTTACCGATAGTACCACCGCTGATGGTGATTTCCACGTGACCACGGCCCTTGGTAAAGAAGCTTGTACCATCAGTACCATCATCCATCTTGTCATCATCGCGCATCTCGCCATAGCCTTCAACGCCTGCGTCGTACAGACCGTAGCCCACAGAGCCCAGACGGCCACCGCCGTAGATGGAGCCCAGCATCTCACCGCCCGCAATGTTCAGTGTCACCGCACCTGCCACGTTACCGGCAGTATAGGCATCGCCAGCGAATCCACGACCGCCACCGAAGACGTTACCATCCACGTAAGAGGTACCCCAAGTACCAATCTTAGGACTTGACGTAACGACAGGATTCTCAGGATCAGTGTTATCTACTGTGTTTTGAATGTTCATCGTCACATCCCGCATCACGTGACAATCCTCACCGCCACCGAAGACAGAGCGAAATATGCATCCGCCAGCGATATTTACCTCG
>JAEEGL014843778.1_pt1 | contig 10760 bp, 10 predicted proteins | sample 9134231 | NCBI WGS metagenome assembly JAEEGL01 (sample SAMN16246548, study PRJNA631951) | gut metagenome | biome: gut microbiome; feature: rumen; material: fiber-attached | host: Bos | place: Iran: Karaj | collected 2018-10
AATAAAAAAGAGCAGGTGATGGGAAGCGAACCCACGTATTCAGCTTGGAAGGCTGATGTTCTACCATTGAACCACACCTGCAAATATATTCATTCGCGTCGAGGTGACAGGATTCGAACCTGCGACCCCCTGGTCCCAAACCAGGTGCTCTAGCCAAACTGAGCCACACCTCGTTGCAGACTCTTTATTCGTGACGCAAGTGTTATTATATGAAAATTGAGTTATTTTGTCAACAAAATATTTCAATAATAAAAGCTATTTTTTCAAAACGCCCATCATTTCCAGATATGACAGGGATTTCTTCTGATATTCAATGGAGGAAGTCTCAATTAAAACGGACGCATCCTTAAAATATTTCTCTCTTAAAAGGGCAAACTTCTCCCAGTCTATAGTTCCGTCGCCCACAGCAAGATGAAGATCTCCTATGCCGTCATTATCGTTAATATGAACATGCTTGATATAAGGCGAAAGAACCTGCGCCCAAGTGCTTAAAGGAGTGCTTGTAAGATAAGCATGCGAATAGTCAAAACAGATTCCGAAATTCGGAACATCAAGCATTCTGTCAGCCAGTTTTGCAAGCTCATCCGGACGCATGTCAAACATGTTCTCCATATATACGTTCATATCGGGATATTCGGTGCAGATGATCCTGAAAACATACTCATTTCTCTCACACCAGTTGTCACGATAGGCATCGGCAGTAAGGAACGGCTCGATGTTGCTGTGGAAAATAACACCCTTGGCTCCCGTTCTTCTTGATACCTTAATGCTCTGGTGAATCCTTTTTTCTGAAATCTCCACGATCCTCGGATCTTCGCTGAATACCAATACATCGAAGAAATCACCGTGTGAAGTTGTTATCGGCGCATTCTTCTCTTTATAAAATCCAACTATTTCCTTACATTTTTCCTCATCGTCAAGAGTCTTCGGGAACATGAAATCATTCAGTTCCAGACTGAGATTATACTCTTCGCAAAGCGCTAAAGTCTCGTCCATTCTCTCTCTGCACGGAATAATAGAAAATCTGCTCATTCTTCTCCCACCTTTTCACCATCAATTTCTTTTAACTGATATACGAAAACACCCTTGGATTTTCCCTTAAGAGGAATCTCTCCAATAGGTTCGGCAATTACACCTTTATCTTTTACACGATCATATATTGTTTCGCTTATGAGTACCTGACCCGGTTTCGCATTGGACTCAAGTCTCGCTGCAGTATTTACGGTATCTCCGATGGCCGTATAGTCCATTCTGAAATCACATCCGATATTTCCGACGACGGCTTCGCCGCAGTTGACTCCGACACCGAAAGCAACCTTTTTACCGAATCGATCCATACAGGATTTCTCTAATGCCTTTGAGCCTGCAACTATGTCTTTTGCGGTCCTTAAAGCCTGCATTTCGTAATCTTTAAGATCAAAAGGAGCATTGAATACCGCCATTGTCGCATCGCCGATAAACTTATCGAGCGTTCCGCTGTTTTTAAATATCGAATTTGTCGTGAGGTTTAAATATTCGTTTAGGATCTCAACAACCTGCTCGGGTTCAAGGCTCTCGGAGAGCGGCGTGAACCCTCTTATATCTACAAAAAGTACCGCTATATCCCTGTTTTCACCGCCAAGCGTGATCTTGTACTGTCCCGATTTCATGATATCGTCAACGACCTGCGGCGCAACATATTTGCGGAATGCCGAAGCTATCTTTCTCTTCTGAACCGTCTCGGATATGTATTTGACTATCAGTGCGAAAAGATAATCAAGGAAAATGAATATAAGGAAATAAACGCCCGGCAGAATGATATCCGCTCTGGTAAAAAGAAGTATTCCCGCAACCACGGTCAAAACTTCCAGTACTATGAACACGGGTGTTCCGATCTTCAGATTCATCTTCGAAAAGATCAAAAACAATGCAAAAATAAGGACTGCGATCATAATTGATATCGCAACTCTGTTAACCGGCAGAGGGAATGTTTTATCAAGGTAACCCTGCAGGATATTGGCATTTATCTCCACTCCGAACATCTGATTGGAACTGTTCGGAACCGAAAACTGATCCTGCATTCCGTTCGCATAAGCACCGACTAAAACAATACAGTCCGTAAATACTCTCGGATCGATCCTGTCGTTTAAAAGATCAACTAAAGGTATTACTTCGTAATCAAAAGGTTTTCCCGCGTAATAGATCCACTGACTGCCCGTAGAGTCGGTCTTTGGAATGACGGGAGTCAATCCTTTATTCTCGCAGTATTTCTTATAAATCGTATATGAAAATCCATCATACGAATTGCCTGTCTTTTTATCCGTATACACGGGGATCGCTCTTCTTACTTTTCCGTCGGTATCCGGAGAAACATTGGCAAAACCGTATGTAACATCTTCTTCTGTAATGGGCTTTTCAACCGCATTTAAATAAAACTGGTTGATCACGTGTTTTCCGTTTTCATCGGTTTCCACTACCGTGTCAAAATCCAGATGCGAGGCAAACACGACATTGTCTCTCTGCACTGCTGCCTCTTTTAGTATTTCATCTCCTTCGGGATTCATTTCTCCGAATAAAAAGATATCGAAGCCGACCACCGAAGGATAATCTCCCAGCTTATCCAGGATTTCCGCATATATGCTTCTGTCCCAGTTTCCGAAAGGACCATATTCTTCAAGGGATTTCTCTTCGATCGCAATGATCTTAATGGACTGATTGACGCCTCTGGATCTTTGATAAACCTTGTCCTGATATAAGCCTTCCAGGGGATATAAAACGTCGTTAAAACAGAATAAAAAAGCAAGCATGCCCAGTAGGAACGCCTGCAGTATCAAAAGCCATTTTCTAGATTTGTTTTTGCTTTCATTCATTTTTTTGCCAACCCCGTTTTACATATATCTATTTTACCAAATTTTCTCATTTATGAAAACCCACTTCCTCAAACAAAAGACAATATGATATAATTGGCGTGTAGGGTATTTTAATGTACAGAAAGGGGTTTCCTATGGAAGATCATCAGAAATATTTATCAAGCGACGAATTACTGGAGAAAATCTTTTATTACATGTCCAGACTCTTTGAGGAAAAAGAGCTTTCGGCCACACTTTTCCTTTTGACCGACTTGGGCAAAACCCTTGTTAATTCGGACAGAGCAAGCTTCTGGTTCTGGGATAAAAGAAAACATGAAGCATGGACCCTTGCCGCTCTCGGCATCGATAAGATCACCGTTCCCGACAACACCGGCCTGGTTGGTGCGGCAATGAAAGGCAATGAGATCCTCATTGTAAACAATCCCTACAATGACATGCGTTTCAATCCCGATGTCGACAAAGATTCCGGATATTTCACCAAATCCATTCTTACAATGCCTGTTACGGATTCCGAAGGCAAAGTTATAGGAGCTTACCAGGCTGTAAATAAAATTAATACAGACGGAACAGACGGCAAATTCACTGAAGAAGATGTTAAACGTCTCTCCCTCGCAACCGCATTCTGCGGCAAATCACTTGAATCATACGTACTTCAGAACGAAGCTATGGAAGATCCTCTTACGGGACTTAGAAACCGCCGTGGCATGCATGCATATTATGAAAGAAGAATTGCAACCGTTGCAGACAAAACAAGCATCATAATGTGCGATATCGACCACTTCAAGCGCGTTAACGATACCTACGGACATAACGCAGGTGATGAAGTATTAAAACACGTAGCTAATACGCTTTTAAATTCCATCGGAATCAATGACGGCGCATTCCGCTGGGGCGGCGAGGAATTCATCCTTCTCCTCTCCAAAAAGGAACTTGATGAGTCGGCTGAATTTGCCGAATCGTTAAGGCAGAAGATCGAAGAAAGCGTGATCACTTTTGAAGGAACTGATATAAAGATCACGATGAGCTTCGGCGTAAGCGAGATAAATCCCGAGCTTACCACCGAAGAAAACGTTGAAGGCGTGGATGCCAAACTCTACTACGCCAAGGAACACGGAAGAAACCGTGTTATCAAGGAAATACCTGAAGAAAACTGATATAAAGCAAAAAGCCTCGGAAAATCCGGGGCTTTTTACTTAATTATTCAGGGTATACTTATAAAACAGCTCTTTCAAACTGTTAAGTACCGAACTCTCTAATTTCACAGCTTCATCAGCATTGGAAATTATCTGCGGGATCAGTTTTTTATCATGATTCATATTGTATTTGATCATCATAAAAAGAATTATCTTATATCTCTTTTCCAGATCCCTATAAACTTCAAGATATTCTTTAAAATCATCGGTTGATAATGTTTCACCTATAAACTCAAGACGGAATACCATCATTTTCTTGTGTTCGTGAATAATACTGAAATCTCTCCAGTCTAAATATTCACGTTCGGGTGTTATTTTATCTATGGCATATTGATGTAGACAAAAACCCGATGCTTCGACAACGTATCTTTCCGCAAAATTAAGCACGGGCCTTGATTCAACATATGCCGAAAACAGCTCATAAATGTGATCCATCCTGATCCATTCAAACCAGTTATTCTCAGCCGGAGATTTTATAACGCTTATGCAGTGTAACGCACTGTCAAAATTATTTTCCTTAACATTCCAGTACGCCTGCTCAACTTCAGCCATAGGGGCTGTAAACGTTGTATATTTGCCCCCGTCCACATTGTCCGCACAATAGTAGACTTCCCGGCTGTCATCATAACCGTATATGAATAATTCGTGTTCCTTGCTTTTCTGAGTTTTAAAAGACTGAATATATTTCCTGTCTGCATTCAGAAAAACATATCTTTCCGAATCGATCATTTGTTTTATCAGCTTGTTAAAATCACCGTACCAGCATTTTCTGAGCAGATCCCTGGTAATACAGCTTGTAGCCACATGCGGGCAGTTGTAAATGATACTTCTGTATGAATCGAAAAATATTACCGGTTCCACATGTTTCAACTGGATAAAATTATTACACATCCAGCTTTTTACAAAATCATTCTGCTCCAGTATCGAAAACAGATCGCCGTATACCGGAAAACTGGATATGATAGGTGTTGACATCTTCAAGACATTATTCATAGCATTTCTCCTTTCCAAAGCAGCATATTCAGTTAAGCTGTTTGTTTAGACTCTCAAGTAATTGTCCTAAAGTCTCCCTCTCTGATTCTTCAATGCCCAAAAGGGTATTTATACATCTTTCTTTTGTACGTTCATCACTTTGAATGTTATATTTTAAAGCCAGGCTAATCGCGATTTTGTTTTTCTTACAGAGCATCTCATAAGCCTCTATGTAATCTCTGACTTCAAACCCGCTTTCTTCGATATACTTAAGTCTTTCGATCATCAGTTTCTTGTGATCCAGCAAAAGATAAGTTAGTCTTACGGGTATATATTCTTTTCTGATCCTTATATAATCCGTCAGGGCTTTATAATAATCCATACCCCATACGATTTCTTTTTTATTGCAGTTATTGTATCCGACCCAGTACTCCGGACAGTCTCCGTTTAAAAATGCCTTTAGCCAGTAAATAATATTCTCTATACTGTATTCATAATCGCATTCTTCCTTAAGCCTGTATGCATAAACGGTATCCATCAAAAGTCTGTTTCTTAAACCCTCCGCTCTTGATTCATATGATCTTCTTATATCTTCAAAGGAGCATTCGAAGGTATCATACTTTCCGCTTTCATAATACTGAAAATCCGCACACAAAAAGACTTCCTTCTCATCATCATATCCCCAGATCATAAGATCATGAGATCTCTCACCTTCATTAAGATAATCTTTGCTTCCTCTTATGAACCGGTAGTTAACCATCATATGTATAAAAAATTCCAGATCCAGCATGGAAATAAGGAACTTACAGATGTCCTTTTCCACTGAATCTATATATAAACGTGACATTTTCTGCACGTCTATCCACTTACACAATTCGGTATTTCTGATCTCATAGGTCATCGGGAAATAAAAATCTCCCCATTCATTTTTAGTAAGATCCTTATTAATGAATACCTGAATATAATTACTGAATATCCATCCTTTTGTTTCCGGATTTGCTCCCAGGATCGAAAGCAGATGTGCATGATGTGTATAAGTAGTAATTATCGGATCAGTATAATTTAATCGTTTTTCCATTAATTTCCCTTTTCGTTTATTTCAATCTGTTCCTTAATGTAGACTATATAGTCTCCGACTGTGAGTTCTTCGCCGATCAGATAATCTTCTTCAAATTCAATTCCCGTGTAATCCTCTAATTCGATCAAAAACTGAACAAAATCAACAGAATCAATACCAAGCGATTCTATCTTTACTTCTTCGGATATTTCCTCATCTGTGTATTCTTTAATATATTCCTTAAATTTTTCTAAGATATCCACAGTCATTTTCCTTTCATTTTATTTTTCATTCTCAAAATATGATGTGTATTTTTCCGGGTTGCAATTCACGATCAGCTCCTCGGGGAAACGGTATTTCTGAATGAGTTTCTTTATTCTCGAAAAATCTCCGATATCATGATATGTGTGTGCATCACTCGATAAGATAACATCCGCTTTATACTTTTCGCATAACTCCATTATCTTAATAATGTTTGCCTCGGAATTTTTTCTGAAAGTACCCGGATTCAAAGATGCGTTATTAAGCTCTATGAGAACTCTGTTTTTTTTCGCCTGACTTATCAAAAGATCATAGTCAGCCTCATACTCTCCGTCATCCGGATGACCTATTATCTTAACTTTTTTATGCTTCATCGCTCCAAGATATGCATTGGTATTTTCCTCGGATTTTCCGGGCTTTAAGCAGTTCCAGTGTACGCTTGCGATCGCATAATCAAGTCTGTCCAGCACAGAATCGCTCATATCAAGATTTCCTTCAAAATCCACAATATTGGCTTCCACTCCGCAAAGGACTTTTATCCCTTTGTATTTGTCTTTTAAGATATGCAGATTATGGAAATAATACTCATGACATGAGCCGGGCATGGCCGTTCCGTGATCGGATATTCCCAATACGGACATTTTTTTCTTTTTCGCAAATCTCACCATCTCATCTATGGTTGAATATGCATGACCGCTGAAGATCGAGTGTGTATGTAAATCAATATCGTACATTCTTTCTCCCATTATTCTTCCCTAAGAAGCTGACGTTGTTTTCATCTGTTAAAGCATTTATGCTTTAGCCGTATAACCGCCGTCCACCATAAGGTTTTCGCCTGTTATAAAACTTGCATCATCCGATGCCAGGAAAAGAATACTTCTGGCCACTTCGATCGGATCTCCGACACGATTGAGCAGATGTTTTCCGCCGAGATCGGGATGTTTATCCGCCTGTTCTCTGTTAACGTGATAATCCAGTCCGATATAATATGCATTATTATCTGTCCAGATCGTTCCGGGACATACATTATTCACTCTGATATTGTATTTGGCCAGATCCATGGCAAGACATCTCGCCATATTTACTATCGCCGCTTTCGTAACATTGTATGTAAGATACTCGGGCTGGGCTATAAATCCCGAAATGGATGCAATATTGACTATCGAACTCTTTTCGTTCTTTTTCATATATTCAAGGCAATACTTAATACAGGTCACGTATCCGATAACATTGGTCTGGAATATATCATGCCATTCTTCTACAGTTGCATTCACGCCCTTGATAATGCCTTTTGCCGCACAGTTGACCAGAACATCGATCGTTCCGAAATATTCTGCCACATTATCCACCATGGATTTTATTTCTTCCTCTTTGGAAACATCGGTTTTGAAAAATTTTGCTTTTAACCCGAGATTACAGATCTTTTCCTCAAGTTCCTTTCCGTAATTCTCATTAAAATCAACTATGGCAACCTTTGCGCCTTCTTTTGCAAACTCAATACATGTTGCGCGTCCGATTCCCTGCGCTCCTCCTGTTACGATCACGGTTTTATTTTCAAATCTTTCCATTTTTCTGTTCTCCGTTTAAATATTTTTAGTGTTAATGTTCTAATAAATTTATAAAAGGACGAATGTATTCATCCCTGATGACATGGGCTTTAAGATCCCCGATGCTCTGATTTTTTCTTTCACCGTGAAAATCGCTTCCGAAAGTCACAACCAGCTTATTATCAAAAGCACAGTTAACAAGTTTTTCCTGTATATGTTCTGCTTCAAACTGGCTCTCCAGGCCGTTTATTCCGCTTTTTGTCAAAGAATCCAGAAAATCCTTAAATTCCGAGTCGGATACGCTTTTTAAAGGATGGGCCCATACCGATATGCCATCAGCCTGTCTTATAATATCCGTAACCTCATCATACGGAGTCTTAATGTGCAGCGGATGCTCTGAAAGAATATCTTTTAAATAAAAATCAAAGGCTTCTTTCCTGTCTTTATACTGACTGTGCCCGGTAATATATGTTACCAGCGAATGGACATCTCCCTTATTCACCCTGAAAAAATCAGGCGGAAGTTTAATGCCTTTTCTTGATAAAAGATACAATACCTTATAGTAGTTCTCTTTCTTTTTCTTTTGTTTGTCGGAAAGGAAATCAAGCATCGGTTTTGTGTTCTTAAAACCGTATCCCAAAATATGTATCTCTTTGCCAAGGCATTCGGAATATATCTCTACTCCGCCTATAATCTTATGTCCGTATTCTTTTCCTTCGTCGCTTAAACTTTCATGATCGGTGAACGAAACATATTCCATTCCCAGATCCGATAATCTGTCATTCAGGAATTCTTTAGAGAATTCTCCGTCAGACGCATTGGTATGTATGTGAAGATCCGCTATCATAATCTGCAATTCAATATCGCCGGGAGTGTAAGGCTTTGATCTGACACTTTAATAAGCCCATTCTTCAGGCGAAGCAATAATATACTCCTTCCATTTTTCTGAGTTCTTTAATACATCAAAGCTTTCACTCTCATCATATTTTTCCGTCTCATAAGAATGATCACCGTCTACTTCACTTATCTTTCCGAGAGTGCCGTCAATCTCCATGAGCTTTAAATTATCTATTTTACCGATATCGGATACACCGACACACGGTAATCCCAGTTCTCTGGCTATGATCGCACTGTGCGATAAGGGTGAAGAAGTCTGAATAATGCATCCTGCGGCATCCATCACAGCATGTATCGCTTTGCCGTTGATTATATCCGTGACCAGTATGTCTCCTTTTTTAAAGAGTTTAAGATCCTCTTCTTTTCTGATAACACACGTTCTTCCCACGGCATTTCCGCTTACGATAGGCATTACTCCGTTAAGTGAAACTGCCTCCATGGATTCCATTTTCTTTGTTATCTCTCTTATCTGAAGAAGGTAAAGACACCCTTTATATATACACCATTCCGAATCATAATCTCTTATGCCGAGCTTGTCCGCTATTGCGTTGACCGTATCGGTCACTTCCTTGGCTTCGCTTATCTCAAGCAGTCTCTCGTTCTTTAAATCTTCCGGGATTTCGGCCTTAATTATCCCTTCTTCAATACGGTTTTCGATACATTTAAACCTGACCGTCTGACTCTTATACCTGTAGGCATATTCTTCCTCAGGCAGGGGATCCGATCTTCCGTTTACGGGCAAAACGCAGTATTTCTTTTCCGTCACGTCTTCTGAGGTAAGCTCATTTTTATCATTTAATATCAGTGAATCGGTACTGCTTATACCGTCAACTATTCCCTTGGTCAACCCTAATGCTATGCTTGACGATACCACTCCATCCTGTCTGAAAGAAACTCCTCCTGTTTCAGAATAAATAAACTCCTGAATTATAACTGCCGGAAGTTTTACTCTTTCAATTCCGTTTAGTCTGCACATTTCTTCGACATCGCACGAAAAACTGTCTTTTAAGACAACATACACGGAATCAATGATATTTCTGATATGTCTTACATTGAGCACGGTCGAAAACATTCCTGCGAATGAATATCTTTTATCGTCCTCAAGATTGCTTGAACTTCTGATCGCATAAAATGATTTTTTATTTTCACTGATCAATTTGCTGATCTCATTGATCAGCATACTGCCCAGCAGACGGATGAACCCTTCGGAATCAATATATTTTCTTATTTTTTCAAAATCATCAATAGAGATACCTTCATCATAAAAAGCCATTATATAAGGCACTTCTTCAAACAGTCGCGTGCTGACAACCCAGGTTTTCGGGATATTCGCGCCCTCCATCTGCAATCTTAAAAGATTAAATGCCTTATTACCTATCAGCTGTTTATCATCTAAACTATATGAATCAAGTTTTTTTAGAAATTCGGAATTATACTCCATATATCCTCCGGTGAATCTAATAAGAAGTCATTCTTACAAACTCATCCACTCCTGTTCTTGCGATATCGATTCCATACTCTGCGGCAATTTCGCCGACTATGTTCATAAATCTGACATTTATTATGTGACGGATTTCTTCCTGTGTAGCGATATTGACCATAAAAAGAGCCTGCCACTTTCCTTCGTTTCCGGTCCGGCTTAAGTCATCCAGCATCTTGTATGTATCAGCCACAACACTTTCGTGTTTTCTTCTGTATCTGTTTATCCTGTCAGTCAGTTCGTCTTTGGAATACCTGTCCGAGAGCATGGTGATATTTCGCATAACAAGTTCTTTATCGTACTGGTTTTTTCTGTAAAAATTCCATTCGTATTCGAAATTCAGAAGGTATTCATTATCCGTATACTCATTTAATTTTTCAGGGCTTAATTCACCGTTTTTATAAGCAGCAGCCAGTTGCGTTTCTTTGATCTGGCGGATGTTTCTGTGACTTCCGATCAGCGAGATCATGCACTTATCAACCGAAACATCGTCCTGCAAAAAAT
>JAEEGL015728010.1_pt1 | contig 10760 bp, 6 predicted proteins | sample 9134231 | NCBI WGS metagenome assembly JAEEGL01 (sample SAMN16246548, study PRJNA631951) | gut metagenome | biome: gut microbiome; feature: rumen; material: fiber-attached | host: Bos | place: Iran: Karaj | collected 2018-10
CTTGGAATGCTTGGACTTGGCCAGTTCGGCAGCAATTTCGTCAAACTGTTCAAGGCACATCCATTGGTGGACAGCATTGCACTCTGCGACTGCGAAGCCAGCAAGTTGAAGGCATTTACGGATGACCCCTTCATGCAGGACAAGCTGTCGGTGGGGGACTGCTGCACCTCGCTGGACGAACTGGTCAAAAAGGACCTGGATGCGATCGCAATCATCACGCAGCCCTGGCTCCATGCGCCGCAGTGCCTGCAAGTGCTCAATTCAGGCAAGCATGTCTATAGTGCGGTTCCCTTGATCCAGTTGCCAGACGACAATGAGGTGCTGGACTGGTGCCACAAACTGGCCGAGGCCGTAAAGCGCACAGGCTGCCAGTACATGCTGGGCGAAACCACCATCTACCGCCCCCAGACCATGTTCTGCAGGCGCAAGGCCCTGGCGGGCGAGTTCGGCGAGTTCGTGTATTCGGAAGGCGAATATGTCCATGACGTGGATGGCAATGCCAACGGGTGGGCGAACCTGCGCAAGGTGATGCAGAACCGCACCACGGGCAAAATCGGCGAGCAGTACAACGCAATGATCGCGCCGTACATAGCCAGGGGCATCAAGGTCAGCCCGATGAGCTATCCCACCCATTCGGTCTCAGGCCCCATCCACGTCATGCAGACCAGGGCCGTCAAGGTCAGTGCATACGGCGTGCGCAACACAAACAACGACCCCTTCTTCGAGCGCTATGACATGTCGAATATCTTTGCGCTGTACCAGCTGGCCAACGGGACCTCGCTGCGCATCGCCGAATGCCGTGAAATCGGTGCCACCAGTTTTGACCGCCAGGAATCGGAGATATTCCGCATCTTCGGCAAGCAGGGCAGTTTTTCCAGAAACGTGTGGCAAAACAACTGCCGCACTGTGGCTGGCACGGCGCAGCCCATCATGGAAAACGTGCCGAATCCCGCGGACAAGGCATGGCCCTGGGCTGGCTACAAGGAGATGACTCCCGATGAAATGCGCACGCCGCTCCCCCCCGAAGTCCAGGCGGCGTTCAAGCCAGTCTGCAATCCCAATGCCACGGCGAAGGACGACTTCCAGCCGACAGGGCACGGCGGCAGCCATCCCTACCTGGTCCACGAATTCGTCTGCTCCGTTGCCGAGCATCGCGAACCCGAAATCCCCATTCGGGAGGCGGCGCACTACATGGCAATGGGCATTGCCGCCCACAAATCCGCCTTGCGGGACGGCGAAATCACCAAGGTCGAACAGTTTGACTAAACCATAGCAAGTCGAGCACCCCATGAAGGCAAAAAGCAAATTCCTGGTATTGGCGGCCATGCTGGCATCGGGCCTCATGCTGGTGGCGGACGAGGCCATCACCACGCTTCCCGCCATCAAGGCGCCCGTATTGGACGGGGTTGTCGGCGAGGCCGAATGGCAGGGCGCGGCGACGGGCGAATTCAGGGAGACCCGAGGCTGGAATGTCCCCAAGCAGCCCACCACCTGGCATGCCGCCTGCGACAAGGAGAATCTGTACTTTGCGTTCAAGTGCAGGGAGTCCGAGGTCTCCAAAATCCGAAAGTCATTCGCGCACATTGAGGAAAGGGACAGCGCCATCTATACCGACGACTGCATCGAACTGTTCATCGACCCCTTTGGCAATGACAAGGGCGGGCTCTTCCATTTTGCCGTCAACACCAATGGCGTCATCTATGACGACTGCAACGGGAACAGTGCGTTCCAAAGCGGCATCAAGGTGGCTTGCAAGGTGGACAAGGACTCCTGGACAATGGAGATCCTGCTTCCATTCGCCGACTTGGGGCTGACGCCCAAAGGCGCCGAAATCCTGCGCATGAATCTGGGGCGCGAACGGCAGGCGGGCGCGCGTCCAGAGTATTCCTGCCTGGGAGAGGGCAGCGGCGGCTTCGCCAGTAGAAACAGGCTGGTCGCATTCCGTCCATTGCCAGACGGCAATACGCTGCCCCCCGTCACCTTCAAGGCGCTGGGGGCCCCTCTGGCGACTGAATTGCGCTTCAGCAATACCGACTCTTCCAGCAAGCGCAGTTTCCATGTGGTCATGGAGCCGTTTGACAAGGACTATGTCAAGATCAGGGACTACGCGCTGAAAACCACGCCTGGCCAGGACACGAAATTCGCATACAGCATGGTGCTCGGCACGCACAAGCTGGCTGGATACAGGTTCAGGGTCCTGGATCCTGAAAACGACGGCAAGGTCATCTACTCCAACATGTTCGTCTTCCCCGAACAGGCGGTGGCGGAACGGCTGCTTGCCATGGCCATCCAACGACCGCTTTTCAAGGAACTGCTGGGCACGGAGTATCCGCCGCAGCGGGACTTTCACGGCTTCCAGTGGATTTTCGGCGCGGGCAACGCCGGCAACATGCAGCAGTTCGCCTTGCAGAAAGGCCTCGCCTATTCCAACTACGATGTCGCAAAGGAGCACAAGGAGACAGGCATGGCGAACTACGCCAACGTCACCATGATCTCCTGGCTTGAAAAGAACCTCTACTGCAAGGAACTGGGCACCCCCATCGCGGCGCAGCCGAGGGTGCTGGACAAAAACATCAAGTGCGGCCTGAGTTTCCGGCTGCTGGTCATTCCGGAGATCCGCAGACTGTGGCTGGAGGATGTGAAGACCATTGCCTCCCGCGGCGCCCGCATTGTCGTATGGGGAGACGAAATTTCGGAGATTCTGGAAAGCCACATGATAAGCGAATTCCAGAAGAAGCCCGACAACCAGGAACTCAAGGCGTTTGACGCCATGATCAAGAAGAAGTACGGCAATGGCAGATACGGCATTCCCAAAAGCATAGAAGAAAGAAACCCGCTGGCGTGGATTGCCTACAGGCGCGCGCTCAACGACGAACTGGTAAGCATGTACCGCGAGGGCTACAAACTGGCCAAGGCCATCAACCCGGACATCATCGTGGTTTCGGACGACGCGGTTGGCAACCAGAGCAAATTGTACGCCTATTCCGACTGGCAAGGCGCGGTTGACATCGTGACCCAGCAGCTCTACCCCAAAAACAGCCCTGACATCGACAGTTTCGGCTTCATCACACGCTACATGGCGACACTGTCTGGCGCGAAGGAAGTATGGCCCTGCCCCCATGTGGAGGAATACGCGGCCTCCTTCACGCCGCAGGAAGTGCTCTATAATCTGTCTGGCGCCGTAAGAAGCGGCGCCACTGGCTTCCACTACTACCTGCACGACACCACTGGCGCCAAGAGCACCAAGAAGTACATGTTCCATGAACGCTGGGGGGCGCCAGACCGCTATGCGGTGGAAATCGGTGCGCAGAAACTGCTGGCGAAAATGCCGCGCCTCGCCTTCCCCAAGTACGACGTCGCGGTGTTCACCGCCACGGATTCGCTTCGCGCCATGCCTGGCATCATGTTCCGCCGTCCGCCAGAGCAAGACCTGTACCTGCATGGCTTCCTGGGATATGGAGCGGGCGTCAACTACCGCTTCATCAACGAACTGAAATTGGAGAACCTGTCCCAATACAAACTCATCGCCACGGTGGAGAACGCCTATCTCTCCAAGGAGGCGTTCGATGCCTTGAAGCAATATGTCCACGACGGCGGCACGCTGCTGGTGCTGAACCAGAACGCATTTTCCTTCACCCCCGAAGGCGCCAGCCTCAAGTCGGAAGCGGCCGCCTTCACGGGAGCGACTGCAACGGGCACCATCGCCACGCCAGCATACTTTACCTACGCAGGCAGGAAGGTGCCCGTCTCGGCCATTCGCTGCGCCAGACTGAAGGCCGCCCCCGATGCGAAAGTGGCAGCCACCTTCGCCAATGGAGACCCCGCGATCATCGAGCACGCATACGGCAGTGGAAAGGTCTACACTCTGGCGGCCAATCCCTGCGGCTACAAGCAGGCGGGCAGCCCCGAATGGAAGAACCTCTTCCTCGCCATCTGCAAAGCCGCAGGCGCAAACACGCAGTGCGACATCTGGCGCTTCCAGTTGCCGAATTCCCTCCTGCCCCAGAAGCAACCCATCCAGGGCAAATGCATTACCAACAATTTCATCAAATGGGAGCATTTCAACCCGACGGCGCCTTGCAACGACAAAATCACGGGCAGCTACACCCTTTCGCCCCAGCCCAAATACTCCAAGGACAGCGCCACTGGCAAAGTCCCGTTCACCAAGGGCAGGCTCACCGACAGGCCAAAGGCGGTGGTTGCGCCTAGCGCCTCCCTGAACAAAAGTACCTGGAGGGACTGGACGGTCGCCTGGAAGGATGTGGCAGAGCCCATTTCCATCCAATGCGAATGGTCCGAGCCACGCGACATCCGCTGCGTCAAATTCTATGTGGCGGGGACATGGCGCGATGCAAAACTGGAGATCGGCGGCAAGACCTTTGCCTTCCCCTGCCCCGCGGACTTCAACAAAGAGCCTGTAAGCGTGCGCGAGGTCGTCATGGAACTTCCCAAGCCTGTCAAGGGCACGAAGTTGAACATCACCATCGGCCCCGACAAAGCCAGCCTCACCATCGCGGAAATGGAAATTTGGTCCAATTGATTTTTTTAACAGACAAGTCCCCTGAAACCTTGAAGGAGAAAGAACCACAATGAAAAGACGATTCACGCTAATCGAATTGCTCGTCGTGATTGCCATCATCGCGATTCTGGCGTCGATGCTGCTGCCCGCATTGAGCAAGGCCCGTGAAAAGGCGCGCGCCATCAGCTGCACCAGCAAACTGAAGCAAATCGGCCTTGCAGATCACATGTACCGCGGAGACTTCGATGGTCATTTCATTCCCTGCGCCGAACCTTCTTATTCCACTGGCACCAATTACAAGACATGGGTGGCGCTTCTGGGAAATGCAAGTCTCAACCTGAAGTACATTTCAGATACCAGGACATTTATCTGCCCTAGCGCAAAAATGTGGGTCCACGCCAATGGCTGGTCCATCCTCAATGGCGCCTCAAGCGCATCTGGTTATGTCTGGTATTACACAACCTATGGCTACAACTGGCGTTGGCCTGGCGGCGGCGGCGGGAAAGGAACTTTTGGCGGCACTTCATACAACGGCTCCTACAGCAGAGGCTATCCGCCAAAAGAAACCCTGGTGTCTGCATCGCATTCGGAATTGGTGATGTTTGCGGACAGCTATCTCATACAAAACGGCAATGTGTCGGAGCCGGACATTGGCTATTTTGACATCTGGGCAAGCTTCAGCGACAGTAGCACAGGCTTCATCGGCGCCCGCCACTCCAAGTCTGCGAATGTCACTTATAGTGACGGTCATGTCAGCGCCGCCAAGGGCACTGGCGCAGGTGCGCTTGCCGTGTCAAGAAGCATCCGTGAAAACGGCATTCTCAAGCCTGACACATGCTGGACTGGCGGCATGCCCAACAAGTATTAAATTATGCGCCAAGCATAGACAGGAAAGGGGGCTGCTTCAAATACCAGTTTTGCGGCAGCCCCCAGAAAGGAGACGAAAGCATCATGCAGGTAAAGGTCGGTTGTGCCGAAAACATCATCGAGGTCCCTCTTTTCGCTGAGCTGGGCGGCTATGGGCCTTTCCTCGGCAGGCGCAACAGGGGAGTAAGGGATCCGCTGTACGCCAGGGTGCTGACGGTGAATGACGGCGTCAACAGGAACGTGGTCGTCGTGACCGACACGATTTCATCCAGCGAAATCGAATGCCGCAAACTGCGCATGGAACTTGCCAGCGAGTTTGTGATCGACCCTGAAGGCATCATGTTCATCGCCACCCATACCCATTCGGCGGCGGGAGTCGCCAGCTGCGACGTGGGCTATGGCGAGCCCAGCGCGGAATTCTGCGTGAACTGGCGCGCCACCGTCCGCAAGTCCCTTCAGGAAGCCCTGGCAAACGAGGAGCCTTGCAGGGCGTTTGCGGGCAAGGCCCCCATCCGCAAGCAACTGGGGGCAAGACGCACGACCTCCGAGGACAAGCATACGGACCCCGAGATACGCTGGGTAAAACTGGTCCGCGAAGACGGCTCGACAAAGGTGCTGGTGCACAACCATGCCATGCATGGCGTGGTCTTTGGCGCCCAGCCCCTTGTCTCCGCCGACTGGATGGGAGACGCCAACCGCAAGATCAAGGAGCGCAAGCTGGCGGACATCGGCCTGTTCATGTATGGGACCGCAGGCGATGTCAATGTCATCTGGACGCATGGGTATTCGGAGCGGGACAAGAATCTGGAGTGGATCAGCGAGAGTTATGTAAACGACCTTGAAGCCGATCTGGGCAACGGCGAGGAAATATCGCTTGCACCAGTCAAGGCATCCTTGAAGGCCGTGGTGTTCCCGACCGAGGAGGTGGATCCCGTCGAGTACAGGGCGATTGCGGAGACGCTCATTTCCAAGGTGCCCAATCGGTATGCGCGCCCACAAAGCCAAGAGGAACGGCTGCTTTTCTTCACGCATGACCGCCTGCTGGAAATGGCCATTCTTGCCGAAAGGGGCAAGGATTTCCGTGTCATGAGGGATCTGCAGACCATACGCATGGGGGACTTGGCCATCTACGCAGTGCCAGGCGAGCCGTTCCTGGCCGTCGGGGAGGAGCTTCGCGCGCGCTCCCCCTTCAAATTCCCGATTGCGGTTTCAGTGGCGAACGGGGATGCGGGATATTTCCCGACGCCTGAAATGTTCGCCCAGTATCCGTCGATTTTCTCGTGCGACGACTTCGGGGCCTTCGGTTTTTACGAGGTATGGTTTGGGCAGGGCATGCACCGCCCCAAGTTCAAGCCAAACATCATCGAGCACATCGTCAACCATCTTTTGACACTTGACGTCAATTGATTCAAGTGTATATTTAGGGAAAGACCAGAGAAACAAGGAGCATCATCATGGCAAAAGCAGCAACCAAGAAGCCCGTCCAGGGCACATTCAGATTCTCGTTTGGCCCGTGGAACATCCACGAGGGCGCCGACTCGTTTGGCCCGGAAGTCCGCAAGACCATCCCCTTCAACAAGAAACTCGAACTTTACAAAAAACTGGGATTCGACGGCATCCAGTTCCATGACGACGATGCGGTGCCAGGCTGTGGCGACGGCAAAATGACCCAGGCCCAGATGATCAAGTCCGCCACGGAATTGAAAAAGGTCCTGGACGGGCATGGATTGACCGCCGAATTCGTTGCGCCGCGCATGTGGTTCAACCCCAAGACCATCGACGGCGGCTACACCTCCAATGACCCCGCCTGCCGCAAGTACGCCATCGAGCGCACCAAGCGCGCCATCGACATTGCCAACGCCCTGGGCACGCGCAACATCGTCTTCTGGCTGGCGCGGGAAGGCACATACATCCGCGAGGCCAAAGACCCCGTGTGGGCGACGGAAAGAATCGCGGAGGCGGCCCAGGCGCTGCTCGACTATGACAAGAACATCCGCCTGATGATCGAGTCAAAGCCGAATGAACCTGTGGACCATGCCTACATTCCCACCATCGGACACGCCATCGCGCTGGGACTCATGACCAGCGACCCGTCGCGCGTGGGATGCCTGATCGAAACGGCGCACGCCCTGCTGGCAAATCTCTGCCCCTCGGATGAAATGGGCTTTGCCATGGCACAGAAGAAACTGTGGAGCGTCCACCTGAATGACCAGAACGGCCTGAAATTCGACCAGGATCTGACCTTTGGCGCAGTCGATCCGCGCCGTGCCCTCAACCAGGTCCGCGTCCTCGACAAGAACGGCTACGGCAACAACGGCGAATGGATCGGCCTGGATGTCAAGGTCATGCGTACCCAGAAGGACAAGGTCGGCCTGAAGCACCTGGAATACAGCAGGAAGATCTTCCTGCGCCTGCTTGAAATCAGCCGTTCGCTGGACGATGCCAAGATCGAGGCCCTCAAGGCCGAGCGCGACTACGAGGAATTGAACTGGTACATCCTGGACGCAATTCTCAAGAAGTGAATTGCCTGAAACACATGGCCGATATGCGGCAACGCATATCGGCCATTTCTGGAATCACGGCGGCGGGCACGGCCGCCTGTTTTTTTTGTGGAGAGCGACATGTCAAAAAGTCTCAAGGTCGGCGTCATCGGTTGCGGCATGATCAGCGACTGGTATTTCAAGGCTGCGAAAAGATTCAAGCAACTTGACATCATTGCCTGCGGCGACCTAAATCAGGAGCTGGCCGAAAAACAGGGGCGGGAATACAATATTCCCGTTTGGAATCCCGAGGAAATCTACAATAGCAAGGAAGTCCAGCTTATCATCAACCTTACGCCGCCAAAAGTGCATTATTCTGTCATGAAGCGCGCATTGGAGGCTGGCAAGCATGCCTACAGCGAAAAACCCCTTGGGGTGGATTTGACGGAGGCGAAGGAACTTCTGGACATCGCCAAGGCGAAGGGGCTGTATGTGGGATGCGCGCCTGACACCTTCATGGGCGGCGGACACCAGACCATGCGCAAGCTGCTGGACGACGGGTGGATTGGCAAGGTCTTCGCGGGGACCGCCATGTTCATGAGCCGCGGGCCTGAAAAGTGGAAGCATGCGCCCGCCTTCTATGATGTCGGCGCGGGCCCCCTGCTGGACATCGGGCCGTATTTTGTCACTCAGCTCATCAATCTGCTGGGGCCTGCGGTGGCCGTGACCGCCGTGGTCACCAAGGGAGCCGATTTCCGTGAAGGCGGAGAGGAGACCGTCCCCCATGTCTATCCCGTCAAGGTCCCCACCCATCAGGCTGGCATCATCGAGTTTGCCTGCGGCGCCCAGATCACCCTGATCGGGAGCTACGAGGTCTACAAGACCTCCCATCCCTTCATCGAGCTTTATGGAACGAACGGCAGCCTCCAGATGCACCATCCCAATTGGTTTGGCGGCTCGGTCAAGGTTTTCCAGCCAGGCTACGAGGATTGGAAGGAGGTGCCGCCCAGCCATATCTACAATACGGACGCGCGCAGCGTCGGCGTGGCCGACATGATCACCGCCATTGTGGACAGGCGGGCCGCGCGCGCTTCGGGCGAATTGGCATACCATGCGCTGGAAATCATGCTTTCACTGGAGAAATCCAGCAAGTTGCAGAAGCGGATTCTTCTGGAATCCACCTGCAAACGCCCTGCCCCCATGCCCCTGGGATTGTCCGACGGCAAGGTCGAACTGGGAGCCGAATGATTCTTTGCTTGCGGTTAATTCCTGCGGGCACCCAGGCCGACAGGAAAAATGGAATTGCGTCAATTTGACGTTGAACTGGAAAAACAAAGACGCTGGTCTGGCGTCTTGACGGAAAAAGGAGTTTTGAACCCATGAGCAACTTGGCGATCGATGGTGGGAAGAGAGTGTTTCCCGAGGGTTTCGGCTTTGAAGCCTGGCCCCCCGTCTACCCTGAAACGGCTGAAAGAATCAAGGAACTCTACTTGTCCCACAAATGGAGTTACAACGGCGCCTACGAACAGGCGTTTTCCTCCGCGTTTGCAAAATACCATGATGCGCAATACGGTGTCTTCATGGTGAACGGGACTGTCACCCTGGAATGCGCCCTGGCGGCAGTCGGCGTGCAGCCGGGAGACGAGGTCATTGTCCCGAGCTGGACGTGGCTGGCGACGGGCACGGCGGTGGTCTTCCTTGGGGCGACTCCTGTCTTCGTGGATGGCGAGGCGGATACTTTCTGCATGGATCCCGCCGCATTCGAGGCCGCCATCACGCCTCGCACAAAGGCGGTCGTGCCCGTGCATCTGTTCGGCTCCATTGCCGACATGGACAGGATCGTGCCCATCGCAAGGAAGCATGGGATCAAGATCGTCGAGGATTGCGCCCACATGCATGGCGGGAAATGGAACGGAAAGGGCGTCGGCAGCCTGGGGGACATCGGCAGCTTCAGTTTCCAGCAGTCCAAGATCATGACCTCGGGCGAAGGCGGAATCTGCATCACCGACAATGAAAAGTACCGTGAGCTTTGCTATCGGCGCAAGCACATCGGCAACCCAGGCTTCCCATATCGGGTCACCCCGACTCCGTCACCTGTGGACTTCATCTGCCACAACTACCGTGGAACGGAATTCCAGGCCTTGATCCTGCTGGACCAGCTGGCGCACCTGAAGGACGATACCAAGTTGCGCGCGGACAATGTGGCATATCTCCGCGCGGGGCTGGAGCAGATCCCTGGCATTGGCACCCAGAAACCAGGACGCTGCGCAACGGAACAGGCGTATTATGTGTTCGCCGTCACCGTTGACCCCGCGGTGCTGAAGGAAGGGAAGACCAAGGCGGATGTCATCGCCGCATTGAATGCGGAGGGCGCAGTCGAACTGTTTGCAGGCTGGGGCGCCCCTGCCTTCAGGCAGACGCTCTGGAACATCTCCGAATCCCATTTCAGGGTGGAAAGTTCCGCTGTGGTCGAGGATATCATCAAAAACAAGATCATCTTGCTGGATATCCGCTGGCTCATGGACCGCAAAAACATCGACATGCTTCTCGAGGCGTTCCGCAAGGTCATGAAAGAGTACAGCAAATAGAACGAAGAGGCAGAGCACTTCGCCCGCTGCCATCACTGTTTGCTCAGAATTCCCAGACGCTTTGTTCCCCAAGATGGTCGGGAACCGCCCCTCCGAATGCAGACACGCCAGAAGCGTGCAGGTGGGGCGCGGTCCCCGAAAAGATGCGCGGCATTCATGCCTGGGAAAGCCCCCTCCGGGGGCGTTGGACCATAGCCAGGGGTGGAGGGCGCGCAGCGCCCGGAACCCCTGGGGGCGGGTCCCTGTTTTCCAGAGCCCTGCAAGGGCGGAAGGACCGTGGCCAGGGGTGGAGGGAGCGCCGAAGGC
>JAEEGL015910071.1_pt1 | contig 10760 bp, 10 predicted proteins | sample 9134231 | NCBI WGS metagenome assembly JAEEGL01 (sample SAMN16246548, study PRJNA631951) | gut metagenome | biome: gut microbiome; feature: rumen; material: fiber-attached | host: Bos | place: Iran: Karaj | collected 2018-10
AATTAAATAATTATTCACAGATTGTTTCAAATGAGTTATCCGTTTTTAACGGGGATTCTGCTATTATCAATGGCAGACTTTACGCGCGCACGCGCGAGCCGGATGATAAAATCCGCTTTAAAAAAAGAAGCATTTCAAAATCTCTCAGAAAAATACAGAACGAAAAACAAATGCCGCCTGAAATCCGTGATTCAATTCCGGTTATTTGTGATGATAAAGGTTTGCTTTGTGCCCACGGATGCGGAATTGATGAAAGATTTGAGATTACAGATAAAACCGAAAATATAGCATTAATCAGAATAACGGAGTTATAAATATGCTTAATGATATTGAAAAAGTCTATTACAGCTGTGATGAGCTGCATGAAATAGTTGCCCGCCTCGGCAGACAGATAAGCGAGGATTATAAAGACAAGAATCTGCTTATGGTCAGTATTCTCAAGGGATCTGTTATATTTATGGCGGATCTGATGAGAGAGATAACCATTCCGTGTGAAATTGATTTCATGTGTGTTTCATCATACGGCAACGAAACCGAAAACAGCAGCGGTATTGTAAAGATAATAAAGGATCTTGATATCAATATTGAAGGATACGATCTGCTTATCGTTGAGGATATTCTTGACTCAGGCAGAACTCTGAATAATGTCATCAGTCTGCTTAAACACCGTAATCCGGCCAGTATTAGAATCTGTACGCTTCTTGATAAACCCGAAAGAAGAGTTGTTGACCTTTACGCAGATTATTCCGGCGCAGAGGTACCGGATGCTTTTGTGGTAGGCTACGGTCTTGATTATGCTCAGAAATACAGAAATCTGCCTTATATAGGCGTTTTAAAAGAAGAGATTTACAGTTAAAGGGGGTTGATTTTTTGGAGAATAAAAACAGGTCAAATAAAAGCAGAATATTTACACTGCTTCCGTATATTCTTATTCCTCTGATAATCATACTTGGTGTATCATACTACGCGGAGCATCAGACAAAGGAGAGGCCCGAATACTTTGAGATAGTTTCTTTATTTGAAAATAACAAAGTCGATGAATACCGTCTCAATCTGAGCAACGGCAGTCTTACATACCATCTTAAAGGTGAAGACAGTAAGACATTTCATTCCTATACTGTTCCCAGTGTTGATCTTTTCATTGAAGATATTCACGAAAATGTCATTAAACACAATAAGCAGTATCCGGATAATATTATCAAGGCAAAATATATTTCCGGCTCTTCGGGCTCGGTGATTCTCTCCATTCTTCCCACTTTAATACTTGTTTTACTGATGTTCGGTATGCTGTTCTTTATGTTCAGGAGAATGAATCAGACCATAGGCAGCGAAAACAATAAAACAATACAATTCGGTAAGGCAAGAATCAAAAAGGCGGTTGACGAAAAGCGCAAGACCACTTTCGCCGACGTTGCCGGAGCAGACGAAGAAAAAGAAGAACTTACCGAGATTGTAGACTTTCTTAAAGAACCTGCTAAATTCAATGAAATCGGCGCCAGAATTCCAAAGGGCGTTTTGCTTGTAGGCCCTCCGGGTACAGGTAAAACCCTGCTCGCCAGAGCAGTTGCAGGCGAAGCCGGCGTACCGTTTTTCTCAATATCCGGTTCGGATTTTGTAGAAATGTATGTCGGTGTCGGCGCTTCGAGAGTAAGAGACTTATTCGATCAGGCAAAGAAAGCGTCACCCTGTATCATCTTTATAGATGAGATTGATGCAGTCGGCCGTCACAGAGGCGCCGGCATGGGCGGCGGACACGATGAAAGAGAACAGACTCTCAACCAGCTCCTTGTTGAAATGGACGGTTTCGGAGCAAATGAAGGCGTTATAGTAATCGCGGCAACAAACAGACCCGATATACTTGACCCCGCGCTTCTCAGACCCGGCAGATTTGACAGACAGGTAACAGTAAACTATCCGGATCAGAAGGGCAGGGTAGAGATACTTAAAGTTCATGCTAAAGGAAAACCTTTTGCTCCCGATGTTGATTTTGAAAGCATAGCACATGCTACCGTCGGATTTACGGGTGCCGATCTTGAGAATCTCCTTAATGAAGCCGCTCTTCTCGCGGCAAGAAACGGCAAGAAGTCAATTACCATGCTTGAGATTGATGAAGCGGCTCTTAAAGTGGAAGTAGGTTCCGAGAAGAAATCTCATAAAATGACCGAAAAAGCAAAACGTCTTACCGCTTATCATGAATCAGGCCATGCTGTTTCTGCATATTATCTTGAGAATACCGATCCAATTCATCAGATTTCGATTATTCCCCGCGGTCTTGCCGGCGGATACACTCTTTACAGACCGGATGAGGATAAATCATACAGATCAAAGAATGAAATGCTTGACAGTCTCGTAAGCCTTCTCGGAGGCCGGGTAGCTGAAAAGCTTATTATCGGCGATATTTCTACCGGCGCTTCCAATGATATTCAGAGAGCCACTCAGATTGCAAGGGATATGGTCACAAAATACGGTATGAGCGATAAGCTCGGACCTATTTCCTTCGGTGAAGAGAATAACGAAGTATTCCTCGGCAAAGATTTCAGCCATGTCAGGAATTATTCCGAGAATGTTGCTTCTCAGATTGATGAAGAAATCGAAAGACTCATAACGGAAGCTTATGAGAGAACCGAAAAGATTCTTACCGAGCATATTGATAAGCTTCATGAGCTTGCCGCTTTGCTTCTTGAAAAAGACAAGGTCGAGAAGGATGAGTTTTACAGGCTTATGTCAGGCGAGAAGTTTGAAGAGAGTGTCAGCGATGACGTTTCTCAGCCTGACGGTTTATCAGAGAATACAGACGGCGGCGAAATTACCTCAAGCGAATTCTGATAAGAATAAAACCCGTTCCGGTCGGAACGGGTTATTTTTTATTTACTTTCAGTCTTTCGCATAATTCTTTATCCGGAGTTACCCACATTGTATTATATGTGTGATAAATCACTTTTCCGGGTTTTGAGCTGGGCGGCTTTTTCAGGTGTCTTATCTCGGTATAATCAACTGCGACCTGTGACGAATCGCCGGCAGAACTGTTATAAGCTGCTATTACAGCCGCCTGTCTGCAGGTAAGCTCGGGTAAAATGTCTCCGTTTCCGATTACAACCACATGAGAGCCCGGGAATTTCTGAGTGTGAAACCAGGAATCGCTTTTGGATGCTGTCTTAAAAGAAATGTATTCATTCTGCAGATTGTTTCTGCCCGCAAGTATTGTGTATCCGTCATCGGAAATATACTCAATCGGAGGCTGCGGTTTTGATTTCAATGCTTTTTTGCGGTTTTTATTTTTAAGATAACCCTGCTGAGAAAGCTCGGCTTTTATTTCACCGATATCTGAGTTGCCCGATGCGCGTTTTACAGAATCAAGCACGCTCTCAAGATATTCAATTTCATTTTTGCTCTCTTCAATAAGCGCGCCGAGCAGTTTCTCGGCATTTTTCAGTTTATTATATTCTTTAAAATATTTATGAGCGTTATCTGTCGGACTCAGTGCGGGATCGGCAGGTATCCGTATATCGCTGTAGTTGTCATAATAATTCTGAAGGTCATAATAAAATGAACCTTTGCTGAGCGAATACTGATTTGACAGAATTATTTCCGCGTATATCCTGTATTTATCTTTATTTGCGCACTCTTCAAGTTCTTTTTCTCTTGAAAAAAGTTTACGGTTGGCTCTGGCAATAAGATTATTCAGTGTCTTCTGAAGTTCCTTGCTTTGCTGACCGGTTCTTTCGGCCCTTGACTTTTCAGAATAGAAGAAATCAATCAAAGCCGAATAGGAGTCAAATGTTTTGGTTTTAACAAGAGATCCGTATTGTTTTATATCAATATATGTTATGTCAAACAGACTTCCGTCTTCTTTATACAGAAGTGTGGGAATTCCTCCAGAAATCAGATTATCTCTTAATTCCGAAATTGCAGAATTCAATGATGCTATTTGATCCGGATTCAGCGATGATATCTGCATATCATTACCGGCGGATCTGCAGGCAATTTCCCTTGAAATCAAAGGAGAAACACCTTCCGCAGTTTTAAGAACGGCAGCGGAAAGAAGAGAATCCCTTTCTTTCAGTATACATTCACACAGCAAACCGGTATCTTTTACGGTAATGTTTATTTTATTCTGAGCCGGAGGAAGTTTATATCTGAATCCCGGTAATACCGCTCTGTCCGCAGAACTGTTATAATCGACTTTTTTAAGACATTCAATAATAATGTTTTCTTCGTTAAGTATAATGAAATTGGCGTGTCTCGGCATTGCCTCAAATACTATCCTGTAATTTACCGGATCGCCGATAATACTTGTTCCGCTGAGATCTATATATAAAATCCTGTCAAGCCCCTCCTGGCTGACTCCCGTAATTGAGCAGGAAGTAAAATACTTTCTGAGAAACATACAGAACATCGGAGGATTGGCAGGGTTTTCGGGATTAGAATCGGTAATGTTTATATGCGGAGTATCGGAAGAAACGCTGAAATGCAATTTCTTAAAGCCGTCTCTTGACCGCAGATTAAAAATAATCTCGTCATTGGACGGCTGATATATCTTTTCTATTCTTGTATTTAATACATTATTGTTAATCTCACGGCTGATTAAACTCAGCATAAGACCGTCAACAGGCATAGTCAGTCTCCGATATATTCACATGGATTTTTCTGCTTGAGCACCAGGCACTGTGCACCGGTTTCTTTAAAAGTCTTTTCACAAAGGTAAGGAATAACCGGGTACTCGGTCGCAAAGTGACCGGCGTTGATAAAAGTGAGGTTTCTCAGATCACCGTCGATGAATTCATGATGTTTGACTTCTCCCGTAACAAAGGCATCTGCAAAAGGAGCTATCTCATACAGAAACTCTCCACCGGCTCCGCCGCATACGGCAACACTGCTTATAATTCTGTCGGGGCAGGTAAATTCGACATGAGTGCTGAGAGTGTCTGAGATAAAACGCGCATAATCAGAAGCATTTGTTTCTTTTATTTCACCGATAAAACACATGGATGCATCTGATTCGCCGGGAAATCTTCGTGCATTAACAAGACTACATTTTTCTGCCAATACAAAATTGACACCGAGAGGGGATTTATCCAGATTGGTATGAGCGGAAATAACGGAAATATTATTTTTGATTAGCTTTGAAACAAGTGAATCATAACCAATTGAATTCACCGGCCTGAAAATAACGGGATGGTGAGTGACAATAAGATCGCAGCCCTCAGCTATTGCATTATCGACAGTCTCTCCGGTTATATCAAGAGAAAATCCTATTTTGCTGAAATCGCAGTTCATATCACCGAGAAGCAACCCGGAATTGTCCCATTCGCATTGATCTCTGAAAGGCGCAAATGAATCAATAAAATCGTAAATATATTTAACTTTCATTCATTATTTCCTCAGCTTTTAAAATCAATAACCTGAATTCTTCGGCAAGTTCTTCTGAGCCGAATTCGAGTTCGGAATTGTACCGCACTTTAATATATCCTAAAGTCCGCCGGCAGATTTCTTTTGAAATGTCATCGGTTTCATATATTAATTTTCCGAAATATATATCGATGTCATCATAAGAACAGCCGAAATCCGGTTTATACTCAGCCGCGATTACCGTATATACACGGCCTTCCGATCTGACTCCGGTTTCATTAATAATATTGAATCCGTTGATAAAAAGAAATTCTCTTAAATCATACGCGTGAGACTGCGGCTGCAGAATCAGACGGTATTTAATATCCTTCAGCCAGACGGCACGGCTCAGAATGTCCGTAATAAGGTTTCCTCCCATACCGCATATAATAATGTCATCGGCTTCATCGGGAGAAATATTATTGAGACCGTCCGACTGTCTTATTTCAATACGGCCGGAAAGATTGAGGTCTCGAACGGTAGCTTTTGCATTTTCAAGAGGACCGCTGCGTAAATCACAGGCAATTACTCTCGAGGCAATGTCATTCATTATCAAATAAGCCGGAAGATAGGCGTGATCGGTACCGATATCGGCAGCCGTTACGCCTTTCCTCACAAATTCCGCAGCTGTTCTGAGCCTGTCATCAATTTCACGCATCTATTTCTTTTAAATGAGCATTGATGGATTCAACAAGATCATCTGCATCAACGCCGTGAACCATGCATGCTTCTTCTATAGTTTCCATAATTGAAGCCGGGCATCCGATGCAGTGCATACCCATCTGCATAAGAAAGGGAATGATTTCATTCGAACAGTCAAGAGAGAGAATATCTCCGATTCTGAGATCTTTGGTTATTTGTGTCATAATGAATCTCCTTTATTTTTTATTTATTATCTCATATATATTTATTTAATTCAAGTAAGATTTGCAAAAAAGAAAATGGAAATTAGTAATTTATGCACAAATTTTATAAAATTTAAAATTTAATGTGAAAAACTATTGACATTATCTACAAAAGGTGTTATATTATAGACACAAGATAAGGTCAGATCAAATCTGCCTTACTTTTAACATAAAGCAGGAATCGGAAATCAGTTGTTCTGCTAAATATTAAAGGAGGTGAGCCCCATGTACAGTTCAAATTCCGGTGGGTTCACAGCTGCTTCACCTGATTAAAACGCGGTTGCGACCGTACACAGTTTGTGTAAAACATGATTTGCAGGTGAGTGCGGTTGTGAACCCCCAAGATAAAATTTAATATCAGTCCTCCGGCTTAAACCGGAGGATTTTTTTATTTTCTCTTGATTTTTAACTGTAATATAAGTATAATTTATTTAAAATAATTCAGGAGACCTATTATGGCAGATTATTCAGTTTCGCTTAAACAGATGATTGATGATTTATCCTTCAGTGTTCTGTATACTCCGAAGGATGTTTCGGATATATATATCACCACTCAGGATGTCAACAGGCCGGGTCTTATGCTCGCGGGATACGAAGAGTATTTTGATGAGAGACGCGTTCAGTTTATGGGCCTAGCCGAGATGGAATATGCAAAAAGCAGGGGAGAAGAGGAATCCCACAAATGCTTTGATAGATTTCTTTCAAGACATCCCGCTCTTGTTATTGTATCAAGAGGTATTGTTCCGAGCGATGATTTTCTGAGTCTTGCAGCGGAATATGAAGTGCCGGTTGTTGCTACCAATGATTCCACTTCAGGCTGTATGTCAGCTACCATATCTTATCTCGGCGTTGAGCTTGCTCCGAGAATTACCCGTCACGGCGTCCTTGTTGAAGTATACGGCGAAGGTGTTTTGCTTCTCGGCGACAGCGGTGTAGGTAAAAGCGAAACAGCTCTTGAACTTGTTAACCGCGGCCACAGGTTAATTGCCGATGATGCCGTTGAGATAAGAAGGACTTCCAATAATCTGCTGGTCGGTGCGGCTCCCGATAATATCAGGCATTTCATTGAGCTCAGAGGCGTCGGTGTTCTTAATGTCAGAAGGCTTTTCGGCGTAGGCGCTGTCAAAATGACCGAAAAAATTGACATGGTTATTCAGCTTGAGATCTGGGACAGCGATAAAATCTACGACCGACTCGGTCTTGAAGACGAATATATCAATATTCTTGATGTAGATGTTCCCGTAACTGTTGTTCCGGTAAAACCCGGCCGAAATCTTTCAATTATCATTGAAGCAGCGGCTAAAAACAACAGAGAGAAAAAGATGGGTTATAATGCGGCAAGAGAACTTCTTAATCAGCTCGGTATGACAGACGATGTCACTCCTGATGAAAAAGAACTTGCTTATTGGCATAATTTTTAATTTAACGGAGGATTCACTATGTACAGGATAGGTGTCGATTTAGGCGGAACTAATATTTCAGTCGGCGTTGTTTCCGAAGAACTTAAGATTGTCGGAAGAGGCGTAGTCAGTACCAATGCTCCGAGACCTGCCGATCAGATTTTTGATGATATCTCTCTTGCCATCGATATGGCTGTTAAAGATGCAGGTATTAATAAAGAAGAAATCAGATCCGTCGGTGTAGGTACTCCCGGTACCGTAAACAAATCCAACGGATATATTGAATTTGCCAATAACCTTAATTTCAAGCAGGTTCCCGCAAAAGAAATGCTTGAAAAGCTCCTTGGATTGCCGGTTTATCTTGATAACGACGCCAACTGCGCAGCTCTCGGCGAAGCAGTTGCGGGCGTAGGCAAAGGCTCCAAGAATTTCGTTGCCATTACTTTGGGAACAGGTGTCGGTTCCGGTATAATAATCGACGGTAAAATTATCAACGGTGCCAACTATGCTGCCGGTGAAATGGGCCATATGGTTATTGCCGTCGACGGTGAGCACTGTAACTGCGGCAGAAGAGGATGCTGGGAACAGTACGCATCGGCTACCGCTCTTATCCGCCAGACCAAGGATGCCATGAAGCATCATCAGGACAGTATCATGTGGAAAATAGTTGAAGATAATATTGAAAAAACCAACGGCCGTACTGCATTTGACGCAATGCGTCAGGGAGATCCAACGGGTAAGGAAGTAGTTGACAGATATGTTTATTATGTTGCTGTAGGTATTGTTAATATTATAAATGCGCTTCAGCCTGAGTTCATCTGCCTCGGCGGCGGTATTGCCAACGAAAAAGAAACTCTGCTTGAGCCTGTAAGAATGCATGTTTTCAGAGAAAGATACAGTCACTATTCTGAAATCCAGACTGAAATCGTATCCGCTGAGCTCGGCAATGATGCCGGTATTATAGGCGCAGCTCTTCTCGACGAGTAATGACAGGATTAATTGATTTTTGTAAAAATAATAATATCAGATTTTTAAAAGAGGCACTGCTTAAGGATTATCTTACATTCAGAGTCGGCGGACCTTGCCGATTGATGGTTTTTCCCGATACTGCCGATAAAACCGTCTCACTGTTGAAATATGTAAATGATAATAATATCAGATATTTTATCATAGGCAAAGGAAGCAATCTTTTATGCCGTGATGACGGGTTTGACGGTGTTATTATCAACACATCCGACTTTGAATCTGCTGATATCCGCGGTGACAGGATAATATGCTCAAGCGGAATTTCTCTTATGAAGGTATGCCGGGCCGCTCTTGACAATTCTCTTTCCGGTCTTGAATGCGAATACGGTATTCCGGGATCTGTCGGCGGCGCTGTATTTATGAATGCCGGAGCATACGGCGGCGAAATCAGGGATATTGTTTCCAGTGTTACTCACATAACACACGGCGGAAAAATTGAAACTCTGCTTTCCGATAAACTCGATTTCGGTTACAGGCACAGCTTTTATTCGGATAATGATTGTTTTATTATTTCGGCTGAGTTTAAGCTCTCCGAAGGAAACTTCAGTGAAATAAAAGCCAAAATGGATGATCTGCTTTCAAGAAGAAAAGAAAAGCAGCCTCTTGATCTGCCGAGCGCGGGCAGCACTTTTAAAAGACCCGAGGGCTATTATGCCGGAGCGCTTATTGAAGAGTGCGATCTCAAAGGATATACAATCGGAGGCGCTCAGGTCAGCGAAAAACACGCCGGATTCATTGTAAACAAAAGCAATGCAACCTGCGCCGATATATGCAATCTTATTGAGCACTGCCGTGAAACCGTATATAAGCAAACAGGCATTATGCTTGAACCGGAAGTCAGATTTATTACGTAGGTGATATATGTCTTTTTCAGCTGAGATAAAAAAAGAGCTCTGCTCACTTACCAACATTCCCGAATGCTGTCATCATGCACAAGTCTATGGGCTTGTGCTTTTTGCGCATTTCAACAGTTACAATTTATCAATCACAACCGAGAATAAAGATGTATTTGACTTATATATAAAATCCATGAATGAATATGTCGGTTGCGATCTTACGGTCAATACTCAGGGAAAAAGAAAAATGACGGCAACTGTTAACGGCAAAGAGAATCTTATAAAATGCTTTGAAAAATTCGGTCACTCTGCCAATGAAACAAGTATAAGAATCAATTACGCAAATTTTGCAAATGAATGCTGTGTCAGAGCTTTTTTAAGAGGTGTGTTTCTTTCCTGCGGGTCCGTATCTGACCCGTATAAAACATACCATCTTGAATTTGTTGTTCCTTTTAAACGTCTGAGCAATGATCTGATGAAGATTATGGATGAGCTTTCACTTTCTCCGAAATATGTTATGAGAAAGGGAAACCATATTATTTATTTTAAAGACAGTGAAAGTATTGAAGATTTTCTGGCATATATAGGAGCTCAGAATTCATCTTTATATATGATCGGCGTTAAAATAGAGAAGGATGTCAAAAACACCGTCAACCGTAAGCTTAATTTTGAATTATGCAACATCGAAAAAACTGTCAATGCATCCAACAGACAGATTGAAAGCATATTAAAGATTAAAAATACCGTCGGGCTTAATTCTCTGCCCGATAACCTTCGTGAGATAGCCGAACTCAGACTTGAAAATCCCGAAACATCCTTATCCGAACTTGTTGAATTATACGAGGGAAGCATATCAAAATCGGGAATGAAACACAGAATTGACAAAATAATGGAGATTTCCGATAATCTCTAATCCGGAAGAATAAAAATGTCATTTACACATCTGCATGTACACAGTGAATACAGTCTGCTTGACGGCGCCTGCAGAATCGGACCTATGCTCGATAAAATAAAGAGCATGGGTCAATCTTGCTGTGCAGTTACGGATCACGGAGTAATGTACGGTGCTCTTGATTTTTATAAAGAGGCAAAAGACAGAGGCATAAAACCCATAATCGGCTGCGAAGTATATGTTACTCCCGGCAGCCGTCACAGCAAAATTCATGCGGCAGACAACAAGAGATATCATCTTATCCTTTTATGCA
>JAEEGL016059756.1_pt1 | contig 10760 bp, 4 predicted proteins | sample 9134231 | NCBI WGS metagenome assembly JAEEGL01 (sample SAMN16246548, study PRJNA631951) | gut metagenome | biome: gut microbiome; feature: rumen; material: fiber-attached | host: Bos | place: Iran: Karaj | collected 2018-10
ATGGCCATGCCAGCATAGATAGTGAACATAAATATTATGACGCCGAAAACAATCAGGCAAGCGCATATGTAGGCGGCTATCTGGCTGTAATGTATCTTGCTTCAATGGCAAATGAGTATTCAAAGTCAGGGACTGATCTTGTAAATTACGATGAAGAAGGGACATACTATTATGACTCCAAGGCCATAAGGCTTGGACTTGACTATATCCTGGATGAGCTTCATGAAGGTGTATGTCTTGATGATATCATCAACGAAGTATCAGGTGGAAAATATACCTCTACAGAGGATTTTCAGGATACATTCCTGACAGTGGATGAAGAAGGAAAATATGACGATTCATATACTGTTTGTACAGGTATTCTGAACTATTTAAATTATGCAACAGGTGTTCTTTCGGAGAATAATCCGGATGCACGCGCAAATGGCAGTATCCTTTTACCGTTTGATACAACTGAGACTTCAGTGATCAAGAGCTCCCTTCCAAGTGACATCGGGACACAGGAAGTTTACGTTATAAACGATGAGATGACATTTGTTTCATCTACAGTTGATAATGATGAGGCATTAGCTTCAGCAGGCGTTAAAACAGCCGGCAAGATTGATGAAAACGATCAGGAAATCATTGATCAAGAATTTGAACTGGTCGCAAAGGCTGATAGTTCTGAAAAAACTGATGAAGAAGCTATAGATGCTTCCACAGAAGTGCTGTGTGCAGACGAGACTCAACTTTCTGAGAATGAAGGAAAAACAGAGATTTCCGAGGATTCACAGAATAAAGATAATGCAGAGCCATCCGAGAATTCACAGGATAAAGATAATGCAGAGCCATCCGAGGATGCACAGGATAAAGATAATGCAGAGCCATCCGTGGATGCACAGAATATAGAAAATGCAGAGCTTTCTGAGAAATCACAGGATGAAGATGTAGCTGAAGAGACAGATGAAACTTCTGAAAAAGCTCAGAATAATGAGGGATCTGAAGTTGCAAAAGAAACTCAGGATACAGAGGTTTCTGAAGCTACCGGAGAGATTCAGAATACAGAGGAAGAGACTGGTATAGCTCAAGGCCGGGAAAATGAAGATGAAAAAGCTGATAAGTCAGATTCTGAGATATCTGATATTGTTGAAGATGCTGAGAATACAACTTATTTGATCGATGCTGATGAAACTGCAGAGGCAGTTCCTTCAGAGGATAAAGATGCAATTCTTCTTCCGAGCCTCATTGATACAACTTCTAATGCTGGGGAGGCTATTAAGGAACCGGGAACTCCGAATACAGCATTGGAGACTTTAAGTGAAGCAGTTGCTCCTCCTGCTACAAATAACAGTGAAGAGAACTCTGAATCTGATGAAGATAACGGAGATGATGGCGCGGACGGAGATGGCTCCGACGGCTCAGACGGAGATTCACAGGAAAACAATATAGAAGAGTAAATTAGCCCCTCTCTTTTAACTTAAGAGCTAGAAGAGAGGGTGTTTAATGATAAATTAAATCCCAGTGAGGAAGATTAAATATGAGAATTGAAGAGATTAAGACACCGGCTTACGTGATTGATGAAAAGAAATTGCGCGAGAACCTGACAGTATTGAAGAGGGTTCAGGATGAATCGGGGGCGAAGATACTTCTTGCTCAAAAAGCATATTCGGTATATCAGACATATCCGCTTATTGCAGATTATCTTTCGGGAGCGACAGCATCTGGATTATTTGAGGCAAAGCTTGCTCACGAGGAGATGCATTCAGGTTCTTTTCCTGATAAGAAAATTGAAAATCATGTCTTTGAGCCTGCATTTGACGACGAAGAGATGAAGGAGATCTGTGAAATATGTGATCATATAGTATTCAATTCGTTGAATCAGCTTGAGCATCACAGAAGTGTGTGGGAAAAAGCTTATTCCGAAGGAAAAGTATCTGTCGGATTAAGAATCAATCCTGAGTACAGCACACAGGATGATCATGAGATATATGACCCCTGTTCGGAAGGTTCCAGACTTGGCATAAGACTTAGCGATATGCCGGCAGAGCTGCCCAGAGGAGTGGAAGGAATCCATTTTCATACACTTTGTGAGCAGGGCTTTGAACCTCTCGAAGAGACTTTCAGAGCTGTAGAGGAGAAGTTTGGACCTTATCTTTCTTCGATAAAGTGGATAAACCTTGGTGGTGGTCATCATATCACAAGGGAAGATTATAATGTTGAGGGGCTTATAAGCCTTGTAAAATACATCCGTGAGAGATATTCTGTAGAGGTGTATCTTGAACCGGGAGAAGCTATAGCACTTGATGCCGGTTATCTTGTTACGACAGTAATGGATATTGTAAGGACTGAGAGAATGCCGGTTCTTATACTTGATACATCAGCGGCCTGCCATATGCCTGACGTTCTTGAAATGCCATATCGTCCTCCGCTTAAGGACTCAGAAGAGGCGGGAGAGATGAATTATACTTACAGATTATCCTCACGTACATGCCTTGCAGGTGATATTATCGGGGACTACAGCTTTGATGTCGAAAAAAATATCGGTGACAGACTGTATTTTGAAGATATGGCAATCTACAGCATGGTAAAAAATAATACTTTTAATGGAATGCCACTTCCTGATATCGATATCATGCATGAAAATGGAGAAGTCGAAGTGATAAAACGCTTTGGTTATGCAAACTTCAAGGAAAGACTTTAAGATATTATCGGGAGATTTATAATGAATATTATCGACAATTCCTGTCCTTGTGACGATGGATACCATATGCCTGCGGAGTTCTCAGCGCATGATGGAACAATAATGATATACCCTGTCAGACCCGGCAGCTGGGGAAGAGACAGAAGCGGGGCTCTTAGGGCTTTTTCAAAAATCTTTTTAGAAATAATAAAGCGCGAGAATTTATATCTTTTAGCGGACAAGGCGCATTGGGATGAGGCAAAAGAGTTTATGGACTGCGTAATAGCAGACTATACCCTGGATACTGAAGAAGCATCTAAGCTTGAAAACAGATGTCTTATTTTGCCTATAGAATCTGATGATGCCTGGGCAAGAGATGTCGGTCCGACTTTTGTTGTAAAAGAAAAAGATGATGAACAGGAAGCCAATTCCATCAGAGGTATAAACTGGCGTTTCAATGCCTGGGGCGGCGAATTTGACGGCCTCTATACTTCCTGGGATAAGGATGACAAAGTAGCATCGGCCTTTTGCGATATGTGTGAGATTGAGTACTATGATGCAACGCCGTTTGTCCTTGAGGGCGGTTCCATTCATACGGATGGCGAAGGAACAGCGCTTGTAACAGAGAGCTGCCTTCTCAGCAAAGGCCGCAATCCACAGATGAATAAGACAGAGATAGAAGATACTCTGAAAAAATATCTTGGAGTAGAAAAAGTACTTTGGCTTCCACGAGGAATCTATAATGATGAGACCAATGAACATGTCGACAACGTCTGCGCATTTGTAGCACCTGCTGAAGTCGTACTTGCATGGACGGACGACATTGATGATCCGCAGTACGAGCTTTCGAAGGCAGATCTGGATTATCTTGAAGCAGAAACGGATGCCCGCGGCAGAAAGATAAAGGTTCATAAACTTCCTATCCCTGATAATGCAATTCTTATAACCGGGGATGATCTTTCCAACTATGAGTTTGAGGAAGGTGAAGATACCAGAGAAATAGGAGAAAGACTTGCTGCCAGCTATGTGAATTTCTATTTTATCAACGGTGCAGCACTGGTTCCACAGTTTGGCGGCGATAATGCAAAGAGTGACGAAAGAGCGGTAGAGATACTTCAGGATATCTGCAAAGACAGAGAGGTTATTGGCATACCTGCGAGAGATATTCTTTTGGGCGGTGGCAATATTCACTGTATTACACAGCAGATTCCGGAAAACGATCTTTAAAATAGATAATAAAAGAGGTATGAAAAATGGTTAAGGTTGCATGTGTGCAATATGCCTGCGGCAAGGAATTTCCTTCCGATGAAGAACAGGTAAGATATAGCATAAAAAGGGCAAAAGAGCTGGCCAAAGAAGCTGCAGATAACGGTGCAAATATCATTCTTTTGTCTGAGCTTTTTGAACGCAAGTATTTTTGCCAGGAGAGAAACTACGATTACTACGACTTTGCCACAACGGTAGAAGAGAATCCTGCTGTACAGACATTCTCAGATTTTTGCAAAGAAGAACATGTGGTGATGCCCATCAGTATTTACGAGAGAGACGGAAATGTTCTTTATAATACCGTTGTCATGATCGATGCTGATGGAACTAATCTTGGTATTTACCGTAAAACGCATATTCCTGACGATCATTTCTATCAAGAGAAGTTTTATTTTACTCCGGGTGATACCGGTTTTAAAGTATTTAAGACAATGTACGGAAATGTAGGCGTTGGTATATGCTGGGATCAGTGGTTCCCTGAGACAGCAAGGTGCCTTGCAATAAATGGCGCAGATATTATTCTTTATCCGACTGCAATTGGTTCAGAGCCTATTCTTGATGTTGACAGCAGTGGACACTGGATGCGCACTATGCAGGGGCATTCAGCGGCTAACGTTATACCTGTGGCTGCTGCCAACAGAGTTGGTACTGAATATGTTATGCCAAGCGAAGCCAACAGCTCTCAGAAATCTGAGCTTTGCTTTTATGGAAACAGCTTTTTGACTGATGCGACAGGCGATGTTATAGCAAGAGCCGGACGCACCGGAGAAGAGATCATTTATGCAGAATATGATTTTGCAGAGATAAGAAAAATGCGATTGTCCTGGGGACTTTTCAGGGACAGAAGACCTGAATGCTATCAGGAAATCGTATCAAATAAGAAATTTGTTTATTAAATGTATTTAATTGGAGGAAGTAATGTCTTATAAGGATTATATGGTAAGAGCTACTGCCGGCAATGCTCAGATTAGAGCGTTTGCAGCGACAACTAAGGATCTTGCGGAATATGGCAGAAAAGCTCATGGCCTTTCACCTATAGCAGCAGCAGCGCTTGGAAGGCTTATGACGGGTACGGTCATGATGGGGCAGATGATGGACAACGACAGCGACATGATCACTGTAAAAATGGATGGTGACGGCCCTATGAAATCAGTCCTTGCTACAGCTGATAACAAAGGAAATGTAAAAGGATATGTTTCTAATCCGTATGTTATCATGGAGCCCAATGCTTCAGGACATTTGAACGTTGGTGGAGGAATAGGCGAAGGAACACTTACGGTCATTCGAGATATGGGGCTTAAAGAGCCATATGTAGGCCAGGTTCCTCTCTATTCAGGAGAAGTTGCTGAAGATCTTACATATTATTTTACAAAATCCGAGCAGACTCCATCCTCAGTAGGACTTGGAGTGCTTGTAGAACGTGAGGATCTTTCAGTTATAGCTTCCGGAGGCTTTATTGTTCAGTTAATGCCTTTTGCAGATGAACAGACAATAACTCATCTTGAGTTTAATCTTCAGAAGTTTACTTCGGTCACTGACATATTAAAAGCCGGTAAGACACCTGAGGAGCTTCTTCAGATTGTTCTGGATGGCTTTGATATTGATTTTACAGACAAGGTAGATCTCAATTTCTACTGCAACTGTGATAAAGACCGTGTAAAGAGAGCACTTATGCTTATCGGCAAAAAAGAGATCGAAGAGATGATCGTTGAGGGTAAAGAAGTGGAGCTTTGCTGTCAGTTTTGCAATAAAAAGTACTCTTTTACCATTGATGAGCTTAAGGAAATAAAAGAATTGGCAAAATAAGAAATGCGATAGTTATGGGCTTTTATGTTGTTGCGATGACAATATAAAAGCTCTTTTTGTGCGCAAAAGCATTAAAGTCGAAAATGCTATATTATGGTCGAAAAATGGGATGCAAAGTCTTGTCAAATTGCATAAAATATGCTTACTGATAACGCAAAATTTGTGACATTTTAGGTCTGCGATCTTGAGGGGGATTGTGTTTTAATAAAAATGTTACAAAACGGGGAATGAAAAAAGGAGGATGTTGGGATGTTTAAAAGTGGTAACGGGCGCGGCCTGAAAGGGCGCTCCATTGCTCTTACTTTGAGTGCAATGATGGCTGCGTCAAATCTCGCTGCTGCTGCAAATTCTGTCACAGCTTATGCTGTTGACGATGTTTCCTCACTTGAGTCTTCAAGTGAAGCAGAGGGCAGCGTTGCCGAAAATGGCAACTCTGACGCGGATTTACCGGAAAATGCCGGTGAACCGGATTCTATCGAATCAGCCGATGAAAAAGAAGATGCTGCTACACTTATTGTGTCTTCAGATGAAGAAGATAAGGATGCAGAAGTTGAAGAAGAGAAAGGTGAAGTGGCTGCAGATGCATCAAGTTCAGCTTCTTCAGAAGCTTCAGATGCTTCAAGCCTTGCAAGCTCAAAAGAGGAGAAGAGACTTCTTTTGACATCTTCAGATGATAGTTCCAAGTCAGTTATTGCTGATCAGGGTGATGACGGCTATGAGAATTTCCATGAGGATGTTGTAATTGCAGACATCAGATTCGGATCTGACAATGACGTTTCTTCAGAGGACGTCTACAGTCAGGAAAATGGCTATGGTTTTAGCGATGTTGATTACGGCAAGGACGCTGCAGGCTGGGTTAATAATGTATATTATCCAAGAGTTCCTGCTATAAGTGCTGGTGCTTCCAATGTAATCGACAGTGAGGACTATGTAGCTGTTGCAAGTAAGGTATGGACTGAAACTGAGAGTACAGGCTATGGCGTTTATACATATGAGAGTACATCAACCTTTGATGTTGATCTGCATAACGCAGACTACAGAGTAGATGTAACTCTTACAAACCCTACAGATTCAGCTTATACTGCCGCCCTCGAGGCAGAGGATATTACAAAGGTTACAGGAATAAATGTTGCTGCAGGTGCCAGTGTAACAGAGAGCTTTGAGGCAAATCTCATAGACGGGACACTCAACCTTAAATTCCTTGGAAGCAGCAGTGCTACTTCCATTAGTGATGCAGCTACTCAGAAAGTATATGTTTCCGGAGTAAGGATCACAAGACTTGCTACTGAGGAGAAGGGCAATAAGCCTACAATATTTATTGCTTCAGATTCTACAGTACAGACTTATGAAGAGTATTACTATCCTCAGACAGGTTGGGGACAGGTTCTGTCTTCATATTTTGGTGATTTCGTAGAGGAAAGAGAATGTGATGATTGCGGATACAGTCAGTCACAGGTTTATGAGACAGCTAATGCGATCATTGAGAACCGTTCAATTGGTGGACGTTCTTCCAAGTCATTCATTGATGAAGGCAAGTTCGATGATATTCTTGAGGATATCAAGCCGGGCGACTACCTCTTGGTTCAGTGGGGACACAATGATGCAACATACTCAAGACCTAACAGATACGTTTCATCTGAAGATTTTGAGAAATGGATGATGATGTATGTTAACGGTGCATATGAGAGAGGTGCAACACCTGTATTTGTAACTCCTGTTGCTCGTTACAGCTATACAACAAATGCAGACGGAACTCTCAATTCTTTTGCAAGTAATTTTGAGGCATATCGCCAGGTTATGTTGAAACTAGCGTCTGAGCACAATGTTCCATTCATTGATCTTACACAGCGTTCAATCGATGTTTGTAACAATTTTGGAATCGAAGGCTCCAAGATGCTTTTCCTTAAACTTGCTGCAGGAGAAGTTACTTCAGGGGCTTATGCAGGTGGCGTTGATGATTCAACACACCTTCAGTATTACGGAGCACTTAAGTTTGCTCAGTGCGTAGCTCAGGGAATCGTTGACTATGCACAGGGAGATGTTAGCGGTGCTAATGATCAGCTCGATGAACTTGCTTCACTTGTTGTTATCAATACAGCAACAGAAGCACCCAAGCAGCCAACAGGTCTTAAGACCACTTCTATAGGTGCAACCAGCATTTCACTCGAGTGGAATGCAGCTGATGGCGCAGAGCTTTACTATATCTACAGAGCAAAGCTTGAAGATGGCCAGTCTGCTTCTGATGTAGATTTTAAAGGAGCTACCAAGTACTCTGTATCTGGTAAGACTTCTTACGTAGATAACAACTGTGCCGGCGGTGCATCTTATGTTTATGCCGTTGCAGGCTTTAACAGCTTTGGTGTAGGCGAATTTTCAGATAAACTTCTTGTAGCAACCAAGACAGCAGGTTACAGATTTGACTTCAACTACAACAATTCACCTACAATGGAAGGCTGGACCGGAGTTAATCAGAACCAGATGTATTCTGAAGAGAAAGGCTATGGATGGATCACAGCTCCGAACAACGGACGTTACAGAGGCAATAATGGCAATGCTGATTCATCAGCTATGGCTGATGACTTCAACCTTGGCGCAGGTGAGTTTGCAGTAGATGTTCCTAATGGTGCTTATGAGATCACAGTTTATGCCTGCGATCTGCTTTCAGGAACCAGCACTATCAAGCCTGCTTATACAGCAGAGGGAATCTCGATCGGATCTATTGCCTGCAAGCAGTCACTTGGCAGCTGCACAGGAACAGTAAAGGTTACAGATGGACAGCTCAATATTGTTGTTGGAGGATCCAACCAGTATATCAGCGGTTTTACAATTACATCACTTCTTGAGGCACCGGGTAACCTTGCTATTACAGAGCTTTCATTTGAGAAGGTTACAGCTTCATTCCTTCTTTCATTTACAAAGGTAAAAGATGCTGTTTCATACAATGTATATCAGAAGGGTGAGACAGATAAGGATTATGTAGTAGTAAAGAGCTTTACAGCACAGGAACTCATTGATAATGAGCTTGACTGCAGAGCAATGACAGCATCTCTCGGAGAGACATATTCATACTACATGACATGTATAGTTGCTGATGGAACAGAGTCTGCTCCAAGTAATGTTGTTACACAGGCAATGCTTGATCCTAGCGTAGCTGTACCTACAGCTGTTAAGGAAGTTAAATGTGACAGCCCTGAAGAAGGCGCTACTGAGCTTCAGAACACTATCACAATTTCCTGGAAAGAAAATGCTGCTTCAGAAAATGTTATCAAGTACATAATTTATCGTTCTGACAAAGCAGAAAGCGATAAGGGCTTTAAAACATTTACTAAAGTTGGTGAATCAACTACAACAAGCTTTACTGATAAGAGTGAAGAACTGGCTACAAATATCCATTATTATTACAAAGTTGCTGCTATGAATGCAGGCGGCGTAGGCGAGATGTCAGATGTATGCATCACACCTATTGCAGGTTCACTTATAGCAGGCGGTCTTGAGCACTACGCTACACGTGCTGTTGTAGCTATAAATGTTGCCGGAGATGCAGGTGCTGAAACAAAGGTATCTGTTACAGATAAGGAAGGCAATCCGATCACTCGCGGTAATTACATCTCATGGAGAAGCTTCCCTGAAGACTTTAACGGCAAAGAGCTTACAACAACATTTGATGTCTACAGAAATGGAACACAGATTGCTTACGGCATCAGTTCCACAAACATGATCGATGAAGGCGGATTACCTTCTAATACATACGTAATTGTAGGATCCAATGATGATTCACTTGGTATTACAGCAGTAGACACTTCAGTATGGGCTAATCAGTACATTGAGCTCTCACTCAACAAGCCTGAAAACGAGACAATGCCAGATGGTTCAACATGCTCATACACAGCTAACGATATGTCAGTTGGTGATCTTGACGGAGATGGTGAACTTGAACTCATTGTTAAGTGGTATCCAAGCAATGCAAAGGATAACTCCGGATCAGGCTACACAGGAAAGACTTTCCTTGATGGATATGATGTTGATTTCTCAACAGGTGCAGTTTCTCTTCTTTGGAGAATCGACCTCGGTGTAAATATCCGTTCAGGTGCACACTATACTCAGTTCCAGGTATGGGACTATGATGCTGACGGAATTGCTGAAATTGCAGTAAAGACAGCAGATGGAACAACTACATACACAAATGAAAATGGTGAACTTGTTGAGACAGGTTACGTTGGAGCATGTAATTCTGATGCACTTCCAACAGATGTTATCAGCAAAGAGAATGATTACAGAAATTCCGGCGGATATATTCTTGATGGACCTGAGTATTTCTCAATGTTCAAGGGCGACACAGGAAGACTTATCGACACAGTAGAATATCTTCCTGGAAGAGGAAGCGTATCTGCATGGGGAGATGGCTATGGTAACAGAGTAGACAGATTCCTTTCAGCAACAGCTTACCTCAACGGAACAACACCATTTGCTGTATTTGCACGTGGTTACTACACAAGAACAGCACTCACTGCTTATTACCTTTCAAAGACAACTGACGATGAGGGCAATGAAGTAGAGCAGATCGGCGTATATTGGAAGTTTGATACAGATAACATCACATCAGATGTAGAGCTTACAGCACAGGGTAACCATGGACTTTCTGTAAATGATGTAGATGGTGATGGCAAAGATGAGATTATCTATGGTTCACTTACAGTAGATAATGACGGTACAGCTCTTTATTCAACTCAGCTTGGTCATGGCGATGCAATGCATGTAAGTGACTGGATTCCAAGTAACCCGGGAATTGAGGTTATGGATGTACATGAGCACGACAATGCAGCTTACCATGTAGAGATCCATGATGCTGAGACAGGTAAGATCCTTACAGGATATTACACAGGTAAAGATACAGGCCGTGGTATGGCAGGTGACATTGACCCAACAGCAGAAGGCGCTGAGTACTGGTCAATTGCAAATCCTAATTACACAGGTAATGACGAGCCTTCATGGGATTCCAGAAATGCTGATGTATTTAGCACACTTTCAG
>JAEEGL016479373.1_pt1 | contig 10760 bp, 7 predicted proteins | sample 9134231 | NCBI WGS metagenome assembly JAEEGL01 (sample SAMN16246548, study PRJNA631951) | gut metagenome | biome: gut microbiome; feature: rumen; material: fiber-attached | host: Bos | place: Iran: Karaj | collected 2018-10
CATTTGCTTAAATTCCCCTGTGTATCTCTTGTTTGGCTTTCCTCTTGGCATGAAAATGCACCCCCTGTTAGACATTATACCATACTGTCTAACTTTTGGGGTGCATTTCAAAACGCCGGGGAGACCTTTTTTGAAATTCGGGGCAAAAGCGGCCGTCTTCACGCGGACCGGGGCCCGGATCCTACGAAAACCCCTGAGGGGCCGCCCCGAAAACGATCGCCTTTTTCGGGCGTCGACTCTACGGGGAACTTATTCCTTGATTTTTGGGGAACTTTCTGCTATAATCAAGTAATGAAAAGTTCCCCAAAAAGGAGGAAACGGGCATGGATTTTGAATTTATGGAGATCCGGGAGCTTCTGCGGTCGCGCGCGGATCTGCAGGCGCGCCTGAAACTACTGCCCTACGACGGATCGCCGGAGGTCAAAGAGCGCGACGGAAACAAGTATTTGTATATCCGCAAGCGCGTGGCGGGCAAACTGACCAGCGCGTACGTCGATAAATATTCGGACGATCTTTACGCGGCGCTGCTGCGCTACGCCAAAGAGGCGCGCGAACTGAAAAAAGAGATCCGGCGTATCGAAAAGAGACTGGCGCAGCTCGGCTACGCGACCGGCGAGTTGTCCGGCAAGGTCATCCTCAACATCGAATTCGCCCGCGCCAACATGAAGGCGAACATTTACGACCAGGCGGTGCTCGAAGGCGTGGCGACCTCCTTTCCCCAGACCGAGGACATCCTCGAAAACGGCCGCGTCAACGGCGTCCCCGCGAACGACGTGCAAAAGATACTCAACCTGAAACACGCGTGGGAATTCGTGCTGGACCGGGACGTGATCGCATCAAAGACCGATTATTATATCCTCTGCCATATCGCGAGACTCGTCAACGAAGGCTTCTACGAGGAGGGAGGACGGATCCGCGGCGTGCCGGTCGTCATCGGCGGAACGTCGTATATCCCGCCCCTGCCGGTCGAGCTCGACGTCAAAGAATCGATCGCGGCGATCGTCGCGGACGGGGCGGATCCTGTCGAAACCGCGATCCGCCTGTGCCTCTACTGCATGAAGACGCAGATCTTCAACGACGGGAACAAGCGCTCGGCGGTGATCTTCGCCAATCAATATCTCATAGGTCGGGCCGCGGGACTGCTGGTCATCCCGGAAAAGAAGGTGCCGGAGTTCAAAAAACTGCTTGTCCGGTATTACGAAGATAAAGACAACGGGCAGATCGTCGCGTTTATGAAAAAAGAATGCCGGAAGACGTATGAATGAATACGCGGCCGGGAGAGAACGGCCCGACCTCCCCGTCGTCTTTACTTTTTATGGCGCAAGATGACAAAAAAGGAAAGATCATTCGCGCGAACGTATAAAAAAAGAAAGATCCGTTTGACTCATGGGACGATTTTGTCGCGGGGATGAATTGATTATTATTGTATAATATGGTAATATTGATTTAAAATAGATGATTTTACTTGAAACGCGGGCAAAAAACGCGTCCGATCGGTTCGGATCGAAGGATCTCCGACCCGGAAACCGAAGCGTCCTCCGTATAGCAAAGGGTTATCCGGGGGGAGATAATAGATTCTTATCCTTTTATTGAGAGGTAACGGAAAATGATCGATGTGTTTTCGCTGTTTCGTGTTGAAACCAAAGAAGATATTTATACGTACTGCCTTGTTGAAATGCTGAATAACGGAGATTCGGCGTTCAAACAACGAGTTGGCGAACAATTTGGGTTCAGTGACGGGGATTTTCAGGTATTCAGAGAGGCATTTCAAGTGGACAATGATAAGTCAACAAGGACCCAAATCATCCCCGATATGATCCTATGTAGCAAAAAACACCTTGCTATCATTGAGTCAAAAATGTTTTCTTCAGAGGGCTATCGTCAGACTGATGATTATGAAAAGAATGCTTTAACCATTAAGGAGCAGTTTTGCGAGAAAAAGCGCTGCGATGACGACGCAACCGTCTCCTTTTATTTTCTTACTCTCTCCGGGGTCACTTCCGAAAGCAAAAGATTCCGGACGATTAAATGGAGTTCGTTTTATTCTTGTGTGCTCGGTGAGACGGAATTTGAGGATGAATGCCTGGAGGTGATCCGAAAAACCATTTTGAACCAGGTTAAGAAATACGACGATTTTGGAAGAGCAATTTCAACCCAAGCATACAAAGACCTGTTCAATAAAGAGTCTTATTGGATTACTCCGATGACTTTGCTCGCGTCGGGTACTTATGATCCCTTTTGGAAAAAATCAGACGATGGGAAAATTGAAGTGTTGAATAGAGAAATATCCGGACACGGTCACGCGGAATTTACAACAGATCTATATAAGCCTTTCTGGAGAAAAAAAGGAGCCGGAAGTCATGATACGATCCATCTGTTTATTCGGATTGAATGGAATGAACAGGGTCCCGTCGTTTGGCTTTGCTGGGAATACAATGACAAAGATTGTAATTATCTTGCCACAAAAGATATAGACAAAGATTTTCGGGAACGTGCGATAGAGTCCCTAAAAAAATATAAAAATATATGGGATACACGGAATGAAGTTTTGAAAAAAGATTTTCCTGATATGTATTCAACAAGCAGGAAAGCTTCTTCTATTAAGGCATTAAAGTGTCAAGTTGACGGGGGTCTGACTATTGGTGATACAATCAAGCAAGTGGAAAAAATTGTCTTATATTATTCGAGTGAAATTCAACGGATCCTCAACGCTTTTCACATTATGGACAAGTACCAATCATTTGACGAAAAGATTTATTTGGGCGAAAAGTGAACAAAATGCAGGCCCCCTTTTTAGGAGGTAAAGGATGACTTGTCTTTTACCGCAAAAAAGAGGTCAACTTTTTCCCGCTGCCGCGAGTCATCGCGGCGGCGGGTCTTTCTCTTTTCTCTTGTTTTTCTTACCGGTCGCCTCTTCGAAAAAGAAAAGGCCTTTCCGGAAAAACCGGGGAGACCTTTGTTGAAATTCGGGGCAAAAGCTGCCGTCTTCACGCGGACCGGGACCGTTCAACGCGGCTGACGCGGATCATACCGCGGAGGCATTGTTCCCGTTCGATAATACTCCTTCGTGTCGCGAACGATCGTACGGATCAGACTTTCCCGCCCTCCGGCGCCTTTCGGCACGGCGACGTAGTAATACCATTTGCCCGGGTACTCCCAGACGTCCTCGAAATACGCTTCGACGGGATACCGGTCAAAGACCTTGTCCGCCTTGGGATATGTTTTCCTGACGATCTCCAAAGCCTCTTCGTGGATGATATCCCTGAACTCGCCCGCCATTTTCAGATCCTGTTCGCTGTAATCACGCCGCGGCATTGTCTCACCTCATAATAATCCCGGTTTGTCGATCTCAACCGGTTTTTATCTCAAACGTCGCGAGCGGTTTTTTGAACGTATCCCGCCCGTCGAGGCAGGCGTCCGTGAGCCGGCCCTTTTCGGAGTCCCGCTTCGCGGGAGCGCGATGGTAAAACGCTTTTTTCGCGTCCCCGATGAGGAACGGCGCGATACCGGCCCGCAGGCATTCTTTCAACGCGATCGGCCGGCCGGCGCGGCGGGACGGGACGGGGATCTTTACGGACGACGGTCCGGCGGTCCCTGTTCCGCCGGCCTTTCCGGCGGCGGTATTTCGCGTTATTCCGCGGAAATACGGATCGCGGCCTTTACGACGTTCGCTTTGTCGGTCACGCAGCGCTCCATCGCCTCGGGCAGATCTTTGAAATCAAAAATATCGGTGCAGAGATCTTTGAGATCGACTTTTCCGCTCGCCACGGCGTCGATCGCCGCCGGAAAGACGTGGCGATAGCGGAACACCGTTTTGAAAGTAAGCTCTTTATCGATCGCCATGCCGACCGGCAGCGTTTCCTCGCCGGTGGCGCTGTAGCCGACGAGCACGATCGTGGCGCCTTTCGCGGCGAATTCGATCGCCCGGCGGGTGGTGATCTCGCTGCCGGCGGTCTCAACGATCAGGTCGGCGCCTTTTCCCCCGGTCAGGCGTTTCACTTCCGCCGCCATATCCGTCTCTTTGGCGTTGATCACGCCGTCCGCGCCGAGTTCCAGCGCTTTTTCGAGGCGCTTTTCCAGGACGTCCACCACGTAGACCCTGCTCACGCCGCGCGCCTTGAGCGCCATCATGGAAACGAGCCCGATGCAGCCGGACCCGGTCACCACGCAGACCTGTCCCGGGCGCGCCCCGCCCTGATCCGCGGCGTGGAAGCCCACCGCGAGCGGCTCGATGAGCGCGCCTTCAAGCGGGCTGACGTTTTGGGGGAGCTTAAAGCAGAGGGAGGCGTCGTGGGCGACGTATTCCTGAAAAACGCCGTCCACCGGCGGGGTCGCGAAGAAGATCACCTCCGGGCAGAGGTTGTATTTCCCCTGCCGGCACCATTCGCACCTGCCGCAGGTCCTGCCCGGCTCCAGGCAGACTCTGTCGCCGACTTTGAGGTTTTCCACCCCTTCGCCGAGCGCGACGACTCTGCCGCTCGCCTCATGACCGAGCACGAAGGGCGGCTTTACGATGTAATCGCCGATCCTGCCGGCCTCATAATAGTGAACGTCGCTGCCGCAGACGCCCACATATTCGATCTTCACGAGCGCCTCGCCCGCTTTGGGGACAGGGATCTGACGGTCTTCAAACCCGATCTTTCTCAGCGCGGTCATCACCGCGACTTTCATTTTGCCTTCCACCGGAATACTCCCTTTTTTCCGACCCGCCGTTTGAGGCGGGAGTTTTTTCTTTACGGTTTTACTATACAGAGATTATATCACATTATATGGGTTTTTCAACCGGAACAACGCTGATTTGTCAAATATGAATAATATAAAAGTCGCGGACCGTGCGGGCGGAGCAAGAGAGGGATCCGCCGGCGCGGCGGCGGGTCTTTGATCCTCTTTTCCGGCGGATACGGCGCGTAGCCGCCTCAACCGGTTTTTATCTCAAACGTCGCGAGCAGTTTTTTGAACGTATCCTGCCCGTCGAGGCAGGTGTCCGTGAGCCAACCCTTTTCGGAGTCCCACTTCGCGAGAGCGCGATAGTAAAACGCCTTTTTCGCGTCCTCGATGAGAAACGGTACGATACCGGCCCGCAGGCATTCTTTCAACGCGATCAGCCGGCCGACGCGCCCGTTGCCGTCTTGAAACGGATGGATCTTTTCGAATTCGGCGTGGAAGGCGATGACGTCGTCGATCGTTATCACCTTTTTCGCGTTGTATTCCCCGATCAGTTTTTTCATCCGGGCGGGAACGTCCTTCGGCTTTGCCGTTTCGCGCCCGCCGACGGCGTTGGGGCGTTTTTTGTAATCGCCGACCGCGAACCAGCCGAGCGCCGAGTCTTTTGTGTCGTGCTTGAGAATGTAATGCAGGGTCTTGACGATCTCTTCCGAAAGCGCCTCGTCGGCGCGGTCGATCACGTAGTCGACGGCGCGGAAATGATGGACCGTTTCCAGAACGTCGTCCACCGGCACGCCGTCGCCCGCGTCGAGGGTGTTTGTCTCAAAGATCAGGCGCGTCTGATCTTCGGTCAGCCGGCTCCCCTCCATGTGATTGGAGTTGTAGGTCATACGCACCTGCAGTTCGTGATACAGCCCTCCGGAGATCTTCGCTTCTTTTTCTTCCCGCAGCGTTTGCAGGACCGGGTTGTCCGATATCTCCCGGCAAAGCTCCCCCGGGGCGCACCCGAAGAAAGCGGCGAGTTTTTCCATCGTCCCGCGGGACAGTTTTTCTCCCCTGCCGATCTTCGCGACCGTCCGCGAGGACAGTCCCGCCAGTTTGGTCAGACCGGACCGCCCGATCCCCCGCTCTTTCAGTTTTTGCTCCAGACCTTTATAAGAAAACACGGCGCGACCTCACTTTCATCTTTACTTATTATAGCAAAAGAGGGCGAAAAAGTAAAGATTTTTCGCTCGAATATATAAAAAAGGAAAGACCGGCCCGGCGCTTGCCTCAAAAAGCGCGATATGTTTGGCCGGCGCCGCCGGAGCGGGACCCGGTTTTTGGGGAGCTTTTTGATAAAACTAATTTGAAAAAGTTCCCCAAAAAAGAAAAAACCGCCGGACCGACACCCTGTTTTTATGCAAAAAACGCCTCTGCCATACCCGAATTTTATGCAAAAAACGACGAAACGATACCCTGATTTTATGCAAAAAACGCCCGAACGACACCCGATTTTTATGCGAAAACCGGTTGACGGCGACCCCGTTTTTACGTATGAGACCGAAAAAACCGACAGATAGCACGGATCTGTCGGTTTTTTGTTTGTTGCGGCTCCCGGGCGGCGACTATCTTCTCTCCGGCGTCAAGGTTCGCGGGCGGGCAGGGGAAGAGGCGTCCGTTACGGCTCCCGCGGATAAGATCATAATAAATCGCGCGAATTTGAAGGATGGGAAAAAAGCGGGCGCGGCCGTCGGGCTTCCGTTACAGGGTTCGCGAACAAATTCGCGTGACTTTTGACGCCGTCCGTTTGGACGGTCACGCGCCGTTATTCGCGGGTTAACCCGTCAACTTTTTGAAAAAAGTCAAAATCTACCGCTTTAACCGCCGAATAACGAGGGGGCGCGATCAAAACAACGGGTCGGCGCGCGCGAAAAACCGACAGATCGCGCGGGTTTGTTGGCTTTTTGTCCGTTACGGGTTCCGCCCGTGACCCGAAAAGACCGTTTATACCGAAAAAAACAACAGACCCCGGAGGTCTGTTGTTTTTATGATCGTTACGGTTCCCAGACGACGACCTTCATCTCTCCGGCGGCGAGTTTGGCGAGCGGGCCGGGGAAGAGGCGTCCGGTACGCTTCGCGCCGGTCAGGTCGGTCGAAAGGTCGCAGGGGCTGCCGTCGGGCTCTTCGTAGGGCTCTTCGGTCAGGCGGGGCGTTCCCAAGCGCGCCCCGTCGACCGGCCGGCAGACCGCGTTTAGCGCTCCGGGCGGGACGGTCAGCTTCAGGATCCACCTGCCGTCCTCTTCGAGGACCCCGGCGCTCAGCCCCCCGACGGACGTCGCGCCCTTTTCGGCGCGGAAGGGCCGGGCGTGCCCCGAATAGACGTTGTCCCCGATCCAAACGGCGTGGGGGATACCGGCGTGCAGGCGGTGGTCGAAGCGCGGGCGGTCGGGGTTTTTCATCTTTTCGTCGTACTCCTCCGGCGCGGAGAAGCGGTCGTAGTTCGAGCAGAGGTTGACGTAGGAGGGGTCGCCCCCGGCGTTCAGATCGGGCGAAACGCCGGTGAAGATATTGTTATACACGCGGTCGTCCCCGCCGTAGACCGGCGCGTAGCCCATGACGAGGGTGCTGTGCGGGAAGTGGTAGGGCGTGGCGCGGTCGGGGATGAGCCGCTGATAGACGACGCCCGATATGATATTGTGGACAAAAGCCGTCCCCTGCGCGTGGTTGTCCAGCGAATAGGCCGACAAAAAGGCGTTGTTGTCGACCAGAGCGGGCCCGTGGGTGACCTCGATCATAAAGTCGCGGTCGTTATGGTGGTAAAGGTTGCGGGTGACGCGGACGCCCTGCGCCTCCCAGTCGAGCCAGGTGCCGAGCGTGCAGTGGTGGATGTTGTTGTTCTCGATGCGCGCGTCGATCGCGGCGTGGAGCTTGATCCCCGCCATCTCGTGTCCCCAGAATTCGTGTTTGACGCCGATATTGTAAATGTGGTTGTGCCGTATGACGCAAAAAGCGCCGCCCATATGCCCGACGATGGCGTTCTGCCCGCAGTCGTGGATGACGTTGTTTTGGATGAGATGCGAGCCGATCTTTTCTTTGCTCCACCCGTCGCGGAGCGCCGCGAAGACCGCCTCGGCCTGATAGCGGTGGCCGGATTTCCGCGCGAAGCGGGTGCTCAGGTTATGCCCGCCGGCCTCGTTTTTTCCCACGCAGACCGCGCTTGTTTTGGAGTCGTGCAGGTCGTTGTTCTCGATGATCCAGCCCTTTGACCAGTAGGGCCCGACCATGCCGGTCTGCCGCGCGGTGGGCGGATTCCAGCCGGTGGCGGCGTGCGCCATCTCAAACCCGCGCACGGTGATATAGTTTATCCCCTGTCGCGAGGGGAAAAAGCAGCTTTCGCGGACGTTGATCTCGATCAGCTCTTTGTTGGGGTCGTATTCGTGGAAATTGCCGTAGATGGTCGTATTCTTTTCGTCGACGAGCGCGAACCAGCGGTAGACCGTGTCCTCCGGGCGGAGGACACGCTCGGGCGCGATACGCCAGATATTCTGACAGCAGACCTCGCGGAGCGGGGAGGCGATCAGGTCTTCCATCGACGATGCCTCGTACATCGACTTCCCGTTGATATAGACGTCGCCGCGGTGGACGTCGTATCCGGCGGGCTCGAGCAGCCAGTCGCCCTCGATCTTTTCAAGATACGGGTTCATTTCGCCGAAAAAGGCGTTGGGAAGCGTCTTTTTCCAGACCGTCCCTTCGACCCTTTCCCAGCCGGAGACGGCCTCCGAGCCCTTGATGACCGGCTTTTCGCCCGCGGCGGCCTCATAGACGATCCGGGCCTCTTCGCCCGTCCCGCCCCGCGGCGGGTCGACCGACTCGCGGTAGACGCCCGAATGGACGCGCACCGTGTCGCCAGGGGCGGCGAGCGCCGCCGCGCGGCTTATCGTCCGCAGGGGGAGCGCCTCGCTCCCCGGATGCGCGTCGTCCCCGTAGACCGAAACGTGATAGATCATTTTTTCCCTCCGTCGAAGCCAAAGCCGCCGTCAGGAGAAGAGCGCGCGGTTGACCAGGCTTTCGAGATATTCCTGCCTGCCGCTTTCGGGCGGGGGGCAGACCCCCATCTTTTCGGCGCGGGCGGCGAGGGAGGCGAGCGTCGCTTTGCCCGAGCGGATGGCGCGGCCGAGTTCGCTGTCAAAGCCGGCGTATCTGGCTTTGACAAAAGCGTCCACTTCTCCCGCCTCGATCAGCTCCGCCGCCTTGAGCAGCCCCAGCGCGAAGGTATCCATGGCGAGGATATAGCCGTGGAACATATCCTCGGGCGTGTTGCTCGGCCGGCGGTTTTTGGCGTCGAAGTTCAGCCCGCCGCTCAGCCCCCCGGCTTTCAATATCTCGTACATGCAGGCCGTGGCCTCGTAGACGTCAAAAGCGAACTCGTCGGTGTCCCAGCCCAGCAGGCAGTCGCCCTGGTTGGCGTCGACCGAGCCCAGCATGCCGTTGATCGCCGCGATCCGCAGCTCGTGCGCGAATGTGTGCCCGGCCAGCGTGGCGTGGTTGGCCTCGATATTCAGCTTGAAATCTTTGTCCAGCCCGTATTGGCGCAGAAAGCCGATGGTCGTCGCCGCGTCGAAGTCGTACTGGTGCTTCATCGGTTCTTTGGGCTTGGGCTCGACGTAAAAATCGCCCTTGAATCCGGCGCTCCGCCCGTAATCGACCGCCATGCGGAAGAGGGAGGCGATATTCTCCACCTCGAATTTGACGTCGGTGTTGAGCAGCGTCTCGTACCCCTCGCGCCCGCCCCAGAAGACGTACCCGCGCCCGCCGAAACGGACGGTCAGGTCGAGCGCCTTTTTGATCTGCGCGGCGGCGAAGCAGTAGACGTCGGGCGAATTCGAGCTGCCGGCGCCGTTCATGTAGCGGGGGTTGGAGAAGAGATTGGCGGTCCCCCACAGGCACCGGATCCCCGTTTGGGCGATCTTTTTTTCGATATAGTCGGCGATCTCGTCCAGACGGGCGTTGGTGACGTTGACGTCGTCGTCCTCGGGGACGAGGTCGACGTCGTGGAAGCAGAAATAGCGCACGCCGAGCTTCTGCATGAACTCAAACCCGGCGTCGGCCTTGGCTTTGGCGTGCTCCATGGTCCCTTTTTGCGCGCCGAAGCTTTTGTCGGCGGTGTCCCTGCCGAACATATCGGTCCCCGCCGCGCCCAGATTGTGCCACCACGCCATGGCGAAGGGCAGATGCTCGCTCATCTTTTTGCCCAGGACGACCCGGTCGGGATCGTAAAAACGGAAGGCGAAGGGGTTTTTGCTGTCTTTGCCCTCGAATTTGATTTGGGGGACGTTTTTGAAAAATTCACTCATGGCGTTTTACTCCTTGATCTTTTGGAATAGGTCTTTCATCGCGGGATATATTTGACGGTATTTTTGATAGCGTTCGTCATAGCGCGCGACAAGGGCGGGATCGGGGGCGACCGTCTCTTTGACGCGGGTCAGCTCCCCGGCGGCTTCGCTTACCGAGGCGAAGCGCCCGTCGCCCACCATGGCGAGCATGGCGGCGCCGTAGCCCGGGCCCTGTTCGGTAAAGGGGATCTGCAATTCGATATCCAGGACGGAGGAGAGGATGGTCCGCCAGAGGCGGGAGACCGCCCCGCCGCCGCAAAGGCGGCTTTGGCCGATCTTTATCCCCGCGCCGGCGATGGCCTCGAGATTGTCGCGGATGGCGAAAGACACCCCCTCGAGGACGGCCTGCGTCAGGGCGGAACGCGGTACGTCGGGACGGAGGCCCAGAAATACGCCCGAGGCGTCGGTATCGTTGACCGGGCTGCGCTCGCCCATCAGATAGGGGAGGAAAAACACGCGGTTTTTCCCCAACTTTTCCGGGTCGATCGCGCCCTCTTCGGAAGGGATCTCCCCGCGCAGGATATCGCGGCAGAGCCAGCTCAGACAGGAGGCGGCGGAAAGGATGCAGCCCATCAGGTGAAAGCCGCCGTCGGCGTGGCAGAAGGAATGGATGGCGCCCCCGGCGCAGACGGCGAACGCGCCGCTCGCCACGAAGACCGTCCCCGACGTGCCCAGCGAGATGTTGCAGCGGCCGTCGCCCACCGTCCCCGTCCCGACCGC
>JAEEGL010871546.1_pt1 | contig 10759 bp, 10 predicted proteins | sample 9134231 | NCBI WGS metagenome assembly JAEEGL01 (sample SAMN16246548, study PRJNA631951) | gut metagenome | biome: gut microbiome; feature: rumen; material: fiber-attached | host: Bos | place: Iran: Karaj | collected 2018-10
CTTCCTGGGTATATGTTTTATGCTTTATAGTTTTTCTCATATTTGTTCCTCCTTCATTTTATAAATACAAAAAAACACATTAGTTTTCAATATCTAATGTGTCCTTTTATTTTATTGTCCGAAATAATCAAACAGATTCTTTAGGCAATCAGTTTTTTTTATATTTTAAAAAATATAAATTTCTAGTATAATAATAATGTGGTGATAAATATGAAAAAATGTATTGGCTGTGGAGCTATTTTACAATCAACCGATGAATCAAGAGAAGGCTATATATCTGAAAAATTAATAGATAGGGATAATGCATATTGTTTAAGATGCCATCGACTAAGAAATTACAATGAAAATAATGAAGTCTTAAAAGAAGATTATTTAAAGATTTTATCTAAGATATGTAATGAAAATGCGTTAATAGTACATATAGTAGATCTATTTGATTTTTCGAATACTTTCTTACCACAAATTAAACGTCTTACAGGACAAAATGATTGTATAATATGTGCCAATAAAAGAGATTTATTACCTAAAAGTGTAAAAGACTATAAAATTATTAACTGGGTTAGACATATGGCTAATTTAGATGATTTTAAAGCTTTAGATGTTATACTAACTAGTGCTAAAACACTTGATAATATAACTGATTTAGTAGAATCAATTATTAAGCATTCTAAGGGTAGAAAAGTATATTTTGTAGGATGCTCTAATGTTGGTAAATCATCAATAATAAATGCTATACTTAAAAAATATAGTGATGAAAATAAAGATGTTATAACTACATCAAATATTCCAGGTACAACTTTAGACTTTATTGAAATAAACTTAGAAAACTTTAGCTTTATAGATACACCAGGTGTATTTAATGATAAACAATTAATTAATAATTTAGGCTTAGATTCTATTAATAAAATAATGCCTAAAAAAGAAATAAAACCTATTAACTTACAACTTGAATCTAAACAAACAGTCTTCATTTCAGGGCTTGCTAGATTTGATTTTTTAGAAGGAGATAAGACAAGCTTTACATTCTATTTTTCTAATGACTTATTAATTCATAGAACAAAGTTAGAAAATGCAGACTCGTTATTTGATAGACAAAAAGGAGCTTTATTAACTCCACCAACAATAGAAGAATATGATAACTTAAAATATTATTCTAGAGTATTAAATTTTGATGGATTAAAGAAATATGATTTAGTTTTATCAGGAATAGGTTTTATTACTATTAAAGCTAAATGCAAAATAAAAATAACAACAATAGAAGGAGTTGTTATATACTCTAGGGAGGCCTTAATATAATGGACTTTTTAGAACTTTTAGAAAAGAAATATAAAAATGATTCTAATAATAGAATAAACCATTCTATTGGTGTACGTGATATGGCAGTAAAACTTGCTGATAAACTAGGCGCTGATACTAAAAAAGCGGAAATTGCGGCCCTTTTTCACGATTATTGTAGATATGATAATAATGATGATTTAATATCTATGATGGATCCAGTTGATTATGCAACATATAAGGATATGCCATGGGGATATCATGGGCTTGCCGCAGGAAACTTAATAAAAGAATTTGGTATAGATGATAAGGATATTATTAATGCGATTAAATATCATACAGTAGGAAGAAAGAATATGAGCCTACTAGAAAAGATAATCTATGTTTCTGATTTCTGTGAGGTTAATAGAACTCATGAAGGAAGTAAGGAAGTTAGAGATATGGTGCTAGTTGATTTTGATAAAGCATTTCTAATGACCCTAGATTATACTTATAAACATACAAATGATAAAAATGTATTAGAACTATTAGAATTTTATGGAGGAAGTAAGATGAATAATGTTGATTTAATAGTTAAAGAAATTGATAAATTAAATATGGATAATATTAAAGTATATAATATGAATAATAAATCTCCATTATTTGATTATGTAATAATAGCTACAGCAACAAATGATAGACAAGCAAATGCCATCATAAAAAATATTAGAGAACTTGAACAAAATAATACAAATATTACTATTAAAGGAATAGAAGATAAAGATAATTCATGGATTCTAATGGATTTAGATGATATTATAGTTCATATTTTTACAGCTGAATCTCGTGCTTTTTATGGCTTAGATGAGATATATTCTATATATAAAGGATAATTGTATGTATAATAATTTTAGTTATTATTATGATTTAATGATGGATGATGTAGATTATGATATATTTGTTGATATAGTTAAAGAAAATATACCTGTTGATAAATCTATATTAGATTGTGGATGTGGTACAGGTAATGTTACTATTCCTTTAAAAAAAATAGGATATAGTATTGTTGGTGTTGATTATTCATCTGATATGCTTACAGTATGTAAGGCTAAACAAGAAAAAGAAAATATAAACTTTCCAATATATGAAAATAATATTGAAGAACCACTTGGCGATAAATTATTTGATTCATGTATTTCTTTTTTAGATGTAATTAATTATGTCGATTATAAAAAAGCATTTAAATCAATATATGATGTACTAAAACCAAATGGAATATTTATATTTGATGTTAATGATTATGATTACCAAGAATCAATGAAAGGTTATATTGAAGAGGATAATAATGATTTATTCTCATATACATGGAAGATTTTAGATAATGGAGTAGGTTCTATTAAACATGATTTAACTATTAAAACAAAAAATAATACATTTAATGAAATACATTATCAAACTACTTATAAAAAAGACATTTATATTAAAGAACTAGAAAGCCTAGGCTTTAATGTAGAAGTATTAATTGATGATGGAATTAAAGTATTTTTTAAATGCATTAAAAAATAAAAAACGGCTAATTATAGCCGTTTTATTTTATCTTCATTTCTTTTACTTTTGGCTTATTTGGAGTAAATTTAAAGCTTTCTATTATACAATTTAAAATCAATATTTCACGCTCTAAGTCATCACAAATATCATTATAAGTTCTATTTTCAGTTTCAAATGTTTCTTTCTTATCTATTATTAAATACAAACTACCATTTAATACTTTCATAAATAGAGGTCCATAATTTTCAATCTTTTCTATTTCTGTTTCAAACTTATCATTTATTATATATTCTAATGCTTTTTTAGGATCGTTAGAATAAAAGTTATAACCTCTAAGCTTTAAATCTAATTTTGTTAAATTAGTTTTTTCATTATTCTTAGTAATTAATAATTCAAAGTTATTATCACTTTTTAAATTAAGTGAATATATTCTACCAAAATTACTCTTTTTATTAGTTCCTGTTAAGTATGCATAATTCATACTTCTAAAATCAACATTTCTAATATCTCCAACAACTAAATCATTTTTAAAGTAAGTTAAGGAATCATTTCCTTTAAAGAAGTTTAGGCCTTCAAATTCTGCTTGACTAAAAGAATATTTATTTTTATCATCAATACCCTTTTGTCTAGAAAAATATAAGAAATTCCTTGCTGTAAAAGCATCTGATATTACTAATTCTTTATATCTATTTTTAAGTCTATTTACTAGATAAGTTGCCAAAAAAGCATAACCAATAGATAAAACTATTAAAACAATAGCTATAACTAATAAAACATTTTTATAACTTGTATCTATTGTAAGAGATAATATTAATAGTAATATACCAAATAGTGGTAATAATGCTTCAATAGCTCTATAAGTTATTGTATATACTTTATAATTTGTGTCATTCATAGTATCACCAAGCATTATTTTAACATATTTAAGAAAAAAATTAAATTTTTTTTATTTTTTTTCAAAGATTTTGGCACCTCGTCCGTATATATAGGTTAGAGGTGATAAAAATGAAGAAAATTTATTTAGTTCTTAGTCTATTTGTTCTTTTTACTATTTCATGCATTGGTATAGGTGTAGCACATGCTAAAAACAGTAGTACAAATGAAACAGTAAGTGAAGTAGTAAACTATGTTTATGTTGATGTGAAAGGAGAAGTTATTAATCCTGGAGTTTATCGCGTAAGTGATAAATGTAGAGTATTTCAGGTATTAGAAATTGCTGGTGGATTAACTAGCAATGCTAATACAAGCGGAGTTAATCTAGCTGCTAAGGTAGTTGATGAACAAATCATCAAAATACCTAAGGAAGAAGAAAAGATTGTGACTGAATTAATAAACATTAATACAGCAACAGCATCAGAATTAGATACCTTACCAGGTATAGGCTATTCAACAGCAACAAATATTATTGATTATAGAACAACAAATGGACTATTTAGAACAAAAGAAGAAATCAAATTAGTAAGTGGCATCGGAGATGTTATTTATGAACAGATTAAAGATCTTATCACTCTATGATAAAATCTATTATGTTGCGATAGGGGTACTTTTAGTATCCCTATTTAAATATACCTTTTTTTTGATACCTATTTATTTATTTTATTTAAGAAAAAAAGAAATATTTACCCTCGTTTTTATCATTATGTCAATATTTTCAATAAGATTAATGCTTAAAGTATATAAACCATTTAATATAAAAGAAAACATAAGTGGTATTGTAATGGATGTTAAGAATAATAGTTATATTGTTAAATTAAATACACAAAAAGTAATACTTTATACTAATGATACCTTATCTTTAGGTGACTACATAAAAGCAACAGGTAGTTATAGAAAAATAAATTATCCAACCATACCATTTGATTATAATAATTATTATTTAAAACATGATATAAAGTATCAGTTTTTCGCAAATACTATAGTAGTTAAGAAAAGATTTAATATTTATCTAGTTAGAAATAATCTAATTAAATATTTTGATAATAACTATAGTGAAATATCTAGTAGTTATTATAAAAGCTTACTCTTAGGCTATAAAAATGATTTAGAAATAAAAGAAGATCTAAACACCTTAGGCATAAGCCATTTATTTTCAATAAGTGGCTTACATATATTAATTATAGTTAAATTATTATCCTTATTTTTAAAGAAGAAATATATTAATATCTTTTTAGTAATATATATCTTAATAACGGGATTTTCACCGTCTGTATTAAGAGCTAGTTTACTCGTAATTCTAATGAATTTTTTTGAATATAAAAAGTTAGAGTTTTCTTCCCTTGATACCCTCTCGTTTATCTTTATATTTTTATTATTTATTAATCCTTTCTATATTTATGATACAGGTTTTGAACTATCTTTTTTAATAACTTTTTCTATTTTAATTACGGAATTTAAAAAGAAGTTTTTGACTTTGAAGGTAAGCTTACTAGCTTTTTCTATGAGCTTACCAATAACCATAAATATGAATAATGAAATAAACTTATTAGCACCTTTCTATAATGTATTATTAATAGGTTTTTTTACGCTTATCTTTATGCCTATAACGATATTTACGGCATTTATAAGAAACTTTAAACTATATGAATTATTATGTGATTTGTTTTCTAAAGTAATTATAAGTCTATCAAATATAAAGTTTAGTATAGTAGAAGTACCTTCCTTAAGTAGTATAGAGATAATGTTTTATTATTTAGCTATTTTTATATTCTTTAAAATGAAAAAAGGTATTTATTTAATCATCATACTATTTTTAGTTTTAATGAAAGGAAAAATAACAATTGGAGGTTATGTAAAAATACTTGATGTAGGTCAAGGCGATACATCCTTAATTAAAACTAGTAAATATACTATTATGATAGACTGTTACAATGATAGCTATAAATATTTAATAAAAGAAGGAATAACACATATCAATTATTTAATTATTACACATGGGCATGATGATCATGCAGAAGATTTAATTGATATTTATAATTCAAGAATAAAAGTAGATACTTTAGTGGTTAGCTATTATGATGATTCAGAGTTAATAGAAAATGCCAAAAACTATTATAAAAATATTATTTATTTTAAAGGAGGAGATGAGCTTAATTTAAAAAAGCTAAACATAAAATGCTTAGCTCCAAATAAAGATAATTCTAATTTAAATAATATAAGTTTAGTTTTAAAAATAAGAGTATTTAATAAAACTTTTTTATTCATGGGAGACTTTGAGTTAGAAGAAACATTAATTAATCAGGATATTAAATGTGATGTATTAAAGGTAGGACATCATGGCGCAAAATATGCCTTTACTAAAGCATTTGTTGATAAATGTAATCCTAAGGAATGTGTTATAAGCTGTGGTGCTTATAATAAGCATAGGCATCCAAATAATATATGGATAGATTACTTTAAGGATAACAACATAAAATACCATATTACTTATATAAACAAAACATATACATATAAAAGTTATTTTACATAGGAAGGATGGTTTGAAATATGAATATAAAGTATGGCAAATTACCTATCAAGAGATATTTAGTATCAAATCACTATCATATCATTGTAGATGAAATAGATGATTGTTATGTATCTGTTGGCTTAACATCAAACAAACCAGAAAACGATGATAATCAAAAACTTAGAAAAGTATATGAATCAAATAATAAAATTGTTAGGCTAAAAAGTTCAGCAACAATAGATAAGAAAAATAAATATTCAAAGGTAAATGCTAATTTTAATGTTGATATAGAAAGCGAAAATATAGCCAAAACGATGGGCTACAATAAAAAAGATAAATATATAAAAAAAAGAAAGTAAATCGGACCTATTGTCCATCCTGATATTATCAGGCCAAGTACTTTCTATACATTTATTCTATCATGTTATCTTTAAAAGTCAATATCAATTTCTTGTATGATAGCTCTATATTTTTTAAATATAAAATGATATTTAAAAATATATGTGTTATAATAAGTTTGGAGTGATTTTATGAAAAGTCTTTATCTTTATTTATCTAGTGATGAATTTTTGATTAAAAAGAAAATAGACGAACTACTTGAAAGTAATAATATAGATTATGATTTACTTGAAAATTATGATCTAGATGAAGGTGATATTACTGACTTAGTATCATGTTTAAATACCATTTCTGTATTTGATGATAAAAGATTATTTTGGGTTAAAAACCCATCTATCTTAGAATCAACTGATAGTATTAGTGATAACGACTTTCAATTATTAGAAAACTATTTTAAAAGTAGCGATAATATAAATGTTTTAATTTTTTCATCAACTAACTACAATAAATTAAATAAATTATCTAGCTTAATATCTAAATATTTTGAAGTAGTTAATTTAGATAAAGAAGAAATTAATTTAAGTGATTTCTTTAATAAATATGTTATGGATAATCATATGATTGTTGATGATGTTATTAAAGAAGAGATAATAAGTAGAAGTAAAGATTTTCAAACTCTAGAAAATAATCTAATAAAATTAGATTGTTACGCTAATGGAGAACCTATAACTTTAGAAATGGTTAACTTGCTAGTAAATAAAGAAGTAGAAAGTAAAATATATGATATATCCCAAGCCTTATTTGATAAGGATAGTCAAAAAGCATATATAGCCTTAACTAATTTACTAGATGAAAATGTTCCACCAGCAATAATACTAGCTAATTTAAAGAATACAATTACTTTATTATTATATGTTTCTAAGTTATATCAAAGAGGTAAAAACCAATATGATATTGCTAGAGAATTAAATATAAGCGCAGGAAGAACTTATCATTTGCTTAGAAGTGTAAAAACTTTAGGAGATAAAAAAATAGAAGAATATATAAAAAGATTATGTAAGATAAATATAGATTCAAGAAGTGGTAATGGTGATGAGAGAATGTTATTAGAATTATTTATCTTGCAACAATAGGGGTGGGTAAATTGAGAGACTTAAAGGTTTTAAAATTGAATCTCGATTATAGTAAAAGAATATTAGTTACATCAGATATTCATGGTGGTTATGATTTACTTGATAGTAATTTAAAGAAAGTAAAATACGATCCTGAAAATGATTACTTATTTATATTAGGTGATGTAATTAATAGAGGTGAAAATAGCTTAGAATCAATTAAGTATATAATTAATCTATGTAAGAATAAAAATGTCTATATGATTAAGGGAAATCATGAAGAGGATTTCTATAATAGAAATGATCTACAACGTGATATGATTAAAACATATGTAGGGTTAAAAACCTCTTTGTTACACGATATTTTAAAGGATGTAGACACAACCAATTTTAGTGAAGATGATATATTTGATTATGTTTATGATAATTGTAAATATATCTTTGATTTCATTGAAACTTTGCCTGATATGATAGAAACTGAAAGGTATATTTTTGTTCATTCAGCATACTTTGATACTAATACAGTTAGTAGTGTAGTTAGAACCGCTGATTATCTACATCATGATTATAAATCAAAGGATAAATGGATAATTGTAGGACACTATCCTACAGCTAATTATCCTGAATATACTAAGGGTGTATTTAACTGTAATCCACTAGTATTAAATGATAGAAAAATATGTTTAATAGATGGTGGTAAAGGAACTAAGCATTTTGGACAGGTTAACTTATTAATCATAAACAATAATGAGTTTAAGAGTGTATATACTGATAGCTTCAAAAAAATAGAAGTAACAAATTCCCAAGAAGAAAGTGGAGATATTTCTATTATCTATAAAGATCCTTATGTAAAAATATTACAAGAGATGGATGAATTTTATTTATGTGAATTTAGGGGTAGAGAAGTACTCTTAGAAAAGAGAATGGTTTATACAGATGATAGAGGCTTTAATGCTAGGAACTCAACAAACCATTATCTAAAGCTTGAAAAAGGAGATAAGGTATCTCTAATTCACCAGGGTGAAAATATAAGTGAAATAAAAAAAGATGGCATAATAGGTTATGCCTATAATGCCAACTTAAAATTATTTTATATTTAAACTATTTATATACTCCATATTTGGGTCAATGTAAATAGTTTTTTCATTTGAATAAGTTAAGAAACAATTTCTTTTATTAGGTATTCTCTTTAAATATCTTACCTCTGTATAAATAATAGGTACGCTTGATGAATACTTAGCTTTTGAATAATGGCAACATATTAAGCTAGCACATCTAATAGATTCCTCATTAACAACACCACTTAATACAACATGACTACTTGGCATATCTTTAACATGGAACCATAAATCGCTAGCTTTAGCGATTACTTTGGTTAAGTAAGCATTTTGTTCATTGTTTTTACCAATATAGATTGTATAATTATCTGTCTTATAAGTAGTTAGTTTAATCTTTTGCTTTTTATTATTTTTCTTTGGATTAAGCTCATTAGAAATACCTAATATATCATCTATATTACCTACTTCAATTTGACTTAATAAAAGCTCATAATATTCTATTTCACCCTTACATTCATCTATTTGACTAGGGATGATTTTTGTTGCATTTTTCTTTTTGTTATAAATTTGGAAATATTTACTTGCATTTTTATTAGGAGAAATAGATGGATCAAGTTCAATATCTAGGTTAGTATTATCATAATAATTAAATAAAGTAATAGAAGAACTTCCTTTTTTAACCTTATCTAAATTGTTATATAATAATTCACCTTTTATTCTATAGATATCACTATTTAAGGCATCGTTTAAATCATTATTTAAATTAACTAGCTTTCTTTCATATTTATCTATTTTATTTTTAATAAAGTGTGCTAGATTATTACTTCTAACTCTAATTTCGTTATTTTTTGTTTTTTCATAATAATAGTCATCTAATAATTCGGATAAGCTATTATAATATTTTTTCTCTTCATTTATAAAAGGTATATCAAAGTAATATATATTTTTTTCATAAATAGTAGGTTTATATGAATTAATATTTTTTATGAATAGTTCATAATTATCATAAGTATAATTCGCAATAAAAGTACTTACTCCATTAAATCTACTTGATAGATCTTTAGGAGAATATATAGTTTCAAATTCCTTTTTAATTTCATCTTTAGTTAAATTAAAAGGATTAAGCTTATCTATTTTAATGTTATAGGTAATGTTTGGTAGTATTGTTCTATTTTCTGATTCAAAAGGATTAACGTATTTATAGGCAGCAACTATTTTGTCATTTACACATAAAACTAAATTAGAATGTCTACCCATTAATTCTAAATATAATTTAACATCAATTAAATCTCCTATTTCATCAAATTTAGAAACATTTATACATACTATTCTATCATTATCAACTTGGAATAAGCGCTTTATTACACCATTTTCTAAGTATTTTCTAAGTAGAATAGTAAGGTTAGTTGGATTACTATCATTTTCATAAAATCTATTTGTGATATTCATATGAGCTAGCTCTGTATGAATAGTAATAAATAAATTATAATTAGTGCCATTAGATCTAACCAAAAAAAGAAAGTCAGTTGGACTTATTTGATTAATTTTATTTATTTTACCAGTTTCAAGTACATTTAGTTCACTTACTAAATGGTGAATAAATAATCCATCTATAGGCATAATAATCACTCCTTTTTTATTATATCATAATTGTGATATAATTAATAACAAATAGGGGTGATTTACTATTATTAATCAAGTGCTAATTTTAGTAAAACACCAAAAACCCCTAATTTAGGGGTGAAAAAATTTAAAATAATCCTGCCGATGATTATTTTAATAAATTGATATCAAAATCAATCTTACAAGTTTCTAACTTGAAGATTATATTAATAAGTTTTCTAGCAACATGAGATAGAGCAACATTGTGGTGCTTACCTTCGTAACGTTTCTTCCAGTAATATTCTGATATCACTCGATTATGAACGTATAACGTTTCGGAACAACGATAGATAACCATTCTAAGTTGACTAGATCCCTGTTTAACCATTTTCCCATTCTTA
>JAEEGL011800081.1_pt1 | contig 10759 bp, 8 predicted proteins | sample 9134231 | NCBI WGS metagenome assembly JAEEGL01 (sample SAMN16246548, study PRJNA631951) | gut metagenome | biome: gut microbiome; feature: rumen; material: fiber-attached | host: Bos | place: Iran: Karaj | collected 2018-10
ATAAATTTATCTACACTAGGTTGATTCTTATATAAAGTTATTACAACACTATTAACACTAAATCCCATCTTTCTAGATTTATTTAATAGTTTAATAATCTCAGTATCATATGTAATACCATATTCTGCCCTAGTTTTATTCTTTTCAATATCACCAGCATTAATACAATAAATGATTTCTAAATCATCTTTAAGTTCTTTAAACATATTGATTTTAGCATCACTTTCAAACCCTGGTAAAACCCTCGCAGCATGCGAGTCATCAAATAACTTTCCCCCTACTTCTAAATATAATTTGTCAAATAATTTGAATCTTTCTCTAATTTTTTGACTTTGTACTTTTACGTACTTCTTATTATCAAATCCCTTCTTCATAAAAAATTTCCTCACCTATTATACCTATTATATAAAAAATATTTTATAATAAACAAGCAAACATAAAAAAGAGACAAAAATTGTGTAAACTAAAAAAGAAATCTATTCAGATTTCTTTTTATTTTTTACTAATACAAATACTAATCCAACGATCAATAATAATGATATTATTGCTCCTATGATATAAATATATACTTCATCACCAGTCTTAGGAGTTGTTTGTTCATCTATTATAGTTTTGTTTTCTTCAGTTTCATTAACTGGTTCAACAACTTCTTCTCCACCAACTTTTTGTGTATCAAACTCTGTTTCAACAATATAATCATCATTTTCAAGATAATATCCTGCCGGAGCATCTGCTGCTACAAGTTGTAATTGATTAGTAAATGTTCTATCAACATTCTCACCTACTAAGAAGTTAGAGAATATCTCAATAGTAGAATTAGCTTTAATTTCATCAATAATGATTTGATCACCACTAATTTTATATCCATTACCTTCTTTAATAGTTTGTTCTTTAAAGTTATTATTAATAACTAAATTTTTAATATCAACACTAGCTGTATTCTTAATAGTTGTTTTAAACTCAACTACATCACCTTTTTCATATTTCTCTTTAGGATTTAATACTACAAGATTCATTTCAGGTGCGAATGTACCAGTTATTTTCATCCACTTTCCGAATACATCTAAATTATAACTAGGCATCACAAACTCATCATTTTGATACCAACCAATAAATCTACATGTAACTTCTTTATTATTATCAGATTTATCAATACATGTTGTAGATTTATAATCTTTCTTTAATTTAACTGTATCTCCAGCATTATGAATTGAATAACCATATATATTCATTCCATCTTCAATTCTATCTAAAATATTTTCATTTATTGCTTGTTTTGTTTTTTCTGATACTGTAGCTGTACTCTTTGTCATTTCAGCTGTTTTAGGAACGATATCTCCTTCAAATCTATATGTTACTATATTTGGATATTTTTCAAATACTAATGTAAGTGTAGTATCATTATCAGGCATTTGAAAATATCCTGCTTCATCCACTTCAACATTACTTGGTAAATTATAATCTACTAGAAAATAATCTCCAAATCTCAAGACACCTCCATAGTATTCATAATAATATTGAGGACTATATTCTTTGTAATATCTATAAACTATATCCAGTATATTAATTGTTTCACCAGTTTTAAATTCTTTATCTTTTGGTAAAATAATATCTTTAATATTACTATCTGATATAGCAAATTTTAATTTATGCTTAGTTTCATTTGATGATACATAAGTTCCAGTAATTGTAACATTTTTATTTGGCATTACAAACTTATCATTACTAATTGTAACATCACTAGAAGTGAAACCACTAAATGTATATCCATCTATTTCACTAGGAAGTTCTGTTCCTACTGTTTGACCAACAGTATATTCTTTTTCTACTGGTGTTGCTACTGCAGTTTTGTTTTCATCTAATCCTACAATATTATATGTAACTTTATATCTTTCAGATGATTCTGGTCCAATATAACTATATACAATATTAGAATCAACATTTTTGCCATTAACAGTCGCTTTTGCTGTATTATACATATCTATTCTTGTAGTTGTATCTAATGGTCTAACTTTCAAAACAACACTAATATTGCATCCAGCTTCTAAATTTGAAACTTTAAAAGAAACCGTTCTAGTATTTTCATCATATTTTATTCCGGATGAACCATTAACAATTCCACTTAAATTACACCAAGGGCCACTAGACCAAATATCATCATCAACACCAATCAATTCTAATCCTTCTGGTAGTTTATCCTTAACACTAATTGTATTGCTTGGCACATTTGGAAATCCTTCATTTTTAACAACTATTACATATTTATACTCTTCACCAGGGCTCATTACAACATAATCGTCTGTTAATTGAAGGGAAAAAGAATATCCTGAAATAATTATTGTAATTAGAGGTATTAATATAGAAATTAATATTAAATATATACTTGTTTTCTTATTTAATATCATTCTAGACCACCATCCTCTCCTATTCCTACTGATTTATGTATAGTTATTTTGCTTAGTTTAGGACGAATAGTAACATTTCTTCCCGGCATAACAAATACATTATCAATAATAGATGTTACTTGGCAATTACTACTATTATTAATCTTAACAGCAGATAATCTAACACCACTACTATTGTTGTTGCCTAATAATAAATTATCTAGTCTAATATTTGTGTCACAATTATTAACAATTGTCCATCCCTCAAAATCAAAGCCATCACAGTTTATTTTTAAATTAGATAAATCCACTTGTTCTCCAACTTTAAAATAATATGCTTCTTCTAAATTACTAAGATCACAATAGTTAGCAGCTTCACTATCAACCACTACTTTATTATAGAAATTAACATATGGAGTTGCAGGCACATTTATATCTTCTTCTGGCTTGCCTTCAAATTTAGATTTTATATTAATGTTGTTATTAACAGGAATTAGTTTATTAGTCTTCTCATTATTACTATTAACGCTTAACTCAACTATTAACCATGATGAATAGTTTTTAATTATTTCACCATCAATTGTCCAAGTTAATGAATTATTATTTTTATTATATTCAACATTACCCGCATTATTATATATTATTTTGAAATCATTAAAGTTAAAATATTCACTATTATAATTATCAACTACCTTCAATATAGAGAACGCCTTATCAAATATAAGTTGATCAAATATACTCGAATCATGGAAAGTAACAAGTTGTTCTAATTTTTTTGCCTTAGGAATTGGTTCAGTATTGCTTCTTTTTTTACTTGTTGCACCATATGGATTACTATCATTTCCATAACTATATATATAATCACTTATTTTTTTAATTCTTTCTAATTTTGAATTATCATTGTCAATAAAATTATGAACTGCATAAATTGTAACATTTGGATATTTTTGCTTTATCTCTTTAAATAAAGCCTCTTCTTCATCCATTCTACCTGTTGACACATCACCAACTAGTAAAACAATTCTTAACTCCCTATCATTAGAAAAAGTATAGTTTTTTAAGAATTCATTAATTCCTTCTAAAGCTTTATAATAATTTGTATATTTATTTACAGCTCTATCATAATTTTCAAACACAGTTTGTATTACTTCTGTTTCATTTGTAAGACCTGTCAATAATTGATATTCATCACTATAAGACATTATTGCAACCTTACTATTTGCTTTTTCAGTCAATAAATCAAGTGAAGCTTCATATATATTATGATCTGCCCCAAGAGTATAACAACCATATTGTTCATCTAAATAGGCAGTGTTTTTTAAAGCAGCAAATGATGCATTATCATCATTTTTTTTTGTACAATGAGCTGTCTCAGAATTATTAATAACAAATAATACATCTTCATCTTTATTTAATGTTCCACTATTAGCTTCCAGATTATACTGAACTATCAACTTATTTGGGCCGTTCAAGTATGCTTCTTTACTAAAATGCCAACTTCCTTCTTCATATTCATAAAAATCTGTACTATTAGAAATAAGATTAATCTTATTTGATTTTTCCTCCAAATTAGATAAAGTACCTCTTATATTAACAAATATACCTACAAAAAGTATAAGTCCTATTAAACAAGGTACTATGATTTTATAATTTCCACTTATAAAGTCTTTTATTTTATTCATATTACACCTCTATTATCATTATAATAAAAAAACACTTTAAATTAAAGTGTTTTTTATCCTTTCCTTTTCTTTTTTATTAGAATAATTACTATTACAACTATTAAAATAGCTGATATAGCAAGTGTAATCATATATATATGCATCATCGAACGTTTTATAATTATTTTTTTAATACAAATTAAAACAATATTAATTATAATATTGTTCTAAATTTTTTTCTGCAAATGAACTTCTTTCATTTATAGGTGCTTCAGTAGCTTTTTTATAATAAATATATGCTTTATCTAAATCTTTTTCTACTGTTCTATAATACTCTCCTACTTTATTTAAAGCCCATCCATTACCCATATCTGCACTTGTTTTATAATATTTAATTGCTTCTTCTATATTGCCTTCTTCTTCATATAATTTACCAATATTATTAAAAGCAAAAGCATTACCAAGTTCACTAGATATTTCAAAATAATACTTTGCTTTTTCTAAATCTATTTTGTTCTCAAGATTAATTCCTTTTTTATAACAAAGTCCTAATGTATTATAACCAGCTGAACTACCCAAATCTATAGATTTATTTAAATATTTCCACATTGTATCAAAATCATATTTAACTCTTTTATTAAATATAAGATTAGCAACCATCCAACATCCTTTAGGATGATTTTTATTAGCAGCTTTTAAATAATATTCATATGATTTTTCATAATTTGGTTTACCACTTATCAATCCATCATATTCCATACTACCAAGTTCAGCACAAGCATACATATTATTTTTATTAGCAAGTTCTATTAAATCACTTATATGACTATGTCCCATATATAATTTAACTTTCATATAATCTTCTAATTCATCTTTATTATATTTAATGTTAATATCTTGTTTATATATAGGTTGTTTATTCTCAAGTATTGCATAATATAATAGTTCAATAAATGTATGATAATTATCTTCTTTAATAAATCTATCTCTAGTTATATGTGGATCATTATCTACTATTGTTAATAACTCGTCTATAACTAATTTAAATTTATCACTATCATTAATATCTTCTTCATATATCTTATCTTCAAGAATATTAATAACTGATTTAACATTATCCAATAAATTATCATTATCATATTTATTCTTAAATAATTCTTTATATTCTAAACCAATAGCTCTAATACCTATACAATAATTATTAATAGTTGTTGTTCCAACATTATTCACACCAAAAATACTACAAAATATTTCAGTTTGCATAGCACTATTATTATTAGAAACTTTCTTTATTGTATTAATAACATTTCCTAATGATAAATAATTTCCATCATTCATTTTAATATAATTTTTTTTCATGTTTTAACTCACTATCTTTTTTATATACTCTTTCTAACATAGAAGCATATCCATTATAAACATAATCTTCATAGTCAATATATTCAAGTATTCTATCCATTTCAATTAAATATTCAAACTTTATATTCTTCGATTCAATAACATATTCTTCTACTTCATCTGGTCTTTCAAAAGAAACAAAATCCATATAATATCCATGACTTGGATTACCTAATAATTCATCAGGAATATCATATTCACATATATAATATCCTTCACATAGATTTAAATAATGTATATCACCAAAATTTTTAAAGAAATGTAAATATTTTTTATTGGGTTCATAATTAAAATCATTTTTATATTTTCTATAATAATTACTTCCTAATATTGAAAAATCTCCATTATTTAAGATTGTTTCTCCCTCTTTTTCTTTACATACTCGATATAATTTCATATAAATCTCCTATATGAATATTATAAGTGTTTTTAATTATTTATCAATAAAAATGTGGATTTACTGTGGAGTATGAAATATAGACTTTTTAAATACATTTATTGATAATGAATATAGGAGGAGATAAAAAATGAAGAATTTTATCAAAAATTATAAATCAACATTAATACTACTTGGTTCTATTATTGTTGGTACTATCGTAGGACTTATATTTGGTGAAAAAACTAAAGTACTAAGTCCATTTGGAGATTTATTCTTAAATCTATTATTAGTAATTATTATACCTTTAATATTTTTAACAATATCTACTTCAATAGGTAAAATGAAAGAACCAAAAAGAATTGGAAAAATACTAGCTGCTATCATTGCTGTATTCTTAGTAACATCAGTTATAAGTTGTTTAGTAGGAATTGGTACTACTAAGATGTTTAACTTAGTAAAGATCAGTGATAGTAATGCAATAAAAGAAGTATTAAAAGAAGAAGTTGCCGAAGAAAGTACAAGTGTTAATTTTTTAGAAAGAACAGTAGAAGCAATTAGTGTAAATGACTTTTCTAAAGTATTAACAAGAGACAATATGATTGCTTGTATAGTATTTGCAATATTAATAGGTATTAGTATTAATATTTCTAAAGGAAAATCAGATAAATTCTTAGAAGTGTTGGAAAGTGCTAATCATACAGTTCAGTCATTTATTAAAATAATTATGTATTATGCTCCTATAGGACTTGGATGTTATTTTGCTACTTTAGTTGGAACTTTTGGTGGTGAAATTGCATTAGGTTATGGAAAAACATTTATTATTTATACAGTAGTTGCAGTTTTATTCTATTTTATATTCTATTCATTATATGCATATATTGCTGCTGGAAGAAAAGGATTTACTGCATATTGGAAAAATATCTTACCAGCTACACTTACTTCAATAGCAACATGTTCATCTGCTGCATCTATTCCAGTAAATACATCATGTGCTAAAAATATTGGAGTTCCAGAAGAAATTGCTGATACAACTATTCCACTAGGAACAAGTTTCCATAAAGATGGTTCTATTATAGGAAGTGTATTTAAAATAATGTTCTTAGTTAACTTATTTGGAAGTGATATTAGCACATTAAAAATATTAGGAATTGCTCTTTTAGCAACATTACTTGTTACAGCTGTTCCTATTGGTGGTGGTACTATTTCAGAAGCCTTAATTATATCTATGTTAGGATTCCCTGCTTCATGCATAGGAATGTTAACAATAATAGCAACTATTATAGATCCACCTGCTACTATGTTAAATGTTGTTGGTGACTCTGCTTCATCAATGTTAGTAGCTAGAATAATAGATGGTAAAAATTGGTTAAAAGATAAAACTAAAATTAAAAAGAAGTAATTAAATTACTTCTTTTTTTATAAACTCATAAGTATTCTATAATAGTCACTCTTAAAATCATCTTTTTCAATACCAAGTTTATCATAAAAAACATCTATATATTCTTTTCCATAGTTTCTTTCAATAGACATTTCACAAATTACTAAATCAAAATATATATCACTTAAACCTGCATTTCCTACATCTATAAGACCACTAAAATGTCCATTAAGTGCAAATATATTTGGTAATGACATGTCGCCATGAGTAAATCCTATTATTTGTTTTGGTTTATTACCTTTTAAATATTTTAAAATGCAATCTTTATTATGAAATCTTCTAAGAATATCTTCATTTATATCACTATCTTTTATTGAACTAAATCTGCTTTCTATTTCCTTTATTTTAGTATCAATTGTTTCATCAATTAAGCAATCTGAATAATCTATATTATATAAAGCATTAAATGCTTCAACTATAATATCTATTCCTTCTAAAGGATGTTCTTCGAAGTAGTCATCACATAACATTGTTCCTTTAACTTCTTTTGTTAAAATATATGATTTTCCATTATATTTTTCATAAAATACTTTTTCTGGAACACTAATCTTTCCTTGTAAATAATCTAATGCTATTGATTCTTTACTTAAATGATTAGCTTCTTTTAAATAGAATATTTTACTTTTCTTTCTAATTTTATATACTTTAGAATTACATCCAATAGTTATTTCTTCAATACTAGTAGCATCTTTAATAAATTCTTTTACTCTATTGCTACCATTTATAGTTACTTTTTTCTTTTCTTCTGAAATAACAGGTGTATTAATGCTTTTATTCTTAATACTATCATAGTTTCCATCATATGAAACTAATTTTTTATTTTCAATTCTTACTATTTTAGTAGCAATCTTATTAATAAAATATCTATCATGTGAAATAAATAATATAGTGCCATCATAGTCAAGAAGTGATTCTTCTAATATTTCTTTTGTATCAATATCTATATGATTTGTAGGTTCATCAAGAATCAAAAAGTTAGCATTTTGTAAAATTAATTCTAATAATTTAATTCTTACCTTTTCACCACCACTAATGTTTTTCAACTTTTTGTAAATAGATTCATCACTAAAATAAAATCTATGTAGTTTACTTCTTAATTCACTTTCACTACCTACAAAGAAAGATCTTACATAACCGTAGATTGACAATTCATCATTGTCAAATCTAATTTCTTGTGGAAGATACCCAATTTTAACATTTACACCTATTTTAATATTATCATGTGTATTATTCATTATATTTTTTATTAAAGTTGTTTTACCAGTACCATTTTTACCCATCAAACAAACTCTATCTTTATAGTAAATACTCATACTTGATTTTACTAATAGTTCTTTATTGTCAACATTTAGATTTAAATTGTCTATTGTTAATACATGATTAGCACTTCTAGTAGAAGTTGTTAGATTTAGATTAAGATCTTTTTTAACCTGAGGTTTTTCTAACATATCCATTCTTTCTAATCTTTTTTCTAAAGCATGTGCTCTTCTAAAGAATATTGGATTATCTGCTTTCGCACCCCATTCTTTATATCTAATAATTGCTTCTTTAATAGCCTTTATTTCTTTTTGTTGATTATTATAATTCTTAAACTCTAATAACAACCTTTTTTCAGATTCTTCCATATAATATGAATAATTTCCAAAATATATATCTTCTTTACCATGTTCAATACATATTATTTTATTAACTACATTATCTAAGAAATATCTATCGTGGCTTACCATTAATACACAACCATTATAGTTTTTCAAATATTCTTCAAACCATTCCAAAGTATCTACATCTAAATGATTAGTTGGTTCATCTAATAGTAATATATCTGGATTTGAAAGTATTAAAGACGCTAAATTTACAATAGTTTTCTCTCCACCACTAAGATTATTATACTTAGTATTTAAAACTTCATTAGTTAATTTAAAACCATGTTTAATTTTTTCAATTTTTTCATTTAATGTATAACCACCTAATATTCTAAACTCTTCTTGTAATCTATCTAATTTTTTTATATCTTTATCACTTGAAGACATTCTTTGAACAAATTCTTTAATTTCTCTATCTAATTCTAGTAAATGAGATACTCCTCTTAAATAAACTTCATTAGCAAGAACATCTTCTTTTTCTAATGGTGGTATTTGTTCTAAATAACCAATAGTGGATTCTTTCCTTATATTTATTGTTCCACTATCAGGTATTTCTTTACCCATTATTAAATTAAGTGTTGTTGTTTTACCACACCCATTTGTTCCTATTAAAGCTACTTTTTCATTTGTTTTTATATCAAAAGATAAATCTTTTAAAACACTATTAAAACCATAGTTTTTATTTATTTTATTTAAACTTATTTCTATCATAATTATTTCTCCTTTAAATTTTTAACATGCAAAAAAATTCACACTTGTTACATCTTTTTTAAAGGATCTAAGCAAGTGTGATATTACTAGTATAAATAATTACTGTTTGTTTATATATACACATAATATCACCCTTCGACAATATTATAGCATATTTTCCCATTATTTCAAGGAATCATAAACAACTTTAAATTCTTCATTTGATAAATTTTCCATTTTTTTATTTAATGTATCTTTATCAATATTATATTCTTCTACTATTTTTTTACTTTCTTTCTTTGTTAGTTTTTGACCATGTACTTTTGCAAACTCTATTAATGATTCCATTAAATTGTTTTTAAGTTTTCTATCTCTTTTAAAGAACATTTCTCTAAATACAAACTTTTTAAAATTATTTTTAAGTTCACTTCTAAGCATTGGAGTAAGTTTTATCATTGATGACATTACTCTTGGTTGTGGATCAAAAGCACTTGGTTCAATATCAAATATTTTTTCTACTTTAAAGAATGAATTAGTTAATAATGATAGTTTTTCTATTTTATTTTCAACTACTGCATCTGCAAAACGTTTTCCTACTATTAAATAAGATTCATCAAAATTACATCTTAATAATTTTTCAATAAAAGGTTCTGTTATTGAATATGGAAGTGCTGAAATAATTTTATTACAATCTGGTATAAATACATTAAGAGCATTTCCATAAATAACATCTACATTTGAATGCTTATCTTTTAAAACATTTATAAATGGTTCTAGTTTTCTATCTATTTCAATACATGTTAAATGTTTAGCACGTCTTGCTATTGTATCACTTAAATCTCCTTTTCCAGGACCTATTTCTACTACAATATCTTTAATACCTAAATTACATGCATCTAAAAATGCATTCATAACACTTTTATCTACTAAAAAGTGTTGGTCTAGATAATTAGTATCATTAACAAATTCTTCTTTCATAACAACTCCTATTTAAACTTTTTAAATGGTTCTCTATCAGGTAAAGGTAATTCAAATATTAAATGCTCTTTTGTTGTTGGATGATCAAACTCTAATCTTTTAGCAAATAAAGCTAATTGTTCACCAACTTTAGCATTTTTATTATATTTTTGATCTCCATATAGTGGATTACCATTATGTGACATTTG
>JAEEGL012516899.1_pt1 | contig 10759 bp, 7 predicted proteins | sample 9134231 | NCBI WGS metagenome assembly JAEEGL01 (sample SAMN16246548, study PRJNA631951) | gut metagenome | biome: gut microbiome; feature: rumen; material: fiber-attached | host: Bos | place: Iran: Karaj | collected 2018-10
AGAATACTCTCGTCAAAAGGATTCCGCAGGGACAGATTCATATGGAAGCCGTTGCCGGGCTTATCCGCAAGCGGTTTCGGGGAGAAGTCCGCAGCCATTCCGCCGAGCTGTGCGATCGTCTGTACGACTCTTCGAAAAGTCAGAGCGTTATCGGCCGCAGTCAGAGCATCCGAATAACGGAAGTCAATTTCGTTCTGCCCGGGACCTTCTTCGTGGTGGGAGCTCTCAGGATGGATTCCCATTTTTTCAAGCGTAAGGCAGACCTCACGGCGGATATTTTCTCCGTGATCGTCCGGAGCGATGTCCATGTATCCGGCCGTATCACAAGGAATCTTTGTCGCGCGGCCGTTTTCATCCCGCAGAAACAGATAGAATTCCTGCTCGGCACCGAACGTGAATTCAATGCCTGCGGTTTTGGCTTTCTGGACAGCTTTTTTCAGGAGACTGCGTGTATCGCACGCGAACGGAGTACCGTCCGGGTGCGTGATATCGGAAAACATCTGCACGACCCTGCCGTGTTCAGGCCGCCAGGGGAGAGGCATCAGTGTCTCAGGGTCAGGATGCAGGAACAGATCGCTGTGTACCTCATCTCCGAATCCGTCTATCGCAGAGGCGTCAAACGCGATACCGTATGTAAAGGCCCGCTGCAGTTCATCCGGCATGATGGAGATATTCTTCTGCCGGCCGAACACATCGCAGAAAGTGAGACGGATGAACTTGACATCCTCTTCGAAAACATACTGCATGACCTCATTTTTCGAATACTTCATAACTGATCTCCTTTAATTTGCTACATACATCTGATGGTAGGGATTATTGCTGTCCGGTACGACAACCGTATAAGGGCCAGACATCACCTTGTCCGGATCAAAACCGAACAGCCCGCAGAATTCCGTGACGTAAGGCGCAAGTTCCTCCAGATCCTCATGGGTTGCCGAGCGTGCGGTGACCTGATCCGGGAACGTGACATTCGTACACTCCGAACGAAGGAACATCTTGCCTCCGTGCATACCGGTGCAGGGGAAATTGCTGACGATCCGCTCCTGCGGGGTATGCAGATTCAGGACCACGATAATGCCGCCGGCCTGATATTCACCGAGAAAGCTGCCGGTCCTGCCGCCGATCACCATGACCGGGACTTTATCTTTATACGCTTTCATATGAATACCGGCACGGTATCCGGCATTTCCCCTTACGTAGATCCTGCCTCCGCGCATAGCGTATCCGACAGCATCGCCGACGTTTCCGTGAATAATAATCCGGCCGTCATTCATCGTATCGCCGACAGCATCCTGCGCATTGGAGCAGACTGTGATGGAAGCGCCGTTCAGGTAGGCGCCAAGCGCGTTGCCGGGGATTCCGGTGACCGTGATATTCCGGTCCTTCATACCGGCAGCGATAAAACGCTGGCCGCAGCAGCCTTCGATCCTGCAGTCACCGGGATTCCGGCGGAGGATTTCGTTCAGTGCCTGATGATCTAAACCGTCAGCCTGTATAATCATACCACACCTCCGAACTTCTTTCTACGGATTTCTGAAGAAAATGCAGTAGTGGACGCAACTTTTTTCATGCTTTCAAAATCAAGCGTCGACAGAGGGACTCCCTCCCGGATCAGAGAAGTATAAATACCGGCACGTTCTTCACGTCCGATCAGAATGAATCCTTTCAGACGGTCATCCTTTATAAACAGCCTTTTCAGAGAGTTTTCCGTCCTTTCTTCATAGATCTCTCCTTCATAAGTGCCTGCCGACATGATGTGCTGCCCGAAGAATCCGATAGAATTCATCGGGATGCCTTTATCGAAGACCGCATTTCCGCCTGCCATATTGATGCCGGCAGTATTTCCCTGCATGACGGCATTCGGCAGGATCGCAAGGACTCTTTTCTTGCCGGAAGAAATATCATCACCTTCCGTACAGTCTCCGGCTGCAAAGATATCCGGTAAAGATGTCCGCATCTTCGTGTCGGCCAGGATGCCTCGGTTCACAGCACCTCCCGCGTCCTTCACAAGAGAAGTATTAGCGCGTACGCCGACAGCAAGTACCAGAATGTCAAACGGAACCGTTATCCCGCTTTTCATCAGGGCTTCATTCTTCTGGAAACGGACTGCGCTGTCTCCGAGCAGGAAACGGATCCCCGCGTCTTCCAGATGCTTCTGTACCATGGCAGCACAATCAGCGTCCAGAATACTGGACAGGACGCGGTCCGCCAGATCGCAGACCGTGATCTGCGCGGCTCGGTGCAGGATGCCCTCAGCACATTTCAGACCGATCAGACCGGCTCCGACGATCAGGACCCGAGACGTCTTCCTGACAGCTTTCTCTAAAGCAAACGCATCGTCGAGCGTCATAAAGGAAAACCTGGGCTTAACGGTCTCAAGCCCTTCAATCGGAGGAACAAACGGGGAAGAACCGGCTGCGACGCAGAGGAACGTATAAGTCAGGATCTGTCCGTTATCAAGCAGAACTTCGTGCTGATCACTGTCGATCCGGACGGCTGTACGGCCGTAGAATACGCGGCATTTCATCCGGTCATAGAAATCTTCACTCCGGTACTGCATACGGACTGGATCCGTTTTGCCCTCAAGATAATAGGAGATCAGGGGACGGCAGTAGACGGCATGGTTCTCCGCGGAAACTATTGTGATGGGACTGACCGGGTCGATACTCCGGATACCTTCAATACAGCCTGCGGCTGCGGCACCGTTACCGATGATCACATATTCTCTCATGATCAGGCCTCCCTTTCTTCATAAACGATAGCGTGATTCGGACAGCCTTGTACACAGGCGGGCTCTCCGCACGCGTTCTGCACACAGAGTTCGCATTTCTGCATCACTCCGTTTTCATCAGGGGCAAGAGCTCCGTAGGGACAGACTAGCATGCAGGTATAGCAGCCGACACATTTGTTTTTATCGATGCGGATGACGTCATTCTCCCGGGAGATTGCGCCGGCGATGCAGCTTTTGATACAGATCGGATCTTCGCAGTGCCGGCAGGAAACGGCATAAGTGATCTTGCCGCTGCTTTCGACATGTATGCGCGGGAAGATGGTTTTGCCTTTCAGCGCAAGCACCATGTCCGGCAAACCTGAATTGGCAAACGCACAGTTATATTCGCACAAATGACATCCCAGACACCATTCTTCATTCACATAAACTCTCTTCATGATTTTATTCTCCCGCGTGAGAGATCCCCAGGATCTCCAGTTCTTTCTGGTTCAGACCTACACCGCGCAGCATAAGCCGGTTGCCGCGCAGCGCCTCGATGGAGTTGATCCCCATACCGCCGAGCAGTTCCATGATTTCATGGCGCCATGCTGTCATCAGATTCACGAGCCTCCTGCTGCCGGTCTCGGGATTCAGTCTCTTGACAAGATCCGGCCGCTGTGTCGCGATACCCCAGTTGCACCGGCCTGTCTGGCAGGTACGGCAGAGATGACAGCCGAGAGCAAGCAAAGCGGCAGTAGCGATATAGCAGGCATCCGCTCCGAGTGCAACAGCTTTTACTACATCGGCGGCACTGCGGATGGAACCTCCCGCGACCAGAGATACATTGTTGCGGATCCCTTCATCGCGGAGGCGCTGATCAACAGCAGCGAGTGCAAGTTCGATCGGTATGCCGACGTTGTCACGGATACGGGTCGGGGCTGCTCCTGTACCGCCGCGGAATCCATCGATCGCGATGATGTCCGCGCCGCTTCGGGCGATGCCGCTTGCGATAGCCGCGATATTATGAACAGCCGCTACCTTTACGATAACCGGTTTGCGGTATTCGGTCGCTTCCTTCAGGGAGTAGACAAGCTGCCGCAAATCCTCAATGGAATAAATGTCATGATGCGGAGCGGGAGAGATCGCGTCGGAGCCTTCAGGAATCATACGTGTCCGGGAAACGTCTCCGACGATTTTCTGTCCTGGCAGATGTCCGCCGATACCGGGCTTCGCTCCCTGGCCCATTTTGATTTCGATGGCTGCTCCGGCTTCCAGATAATCTTCATGTACGCCGAACCGTCCGCTTGCCACCTGTACGATGGTATTCGGCCCGTACTGATAGAAATCCTCATGCAGTCCGCCTTCGCCGGTGTTGTACAGAATGCCGAGCTCCGTCGCTGCCTGCGCGAGCGAGGAGTGAGCGTTATAGCTGATCGATCCGTAGCTCATGGCGGAGAACATGACCGGCATGGAGAGCTGGATCTGCGGAGGGAGTTCCGTGATGATCTTACCATGTGCGTCCCGACGGATCCTGTCCGGCTTTTTGCCGAGCGTAACGCGGGTCTCCATCGGCTCTCGCAGCGGGTCGATAGGAGGATTTGTGACCTGCGAAGCATTGATCAGGATTCTGTCCCAGTAGACCGGCAGCGGGTTCGGATTTCCCATAGAAGAGAGCAGGACTCCGCCGCTTGAGGCCTGTTTGTAGATCTCGCGGATCAGGCTGTTGTTCCAGTTCGCGTTTTCACGCAAAGTGCAGTCGCTTTTCACGATTTTGAGCGCATGTGTCGGACACAGCGATACACAGCGCTGACAATTGACGCATTTCGATTCGTCGCTGATCATGATCCCGCGTTCCGGACTGAACGCGTGGACCTCGTTTGCACACTGTCTTTCACATACCCGGCAGGTGATACAGCGGGATTCGTTCCTGACTACTTCAAATTCCGGATAAGAATAGTCGATACCCATCAGTAAGCACCCTCCTTTACTTGGACGATCACGGGTTCGCCGCCCGCGGGAGCCCAGATGTGCTCAGCGTCCGGCTCCATAACCCGGATCGCTGCCTCTTCACTGGCGATATAGACGCGGTCGTCTTTCTCGCCGACGACCATGGAACGCAGCTTCAGGCGATCATTGAGAGCCATGATTCCGCCGGTAAACCCAAGAACGATGGAAAAAGGACCTGTGATCAGCAGACTGGGAAAGACTGTCCGCAGATAAGTGCAGCGGTCGCGGTATTCGGGATCCGCCGATCTTGCGATCGTACTCCAGAAAGGAGCCGCGATCACATTGGCCGCTTCTGTAAGCGTCAGCCCCTGGCGGCGGACCAGATAATCCATAATATAGGTAATAACTTCCGTGTCGGTCTGCAGTGTGCATTTATATCCGAACATTTCGATATATCGTCTGTTGGCGTCATAAGAAGAGATCTCTCCGTTGTGTACGACGGAATAATCGAGAAGCGTGAACGGATGCGCGCCGCCCCACCAGCCGGGCGTATTGGTCGGATAACGGCCGTGCGCAGTCCAGGAATAACCTTCATATTCATCAAGCCGGTAGAAGATTCCGACGTCCTCCGGGAAACCGACTGCTTTGAAAGTCCCCATGTTTTTGCCGCTGGAAAAAACATAAGCGCCGTTCATTCCCGTATTGATCTTCATGACGGTCTGCGCGACAAGTTCCGATTCATCCAGCTGAAGATTGGTCAGCATGGAGTGGAGCGGAGCAACGAAGTAACGCCAGATGATCGGCTCATCCGTGATAGCAGGGATCTTGCGGGTCGGAATGACTTCGGAAGCAACGATCTCAAAGTATTCCTTCAGAAAAGCTTCGCAGTCTTTCCGCACGGCACGGCTGTCAAAAAACAGATGCAGTGCATACAGATCCTTATACTCCGGATAAATGCCGTATCCGGCAAATCCGCCTCCAAGCCCGTTGGAACGGTCATGCATCGGCTTCATAGATTCGATGATCTTCTCACCGGTCATCCGGTTTCCGTTTCGGGATATTACCGCAGCGATCGCGCATCCGGAAGGGATACGGATCTGACCTTCTCTCCTCATGGTATTCTTCCTTTCTGAAAAGAAAAAGCAAAGGTGTTCGACATGCACAGTTTCTGCACATTCATGAACGCCTTTGCTCATTTGCAGTTATTATATGTGCTGAATTTCATTTTGTCAAGAAAAATCATGAAATTGATTTAAAAATATATAAATTCTGCAGGAATGAAAATTTTTCTTGCAAAAGTGTTGACAAGTCATTACGCTCGGAGTATAATGCGCTGCATAAGGCAAAGGCGTCTTTGGTGGATTTCCACGAAAGGCGCCTTTGTCTTTGTTTATTTCCGGCAGGAGAGGAGATATGAAAATGAGTACAGTATCCGATTATTTTGGAAGTATGGTGTTCGATGACCGCGTCATGAGAGCAACGCTTTCGGCAGATGTCTACGCGTCGCTCCGCAAGACTATTGATGAAGGAAGAGAACTGGATATTACGGTAGCCAATGCAGTCGCAGAAGCGATGAAGGATTGGGCTGTTGAGCGCGGTGCAACGCATTTTACACATTGGTTCCAGCCGCTTACCGGTATTACGGCGGAGAAACATGATAGTTTCATTTCTCCGTCACCGGACGGCAGCGTAATCATGGAATTCAGCGGAAAAGAACTGATCAAAGGTGAACCGGATGCTTCGTCTTTCCCGAGCGGAGGCCTGCGCGCGACATTTGAAGCAAGAGGCTATACTGCGTGGGATCCGACGTCCTATGCATTTGTAAAAGGAAATACATTGTGCATTCCGACAGCTTTTGCTTCTTATGGAGGGGAGGCTCTTGATAAGAAGACTCCGCTTCTGCGTTCCATGGAAGCGCTGAACAGACAGGCTCTGCGGATCCTGCGTCTTTTCGGAAACAGTTCGGCGAAATACGTCCGTTCTTCCGTCGGACCGGAGCAGGAATATTTCCTTATTACAAAAGAGATGTACGATAGACGTCCGGATCTGAGATATACCGGCCGTACGCTTTTCGGCAGCAAACCGCCAAAGGGACAGGAACTGGACGATCATTATTTCGGAGCCCTGAAACCTCGTGTAGCTGCTTATATGGTGGAACTGAATGAGGAGCTCTGGAAGCTCGGCATCATGGCCAAGACCGAGCATAATGAGGTTGCCCCGGCACAGCATGAGCTGGCTCCGATCTATACGACGACAAATATCGCTACGGATAACAACCAGCTGACAATGGAAATCATGCAGAAAGTCGCTGCAAAGCATGGCCTTGTCTGTCTGCTGCATGAGAAACCGTTTGCGGGCGTAAACGGCAGCGGCAAGCACAACAACTGGTCCATCGCTACAGACGCCGGACAGAACCTGCTTTCTCCGGGGGATACTCCATATGAGAACGCGCAGTTCCTGCTGTTCCTGTGTGCGGTGATCAAGGCCGTGGATGATTATCAGGATCTGCTGCGTATTTCGGTCGCGACCGCCGGCAACGATCACCGTCTCGGCGCGAATGAAGCACCGCCGGCTGTTATCTCGATGTTTATCGGTGATGAGCTGAATGCGGTTCTGGAAGCGATCGAAAGCGACACACCTTATGCCGGTGTCCGGAAAACACAGATGAAGCTTGGCGTTGATGTACTGCCCAAGTTCAACCGGGATACGACGGACCGCAACCGGACATCTCCGTTCGCTTTTACCGGCAACAAGTTTGAATTCCGTATGCTGGGCTCTTCCAACAGTATTGCCTGTGCAAACATCATGCTGAACAGTGCGGTGGCGGAAAGCCTGAGAATCTATGCGGACAGACTGGAGCAGGCAGATGACTTTGAGACAGCCCTTCATGAGATGATCCGCAAGACGATCAAGGATCATAAGAGGATTATTTTCAACGGAAACGGCTATGACGATAACTGGATCAAGGAAGCGACAGAGGTCCGCGGTCTGCTGAACTACCGCACAACACCGGATTGTATGCCTCATCTCCTGGATAAGAAGAACGCGGATATGCTGATCAGTCTTGGGGTGTTTACCAGAGCGGAACTGGAATCCCGCTGCGAGATCATGCTGGATAACTATAACAAGGCTGTACAGATCGAAGCGAATACGATGATCGCGATGGTCAAGGAAGAGATCGCTCCGGCAGTTTCCGCATATGCCGCATCCCTTGCGAATACAATCCGGCTTAAAAAAGATCTGCAGAGCGATATTCCGTACGGCTATGAATGTACAGTTCTTAAGAAACTGTCCTGTCTGAATGATGGGATCATGACCAAAACTGCCGCACTCGAAGAGATCGTAGTCAGTCTTCAGGAAATAAATGATACGATCAGGCTGGGTTATGCGATCCGTGACAGATTGCTTCCCGAGATGAGTGAACTTCGTATCCTGGTCGATCAGGCGGAGACATTGACAGCTAAATCCTACTGGCCGTATCCGTCCTATGGCGATATCCTGTTCAGTGTAAGATAAATACAATGCCGGACAGAATGATTAAGGGATAGAACAAGCTAATACAACAAGCTAATACAGAGAAAAGAGGAGTTTGTCATGACAATTGAATTCTGGTATCTGATCGGAGCTGCACTGGTCTTCTGGATGCAGGCAGGTTTTGCAATGGTCGAAACCGGCTTCACCAGAGCCAAGAACGCCGGGAACATCATCATGAAGAATCTGATGGATTTCTGTATCGGTACGATCGTTTTTTCCCTTCTGGGCTACGGCTTGATGATGGGAGAAGACGTTTTGTTCGGACTGATCGGTTTGCCGAATATGGATCTTTTCACGGATTTTAAGGAGTTCATCGCAAGTCCGTCAGACGGCGGGTTCACCGGAGCTTCCACATTTGTGTTTAATCTGGTATTCTGTGCGACGACGGCAACGATCGTATCCGGAGCGATGGCGGAACGGACCAAGTTTTCTGCTTATTGTATCTATTCGGCTGTCATCTCGCTGCTCGTTTACCCGGTAGAAGCGCACTGGATCTGGGGAGGCGGATGGCTTGCCGGCTTAGGTTTCCATGATTATGCAGGGTCGACCGCGATTCATATGGTAGGCGGGATCGCAGCACTGATCGGTGCAGTATACCTTGGTCCGCGTATCGGGAAATATGTCACGGACAGGAACGGTAAGGTCACGAAAGTCAATGCGATTCCCGGTCATTCGATCCCGCTCGGCGCATTGGGCGTATTCATTCTGTGGCTGGGCTGGTACGGGTTTAACGGTGCCGCTGCTACGACAGTCAGCGAACTGTCTTCGATTTTCCTGACAACAACGATCGCACCGTCCGTTGCAACTGTCGCAACGATGATCTTCACCTGGATCCGCAATGGGAAGCCGGATGTTTCAATGTGCCTGAATGCTTCACTTGCGGGTCTTGTCGGAGTAACAGCCGGATGTGATGCATATGATGCGGTCGGAGCAGCAGTTGTAGGGCTTGTTTCCGGTATTCTTGTAGTAATTGTCGTAGAAGGCCTGGACCTGAAACTGCATATCGACGACCCCGTCGGCGCTGTCGGTGTTCATATGGCAAACGGCATATGGGGTACTGTCGCGGTAGGTCTGCTGGCAAATCCGAATGCGCCTGCCGCTCTTGATGGGTTGTTCTATACCGGTAGATTCCGTCAGACCGGAATCCAGCTGCTTGGATTTGTAAGCGTCGCGGTTTATGCTGCAGCCGCCATGGTGCTTTTCTTCTGGCTGATCCAGAAGACTCACGGTCTGCGCGTTACGCCGGAGGAGGAACTTAAGGGACTGGACAGTACAGAACACGGACTCCCGAGTGCATATGCCGACTTTGCGCCTTCAGTGGAGAAATACGCGGATTTCGGGCCGGTGGATAATATCGTGGCTGTAACGGGCACGACTCCCGCTGCAGAAGCGATTCCGGTGAAAAAGGTCCCGTCCTTTGAGGCAGGAACGCCTAAATTCACCAAAGTTGAAATCATTTTCAAAGAAGAGAAACTGTATGTCCTGAAGGAAGCGATGAGTCAGATCGGAATCACGGGAATGACGGTATCTCACGTTATGGGCTATGGTCAGCAGAAAGGCAAGCCGGAGTATTACCGAGGCGTCGCGGTGGAAACAAATCTTCTGCCCAAGGTCCAGGTCGATATCGTCGTCAGCAAAGTACCGGTCCGCGACGTTATCGAAACAGCCAAAAAAGTTCTGTATACAGGACATATCGGCGACGGCAAGATCTTTGTCTATGATGTTGAGAATGTCGTGAAAGTCCGGACCGGAGAAGAAGGTTACGACGCGCTTCAGGACGTCGAGTGAGGGGAGGCGGCATGAAATGTGTTCGATCATGGGCTATTGCGGTACCGGATATTCCAAGGCCGCTTTTCTGAAGGCATTTGAACGCACTGCCTCCAGAGGACCTGACGACAGCAGGATCGTCGATACCGGGGACGGACTCCTGGGATTCCATCGTCTTTCCATAATGGATCTGACCTCTTCCGGCATGCAGCCGTTTGAACTGGACGGCAGCTATGCAGTCTGCAACGGAGAACTGTACGGATTTGAGAAACAACGGGAAATATTGCGGCAAAAAGGCTATGGCTTTGCCGGAGACAGTGATTGTGAAATCCTCCTGCCGCTTTATAAAGAATACGGGACAGACATGTTTGCCATGCTGGATGCTGAATTTGCCTGTATTCTGTATGACGGTGAACACAAGAAGTATGTAGCGGCCAGGGATCCTATCGGGATCCGGCCGCTGTATTACGGATATGATGAGCAGGGGACGATCATTTTTGCAAGTGAGCCGAAAAATCTGATTGGGCTGGTCGCTCAGATCCGTCCGTTTCCGCCTGGGTATTACTATGACGACGGTCTGTTTACCCGTTACTGCGACATATCTGCAGTTGCGGAAACAAGAGCCGACGATGTCGAAACAGCCTGCAGTATGATCCGTTCGAAATTGACGGAAGGTGTCAGAAAACGCCTTGTCGCAGACGCGAAGGTCGGGTTCCTGCTTTCCGGAGGCCTTGATTCCTCCCTTGTCTGTGCTATTGCGGCAAAGGAAAGCGACAAACCGATCGAGACATTTGCGATCGG
>JAEEGL013089664.1_pt1 | contig 10759 bp, 3 predicted proteins | sample 9134231 | NCBI WGS metagenome assembly JAEEGL01 (sample SAMN16246548, study PRJNA631951) | gut metagenome | biome: gut microbiome; feature: rumen; material: fiber-attached | host: Bos | place: Iran: Karaj | collected 2018-10
ATGTCTCAGTTGAAAGACCCGACAATCTCGTTGATTGTGTCTATCCTTGTGGGAGGATGGGGTGTTGACCGTTTCTATATCGGCGACATTGGCCTTGGCATTGCCAAGCTCATTACTGGTGGTGGCTGTGGTGTATGGTGGCTCATTGACATCTTCCTCATCATGGGTGCTACTCGTAGAAAGAACCTTGAACTCCTTATGATGCAGTTACACTAATTCCTATTTGTCTTAGGAAAGAAAATTTAGAAAATTAAAGAAAATTTCTAATTATCTAACTACACAGCCATCAAATTTGTGACTATTGAAGATGCACCCTTGGTGCAGTTTGGCACGAATTATCGCCAATTGGTCACGAATTATCAAAAATTATTAATGACAATTCGTGATCAATTGATGACAATTCGTGTAAAAAATCACTTCTAAAAACTTATTCAAATAAGAAAGAAGATATAATTTTCTTTAATTTTCTAAATTTTCGTTTATAGATTTGACATTTTATATTTGACTTTTGTTAAAAATACCAACGATATTCTGAAAATTCAAACCAAATGAAAAAAGCGAATATTATCCTTTTCTTGTCATTCATCTGCGTATTTACGGCGATGAATGCATTTGCTCCTATGGGAGTATTTGAGAACATAAATGTGGTAAATGATTCTGTACAAGCCGATACGTCTGGCGTCAAGACGGATACGTTGACCGCCAAGGGCGACACTACGGCTGTGGCTGCCGACTCTGTTAAGGCAGAGAAGAAGAAAGAGCCCAATCTCTATGTGAGTTTTCCCGTTAAGGATTTCATCACCCATCTTGCCGTTTCCGACAGCGTGGAAGCTGAACTGCTTATGGCAGCCGACAGCTCATTTGTCGATTCTGTGTGGGTGAGCACGTGGGAATATAATGGCAAGCATACGGAGATTGGATGGAGCTTTAAGAAGCCTGGCAAGTATCTGTTCCGTGTGCGTGCCAATGGCTATCGTACCGCATATTACCATTTCACTCTTGACAAGATTCATAAGCGTGAGGGAACCAGGACGATTAAACCGCTCTATATGCACAAGCTCCCTAAGTCAAGTGAGCGTAATATCGACCTCGACGAGGTGGTGGTCAAGGCTACCAAGCTGAAGTTCTACATGGACGGCGATACGCTTGTGTATGATGCTGATGCCTTCAACCTTGCCGAAGGCTCCATGCTTGACGGCTTGATAAAGAAGCTGCCTGGTGTCTCGCTTTCGAGGGATGGCGAGATTACAGTCAATGGTCAGAAGGTGGATGCTTTGTTACTCAACGGCAAGGACTTCTTCAACTCTGACCGTAACCTTATCCTTGAGAACCTTCCATCGTACATGGTCAAGAGCGTGCAGGCGTATGAGCGTGCTCCTGAACGTGTGAGGGGTACGTCGAGGGAGGCTGAAACGCAGAAGGAACTTGTGATGAACGTGAAGCTAAAGAAGGAATTCAACGGTGGATGGATAGCCAATGCCGAAGGTGGTGCAGGTACTCCTTACAAGGAAGGCTGGGACGGAAACCGTGAAACCAAGTATCTTGGCAGATTCCTTGTGCTCCGTTTTGACGACAAGTCACGTTTCTCTGCCTTTGCCAACCTGAATAACCTCAACGACTATCGTGACCCGGGGCGTGAAGATGGCGAGTGGTCGCCTCTCCAGCAGTCGGAAGGACTTACCACCTCTGTCAAATTGGGTGTCAACGGTATGTATCAGTTTGGTGATGACAGCAGATACCAAGGTTCCTTAAGGGGTACATATAGCGATGCCTTGAATGAAAACCATTCGAGCGGTTCTGATATCTATTATGTGAAGGACAAGGATGCTGAAGGTAATGAAGTGACCAAGAGAAAAGACCAGTTCTCAAAGTCCTTCTATACATATCGTAGCTATGACTATAATATCACAACAGAACAGGAATTGCGACTCGGCAAGAGTGGCGACTGGCTTGGTGTGTTCAAGAATCCACATTTTTATTTTCGCCCTACGGCAGAGTATCGTAAGTGGAATAACAGAAGTCGCTCTTCATCTGTAAGCCTTGCGGAGGATGTTGCATCTCAACTCGGCAAGTCATGGCTTGACAGTATCAACGCTCCTACGGCAGGTGAACTTCTCAAGAAGTATGCCATTGACCGCATTCTTAAATCCGGCAAGACCGAGGGTAGCAGGTTTGATGCCCGTGCGTATGGATGGGGATATGTCACGCCAAGATATAATGACCGCATAAGTATTGACATGGATTATTCTCTGCAATATTCAAGAAATGAGTCGGATTCCTATTCGCACTATCGTCTTGACTATCCAAAGGAGGGCAAGGAGTCTGTGTGGCAGAATAAATACACGCCTTCGTACAATAGCGTTTTTAGTGGAAATGTATCCGCAAGCGTACAGACAAGCCTCGGTAAGGGACATTCTGTATCCTTAGGACATGCTTTCGACTTCGTAAGACAGCAGAGGAACAGCCATCTCTACATGCTTCAGTTGCTTGACGACTGGAAGGACTTCGATGCCCATGATATCGGCATGCTTCCTTCGGCAGAGGAACTGCTGAAGACGCTTGATGCGGACAACAGTAGCGTGAGCACGACATCGCAGATGACACACACACCTGTGGTACGATATTCGTATAGCAGGTATTTTGAAAAGTCAAAACTTAACATGTGGACAAATTTCACTCTTCGTTTGCCGATGAATCATGAAACAATGGATTACTGGCAAGGCTCTCAGGCTGATACCACCATGAGCCGCAATACCGTATTTCTGTCTCCAAGTCTCAGTTTTCAGTTAAGCAACTATCAGAAGGGAATGTCTCTTTATGTGTATAGTAGTATGTCAATATCTGCTCCGTCGCTTACATACCAGCTTGATGTACATAACACGAGCAATCCTCAGTATCGCAACTTGTTCAATCCGAATCTGAAGAATATAACGTCGTATAATTTTTCTGTTCAGTACCGTAATAAGTTTGGAAGGACATTGCTCAGCGCATATTCTTCTGGAAATATCCGCCAAAATGAAATTGGAAGTCGTCGCTGGACACGTCAGAGTGATAACTTTACAACGAGTATGCCTATGAACATCAACGGAAACTGGAATGCGTATATCAATGCTGATGTGGATTTTCCGATAGGCAAGGGCGACAAGTGGCGCATAAAGGAGGGAGTGGGTTATCAGTTCCGCAATAGCGTCGATTTCTATGGCTCTGACTCGCTCAACGTTATCCACTCCATCGTGAAGAATCACAATATTAAGGACAATCTTGGTGTCAACTTCCGTCCTAACGACAAGACTGAGTTCTCTGCTACAGGTGCAATAGAGTGGCAACGCTCCGTGGGTAGCATTTCGTACTTCACCCCAATCAACGCATACTCGTTCCAATATGGTCTCTCTGCTCAGATTGAGTTGCCATGGAACATGCAGTTTGCTACCGACCTCACGATGTACTCACGTCGTGGATATGACGACAGCAACATGAACGACGACGAACTGGTGTGGAACGCACGTATCTCCAAGCGATTGATGAATGGCAACCTCATCATCCAGCTTGACGGCTTCGACATGCTCGGCAACCTCTCTAACGTGCGTCGCTACGTAACGGCACAAGGCAAGTCGGAGACTTTCTACAACGTCATCCCTTCTTACTGTCTCCTCCACGCAATATGGAGATTGAACAAGAAACCGAAGAAAGATAAGTAGAGCCAAGCCCCCCGACCCCCAAAGGGGGCGGCCTTCCGGCGGGGACAATTAACAATTAATAATTAACAATTAACATGCCATCCGGGACGCAGGAGAGTGTGAGCTTTTGAACGTGAATTTAGAACATTTTTTGTTTTAACCACCAACCATTTGCTTTGCGTATATAGGCGAACCAGCATGTTAATTGTTAATTATTAATTGTTAATTATTATTTGTTCGCGGTCTCTTTTTGTTTTCTGCTCAGAAAGTTGTAAATTTGCACCTTAAAATGAAGAATGAAGAATGAAGAATGAAGAATATGTGCGTGATGCAGGTCTTTGTTGCTTCAAAACCATTCTTCCAATAACGTAAAAAAATAACAATAAAATAAACGAAGAGTGCTTGGTTAAGGGTGCTTGGAATGATTGTTGGCAGATGTTCTTCATCTGACGTTCTTTCCCCATTTGAGGGAAGATTATTCTTCATTCTTTATTCTTCATTCTTCATTCACAAGATTATGACAGCTAAAGAAATTCGCGAGTCTTTCAAGTCATTCTTTGAAAGCAAGGGACACCTCATTGTTCCGTCAGCTCCTATGGTCGTAAAGGACGACCCAACGCTGATGTTTACCAATGCAGGTATGAATCAGTTCAAGGACATCATCCTTGGTAATGCTACTCCTAAGTGCCGCCGTCAGGCAGATACACAGAAGTGTCTCCGTGTGAGCGGTAAGCACAACGACCTCGAGGAAGTAGGTCACGACACTTATCACCACACTATGTTCGAGATGCTCGGCAACTGGTCTTTCGGTGACTACTTCAAGAAGGAGGCTATCTCATGGGCATGGGAGTACATCGTCGATGTACTCAAGATTGACCCAGCAGACCTCTATGCTACTGTGTTCGAGGGTTCACCTGAAGAGGGACTTGCGCGTGACGATGAGGCTGCAAGCATCTGGGAACAGTTCCTTCCAAAGGACCACATCATCAACGGTAACAAGCATGACAACTTCTGGGAGATGGGCGATACTGGTCCTTGCGGTCCTTGCTCTGAGCTCCACGTTGACTCACGTTCGGCAGAGGAGAAGGCTAAGATTCCTGGACGCGAACTCGTGAATAAGGATCACCCACAGGTAATCGAGATATGGAACCTCGTGTTCATGCAGTTCAACCGTAAGGCTGACGGCTCACTTGAAGGTCTTCCAGCAAAGGTTATCGATACTGGTATGGGATTTGAGCGTCTTGTGCGCACACTTCAGGGCAAGACATCAAACTATGATACTGACGTATTCCAGCCACTCATCAAAGTCATGGCAGACATGGCAGGCGTTAAGTATGGCGACGACGAGAAGCAGGATGTTGCTCTCCGCGTAATCGTTGACCACCTCCGTGCAATCGCATTTGCAATCGCAGACGGTCAGCTCCCATCTAATGCTAAGGCTGGTTACGTTATCCGCCGTATTCTCCGTCGTGCCGTTCGTTACGGTTACACATTCCTCGGACAGAAGGAGGCATTCATCTATAAGCTCGTTCCAACTCTCGTAGCTGAGATGGGCGATGCATTCCCAGAACTTCCAGCACAGCAGAAGCTCGTGATGAAGGTGATGCAGGAAGAGGAGTCAAGCTTCCTCCGTACTCTTGAGAACGGTATCAAGCTTCTTCAGGGCGTCATCGACGAGACAAAGGCTGCTGGAAAGACTGAGATTGAAGGCTCAAAGGCATTCACACTCTTCGACACATTCGGTTTCCCTCTCGACCTCACAGAGCTTATCTGTCGTGAGCAGGGCATGACTGTTGACGAGAAGGGCTTCGAGGCTTGCATGAAGGAGCAGAAGGATCGTGCACGTGGCGCAAACGAAGTTCAGCTCGGCGACTGGCACGTTATCAACGATGCAGAGAGCGAGTTCGTAGGCTACGACTATACAGAATACACTTGTCACATTGTCAAGTACCGTGAGGTAAAGCAGAAGAAGGGCGTGGCTTACGAGATGATTCTCGACAAGACTCCATTCTACGGCGAGATGGGTGGTGAGGTCGGTGATACTGGTGTGCTCGTTTCTGAGAACGAGACAATCACCGTGCTCGACACGAAGAAGGAGAACGGCGTGGCTATCCACATCGTTGACAAGCTCCCAGAAGACCCACAGGCAGAGTTCATGGCTTGTGTTGACGTAGAGCGTCGTCGTGCCATTGAGGCTAACCACACATGTACTCACCTCCTTGACGAGGCACTCCGTGAGGTACTCGGTACACACGTAGAGCAGAAAGGCTCACTCGTAACAGCAGAGTCTTTACGTTTCGACTTCTCACACTTCGAAAAGGTTACTCCAGAGCAGCTCCGTGAGGTTGAGCACATCGTAAATGACAAGATTCGTCAGAATATTCCACTTGAGGAATATCGTGACTACCCAATAGAGGAAGCAAAGAAGCTTGGTGCCATCGCTCTCTTCGGCGAGAAGTACGGCGACAAGGTTCGTGTCGTTAAGTTCGGCTCATCAGTTGAGTTCTGTGGTGGTTGCCACGCAAGTGCAACAGGTAACCTCGGAATGGTACGCATCATCTCTGAAAGCTCTATCGCTGCAGGTGTTCGTCGTATCGAGGCAATCACAGGTAAGGCTGTAGAGGACATGCTTGACAAGACTCAGGATTTGGTCAATGACCTCCGCGGTCTCCTTAACAATGCTCCAAACCTCATTGACGTTGTCAAGAAGGCTATTGCTGACAACAAGGAACTTCAGGAGCAGGTTGACCAGTTCAAGGCAGCCAAGGCTCAGGAGACAAAGAAGGAGCTTGTTGCCAATGCCAAGGACATCAACGGTGTCAAGGTCGTTGCAGGCGTAGCACCTGTAGATGCTCAGAACGCCAAGGACATTGCGTTCCAGCTTCGTGCGCAGTTCCCAGAGAACCTCCTTGTAGTCATCGGTAGTGCAGCCGAGGCAAAGCCAACACTTACTGTAGCATTCTCTGACGACCTCGTTAAGGCAGGCAAGAACGCAGGTAAGATTATCCGTGATGCTGCCAAGCTCATGCAGGGTGGCGGTGGCGGTCAGGCTCACTTCGCCACTGCAGGTGGTAAGAATGTTGATGGTCTCAAGGCTGCCGTTGACAAGGTTGTTGAACTCGCAGAGCTCTAATCATATTAGAAATATAAATATTAAGCTTCCAGAACGTCGTCTCTCGATGTTCTGGAAGCTTTTTCTGTATCATAAGCACTATATTTATTGGTTGTAAACATAGTATTTGCGATGTGTAAGTATTATCTTTCTATAACTTATGCTATGATTGATACTTTGCGCAACTTGCGCAGATGCGCAACCCCTCGTAAGAAATGATGTAAATATTATCTTGTTGAATATCAATTATAGCCATTTTTGTATATTTCTATCGCAGACCTGCGCATCTGCGCAAGTTGCGCACGAAGTTTCAAAATTGGATATTTAAATTTGTTTTTGCTGGCAACTATTATCCTTTTAGGTATCTTTTGTCCCCTATATTTTGTTAATAAATCTCTAACCGTACAAGTTGAATACATCTGATGGCGATGATTTTTCTCTTTATCTACGATGAATTCTTTCACTCACTCAGATGAATTCTTTCGCTCACGCCCAACAATTCTTGAAATCACGGCGCGGTACAGTCATACCACGCTGCGGTACAACCGTACCACGGCGTGGTATGACTGTACCACGGCGTGATTTACTCTATTCATGCAGATCAACCAAACAATTCATGGGGATAAGTGAAAGAATTATCCGCCATGAGCAGGAAAATTCATGGTAGTCTTTTGTTGGGAATCTCTGCAACCTCCCTCTCTTATCTGCTGTGATTATGTGAATGGTTTCGTATCTCATCCCGTTATGTTCGAGTAATGTACTATATGTTTGAACACTATCCACAAGCATTTAACAGTGTTTAATCACCGATTAAACACTGATTAAACACTGTTAAATGACAAATTAAAGCGTAAGGATATGCATACTAAATCACACCTATATATAATATGACGGTCTGACAGAAGAATACTTATTGCCTATAAATAATTGAGGGTGCACCAATCACTTGGCACACCCTCTACGAAAGTTAGGTTTTTAGTATTAAGTATTGTTAGTTTGGTTTTTTATATCCAAATTTTTACTTTTAATTGTTAACTTTTAACTCTTGCATTATGAAGAATGAGTAATGCAAGTTATCCTCTTCTTCCACGACCTCCGCCGAATCCGCCGCCACCTGGACGACCACCACCGAATCCGCCAGGGTTGAATCCACCACCGAATCCACCGAATCCGCCAAAGCCTCCCTTACCGAAGACATTAAGCTTGTAGATAACGTGAACCATTCCGTAAGAATAGAGAGAGTTGCTACGTGATTCTGATGTCAAATTCGTGCTGATCGTACGGCTGATTGCACTCTGCTGACCGAGGATATCGTTCCACTGGGCAGTAATGGTGAGTGCCTTACCCTTGAGGAATGAGTAACCAATCTGTGCGTTCCAGACAAGTTCGTTAGTGTTCATTGCAGATGATTGGTATCCGCGACGACAGCTTTCGCTAATATCTGTTGAAAGAGATAATCCATTGTCAAACGTAAGGTTGAGTTCTGAGCCGACAGAGAAGTTCCAAGTGTCAGGATTTACAACTTCACCAATGTTTGTTTCTGCGTGAGAGTAGTTGACATTACCATTTACGCTAATCTCAAACCAATCCTTGCGGAATCCAAATGAGAGACGCTCGCTTACTCCGAGGTTATTTGTCTTCTGTTTCAAGGATGCTGGTGTTGTAATTTTCTGCTTTGCCATTTCTGCAGAATCATTTACGAAGTAGAGACCAACATTATGTGTGTAGTTAAGCATTGTGAAGGTGTTGACTGTGAAGTATTTCTTCTCTCCGAGGCCACGATTGTAGCCAAATCCAATCATACCGTTCCAGTTGCCATTGATGTTTGTTTGTTTTGTTGTTTGCTTCTGGCTGATTTTCTCAACTATAATTTCTTGTGCAAAGCTGTTTTGTGTGAGGCTTGCATTACCGAACACGAAGATACCTTGCTGGAGTTCTGCATTGTATGTGTTGAAATTGAGATTGAGACTGTGCTGGAATGATGGCTTCAATCCTGGATTACCTATTTTCTTGTTTCTGTCATCAGAGTCATCTTCAATGTCAAGAAGACTTTCCATAGATGGCTGTGATGTGCGACCAGAATATGTTGTACGCAACTGTGTCTGTTTGTCAAAATTGTATCTGAAGTCAATACGTGGAGCATAGTTGAATACAGTTCTCTTTATGTCGTTGTATTCTTTGCCCATGAACTTGTAATTGAGAGTGGAGTGCTGTGGAACTAACTCAACTCCAGCAGAGAGATTGTACATGTCGGTTATCTTGCGGAATGTGAAACCGATAGTATGGGTGTAGTTGCGATATTCAGAGAACTGTGATTGACGTTCAGCAACCATCCTCGTGTAATCGTCATAGTTTGTTAAATAGCCGTTGCTGAGCATGTAATCCATTGCACCTACTATGTCGTATCTGTAAGTCTGGAGTGCATAGCAAAGTTTATTATAGCTGTCTAAATCTTCTGCATAACTCTGTAGGCCACGGTCATTCTTTGAGTAGCTGTAATTGAATTGATATGACAACTGTAAATATGTTCTTTCTGCAATAGGCTCAGAATATGTTACCTGACCAGTGTAACTATATTTTTTTTCTGGTGTTAATGTATAGCGATTGGTAAATTTTTCATTACCTCTTCTTAATCTCTTTTTTAGTGAATCATCGTACATATATCCATATCTTGTGTGGTTGGAAGATAGGTTTTTACTTAGATTGTCATCGAATGAACCGAGGAAGCGGAATGTGAGGTTACGTCCGTTGTCGCTGAGACGACGGTTAATCTGCAATTCTCCGTTTGCACTCTTGTTCTCTCTCCAAGATTGAGAATATTGTCTTGATGTATTGAAGATGTTAAGTACAAGTGAGTCATCCACGAAAGTTTCTGCGTAATCAATTCTTGTTTCTACGTCATCTTCTGATTCGTCTTCAAATGTTGCGTCAACGCTATTATTCATTCCACGGTTACGTGAGTAAGTGAACCTTGGACGAAACATGATATTTGTCATTGAGTCTGGTTTCCACTCAAAACGGAGGTTACCATTTAAACTTATATTGCTTGTCTTATTATTTGAGATTTCATTTCCAAAAGAAGACTGTCCATGTAAATTCTGCGTATTTGTTTCCTGATGCAGGTCATTACCATTATATCGGAACATGACGCTACCGCCTGTCTCAAGCTTGTCTGATGTTGTGGCAAAATTGAAACCTGCATTCTTCATCGCTGTGAGTCCGTTACCGCCACGTCCCCAGCCACCACGACCGCCACCGCCGCCGAAGCCACGACCACCGACATTGTTAGCGTTGCCGATGAGTGTGAACTGAGCGTCAGTAAGGGCACGACGTGCAAAGAGGTTGCCAGAGTAGCGATGCTCCGTACCTGCAGCAAGGTCGAGGTTGCTCATCCAACCTTCAGCCATACCTTTCTTAATCTGAAGGTCGAGCACGGTCTCGTCCTCTCCATCATCAATACCTGTGATGCGTGAGAAGTCGCTCTTACGGTCGTATGACTTAATCTTGTCTATGATGTTTGAAGGAAGATTCTGGAGAGCTGTCTGCTTGTCGTCAAGGAAGAACTCCTTCTTGTCCACGAGAATCTTCTTGATAGTCTTGCCGTTTATCTTGATATTACCATCATCATCAACTTCAGCACCTGGGAGCTTCTTGACGAGAGCCTCAAGTGTACTTCCCTCTGGTACACGATATGCGCTGGCATTATAGACGAGCGAGTCGCCGCTTACCTGTACCTGTGCAGCATTTGCACTAACAACAGCATCCTTGAGGAGCTTGCTGTTCTCAAGTATCTCGATGCTGCCCATGTTGACAGTCTTGTCCTTCTTTTTTGTGAGGTCAAGACCTACTACCTTGTCCTGATAACCGACAAATGTAACCTTGATGGCGTATTTTCCTTTCTTTACATTCTGAATCTTGAATGAACCGTTTGTCAGGGTAGATGCTCCAGTCACCATGCTGCTGTCTGGAA
>JAEEGL013208572.1_pt1 | contig 10759 bp, 5 predicted proteins | sample 9134231 | NCBI WGS metagenome assembly JAEEGL01 (sample SAMN16246548, study PRJNA631951) | gut metagenome | biome: gut microbiome; feature: rumen; material: fiber-attached | host: Bos | place: Iran: Karaj | collected 2018-10
GTGATGGGATAAAGAAAGAAAAGTAAGACTCCCATCAGGAAAGGTGCAACAAATACAAGGCCCTTAAGCTGATCTTTTTCATGTAAAGACATTTTCTTTTTAACTTTGGCGCTCGTATCATTCACCTCCCTTCACAACCTTGTAGCTTTCAGCCGGGATCTCTAACCCTTCTGCGCTTCTTGTCACCGTATCGTAATTTATATAAATGTTTGTGCCGTCTTCGTATCCGACCTTAACAAGATCCTCGCCGATATACTCATGGGAAACAAGGCGCTTTCCGTATACACTTCCGAGTTCTTTCTTCATCTCACCGTAAATGGCCAAAAGATCGTCACGCCAGTCTTCATAGGTTGAAGAAAACAGGTCTGAGTAGTTGGTCTCACGCAGGTTGAGAGCCGATTCGTATGAAAGGAAGAAATAAGGTACGGAACCGCATTCTATCCATTTGAGTTTCTGGTAATTTATGTCATATGACAGGTTTCCCGCTCCGTCCGTAGAGTAGGGAATGCAGCCTGAAAGCACCATTTCCACAAAAGGAACGGAGTAATCAGTGATGGAAAGACCGTAAGATTCTTCCGGGATGTCATATACATAATCGACATTGGCAAAAGCATACATGTTGCAGCCCTTGACTGCTGTCTTTCGTCCCGAGTTTTTGGTATCTGCCAAAACATCCGACAACGCCTCAGCCGTCTGGCTCTTTGAAAACGGATAGTCTTCGTTGTAATCAGGATATGCAAACCTTGCAAGCGTCGAATATGCGATATTGATATTCGGGGTCTTTGAAAGCTTCTTTAACAGAGCGTTGTTTCTTACCTTGACAGCATTGGGATTTGCAAGATATCCGACCACTCCGCTAAAGGATTCAAAGGATATCTCCGTGCCCATTCCGTCATAAACCACATCCTTGCTTTCGGAGATCTTCTTTGTCTTGTCAAAGATCCATGTAGTATCCTGCTCAAGGTAAACATCCACATTACTGTTTGCAGAAACATAGGAATCAAGCTTCTTAAGTCCCGACGTTCCGCCTATCTTGCCGGCTGCGGGCCAGTAATCGGAATAAGTGTTACCGTCCTTCTGCCAGGCTGTCAGGATCACATCGATATCATTGATGCCGGCCGACTTAAGGTCTTCGGTGATCTTTGGAACATCCGTAAACCCGGTCATGGGAATGTATTCTTTAAACACCATGCCTTCCTTGATGGCGCCGCTGAGTAACCTTAAGTTTAACGGCATATCTTTTACGTTTGAAATGGAAGTATTGAGCTTGCCTTCTTCAAGAAGATAATCTCTGTAGGTCTCAGCCATTCCGCTGTAATCGGCCTTATCCCCCGAAAGCATAAAGTATCTGAACTCTCTGTCTTCGGGAATGATATTCTTGTCTACACGCTGGATGAATCCGCCGGATGTGGTACCTGAATCCGTGGACATTACGTTGCTTTCAACGTTGAATACGTTTCTTAAGTCGACCAGGAATCCCGCATGGTTTAACTGGATGATATAACCTGAAGGATAAACGGCAACACCACAGGAAGCTTCTGCTTTGGTACCTGCCGCAAACAAAGCATTGTCGCCGTTCTTGATACCAAATACAGGCATGCACGCAGTGTATCTTTCTCTTTCCGTATCGGAAAAGAGATTTTCATATGTCACATAGCGGTTCGAGTATGTGTAATAAAAAGCTACTTTGACGTCGGAAGGTCTCTGGCTTGCACGCTCATATGTGGTAATGGCGCCTGCGCCGTCAGGATAAAAAAGATATCCGCCCACTTCGTTCTTTGCAGCTCCCATAAAGGGCATAAGCTCCATCTGAGTCACTGCGTAACGGGATCTTTCTTCGATCTTTTCATGGGGTATACGAACAACAAGTTCATCACCGTCAAGTGCGTATTCTACGGTAATAAAGATTCCGGGCTTATAGAAGCCGTAAGTTACGGAAACACCGTTATCAATGTATTCGGTGTTGAGTTCTCCCATATCCTTGGCTGAATATAAGGTCTTGGGAGCAGCATCACGGTTCTTTAAGTCATTGTAGGTAATGGTGATCGCAGACTGCATGTAGGCATTCCAGGTCTTGCCGGCTGACTTTACATTGTAGACATCCATATCGCAGATGCCCTTCCATACATAGCCGGTGTCAAGATTCTTAAGCCAGATGCTTCCCTTTGCCTCGTTATAAAGAAGTTCTGCATGCTCACTCTTAGCTACAGTTTTGTATTCACCCTCTGCTTTAAGATCGAGGGTGCTTTCCGGTGCCACATAATCTTCCGAAAAAGTAATTGCGTTGTTCTTTGCCTTGTTGACGCTTGAAACTCCCCACAGCACAAAGGCAGCCACAATCACAAGAAATATTATGGAACCGATCTTGTCTTTGATAAAATCTTTTAATTTACTCATATCGGCCTTTCTTTGTTTTACAGGAAGTTAAGTCTGAATTCGGTCACAAGACCGATGATAAACTGCACTACTCTTGCGCCGAGTGCATAAACGATCAATGCAACAAGCCAGATGACAAGCATCATGAATGCTGATATAAGCATCATCTTGATGGTCTCGCCAAAGCGGTAATTGTTCATGATCATCATAGCCTGGAACAGGATCAAAAACATTCCAAGATATGCGACAAATCCGAATATACCGTACCATCCTGCCTGAGTCTTGCTCATTATGTGAGAAAGAAACGTAAGCGGGAAATAAACCAGTATATAAGGCACAAGGCTCATGGCGCTTGTAAATGTGATCTCAGGAACCTTACATTCACCGCCTGAAATTGATGTTGCGGCAAAAGAAGCAGGGATCCATGTGATCGGTACTATCAGAAGCTTTACAGCCTCAAATACAGGATTGATATCGTTGACCTCGATGGTTGCAAGAGGGAAATGAACCAGCAAAAGGTACATCATCCTTACAGCATATGCGGATACAAAAATGATAATGGGAACAAGCAGGTTGATCCTCTTTTTGTTGTATCGAAGCCCGTCAAGTGTATCTAAGGGATGAAGCACCGTATATCCGCAGAAAAGAAGCCCTTCTCCGACCTTCATCCTGCGTCCCTTGTTTTCGAGATAGCTCCAGAACGCCTTCTTTGTATATTTCATGAACATTACGACCACAAAGATCACAAAGGCGATTATTAGGATAGCGATCAGCAAAACAGGAACAAAGTGCTCTCTCATGACCACGTATTTGTATTCGTTAAAGGCCATGGTGTAAATGTCTCTGTCCTTGGCTATCTCGGCTTCTTCCATGGCTTCTTTGTACATCTCGCGCTTGTAATAGGTCTTGGCGATACCGATGTGGGCAAGGTTGTAAGACTCATCTGTCTTAAGTACCTGATTCCAAAGATCTGCGGAAGTACTGTAATCACCCTGGTTAAAGCTTGTGGTTGCCTGCTGAATGAGCTTGATAAAATCAGTTGGCTCAAATACCTGTATATTGTTACTGATACGATCGAGTATAAATATGAGTCCTTCCGAATTGACTGCTATGGAAGAGGCTCTTGTAAATGTGCCCTTGCTCTCTCCGAGTCCGCCGAAAGCAACCAGCATGTTACCGTCCTGATCGTACTGGTATACATGACCGGAAAGCTGCTCAATAACCGTTACGATACCGTTATTGTCAACGCAGATGTCGGTAAACACAGGCTCTATGTAATTACCGTCATCATCAAAGTATTCACCGAAACGGAAGCTTCTTCCTGCCACAACGGACTTAAGGATCTTTTTGTTGATAAAGTCCGTAATGGGGTTTGAGATCGAGTTACCGACGGTCTTGTATTTACGGTATATATTAATACCGATGGAGTTCATCTTTTTGATCTCGCCCTCTTCACGTTCCATAGAGGTCGCATAGATCATTCCGTCATTACTTAATGTTGCATTGATAAAAGAAGAAGCAAGACGTTTGGTGATAAAGGAACGCTGCTCTTCTGATGCGAACACCCTCATCATCGCTTCCCAAAGGGAATAGCCGATGTTTGTCTGGCCAAAGAATCCGCGGAAGTCTCCGTTTCCGTCGATGATCATGATGTTTTCGCCTCTGACTACGTAGATGTAACCGGTGTCAGAAACAATGAGCTTTGAAGGAGAAAATGCTTCACCTGTTGCAACGCTTTCAGACTCAGGATTTGTAAACTGCTCTACAAAACCGCCTTTGTTATCAAGATGGACGATTCGCTTGTTTCCTGTGTCAGCAACATACATATCACCGTCATCATCGGCAAACACGCCTTCGGGACTGTCAAAACCTTTTTCATCGCCGTAAAAGATCCCGACGGTCTTGAGATTTCTATCCATCTTGACTACACGCTTGTTACCCGTATCTACAATGTAGATATTGTCATACTTATCAATGAACAGATCCTGCGGATTGTTAAACCCGGTCTTGTCGTCTTCAAAATCGCCTATGTTGTTGACGGTCTTGATTACGTTATATGCCTGAGGTACAGGCTGACGATAAGAAGTATCGCCCGTAACGTAGTTGATACCGTCTGCAGCACTTACTCTTACGGGAAAAGCTAAGAAGAGAAGGACGCTTGCCATAAGGCCGCAGGATATTCTTTTTATCTGCTTAATCATCTCTTTCAACCTTTTACTCCTTAATTCCCGAATATACCATGGTCTCCATGACCTTACCCTGCATGATGGTGAAAATGATGACCGTAGGCAAAGTCATAAGGAATGTTGCAGCCGCTACTGCACCCGCACGTCCCACAGTCATGCCGGCAGCGCCGCCGGAGATAGTCTGAAGGGCAAGGGGAAGAGTCTTCATGGCCTGACTCGTTACATAAATAAGCGGTGAGAAGTAGTCGTTCCAGTTACTTGTAAAGGAAAAAACTACCAGGGTCGCGGTGGCAGGCTTTAACGCAGGCATTACCATGTCGATAAAGATTCTGAACTCTCCCGCTCCGTCTATACGTGCAGCTTCGATAAGTTCATCCGGATACTGCTCCATGAACTGCTTAAGAAGGAAACAGTTATAAGCAACAGCAAGGTTTGGAAGTATCAGCGCCCCGTATGTATTGATAAGATGCAGTTTGTTAACGACCATGTAAGAAGGGATCTTTGTTACATGAGCACTGAACATGAGGGCAATAAGGATCATGTTGAACAGTGCCTGCCCGCCGGGGGGCTTAAACTTAACAAGCGAATAAGCACCCATGGAAGAAACCACAACGGTTCCGAGCACGATTATCACCGTAACCACAACGGAGTTAAAGAAGTATCTCGTAAAAGGAACGGTACTTGATCCCAAAGATACCACAAGGTCCGTAAAGTTCTTGGTGGTAGGATGGCGCACAAAGAACCTGGGAGGATAAACAAAGAGTTCATCCAGAGGTTTGAATGCGGTACTTACAAGATATACAAGGGGCAAAGCGGTAAAAGCAACAAGAGCCAGCATTACCGCATACAAAAGCACCTTTGAAAACGTTATATGAAGCCACTGGCCTTTGAACCATTTGATCTTTAACATTCTTTATTCTCCTTTGGACGAAAGCAGCTTCATAACAATACGTCCCAATACAAATGTAATGATAAACAGAACAACCGCAACGCTTGATGCATAACCCATCTGGAAGCGGATAAATGCATAGTCGTAAAGATGGGCGACTATGGTATGTGCCGCGTAATTAGGCGACGGCATACCGGCCACGCTTACCGCAATTTCAAATACACCGAAGGAACCTACGATGGAGTTGATGGCACCAAACAAAAGCTGGGGCTTCATAACGGGAAGTGTTACGTAAATAAGTTCCTGGAACTTGTTCTTTACACCGTCGATGGCAGCTGCTTCGTAATAAGAACTCGGTACGTTTTGAAGACCTGCCAGGAATACTAAGAATCCTGTACCCATACTCATCCATAACTGAATGAATACAACGACCTTCATGATGTAGTTAGGATCCGTGTTCCAAAGGATCGGCTCATCGATAAGTCCGTGGTTTAAAAGCCAGTTGTTAAGGTATCCGTAACGGTCGGAAGCAAATATTACCATCCAGACAACGGACATCGCTATACCTGATGTAATGGACGGAGCATAGAAAGCAAGGGTAAATGCCCGACGCGCCTTTAACTGGTTGATGACCCAAGCGGCGATAAATGAAAGAAGGTAGCCGACAGGTCCTACGATAACAGCAAACTTAACAGTATTTGAAAGTGCTATTGTGAATACTTCATCATCCAAAAACAGAAGCTTATAGTTGTTAAGTCCCACAAAATGCGGAGTCTGCATCATGTTGTAATCGGTAAAAGAAAGACCGATTGCCGTGATAACGGGAGCCACCGTAAATATGGTAAAAAGAATAACGAAGGGAGCTAAGAACGCATATCCGATCCAGTTCTTTTTCCAGAAGAGAGCCAGCCGCTGGCTTACGGTGTACTGCTTCATTTTTTCTTTATACAGTTGTTTTGCAAGACCTGCGTTACTCGCCATCAGATATTACCCCGTATTCTTCCTGTTTACTGCGCATTTCGCGATTAATATCCTTAACTGCCTGTTCCAGTGCCTCTCTTACGTTACCGCCGGATATTACAACGGTCGTCCATGCATTGGTAAGGTGTCTGGTGGTCATGTAAGAACCAAGGAGGACAGGTGTTTCTTTTGCCCATTTCCACTGCTCTTCCAATGTAGCTATATCTTCATCGTCCCAGTCAAGACTTAAGAAGGCTTCTTTGTTTGCAGTGTTCCAGCGGCTCTCTGCACCCATGAGGGCCTCAACTTCTTTTGCAAAGGTAGACTGAACTTCGGCCGAACTCCACCACTTAAGGAACTTCCAGCTCTGTTCGGGCTTCTTACTTTGCTTCATTATGATATCGCCCTTTTCGGTAATGGCACCTGCCGAGCGGTCGATGGTCCCGTCTTCTTTCATGACACCCGGTAAGGGAGCGATGCCCCATTTGCCGGAAATCTCGGGAGCAGCAACGGAAAGCTGCATAAATGTGTTAAAGTCACCTACGCCTATCGCAGCGATTCCCGAACGAAGACGCTGATAGAAGTTAGCCGTCTTAGGAACGCCGTAGTTTGTAAAGAGCTCCGTATATTCCTTGAACGCTCTGTAAGCTTCGGGAGTATCAAGAGCAGACTTCATGCCGTCTTCCGTATAAAACTCACCGCCGTTTTGGAAAAGAAACTGGGTGAAGTCACGTCCGAAGTAAAACTCAAGTCTTTGCTGATAAAGTGCAGGCAGCACGTAATCATAAAGGTCCGCACGGGTCTGAGGAAGGTCAATACCGTTCTCTGCAAGGATATCCTTACGATAATAAAGAACGTTAAAGTTCATGGTCTCAGGTATCGCAAAGGTTCCGCCCATGTATTCGTAAGGAGTGAGTGTAGCTCTTACGAATCTGTCTCTTACTTCTTCAAAGCCTTCCATCTTGGAAAGGTCATAAACCTGATCACGAATAGCAAATTCTACAGGCGAAGTAACATCTACGCCGAGCGCAACGTCAGGCGCCTTACCGGAAGTAATGGAAAGCATAAGCGCGTTAACGTTACCTGCATTTAACTGGCTGGCAGGAAGCACGTTTACGTTGATCGCTATACCCGTTTCCGGTGTAAAGGTTGAATCAGCCATTTCCTTGATGACTTCGGCCCATTCGGTACCTCTTGCTATCCAGACGTTGATGGTATCCGTAACCACAACGTCTTCTGCAATGACGCCGCCCACGTTATCATAGTCCTTTGTAAAGGATGAGAAGAACTGTGTCATGGTCGCGCCCATCTTCTGGAAGAAGTTTGAGGACTTGTCCTTCCAGTTGTCATCAGGCGATCCAACTTCAAAACGGTCAATGACCAAAGGATTTGTCTGAAGTGTCAGATACCAGTTTGACAGAGATTCCTGGGAGCTTGTAAGATCCCCCATCTTCTTTGCGATAGAGAAAGGATCGTCAAGCATTGACTGGATCTGGGCTCTGACAGTAAGGAAGTTATTTGCCATGGCAGGCGTCTTGGTGGCAAGAGCGCTGGCCATCTCATACTTCTTTGTAAGTGAATCTACCAAAAACTCCATCTGGCCGGGAAGTTCCGGGATCTTTTCAAAGAAGCGGTAATCGTAGTTGGGGTCAGGGCTGTCGGAAGCAAGCATCGTGATCTTTAAAAGCATGTCCGAAAGGATCGAAATATCATCCATGATGGAATCAAGGATAGGTCCCATATCTCCCATCTTGACGGTCATGGTGATCGTATGCTTGCCTTCTTCAAGATAGAAAAGGAAAGGATCTCCTTCTTTACTTGAAAAAGTCTCAAAGTGCCATGCGGTATCATAAGGAAATTCATAAGTAAAAAGTTCCTCAAAAGGTACCGCTCCGTCTATTGCGATCTGTCTTGTGGAAACAAGACCGTCGTTCCAGTTCTGTTTGTAATAGCAGCCCATCTTGTAAAGGCCGGTCTCGGGAACTTCAAATTCCCAGGTGATGCTCTGGTTACCGTTACGCCATCTGTAACCGCCCATTACATTAAGAAGTCTGTTAACGCTTGACGCAGGCTGTACTAACGGATCGCCGTCATTGTCACGTCTTAAGGTGACATCATTTTTTTCAAGAGTGGTAAGCTCTGCCTGGAAAGTGATCTTATCTGCAGCAGCTTCCTTGTATCCGTTATAGTTGTAATCGGCAAGAACTTCTTTATAAGAAGGAAGTGTTTTGGGAGCTACCAGCTTAAGGCCCGAAATGTACATGTCAACCTTGTTATAAATAAGCTGGATCTTGTGCTCACCCTTAGTAAGGTAAAAGCAGAACGGTTCTTCATATTTACCGGAAGTATCCTCAAAGAAAGCTTCTCTCCAGCCGTTGATCGCAACCTGCTGAGGACGGGTCTCATCCCCGAGGGAATTGACAACAGGATCGCCGGCATCCTTAAAATACCGGGGGAATTTGATATCTGAGCACTCGGTGAAGGGTGCCTTTCCGTCTATATATACTATTCTTTTGCCTACATCCGTAACGTCGGGGTTAAGATAGTAATCTGCCTTGACTCTGTAAAGACCGTCTTCAGGAACATTTACATCAAATAAGACATATTCGGAGGCCTTATCGGAACAAATGCTGTCTCTTCCTTCGAAACTTGTGGACTTGATCGGGTTTCCGTTAACATCGACTGCCTTAAAGATATCTACTTCCACATCTTCTTTTGCATAATCATCCACGGAATAACCGGTCATATAGCCGCTATAGTTACCTTCTGTGGAAGAACCGTATTTCCACTCAACGGTAACGCCGTCAAAGCCGGTATACTTATCCTTTAATCTGTCGCCGGAGGCAGCATAGGCCTTAAGGGGCAACAGAGTAAAAGCCTGCCCGGCCAAAAGACATGCCGTAAGGCAGACAGCTGTACTTCTTTTTAATGATGAGATCACATTTCGACCTTTCATCCAAACCTCCGATTGTACAAAATGCATTAATGATGTAAGTTCCTTCGATGCATTTTACACATAATTTCTAAATCTTACACTTTAGATGATAAGTTTCCTTGTCAGATTGTTCAATAAAACATATTTGATAACTATATGATTATTTGATAAATAGCCAAAAGAATATTTGCTTTTTTTTGATATAAGTATTATTATTTTGATAATTGGAGTTAAGGCATGAGCAAAAAAACGAGTTTTTTTGACTTTTTACGTGGGAAGGCAAAGAACAATCCACCAAAAGTCACCAACATACAAGCAGAAACAACAAAATCAGTCAAGGCACCCGACAGCTACGATGAATACCTTAAGAGCTGTCCTTTTTCCAACTTCTCCGGTTTCATGATCGACTCAAGATATAACAGAGACAAGTTTCCGGAAGCCTACGCCCCTCAGTTTGATACCATAATGTACACCTGTAAGCAGGTTTTTGTGATATCAGGCATCCACTACTACATCTATCCCGTAGCAGGCACTCCCGGACGTTTTGTATGCTTTGTAAATTACGAAAGCAACGATATCCGCGTTATAGTTGAGTTTATCAAGACTCTTCTTTATTCAAACACCAATTATATAGACTTTAATCTCTTTTATATAATCGCGCGCAATAACTCAGAGGAAGTTCTTGACGACATGAACTTCTTACTTAATATGCCGCCTTATTCCCTTTTCTTTGGATACAACAAAAAGATCCGGGCCTTCTTTTTTAAGGACTGCGAAATGACTCCGGATCCCATAGACTCTTCTTCTTTTACCGCCGCACTCAAAGAAGGACGGATGGAAGAAGCTCTTAATGTGCTTTCAGAGCGAAAGGAACTCTTTACCCGCATCATCCATACGGATTTCAGATACTCTTACAGGTCAATGTACAACTTTTTGATAGATACTTATCTTGCTTTGGGAGATCTTTACGGAACCGAAAATGACGAATATGCTGATTATCGTAAGGGTTTTGAAGAATATGTGGCGGAATTTGAGGATGCAGCGCATTTTATAGACAAACTGATAGAGGATCTTGAAAAATACGTAGAGAATAACCCTGCATATACAAGCGCTGCAGATCTTGAAAACGAGCTTATCCACAATGTAAAAGAATACATCAAGAATAACGTATCGACTGTTACTTTAGCGACAATAGCCGCACATTTCAATATTTCCTACGCTCATTTAAGCCGAGTATTCAAAAAGAACGTAAAGCAGAATTTTACCGAATATGTGGCAGATGTCAAACTGGATCTTGCTGCCACCTTACTGACAGAGACCAACAAGAATATTTCCGAGATCTCCGCAGAGCTTGGCTACAACTCTCCTTCTTATTTCCTTAACAGGTTTAAAGACAGGTATGGAGTTACTCCA
>JAEEGL013545703.1_pt1 | contig 10759 bp, 8 predicted proteins | sample 9134231 | NCBI WGS metagenome assembly JAEEGL01 (sample SAMN16246548, study PRJNA631951) | gut metagenome | biome: gut microbiome; feature: rumen; material: fiber-attached | host: Bos | place: Iran: Karaj | collected 2018-10
AATGCTTTTCAAGTTTTGAGCGATGGGGGTGTAATTATCGAACCTATCGGAGAACTTCCATGGAGTAAATGTTGTGCCACCATTATCGACAAATATGGTGTGTGCTGGTGGATATCAATTTAACAAATTCCAGCTTGTCGAAATGATCGGAGGTCCCCATGAAGCAGATTTCGAATAGGGGATATGAGAAGTACCGGCAGTACCAGACCGGCAGGTTACATGGCCGCATCCTTTAAGACAAGGGACGGTTCTTTGTCTTGTTGGATAGAGAATGCATCAAAGACAGAACCGTCCCCCGTCTTGCGTTAAAGACAGAGAACCGTCCCCCGTCTTGAAGGGAAGAGAACTTGGGGCATCCTGCTTTTTTCCAGCAAGCAGATCTGACGGCAGCTTTTATTCTTCAGGCACTTTCCTATGCACTGTATATGACGGCTATTGTCGCTTATGTGAAAGAAACTATCCGTTTTGAGGATTCTGCCAAAGCACAGAGCCTCGCTTTTACAACAACGACTCTCGGCGGTATGCTGGCAAGCCTTATTGCCGGGCAGCTGTACGACTGCCTGTCTGTCAAGGCAACGCTCCGGGTTGCATTTGCAGTCGGCTTAGCCGGCGCAGCCGTCCTGTTCCTGGGGACGCGGAAACCACAACAGGCGGAATACCCCTATCAGACTTCATCAGGGAAACGCTGAGCAGAAGGCAGAACAAGCTACAAATTGATTGAAAAGCCAGCCGAAATGCATGATCGGCTGGCTTAAATCATATAAAGTTATTTTTGGTTTTTTGCCGGTTCTGTTAACGAGAGTGTTTTCGTAGCAATTTTCTCGCAGAAGAGCTGGTCATGCTCAACGAACAGGAGTGTCGGGCGGTATGCCAGCAGCAGCTCTTCAAGCTGTATACGTGAGAGCACATCTATGTAATTCATCGGCTCATCCCAGATGTGCAGATGTGTATGCTCACATAAGCTTGCCGCCAGCAGCACCTTTTTCTTCTGCCCGGCGCTGTAGTCAGCCATGTCCTTTTCAAACTGTGTTCTTGAAAAGTCCAGTTTGCGCAGGATCGCTTTGAACAGGCTCTCGTCGATCTTCCGTTCCCGTGCGAAATCAGCCGGGTTCCCGTGCAGGAAGCCAGTATCCTGCGGTACATAGGAAATGCGCAGGCGGCTGCCCCGCTCAAAGATGCCTGTATAAGGAATCTCCTCTCCGCAGACGAGTTTGAGCAGGCTCGATTTTCCGCTCCCGTTAGATCCGTTTACCACAAGCCGGTCGCCCTGATGCAGCTCGAAGCTTATGTTCTCAAACACAGGCCCGGTACCGTAGTCGACAGTCAGATCCTTCGCCCAAAGCATCCGCTCACTGTGGTAGGGCAGCTGCGTGAGTTTGAGTGCTTCAGCCTCCTCCAGGTTTTTCAGCAGCATGGACTTCTCTTCAATGGCAGCCTGCTGCCGCCCTTCGATGGCTTTGGCTCGCGCCATCTGTTTTTTCGACTTGGCTCCCTGCAGCGGAGCCCAGCCTTTAACGTTGTCCACCTTTGTCCTGTCAACGCCTGTTTTACGGCGTTCTGCAGCGTCTGACCATTGTGCCTTTTCGCGCGCAGCATCTTTCAGCCTTCTGATTTCCTTTTTAAGCTTCTCGTTCTCAGCCAGTTCAAACTGATCCTGACGCGCCTTGTTCTCCCACCAGCTTGAAAAGTTCCCGCGCTGCACCTCAATGGTTGCCTTGTTAATTGAGAGGATATGATCCACGCATCTGTCAAGAAAAGCCCGGTCATGGCTGACTAGTATGAAACCTTTTTTGCTGTTTAAGTAACGGCTGACGAGTTCACGCCCGCGCAGGTCAAGATGGTTGGTCGGCTCATCGATAAGAAGAAAGTGGTTTTCCCTTGCAAAAAGAAGTGCGAGAAGGCACTTTGTGCGTTCCCCGTTGGAGAGAGTTCCGAAAGGGCGATAGAGTTGTTCCTCACCAAGCTGGAGCGCCGACATCTCCCGCAGCAGGCGCCAGCGGGGTACTTCCGGACAGACCTCCTCCAGCGCTTCGCCTGCGAGCCAGTCCTGATGCGGCACCGGGAAAGGAAAATAGTCAAAAACAACATTTGCAGTGATGCTCCCATGATAGGAGTACTCTCCCATGAGAAGCTTGAGAAAAGTGGTTTTCCCACGGCCATTTCTCCCAGTAAAGCCCAGCTTCCAGTCGGTGTCAATCTGGAAAGAGGCATTTTCAAAAACGTTGTCATAACTGCCCGGATAGGCAAAGGTCAGATTGTTTATCTTAATTTGAGACATGATGTGCCCTCCATAAAAAAATATTGGCCGCAGGAAATCTTCCCGCAGCCAACACGAGGGCATGACAAGGCATGCTCCGTCTATGTCCGGTTGAAAGAGATGCTTCCTGCGCTTCGGCAGGCACAACAAAGCCGGCGGTCTGTTCGGCCGCGTCGGTTCGTCATACCCGTGGAATCAGCAGGAAATGCGCATCTTCCCAACTCCCTTCTGTTTTATGTAAATTCATGATAGCACATTTCCCGTTGTTTGGCAAGGGGCACTGCCGCATTCAATTTACAAGACATAGGGACAGTTCTTTTGTCTTGACATAACAGTAAGACACGGGGACGGTTCTTTTGTCTTGACACAGCATCACATTCAGCATATACTTGGGTTATTATGAAAGTGGAGATTCAGCATTATGTCAAGACTTGCAAGAAAGAAATCAACTACCGGAATATATCATGTGATGCTCCGTGGTGCAGACAGGCGAATCATTTTCTCAGATGATGAGGATTGCTGCCGCTTTCTGGACACTGTCGGACGTGTAAAGGAACAATCCGTTTTTAAACTTTATGCATATTGTCTGATGGGAAATCATATTCACCTTCTGTTGGAAGAATCATCTGAACCTCTTGAAACGATCTTCAAGCGCATTGGTACTTCTTATGTATATTATTATAACTGGAAATATGAGCTGCATGGTCATCTTTTCCAGGACAGATTCAGAAGTGAATGCGTAGAGAATGACGCCTATTTTCTGGATGTGCTCCGGTATATTTGTCAGAATCCTGTAAAAGCGGGCCTTTGTAGCTCTCCTTTTGATTACCCATGGCTTGGATGCAGCGGAGTTTCAAAGGAAAAACCATATCTCGACAGCATACAGCATCTTACTGATATTCAGCCCTCAGAACTGAAAGATTTTGTCGTCGAGCCCTGTGACAGTGAGCATTTAGAAGATAACGGCTCCAGGCGTATGACAGATCAGGAAGCAATTAAAGTAATCTGTGAATTATGCAGCTGCACCAACACACAGGAAATTGGTGGCTGGAATAACGAGCGCCGGGACACTGCGGTTACTACGATACTTAATAATTCTTTTGTTTCTATCAGGCAACTATCCAGGCTTACCGGAATCAGCAAAGCAATCATTGAAAGAATCTGTAGAAAATAACAAGACAAAAGAACCGTCCCCGTGTCTTGTACCTGTTTCTGTCATCTTTTATAGTTTCTTCCGCCCGGATCTCAGCTGCCGCTACTTCTTTCTTTTCCTGCCGAATAATCTGTCAAACAACCCCGGACGGGACGACTGTTCCTCTCCGGAGCCTGCTTCTTTACCCGACGCAGTAGCGCTGACGGGAACGTTGTTTTCTTTGCAGTATTCCCATGCGGCTGAACCTGGGTCACAGGTTACTGTCAGGTTCGGGCAGTTTACAAACGCCATGCCCCCGATTTTTGTCACGCTGTCCGGGATCGTGATCGACGTCAGGTTTGTGCAGCCTTCGAATGCCCTCACTTCGATTTCCGTTACACTGTCCGGGATAGCAAGGCAAGTCAGGTTAGTACATTCGTAGAATGCATCTCCCCCGATTTTTGTCACGCCTTCCGGAATGACGATCGAAGCTAGTGCTGCGCACTGGCTGAATGCCAGTGCATCGATTTCTCTGATACCGGAAGGAATGGTAACAGAAGCCAGGCTCGTGCAGCCGCGGAATGCATATTTTCCGATCCGTGTCACGCTGTCCGGGATCGTGACCGAAACCAGATTTGCGCAGTTTTCAAATACATGGTTTCCGATCGTTGTTATACCGTGCCGCAGGTCAATCGCAGACAGGGCTGAGCAGTTGCTGAATGCATATTCACCGATTTCCGTTACGCTGTCAGGGATTGTGATTGATGAAAGGCTTTTACAGCCTTCGAATGCGTATACGCCGATTTTTGTCACGCTGTCGGGAATGGCGATATTATTCAGATTTATACATCTGCTGAAAGCATGGTTTCCTATTTTCGTCACACTTCCCGGAATGATAAGCGAAGACAGATTTGTACAATCTTCAAATGTACTGTCTCCTATTTCTGTCACGCTGTCCGGGATGGTAACTGATTCCAGGCCTGTGCAGCCGTTGAACACCCCGCCAAACGCCGTTACGCTGTCCGGTATGATGACAGCTTTCAAGCCTGTACAGCCTCCGAATGCGTTTCCTCCGATTACGGTCACGCTGTCCGGGATGTCGATCGAGGGCAGGCTTGTACAGCGGGAGAACGTCCCGCCGCTTATTTTCTTTATGCTGTCCGGTATATTGACAGAAACCAGGCTTCTGCAGCCCCGAAAAGCACCGAACTCAATTTCCTTAATGCTGTCCGGGATCGTGATTGAAGGCAGGCCTGTACAGTCTTCAAATGTTTCTTCTGTGATTGTCGTCATGCCGGCCGGTATGTTGACGGTCATCAAACCCGCGCACCGGAGGAATGCGCGCTTTCCGATCGCCGTCACACTGTCCGGCAGAGAAACGGACGTCATGCTTCCGCAGTCTTTAAACGCATACTCTCCTATTCTTTTTACGCCTTCGGAGATCACAACTGACTTTATATGCGTGCAGTTTTCGAATGCACTGTCAGCTATTTCTATTACGGGTATCCCCCCGTATTCGCTCTCTATCCTTGGGTTGGGGTCTAACCCGTTATAGCTTTTGATCACAATGCCGTTATCTGTTTTTTCATATTCAAATCCGGGCAGGGTCGCAGCGTTCCGGCAGCCTCTCTTCTGCAGATGACGGGCGAGCTTCGTGTTCATGTCGGCTGTGATGCCGTGAGCAAAATGCAGCCACTGCATTTTATGCAGGCCGAGCAGTTCCTGCGGCAGATCCTCGTTGCCGATGCTTTCCACCTGACAGACCGCTATATCTCTTCCGGCCCGGTAAGCTTCTGTCAGCGTTTTTGACAGATATTCATCAGATAAAAACTGCTTATCAAGGAAAACGATCAGGCAGGCGCAGTGCTGCAGCTTTTCTTCGTCCGCGCCGTCTTCAACCGCGTCGTAAAGCGTACAGCCGCTGTTCCTTGCCTCAAGTATAATCGCCTTTGCGGCCGCCGCATTTTCTTCGGTATACAGGCAGTAAGCAAAACCGTCGCCTTCCGCGCCGTCTCGGTCCGCCGGGTTGACAACAACTGTAATTCCTTTGGCGATACGTGCCTCTCCCCTGGTCAACCCGCCGATTGCTTCCAGCGCCGGCTCGATCCCCGTCTGAGAGACGGTTGCCGCGACTGCGTCTTCCTGAATTTCAAAATTGAGCCCTTCATCCATGTTGCACCGGATGATCGGCTTGCCGTATCTGATTGCCCACGGGATCTCGTTTTCGGTGCAGTAATAACTGTTGACCGAGTTTTCCGATGCGAAAAGCAGGAACGCCGAACAGTTCCTGACGTGCTCCTCCAGCGTCTCGTCGTATCGGTCGCCGATCGTAAGGCCCTCATCATACCAGATCTTCCAGCCGGATTCGTACAGGGTTTTGAGGAGCGGCAGGACTTTATCTCTGTCCTTGTGCGAATAGCTGATGAAGATGAACGGCTTTTCCTCGTCAGCCAGGAACGGTGAGGCGAGCTTTTCAAACCCCTGCGGGAGGAAGCCCTGAAAAGCTTTATACTGGTAGTCAAAAATGTATTTGAGATGGTTCTCAGCGCAATACTGATGCGCATAGGAACCTTCGGAACAGATGATTGTCAGTTTCGGGCAGCCTATGAAAACACAGTTTATTTCCGTCACACTGTCCGGAATGGTAATCGAGACAAGATTTGTACAGTCATGGAATGCGCCTGCACCGATTTCTCTCACATTCTCCGGGATCGTGATTGATGTCAGACCTGCGCAGCCTTTGAACGCATTGTCTCCGATTTCCGTCACGCTTTCCGGGATGATAAACGAAGTCAGACCTGCGCAGCTGCCGAAAGCATCTTCCCCTATTACTTCCACATTGTTCGATAACGTGACCGAAGAAAGGCTTTTACACCCCTTGAATGTAAAAAAACCTATTTCACTCACAGCAGGAGGTATCACGATTGAAGTCAGACTTGCGCAGTTTTCAAATGCGTTGTATCCGATTTCCGTAACGCCGTCCGGGAGCGTGACAGAAGTCAGGCTCCTGCAACCGGAGAAAAGCCGTCCTTCAATCTCCGTCACGCCGTCTGGTATGTTAACCGACGACAGGCTGTCGCACCCGCTGAAAGCAGCGTATCCAAGCTCTGTCACACTCTCCGGGATCGTGACTGAAGAGAGGTTGTCGCAGTCATTGAATGCGGAATACTCTATTTTCGTCACGCCGTCCGGTATTATGACCGAAGTTATGCTTTTGCAGAAGCTGAACGCTCTTTCCCCTATTACCGTTACGCTCTCCGGGATAACAACATCCTCTGCCGTGCCGTTATATTTTTTTAATACGCCGTCCTCAATGATAAATCCTTCAGGCATCCCTGTCTCCTCCTTTTTGATCCGCGCTTCTGCCCGCACCGGCATCTCCGCTTTCGGTTGTCAGCAGTATAGCATACATTTTCTTTTTCCGCATCTGTTTGTTTTCTGAAGGAGACTCAGCCGTCTTCACGGACGCTGAGATAACTCCTCGCCTCGATCACGCTCCGGAAGTATGCCGCCGGGTAGCCCTGGCCGCGTGCGTGCCGGATCTCTCTGGCCTTCTCCTCCGAGATCTTCTTTACGGAATACCAGCGGTCATGCTTTACATCGTGGTAAAGCGCCTTCTTTACGCCTTTTATCAGCACGATGTACTTTCTCACCGGCAGCCGGCTATTTGCCGGCGGCTCCTCACCGTATGAAATCACCCGCGAGATCTTATACTCTTTATGGTCAAAGTATATCGCGCTCGGGACAGGCTTCCTGTCCCAGCTTATATAAACCCTCACACAGAGGGGAATATGCATATAATAACTGTTCTTCGTCATCCCGTGTCCCTCTCTCTCCTCAGCACGCTGACGCTTCTGAGATACTCTGCCTCGGAAATAGCGTGATGCTCATAGATGATCCTCAGCGTCTCCAGTTCTCTCTCCAGCAGTTCTTCCCTGCTGCCTATTCTCCTGTCCGCCAGCTTGGCAGCTTCTATGATACCCATATTATTTCCTCTTACTCTTATAAAACATCAAATGCTTGGACGACCTTCACGGCGACCCCCTGTATTTCAAAGCGCATGCCGCCTTTCATGTCAACCCGCTGTACCGGCATGTCGTCATTCTCAGGTACCAGATCCACATACCCTTCTTCATAGTCCGGATAGTACCGTTTCAGCGTGGCTTCCTCTCCGTTTACCAGAGCGACCACAATCTGGCCCCGGTCAGCTGTTTGCTGCTGCCTGCAGACGACGTAATCACCGGGATGGATGCCGATGTTGATCATCGAATCACCGTCCGCTTCCAGGATGTAGTAATTCCCGCTGCCAAGCCCTTTCATCGGCAGAGACACATACTCTGTGATATCCTGGACAGCCAGCTTGGTAAATCCGCAGGATATCTTGCCGACGACCGGGACCCCTGGCTGCTGCTGCCGCTTTTCCTCCGCCGCGCTGATATACCCGCGCCCTCCGCGGCTTACCAGCACGCCGTCCTTTTCAAGCCTTTTCAGATAGCGGCCGACAGCGGAACGGGAGACCCCCGTACGCTTTTCAATTTCTCTTACAGTCGGGATTTCCCCGTGATACTGCATATAATCCGTCAGGAATTCCTTCACACGGTTAAATCCTTCAGCACTGTTAATTCTCATGAGATTCTCCTTTTTTCTGCTTACAGGACTAAGTCCCCTCACCGGCAAAAAAAATATAACACCCACAAAATGCGTTGTCAACAACATTTTTACAAGTGTCACCATACGCGAAACACTGCACGTATTTACTTTTCAATTTCCCTGTGTTATGATAATTTACAGCTCAATATACCCTTAATGTATTACTTCCCTTTTTTAGCTCGCGATAGATTACTACAATCGTGGTAACATGTTTTCTTGCGAGCACTACGCCGCACTAAAAGCGATGTACTCTACAGGAGGTATCCCCATGTCCAACAGCAAAAACCGTGCCATGCGCCTGCTTGAACTCTATATCATGCTTACCCAGGAGAGCAACGAGGCTCACCCCCTCACAGTCTCCGCCATGCGTGCCCGCCTGGACGCTCTTGACCTCGGCTGCAGCAGAAAAAGCCTCTACGAGGATCTGGATATCCTGGCTGACGATAAAGTCTCCCTTGAGAAAAAGCGCGTCAAAAACTCCGTCGGGTATTACAGCACCTTCGGCAGCTTCAGCCCCGGCGAGCTGGAAATCCTTTTTGACGCCGTACAGGCCTGCAGCTTCATCTCTCCTTCTTCCACTGACACTCTTTTGAAGAAAATAGCCGGGCAGTCAGGCTGCTACGATGCTTCCGAAATGCTGCACAGCGTCATCCGCTTCAACACCCGCAAGCAGGATAACCCGGAGATCTTCCGCATCATTGAAATCTGCGCCAGAGCCGTACGGGAGCAGAAGCAGCTCTCCTTCCGCTACTTCCATCCTGACTTTTCGGGTGAGGCAGACTATGAATATGACGGGCAGCCCATTACGGTTGACCCTCTCTTCCCCGTTTTTATGAACGACTGGTTTTATCTCGTTGCCTGGGCCCCTGACCGCGGTGAAGTCCGGCATTACCGGGTTGACCGCATCGCCGCCCCTGCCGAGCTTGAAACTCCCGTCAACGCAGAAGCGCTCGCCGCCATGCCGGACCCTGCAGAGTATACCAAGCGCGTGTTCAGCATGTACGGCGGAGAAGATGCCGAGGTAACGCTGGTGTTTGAGAAAAATGCCCTGGGCACCATCTTTGACAAATTCGGCAGGGATACTGCCATTACCCGCATGAGAAACGGCCGCGGGCAGATCACCCGCCGCGTCGCCGTGAGCCCGCTCTTCTTCTCCTGGCTGGACCAGTATGAGGGCGATATCCGCATCACCGCCCCGGATGACATCCGCGACCGGTATAAAGCTCACCTCCGCCAATGCCTGAAGGCCTGTAAATAGACACTCTAATTCAGAAGCTGAAATAAACATTAAGCCATCTGAGGATACCATTATGAATAAAAAAATACTGATTATAACCTGTATGATGCTCAGTCTGGCGGTTTTAAGTGCCTGCCATCTCGGGAATAATCTTGTTGCTGAGCCTTTGCCCACGCCGGAAGCAACACCCATTGCAGAAACGGTTGTGCAAACTTCAGAACCGACCCCAGTACCCACACCTGTTCCAACGCCTGAACCTACTCCCGAACCAACTCCGCAGCCGACTCCGACTCCCTTTACTCCTACCCCCGTTTCCGGACCGGCAGTACTCATTACCAAGAACCCGTCAAGTGAATCTCTGGCAATCGGCGGAAAGACATGGTTTATTGCCCATGCGGAGAATGCTTACAGCCTGACCTGGGAAATAGTAGACCCTTACGGAAATATCTACTCCGTTTCCGATGCCATGGCACAGCATCCGGGACTTCTTCTGGAAGTACTTGAGGGTGACACTATCGCTGTCAGCAACGTGCCGTTGTCTCTGAACGGCTGGGGTGTGCAGGCCAGATTTGACGGCCAGGGCAATTCCGCAACCACCTCTCCTGCCTATATCTACGTCGGCGATTTCGTAAATGCCTACAGCAGCGTGATAGAAAAATACCGAATTGCAAAACAGGCAAACGTCAGCAGTCCGGGAACTGCTTATGAATACGATGTCAGCGAGTGGATCTCATACTTTAATCATGTAGGATACGCATTAAAAGACCTGGATAAAAACGGGATTCCGGAACTAATTGTCGCCGGCATAGATGCAGAATATGATTATGGCCCGATTCTCTTTGAAGTTTATACGCTTGAAAACAACACACCTGTGCAGCTTTTGACCAGTTGGGCAAGATCAAGAAAGTTCCTTCTGTCTGATAACAGGATCTATAATGAAGGCTCAAACGGAGCTGCAAGTTCCGGTTTTATTCTGTTCAAAGTAAACGGTACAACACTGCAGTTTCTGGAAGGTTATTGGTCTTCCAATAGCACAGATTATATTGGAGACACAATGTATCATACTACCTCAGATGAAGGAAGCCCTGGCTTTGGTAACTACGATAAATATGACTATACGATGCCTTCCCAGCAAGGCTTTGCGATTGGAGAAGAATTACGCTCAACAGCCTGGCTCCCACAGCTGACAATGATTGCCTGAAGCATATACAGTGCCCTGCTACAATACCGAATCCTGCAACTCGTTATTCGGAATAATTACAACTCCTGTATTAAGTAAATAAGGAGGTTACACTGACCCTAGATGAAAACGGTAATATCGCAGGATAAAGTGAATCCCGCTGCAAAAGCAGCGGGATTTGTGTTTACTGGATAGAGAATGCATCAAAGACGGAGAACCGTCCCCGGTCTCACCTGAATTTCTTTTTATCAGCAGCTTTCAATACTCTGTACCTTTTATTTTTGAATCATGGCGAACATGACA